>Ga0163217_1053753_pt1 | contig 10412 bp, 17 predicted proteins | sample SynspAceP_FD_185933 | JGI IMG/M metagenome (GOLD analysis project Ga0163217, IMG submission 185933) | Saline lake microbial communities from Ace Lake in Antarctica - Synechococcus sp. Ace-P (PacBio error correction) | ecosystem: Environmental > Aquatic > Non-marine Saline and Alkaline > Saline ... | reverse complement strand
ACAACTCGCGGAAAAATAACAAAACCTTTGAAGCAAGTCACGATTACTGGTCGCAGCATGGAACCGGTGGTTGGGCCAGCAAAAACCTTGAAACTCTTGCGTAAAGTAGACGAGCGAAATGACGCGAGTGGTTGGGACAGCTAAGTCTTAGCGTCGTAGGGACGAACAGGCCCGACATTCAATTCGTCGTCGGTGTTTGGCGGAGGTGCGAGGGATCGGTGGCGTTTTTTCTTCGCTTCTGAGGTGGTCCCATCGCAACGTTTAGGCTTGCTCGTATTGCTTGTCTCAAATTGGCGCCGCGATTTTTTGCTTTGGCGAGATCGAACCCGAGATAGAACGCGAGCGAAACGTCGACGTTGTCCGATTGGGCATCGCGAGCAAGTGGCCTCATCATCGTGAAGGGTTCGTCGCCGCGAAGGTGACGCCAGCGCTTCGATAGGAATCAAATGAATCTCACCGTTTTTGGACGAGGATGCGATAGGTTGTTGTCTCGAATTTCGCGGCGAGTGTGGCGAGGGCCGCGTCGGAGTAAGGACGCAATTTCGGATGCGAAGCATACAGACGAGTTTGCGTCCGAAAGACGTTTCGGATGGCGACGCCTTCGCGGGATACTGTGATGGACCAAGCGTCGGGGGGCGGAGGGATTGTCGCATTCGCGGATCCGAGGGCGGGCCCCAACTTGATGACTTGGAGTGCGTCAACACGCTGCCCACGGCCGGAACTCTTCGCAATAAACCGAGCAACAGGAAATTCACTGGCCGGCGTGAATCCACGTCGTCATTCGGTGAGGTGCCGAATGCCCATCATCATCGCGGTGCTCGGGATAAGCGGCGGCGTGTTCGGCATAACGCAGCACGACGCGCCGAACCCCGATCGATCAGGTTCGAGGATCGGATCGAGGCGGACATGGCACGCCAATTGCACGAGGAAAACTCGATCAGTCTCTCGAGCGAGTTGAGGATCGTCGGGAGTGTCGGGGATCCGACGACTCGCAACCCCAAATCACGGCGACCTGACGGTTGGATGAGTTGACCGAAAGCACGAGTGAGGCGCCAGCCTCGGATGCGCCAGGTCATCGGCTTCCAGAGATTCGAACGTGTCGATTGCTGACGCGGTGTCCGTTGATTGCAAGAAGAGCGGCAAACGTAATCACCGATCGCTCGCAGCGTCGGGCCCCGGGTCGCTTCCGACAATCTACGGTCGGCAACCTTCGCTGCGGAGTGCAGTCGGCGACACGCGTGATTTCGTCGAGACATCCAGCGTGGCGCATAGATGATTTCCGCGATGTATCTCCGATGCGATGTGTTCGAAAAGATCGATGTCGCGGATTTTATGCCACCCAAACCGACGTATCGAGGGTCGCGGACAATCTTCGGGCCGCATAAAAATTTGTTCGGGGCGAGGCCCGCCATCTCGGCCAATGCATCCGCCAAGTTTTTTTCGAGGGAATATGCTTCATTCGATCGGCACAGGTCGACGGCACCACGCAGATACCCGGCAAGACGACTGTGACGGTTGATGGCTGCGGAATTTTCGAATGGGTGCGGAAGTAACCATTTCGGCGTGAATCACGAGGGCGACTGGTGATCGGCGTGACACAACACGGGGATCTGCGTGAAACCGTACCTTGTTTCGCCGCCTCGTGCGCGGCCGATCGCAATCGCTGTTGCGGACCAACCGTCCGGTGACGAACCAGGCACCGCTGCGAGGCGGGCGCAAAACCGGTCGACGCAGGTGCGGCGGATTCAGCGGTGGGAGGGTTTCGGGCCAACGAGATGGTTGAGCGGAGGAGGCGTTGCGTGTTCGATGTGATGGGGGGGAGGAGCGAAAACGCGCCGGGGTCTAAGATCTGTCAAAGCGTACCCGGCGGTTCGCTGTCGTAACCTGCTCGCCACCCTTTGGTTCCCCTGTCATGCTCGCCCGCGTCGCCGTCCTTATTCCTGTGGCGATTCCCAGCCGTTGCTGTTGATCGCCGGTCCTTGTGTTTTGCGGGACCCGCGAACTCGCGATGCAGATCGGCGAGGTGTTTGGCGAAAATCAATGATCCCGGAGCGATTCAATGTTTGGTGTGTTTTCAAGGCGTCCTTTTGACAAGGCGAACAACGAGGTTTATCGCGAAACGGGAGCCTGGGATCGGATGCGGGTTGCGGTTACTCGAGCGGTGGAAGCGGCAGCGGTAGTTGCCGGTAGACGACGGACATTCACTGCCCGAGCACCGGCCGCCGCGGCGGCGCCGAGGTTTGGCTCGTTATTTACAGATGCCCGGCGTTTCTCGCCGACAAAAACGGGACTTCGCTCGTCGCCGCCGCGAAAAACCGTCGGAGCGGTGAACGTGAAGAAAGGTCAATTCATGGCCGAGTGACATGCGGGATACGTGGTGGGATAAACTTGCGCGGCAGTTTTCGGAAAACCGACGCGGGAAACCACGGAAGGCCGCCACGAAGGCCGGATTCTAGTTTGTGAGGCGGGGCACGTTTCGAGCTACGGTCGTTTGGTCAACGCATTCGCAATCGATCCAATTCAGCGTTCGCTCGGCGTCCCAGTCTGTGTTCGAATGCCACGCACAGCGTGCAGCAAACCCGGCGGATTGGGTGGTGCGACGGCGGAAATCGAGAAATGCGTCGAACCTTTGGCCCGCGCACGCCGTAGCGATCGGTGCTGTGACGCGCTTGTTTTTCCGAAGACGCCACCCTCACCGCAGGATTCACCCCGGAGCGACGGGAGCGAATAGATCCCCTTGACCGGGTTTGTCGGAGTCGTGACGACGACTTGCTTGCGATTGCGGCGAAACGTGAGAGTCTTTTCGTGAAGTTCACTCGCCTTTCATTCTATAGCCGTTCGGACACGAAACCGATGATTAACTCATTCCTGATCGCTTCGAGCCTCCGCGAGAAGACACCGCATGAACCGTTCGCACCGGTTCCCATGCCCGGCCCGTGGCTCTGGCTTGTGTTGCTTTCGTGCGGTGCGGATTGCCGTGACGACGCGGGCGAGATGGCAGCGAATCATGTCACAGAAACAGGCCGCCCAGCAAAACGCGTCGCGGCAGGACATCTCGGCGAGACGGTTTCGTTGCTCGGACGAATACATCGGTTGAACGAGGAAAAGGCGCGGCAGAAGGATCAGTCTACCACGTCAACGAATTGGTGCGAGAGAACGCGAATCGGGGACGCTGCGGCTGGGAAATCCGATTGCCGAGCGAGGAGGTCCGCTTTGCCGAGAATCGTCGAGTCGATTCAGCGGAATGGGTCCGGAGATGCAATCGCCGGGCGCGATCGCGCGTCCGGAATTTCTCGACGCCGACGTTCGCTGCTACGGGGACGCCAACATGTTTCGGCCACGTCGACCGCGTTTGATCGACACGCCGCCTGCGTGCCTGAACCTGTTGTTGAGCAGTTGGTTTGAAAACTGCCGGTGGAGGGGGGCCGCACAAACCGAGACGGACGCGCGATGCCGAGAGCGAATTGCCGGGTCATGACGACGTCCGAGATCGATCGTTTGCAGAGCGCCGCGACGATGTTTCGATTGTGGACGATTCGCAACCATCGCGCTTGGAAAGCGATCAGTTGCCGGTCCCGCCGGAGATGCAACTGCCCCCCGATGCCGCGGGGATTCCCCGTTCGAGGGTGCCGGGAGGTTTCGTCAATCCGATTATCAAACGTTGTGCCCCTGGGCGGGGGATTTGGATGCAGGACGTTGCAGACCATGTGTCACGCAGTTGTGCCTGCAGGCCGGAATCCCCCGCAGTGGCTGGGCGGACGCAGTCCGACGAGACGGGCTTCGGACCCCGTGTCGGTCGGTTTGCTTGATGGCGAACAAATTTTCCTATTTCGAACCACGCCTCGGTTTGCCCATTCCCGGTCCGGAATCAAACCGGCATTGCGACCGTTGACTAGGGTCGCAAAGACCCGACCGCCATGATTGCGCGCGAATTGAACGTGCCGGGTTTTTGATTACCGCTTTCTCCCGGGACCGTATTCAACAGAGTGTCGCGTGTAACTCCGGATCGAGAACCTTTCTTCACGGAGTGCGGATGCTCCGAATCCGGATTGAACGGAGTGACGCCGAGATGACAATTGTGGGGTCGATGCGGATTTCCTGGGCGAAACGATTCGATTCCGTCCTTCCGGCCGTGGCTGGTGTTCGCATCTGGGAAATTCCCGACGTTGGCGAAGGCTATGCGGATGGGCAATGGGAAATGTTCGCCGAACGGTGACCCCATGTTCGGGTTCTGGTAACGATCTCGCTTCGCCTGCTCGACGCGAATGTTTTCGGCGAAACAACAACCTCGCCCAAGGTCAGATGGCCGGAACCTGAATCGGTTCAATTTTGCTCGAGGACGATTTGGACGACGAACTCGGCTGCTCGAACACACTACGCACTGCAACAACGGGCACCCGAATTTGAGATCGATGACCTTCGGATCAATGATTGATTTACAGGTCAGTATGGATTGCGTTCGTGAACTCCCGCGTGACCCCGAACAATACGACAAACAGCTCGCGAGATTCAAGCACTCTTGCGATTGGGGCACACGGACCGGCCCCTACTGGTTGGCGCTCGTGCAATACGACGACGGACGTTTTCGAGACGCCTTCAATTGGTTCACTCGCCGCGTCCTCGACGACGAGCAGCGATCGTATTTGGAGGACGCTGCGATCTACACGCGGCTCGTTCGAGGGTGAAGAGAATGGGAAACATTGATGGAGCGATTCGAAGTTGAAAACGATACGCAATATTTTCCGAGACGGCAACCGATTACGAGCCGGTGCTGGAACAAGGACCCTCGCCGAGGGAGGAACCCGAATCCGGCGAGGAGTTTCAGGCGAGGGGGGAGGGAACGCCACGTAGCGGCGTCTCGCTGAAACCGCTGGGATTTGCGAGTCTCAGAGGGACTCGCCTAAGTGCCTTCGAATCGCTCGCGGTTCGGGAGAGCGGCGCGGATCGATTACAATCAGAGGACGGGTTCGGAAGCAAGCTTTGTTTTTGTAGGTGACTCGCGCTAGGTCCAAGGCGGGGATCGATTCGTCGAACCGTTTCGGCATCGCGAGCATGATCTTCGCGTGGGTGCCAAACTGGCTGCAGACGATTGCTTTTCTCTCGGAGGTATTTTCCGGGGTCTCAAAAACCGACGATTTGCGAGCAAGACATCGCCCGTGCTCGGGATGATCAAACGTGAAGTTCGGTTGAGGAACACGGTTTGACCTCGTGCAGGATGGGTGCTTCGCGTTGGATTTACTCCCATCCGTGGGTTGTCTGTTTTCGAATCCAACGACGGTGAAACGTCTCTTTCGACGTCAGCTATCGAAATCCCCCGGTTACGATTTCACATGGAGTCCGTCGCCGCTAGGTCAGACGCCCAGCGAGGCGTCGCCGCAGCGGTCCGATCACGATCGCTTCGCATCCGCCAATCTTCGGCGGCGAGTAGTCCGGGCAGGAACGAGCCATGGCGACGCCGTAGCGGCGGTCCCCGGATGACGGATGCGGGGCCGTTGGGAAACGGAAAGATAACCGTCGTTTCTTGGCGGGCGATGTGTGCATCCACCGGGCGAGTTTGGCGTAACGCAAACACGGGTCTTGAAATCTCGTTTTGCTTTCCAGCACCGTCATTTTCGATTCGCGCCCATAACAACGGCCGTCTGCGTTTGGGCGGACGTTGTATCGACGTAGAGAGCGATTGCCGTCGAGCGCACGGACGGGTGGCTTTTTAAACAGTGGATTCGATCACGTTCGGCGAACAGTTCGATTCGATTTCGTTTCAGGGGCGGTTCCGATTCTCGTCGGGCGATGCGTTGTTTCGTCTCGGATTGCACTCGTGATGCGAACGTGTGGATCGGCGTGATGGAGCGAGCGGATGGTGGACGGCGGCGATTGTTGAAGACGCGGGCTCGCAATTTCGCGGCCCGGTTGCCCCGATCGCTCGCGTATTCGCTCGCGGGTCGTCGGGAGGCAGTTTGCAGAACGCGCGATCCGGGCGGCTCGAACATCCTCGAGCTGCTGCGATCCGCCGCATCCACGGACGCGTGGGACCTCGCGCACGTGTGTCGCCGACAGCGGTTCCCGGTAGATGCCGATCAGTCGTCTGCGAGACCGAAGGTACTCGAGCGTGCCGTTTTTGTGTTCAAATTCGGTCCGGTTCGTGGAACCGATTGGTCAGGAGAATCGTATTCGAGATGGGACTCTGTTTGGTCAACTATGCTCGGACTATTTTCCCGACCCGAAATCGGCTGGATTTCCGCCCCACGTTTAGGTTTCCACTTATCGCAGGATCGGGTTCGAATCGGGTGACTCGAGCGAGCCATTTTTCAGCCCAGAAAGCGGACGAGAATGGAATAGCTTCCGAATTTTACGCCGTCTCCGGCAGGTTGGTTTTTGCGACGCCCTGCCGGCCAGCTCATGGCCGATCTTCAAAATCAGAATAGGATTCGCGGTGTTCAGAAATTGTTCGGTCGGAGCCGAACAGCGCCAACCCGCGAGGTGACACGATGGGCGAGAAATTCGCGGATGTTCACGGTGCTTCGCCGAGAAACGGGGCCATGGTGAAAACAGGTCGTGGCCCGATTCGATTTCGACGCTCTTGGTATTCGAGTTCGCCGGGAGTTGCCTTTGCAAGCGCACTCGACGCCAGTGCGCTCATTGTCGACGCCGAGACCGGGGAGTTCATCGCGATCGATGCGGGGCGTTGAAGGTCTTCTTTCGATCCCGGACGAATCGCCGTTGGACCCAGTACTTCTCGGCCCCGCCCTGTTACGCCGCCTCGGCAGCAGGCCCGGGTGGGAAAAACGATTTTATTTCGCGCACGGAAAAAACCGAGAATCTCGGCTTTTTGGCAACGATCCACGTCGCGTACACGCCGGGATGGACCGCTTCCCAACGGAGTTACAATTTTTCGGTTTTTGCGGTCACGTTCGTTCGAGGTACCGACCGTTTCCGGTCGCCACGCACTCAGCCGGACATTGCCGCCGGGATTAGGTCAGGTGACATCTCGATCTTTTGAGCGATCCGGTCCGGTTTATCCCGGCGTTGAACTCATTTGTGAAGGTTGGCAGCTTCTTTTTTTTCCCTCCGGAATTATCGAACGGAAAATGCGCTGATCGACACAACGCCACTTCCCTGATCTGGAACGGTTCGTCGCGCCCGGACGAGCAACCGTTTGCCGACAGAATCACCCACCGCTGCGGTACCGAGACTAAACTTGCGCGGGGACACCGTGATCGTCGGACGGACGTGACCCTCGACGGCCATTTTCAATCGTCGGGAACTTTCTGTTCGTGCTGATCAAACGTCCAAAACGTTCGTGGATGTAGCCTTCGGGCATGTGTCCTCATGCCGACCTGCATCTCGTATTATCCAATCACGGGAGCCTGAAACCTTCGGTATGAGCTTGAGTTTGACGGGCGAGTTCGCGCAGTGGCTGCGAACGTCATTGGATTCCCAACCTGGATTTCTCGGGCGAGATCACGCATCTTGCGATCTTTGATCTCGCCCGGTTTGGATTGACCGAAATCGATATTCCGGCCGGATCAAACGTGACACGGTGCCGAATGAAAACCGCTGACTTCGAGTTGCACTCGGCCGTTAATTACGGCCGATCGAAGACCGACGCTGATCGTGGCGGCTTTCTTGCCGATGAACGTGCTCGTATTTTTCAACTTCGCGACAATCGGACGCGGTCTCGTGAGTCGCCAAGCGTGTCTTTGCTGACCGAGGGGTCGTGCATCCGGCAACTGCTGCGGACGGTCCGCGACGTGAACCTCTTCTTTCGTTAGAGATTGCGAAATTCGAAGTGGAGACTCGGCCGTCGCCCCGCTGACGACGACACGAAATCGTGTTGGGTCTCCGAAAAATTCTTCGTGCGGCCCATTGTCCTCGGCGAGACTCGGAACGCTACCGGGAGAGAACCAGACGGAGACCGTGCATGCCGGGAGGGAAAACGAGTCGAAGGGCAAACGATGCGCTGAAGGCGGTTTGAAAAATCAATATGCGGGGCTACCGTCCTCTTTTCATTGTCCTGCGTAAGGAAGCAACATGTCGAAAAAATGAAGATTAGGGGGTTCGGTCGATCGGTGGACGGGCAGATCTCGATGCCTCGATTTAACGAACTTGCCTTTTTTTGTTACTTTGTCGGCTAATGATTCGAACTTTTCCAATAATTTCGGCCAACGTTCAGGGTTCCGACGACATTGCTCCGCATCGCCTTCGAGGACGCGAATCAGTCTTTCTCGTCTTGAAACCCAAAACCCCCCGCCTTGCCTTTCCAACGGTCGCTCTCGAGATAGGTGTGGATCGTCTCGCAGACAAATTCGTCATGACGGGGCGGGAGCGGACGCGACGTCAAGGATAGCAACGATTCGTTGCCCGTCGACCACAGGCAGCCTCCGGTGAAGACCTCGTGTTGTTGGCCGAGGAGCACCTGTCAACATGACTCAGGCGTGTTGTCGGTCGTCGTTGCCGAGGGATGGATTTCCCGCAGGCGCGAGGGTTATCGGCCGCAATGAGAAGCAATTCTTTTCCGCGCGCACATCGACCGCTTTCTGAAACGCCAACCGGGCCACCATCTCGCTGGCGGTCTTCCTTGTAATCGACGCCGCACTCGGCGGAAATCGGCGGGCGGGGCAGACTCGAATTGGTTCCCTGCGGCGGTCATTCATTCGGCCCGCGAGGCGATCGCTGGCCAAGACCAAGGGCTCGTGTCGGTGGGCACTCGGCCGAGACGTAAGTTTCTTCATTAACGGAACGGTATCAGCACTCATCGGCGAACCGCGTGCTGGGCGAAGTGCTGCGATTCGAAATCCGTCCGGGTTCCGAGCGGGCGTCCCCCGTCGGGCGCGCGGAGTTGGCATTTAGGGGGCCAGGAACCTTTCGGGCGGTGTGACTATTCGTTTTTTTCGTTCACAAAATCCAATTTCCGGCTGGATGTTGTCGCCACATCGCACTCCGGGTCATCGATAGCGCGAGGGATGACAGTGGTCGCCGGGACGGATCCGATAGCGCCGGGCGGCACCGTTGGCACAAATTGTCACTGGAACCGGGCAGTCCCTCGATCGCGTAGGTCTCCAACGCGATTCCGCGGTTCACGTTCCAACGGTGTAGCGATATCATAGGCGACGATCCCTGCGGCGCGCAAGTAATTCCGGCAGGCACGGTGGACTGCCTCATAATTCACGTCGGCGGCCGTCACGTGGCGCGGGTGATTTTGCCGCAGCAGTTTTCGATAAACGATGGGGAGCGTCCAGATCGCTAGCTCGTCAGATAGGGTTTCAGTTTTTTCGATCGTCTGTCGTTGCCGATGTTTCCATTTCGCCAACCGTAGGTGGCGCGCCTCGGGCGGAACTGCAGCCTGTTGGGTGTTCGTGCGTAATTGGTGAGCAACATCACCGGAAACGTCCGCGAATTTCATACGGGTCCGATTTGAATTTTGATTGATGATCTCCAACCCCGTCGCTATATTCGCGATCGAGTTCCGGTTCACGATCAGCCGAAATAACTTTCGGTTTCCGCAATAACTCCACAGTGTCCTCCATGGCCGTGGGTTTGCAAAACCGTGCTGGAAGTGGAAGTCCCAGTCTGGCGAAATCGAATTGAAGTCGGGACCACAATTTCCGCAATCCAACGAGCGTTTAACGTTTTTACCAGCAAACAGAATAATGGGTTGAGGGATTGAATATCTTTTCGGTGCAAACAGCGTTAGGTGTAACGGTCGTTGGAATTGAATCGGCAAGGTCGTGTGAGGTGGGAGGTGTGAGGTAATTGTTTGTTGTTCGTTCCGGCCAAGGACGGCGACGTTCTTCCTGATGTCCTCTGTGCGCGCGTGTGGTTTGGTCCGGGGAGAGGTCCTCGGAGAGTCACTGCGTAGGTCGATCTTGGGGCAGTTCGGGGGGGTCGGTGGCGAGTCTTGGCCGTGGCCGGCTTGAGGATGCAACGGCGGGAGGGACGGTGCTGGTTAAATGGGACCGTGTTGCTGAGCAATGGTTTTTTCGTGTTCCTGCAATCGAATGCCACCATTTTTGGCTGCCGGTTGATTCCGTCTGGACGCGGCGGGTCGTGAATTTTGATTCGAGAATCGATCGGCCTTTTTCCTGCTCGCTGTTCTTTTTAATTTGATCGTGGTCGAGGACCGATCATGGCGAGCGATGCGCTGGTCGAGGCGTGGTGTCGGTCGGCGGGGTGCGAGGTTCCGTGTTTTCGCAATCCATGGGACGTCGGTCTTTGCAGATCCGAGCATCAATCTCGCGTCTAGTCGATCTCGCGAATACTTCGTTCATCACCAGGATGTTCTCGCCACGAACCGCAGATGAGTCACCAACACGGCACCACTGGAGTTCGAGCTGTGTGTCCGATGGTAGACCAACGGACTGGATCGCGGAGCCGCTGGAAATCTGAGCTCTGTCGATTCGGTGACGATTCTGGAA
>Ga0163217_1116099_pt1 | contig 10413 bp, 11 predicted proteins | sample SynspAceP_FD_185933 | JGI IMG/M metagenome (GOLD analysis project Ga0163217, IMG submission 185933) | Saline lake microbial communities from Ace Lake in Antarctica - Synechococcus sp. Ace-P (PacBio error correction) | ecosystem: Environmental > Aquatic > Non-marine Saline and Alkaline > Saline ... | reverse complement strand
CATCACTTCCAACCAGCTGATGTTGCTTGCTCTCTGATGACGTGCTACCCGGATCGCAATTCACCACCAGGTCAACAGGTGCATGCTGAATTGCGGCGCATGGGCTCAACAGCGGCATCATCGCTGTCCAGGCATCTCAAACGCGCAGGTGAAGCGCGAGTGTTTGGATCAGTTTCAGTTCATCCGCCGTACCCATGCCTCAACGCGCTTGGGCGCTTCTTGGCAATGCGGTTAACCATCGGCCAGACCGGTAGAACCATCGTCTCCGGTTACGGTGTAGATTTTTGACAGGCGGTTGCCCACTGGAATTCTCCTAATGGTTTAAAATGCTAGCCCGATTTGGATTGAAAGCCTAAAAGGCTTGTACTCGCTGAACCAGCATTTGGTTACCGTGTGGCAATCCCGTGGGCGCTGGCCCGCACTGCACAAGGTAACCATTGATAAATCGATCTCGGTTTTACGCCCGACCGTTTACATCCGCACGCATCGACACCGTGTTAATGGCCGTACTTTTTGGCGGACCGCCCAATCCTCATTTTCCGCAGCGCTTGTGGGGCAGTACGTTCACCGGTATTGGGCCTGCAGCATAAAGCAAGCGTTTCCGGTGCATTAGCCCGTCAATCGTCTGCGATTACAGGGCGCGGTCCACTATGGCGCCATTCGGTCAGTCCAGCAGTGCGGTAACGCTTTAATTTCCGGTCTGTTGACAACGCCTCGCGGCTTGGGTTGGCGCACATGCCGCTGGCACAAGTTGGAGACTGTTTTCGGGTATGCACCTGTTAATCCAGATTGTGCCAGCTTGCTGAACCATCCGATCAGTATAGTCAGAAGCAGAGGTTCTGTAAGAGGGCCCCCAGGTATCCCGGCCCTGGCATGCACCAACACATCCGGCTCTGGTCGATTCGCCCCTCTGTGGTGCTAGCCGCTAAATCGGCACCGGCCGGCCAGCGCTCGGTCACTGCTGCTGACTGCCCAAACCCGTTTTTGAAAAGAAACAACGGTGTGTCTTAGCCAATATACGGAGCCAGCTCTCCAGAAGCCGAAAGCGTATCTCCAGCTTTCGTAGTCACCATAGCAAACTGATATCAGCAGCCGAACAAAGCCACGGATTAGCTTAACAAGTGTACGAGCAACAACCCGATTGTCCGGCGAAGCAGAGGCTTACAAGGACGTATCCCACAGCGTGTTTCGGGGGTGCCCTCCAGACGGCTGAAGCTCCCCCCGATGGCACGGTGCCGTTCTTCAGGTGCAATGTTAGAGCGCTTCAGCCGGTCTGGCCAAGGACTAAATCCAGTCGCCGGCAAAAACCCACCAACGAGAAGATGGCAAAAGGGGCGGCCATAGCCGCCCATTGAACCCGCTCCAAGAATTGGCGAATCTGCCCGCCATCCCCGAAACGCTTTTAAACGCTGCAGTCATGCTTACATGGCCTCAACTGTCAGCATGCTGCTGCTGGCAACGCGCCAGTTGCGCTGAAACTCGGTCACTTCTCCTTTGTCCTTGGCAACAACCTCCGCCGGTTGCCTTAGCGGTAAACTTCTCATTGCCAGCTATGCCTTCCAGCCGGCCAATTTCCTTACCAGTACGCCTCCAGCTCTTTATTCAAGTCGCTTAAGCTCTGCATCTTGTTCAATCAGACCGGCCATGGGCACCAGCACTCCATTATCGTCCTACCAGTTGCGGGGCGCTCATCGGCTGACCTATGTCGCCCTCAAACCACTCCAGACTTTTCCAGCTTTCCAACGGAGCTCAAAACTGGCGTTCTTCTTTCATCCGGCGCTGGCCTTTCTGCGCTGATCACCACGGAAACAGCAGGCGGAATCTTCTCTCGCCGGAGAGAAATATTTATCTTCACGCGAATATACGCACCGCCACAATTCACGCCCTTCAAACAATTTCCCATGCCGCAACCGCCTGATTGTCTTGGCGGGTGTTATCGCGCCTGCGGGGGAACGGCTGAAGGCATAATGCTGGTCACCGGATTTTGCCGGCAGCGGCGCGATGCGCTGCCAAGATTTTCCTCGGTGATGATGGGCATGATCGGTGTTTGTTTGCCAGGCGCAAAAACGGTTTTCCAGTACGCGCACCAGTGTACGGGCGGGTGCCACGCTATTGCTTCAGCCTGGCGATGGCGTCACTCAGTGAAGGCTTGGACAGCCTCGTAGATACCAGTCGCAGATTCGTTCCAGATAAACTCGAATACAGCCGCCTGTTGAGGCCAGATCCAAAGCGGGTTACTGGTACTAAAATGGCGGGGCCACATTCCTGCTCGCCTGCTGCAAGCGCTGATAATCCAGCGGTCGGCAGCGAACAGCTCTACTGGCTCCGCCGCTTCACGCCGCAGTTCTTCACCTCGGTGTTCATCAAAACGTAACGGGCGGCGGTGGGTGCAGCAGGGGTGTGTTGTTGCAGAAATTGCGGGGTGGTAGCCTTCCAGGCGCTTCATGTCCCTGTTGATGTCACGCCTGGTGGTGGCCATGGCCGCCAGGGTGAAACGCGGGCGTCTGTTGCCGTGGCGAGATTACCTTCGGGGAATTTTCTTTTTCGGGTCTGTTTTGGCAATTTTCTTGGCCAGCTTCGGCTGCATTCAGGTTGCCGGTGCCGCTTTTCCAGCCAGCGGGCGCCAGGTCGATTGCCGTCGATCATGTCCAGGGCGGGCTCCAATCACGTTGCCCCTTTGAGATTTTTGGACATTTTTTTTCGGCCGTTTTTTCGTCGCGGATTCAGGACCGGTAACGTTAAACGGTTTTGAACGGGACCCTGGGCTGTTTTGCCGTCTTCATTTTCATGAAGTGTGTCTCATCATGGATCATCCGGCGCAAACCAGAATGTAAAATTCTGTCAAAGCCTGTTCACCAGAAGGTCTGTCGGATGGAAAGGTCTTTAGCCGCTCTGTGATCTCCGGCCAGGCCCGATTGCCCAATGTCCAAAGAGCAGAGCTGAACCAGTGTCCAGAACGTCATTCGTCCTGTTTAGCGAAAAATCCGGGCCGCCAGACCGTGCTTCTGCGCACCTCGTCTTCACTGCGGCCCCGTAGATATTTGCCCTCGGCGTTCGTACCAGGCCGGAATCCGGTTGGGCCCCCACAGTTGGCGGGAAATGCACCAATCTGAATGTTCGCGCATCCAGGAGAAGTTACATTTCTTCGTATTGCTTGGCACAAAAACTCCGGATAGCGGCCTTGTCAACGGCTTCACATGGTGGCTTGCCAGGAGTTTGGCCATCGGCAAAAACCATGATCTGTCAGCATCGGCTCGATGATCAGGCCGGAAACGGTCCCCACGACGGCACGCCTCAATACGTTGGTCCACCAGGCTGAAAACCAGGCCAGCAGCATCCATATCGGCCACAAATCCTGCCTTGCCGCGCGTCTTCCCGGGGTTCAGCCCGGTTAGGCGGCGGCAGGGAAAGCGTCCAGATGGTAATTTCAGTTGCCGTCCGCTGTTGAATTACTTCGGCTTGCTGGGGATTTGGCGTCTTGGGTCAGCACGTTCATTTCATTGGCAAGTATTGCGTTTGCTACGGCGTTAGTCGTTTAAAATCGTGAGCCGGTGGTAATTCTTCACGCAGCCAAGCCTTTTCCGGCGTCAAGCGTGGTTGGTCGGCAATCCACTGGAATTACGGGCGATTCACCAGCGGTGCCATCACGAACGTACCATCAGATGGCTGATAGCGCTCGTTCGGTCGGGGTGAAACGGGCTACGGCAGTGTCGCCCAGGCATGGTTTCCGGGCGGGTGGTCAGTGGCAACAACCAGGTAATCTTACCGTCTGCGTGGTGGCACCGTCAGCCAGCGGATAAAGCGCAGGTGCCAGAAAAACCTTTCTCTCTTTTGTTTTCCTCACTTTCCAGATCGGAAATCGCTGGTTGCAAGCTTCGGATCCCAGTTCACCAGGGCGCTTGCCACGATAGACCAGGCCGTCTTTCGTTACAGGCGGATTAAACACTTCCTGCCACGGCCTTGTAGATAGAAACCGTCGTCCATCGTGAATCGCATTCGGTGTCCCAATCACCGAGTTACCCAGCCTGCGCATCTGGTCGGTAATGGTTGCCGCCAGATTCTTCCTTCCATTCCCAGATCGGCTTAATGAACTCTTCACGGCCCCAGATCGTGGCGGGTTTTCCCTTCTTCCCAGCCTAGTTTGCGCTCAACGGACATCTGCGGTGGCTATTGCCTGCGTTGGTCACTTGGCCCTACCTGCCCACAGGGTTGTTGTGGCGTTGTCATGCGCTGTAGGCGTGGGTGAGGGTGTCCATAATTGGTTTTCGTTGTGGAAGGCGTGCCCCATGTGGCAGGCTGCCGGTCCACATCGGTGGCGGAATAGCGATCTGTAGGGACTCGCCCTCGCCGCTGGGGCCGGAGTAGCCTTTAGATTCCCGAGTTGTCGTACCACTGGCGCTCGATGTTTTTCTGGCTGGTAGGTTTCTTTCCATGGGTTTTTGCTGGTGGACCGTATTGTGAATTCGAGGGAAGAGCATTTTTAGACGCATGATTATACATTGTCGGCCCGCGGTCGGGGCCATTGAAGTGGGATCTTCAGCTTTGCGTTTAAAAACGACTGATTAAATTTATCGCTACCGTTGATCATGCACCCGCGCCTTCGATCCCCAAAGCCCGTAACTGTTTTAAAGTGCGGCGCGGGCCTCAGGCCTGATCCAAAAACCACCGGATCATTCTGAAGCTATCAATGCCAAGCCGCTTAAAATTGATCGGCGTAGCCGGTACATTCAGTGCATAGGATGATCACGGGGTTTATCCAGTCTTCCGGCGGCGGGAGGGTTGCAGGCAGGATGCCAAACGGGGTTTCTTTGCAGGGCGTGTTGGCTTTCGAAAATCACGCTGTGGGGAATTGAAGGCCATCCGGCTGAAGTTCCACAGAGGTCGTCCAGTTTTCTTGAGCGTGTTCGAGGGAGTTCGCACACAATGCCCACCGCGATCCCTTGGCTCCAGGCTTTGTTGGCCAGTTTGGCGGCGTGTAGATTGCGTGCGGGCGGGGGTGTCTGTTTGGCGCCAGGGATATTGGGAACCAGTAGCGCTGGTTTTTTATCTTCCTGCCCAGCCTCCGGTGTCGTGAGCACCGGCAGCATAGCTTGCGGTTTCCGCAGTATGCGCACAGCAGGCGGCTTAGTTGCCGGCAATGGGACATTCAGGTATTCGGACCAGCATGGGCACCGCGGCGGCCTGAGAGCCTTGGCTTTGCCGAATGCCACCGCAGTACCGGCGGATGCCAGGTGGCCCAACGGTAATCTTTGGCGTAGCGGCCAGGGAAGCAGGCCGCGGTGATGGTTCCAGGCGGCACGTTCCGCCGATGTTTGCCATATCCGCAAAGTTGCTGTCGAGGGCAAGCTCGGTTACATTCTTCCCAAAGCGGCAGAGGCGCCAGGCTTTGTCTTGGCGCGGTCGCCGGCGCCAGCAGTTCGTTGGCCAAGTCTCGTTGTTTGGCCCAGATAAACCGTGGGCGGTTGGTGGCCAGGCGTACGATGCAGGCGCCGGTGAGGGTGGGCCAGATCAATAACCGCCGCCGGGTCAAACCTTCTTCACGTAGGTCAGGGCGTCGCACTAGTATACCAGACCGGGCCTTCGGCGGTCCATGTGTGGAGGGATTTCAAACGGTCTGGGCCAGGACATAGTGGGTACATGTCGCCGGCGGCTGGCGCTGCGTCGGGATGTTTTCAGGCGGCTGCGGATGACTGCCACAATGTTTAATTTTTGTTTGATTTCAGCGATGACCTGCATTGGCGCCGAACACCGCGGGCCCGAAACCCGCCATGTCGTATTTCATCCGTCCATGCCTTCGCCGGGCTTCGGCGATGGCCGCGCTGTCGAATGTGATGCCTTTACCACTAAACAGTGGGGCTTGTCCTTTGGCATCCCGCCCGGTATTCCATTAATGAAACGCGGCGGCTGGCTGCTGGCCTTTGCCCACGGCCAGGAATGGTGTTCTGCCCAGGTCGGGCCATCTGTTTTTTCGTCAAGAATTTCGGTCTGATGCAGTCGTTGGTCTTTTGGCAAGTTTTTTCGCCTGTTCGGCCGCCAGATCGGGTGGCAGATTGTTGGGCGGGGGTATTAACCAAGGTTCGCGGGGTTAAAGTTCATGCCGCTGGCCGGTGGCCAGCCAAGGTTAAAGGCGTCTTTTTTCAGCTTTGTCGCTGGGACAGAGGCCGGTTACGTGAACTTTATTTCAGCTTACGCGCAAGCAGGCTGGCTCGCTCTTATACTGGTAAATGTGTAAAGGTGCTCTTCCAGACTTGCGGCCGATCAGGCTCAGGCGAGCGCTTTTCAGATGTCGTTTGCGCTGTCGCCGGTTAGCTGGTTGTCAGCCACCAGGGCCACAATGCAGTTTTGATGGGCCGTCTTTGGAGAAACGTTTACCGCAGCAATTAAAGCCTTGCGATAGTTTGGCTGCGTGTGCGGCTTTTCGTTCATTCACCGTGCGGACGATACACAGGCGCTGCCAATGGCTGTCGGTCTAGCGGAACAGTCTGTAACTGATGCTTGTTTTTGCCACTGATGTCGCCGGCGCTTTGCAGCTTGGCCCAATCAGGCCATATCCAGAGCTTTGTCTGCCGCGACTGGTTGCTGGCGCGATTCGCTTTCTGCGGTTAACGCCAGTACATAGCAGTCAGCGCTGATGGTGTGTCCGGGCTTTTTGCGCTTAAGGTTAAAAATTCATGGCAACTCCTGTTTAGTGATCTCTGGCAGTAATCTATTATACGAATGGATGTGCAGTATTAACATTGGGCAATGCGATGGAATTATCAAAGCATTGGCACGTACTTGTGGCTGACCTGCTGGGCGCGGCGTGGCCCTGTCAATCGTCTTGCAAGGTTACTTAGAAATAGCCGTTGCTGGCGTTTCCTTCATGGGATGGGCGCCGTTACCGGCTCGGGCCAGAGAGGACCGCTTTGACCTATATTTTTCGCTATCTTATTCGGTCAGATCATGATCAGCATGATTGCTTGTGTTCCACCATTCTGTGATGTGTTCATGAGCGGGCGCTTTAAGGTGGGCTGGTTTTTGGTAATGCCGCAGAAGGTGATGATTTCTGCGGGCGTTGCTGTTTCAGTGAGGCTTACCGTTTTCCCGGTTTCCTCGAGTGATTTTTTTGCCTTTGGCTGTTTATTCGCATTTGCTGGCTTATGGCCGAATGTATTTGGAGCGAGATGACCGTGTTTGCTCGCTTGCGGCGTTCAGTTGAGGGCGATATTTTTGCGCCCAAACCCTTGATTGGCAGTTTGCCGGTGATGGTGGGTGGTCGCTTGCCATGAGCGCTGTTATGTTATCGCCCTGGGGCATTGAAACAGGGTCGAGGAGAATATTAACTGACAGCGTCAAAGCCATCCGAATTCGAGCTATTGCACCGTGGGCGTTTTTCAGGGACTTTACGCGTGGGGTGGCGCTCGAGTGACTTACAGCGCGGGGGGGGGTGTCTGAGCGTACTTCGGACAAGCGTGAGCTGCAGGGTGTATTTATTGCCGAGTTCCGGTGCAAAATGTGCGAAGGTTTACCATTATCACGGTCCGAAACGGGCACCCAATTAATAGATGGCCCCAGGACAGGGCAGTCGTTTTCTTGATTTTGAAAGACGGGCGGGCGCTATTGCGGGACGCCGGCCAGCTGGATTACAAACACCACCGAATTTAAAGCTTACGGATCTAAAAAATTTGTCAGCTGCAAGAGTGTACAAAAGAGCTGGAGAGCCTCAGCACCGGGCAAATTGATTGAGTCTGACGACCCGCGACAGCGAGCGCTGCTGCATTGGCGTTTTTTCGTTGCCCTTTATTGTGCAGTGGTTGACCTTGGCTTGGCGGTTCGGTTGGGCCGGGTAAATTCGCGTCAGGGTCGGTTCTTTCCCACCTTTTAGCCTGCGGATGTTGGTTGTATATCACCTATCTCGGTTTATTTGATTGTGGCTTTCGTTGATTGCACTGGCCGATGCGCAGTGCCAGAGTGGATTGGCATGTTCTGGGTGCACGGAATTGTTTCTGGCTCTTGGGGCTTGGCTGCAGTTCGGCCCGGCCTGGTTTGCGCAAGCGGCCGCTTGCAGCCGTGCAAGAGCTCGCGCGGGCCCTACCATGTCAAAGATTGACCGCCTATGTGATGAAAACCGGTTGGCGGCGCTTGTTTTTTGGTGATGGGTTTGGCCTGGTGCTTCGTTGGATTTGAATTTTTTGCTGTTTATTGCCGAGTTGGACGACACAGCCAATAAATACCAGACCCTCGATGCTTCTGTGTATGTGTTCTTGACGCTGCCACGTCGATTTACGATTATTTTGCCGTTGGGCGCGTTTTGGGCTGCCTGGTGGGATTTGGGTTCGGATGGCAGGTCCTCCGAGCTGACCGTTTATCCGCGCCGCCGGCGTTTTCCATAAGCGTATTGTTCTGGTCTGCATGAACCAGCGCTGTTGTGTTTGCTTATTGGTGTGGGGATTGGCGAAAATACCTGGCGCCGCCGCGGAGCGCATTGCGCAAAGCGAAAAGGCGTTTGCGCTTGGGTGCAGGGAAGCAACGTAGCCGCGGCGTCAGGTTTGTGGCATCGCGAGAGGGGGGGGGGTAATTGTATTTATTTGCAACTGGGGGTGGTTATGAATGCCGTGCAGCCCAGTGGTGTGCTTTTTGGCATTTCCCTGTTCCGCTTTTACGAGCAGCGCCAGTTGTTTAGCGCCAGTTTTGCCGAGGCGGGCGATTTACCAAGGTGATCACTGGATTCTTTGAAAACGTACAAACCACCAAGTGGAAGGAGCAGGGCCACCACCCGGGTGACTCATTAACCCCAACTGCAGTTGGGAGTCTGGTTTTGTCGCCCAGCGTTACTGAGTGTACTTGATTGTTTAAAGCCAGAGAACCTGGCGGATGACAGGCCTGCTGACCTTACGCCCGCTATCTGCGGACGAGCAGTGGTTTGAGCGCGTTCGCCGGCTACTGGGTTAGCGTTTTGGAAGAGACTGTTATATGCCACTGGGTAACCGCGGTTGGTGATGGTGTTAGTGGCAAATTTCGTTTCATCTTTGGCCCGCTGCGCTCGGTTCACCATGGGCTTTCGGGTGTTTACCGCCCTGTTTGGTAGGCCTGTCGTTTAAGTACATGCAAGACTTGCTGCGGGGCCGCATGAGCGCTGTCTTACGGTTTCGATCCCATCTGGCGGGTTAAAAAAAAACTTTGGTTTGCCTATACGGTGAACGCTGGTATTGGTATTTTGCTAATGCGCCGCGCAGCGTTAGGTGTTGTGATTTTTGAAATTTTGATCTACCGGTTTTTAGGTGTTGGGAAGTCTGTGTTCGCGGTTTTGCAGTCCACAGCTTTTTCCTTTTTCGACTTCAACGGGACAACGCTGTCTGACATTCGCGATCGGTCAGCGACACTCCGTTAATAGGTAAAAAAAACAGGAGCGATTATGGGCCGGAATGGAAAATAACAGACTGACAGCACCCAGATAGTAGGCCTGCCAGTTAATGCAGATAAACACAGCAGCGGCTGCCGTCACATAACGGCGTTAGAGCCTGACTCCAACTCACAGCACGCCGTCCAGATTCTGATGCGCACCGTCCATTACTGCATTCCAAGCTGTTTGGCCACCCGGGTCCAAAGTAGCCAAAAAACAGGTACGCACCCAGAAACAGGGTAAGCGTTAGGCCTGGGCCGCTTTAACCTGCCAGGCTTCCGCCATTTGTTCGTAATTTTTCCCAACCGGTCAGCTGGCCGGCAATTATGGTGTATTTTCCAGGTGGCCAACCCAGCAGCACCAGTCAATGCTGATAAGTGCATCGTTAAGTAATGGCCAAGCCACGTTTTAGTCGGTTGGCTGGCAGGCAAAGCACGTCTGCATTGTGAAAAGGCGTTTGGGGCATGGCTGGTCCCGGTGATGTTTTCACGTTTTTCAGGATGTCGCGGCGTGTGCTAGAGTAGCCGATTTTACAATCATGTAAGTATCCGAATTTCATCGCGACCTGGCGCTTTTCGTCGGGGTTTATGGAAAGGTACAAAAGGGGGCTATGAAAACGGCAGAGTGGCGGGACAGGCGTTCTGTAATACTTCAAAACAGCAGGGCCATTGCCATTGTTCCCAGTTAGTTCATTGGTGCCGGCAGATGATCCCACTTTGTTGTTTCGAACGCGGGCATGAACCAGTTTCAAGGACCGTCGGGCCGTGAACAGCGTGGACTTACACTCGCGCACAGTTCGCAGGAAATGGTGTGCGCGCCGGCGGCAAGCCACAACGATCTGGGGAAAACGTCGGTTTTTACACGGCTGCTCGCACAACGTTTTTTGAATGCTGGGCAACTTCAAGTTTGGCGATTATTTCAGCGGCGAAAAGCATCAATTTCGCCTGGTTTTTTGGACTCGAACAGTGGCTTGAATATGCCAAAAAGCGAAGCTGTGGATCACGGGTATTTACCGGCCGACGACGACGAAG
>Ga0163217_1071131_pt1 | contig 10413 bp, 1 predicted proteins | sample SynspAceP_FD_185933 | JGI IMG/M metagenome (GOLD analysis project Ga0163217, IMG submission 185933) | Saline lake microbial communities from Ace Lake in Antarctica - Synechococcus sp. Ace-P (PacBio error correction) | ecosystem: Environmental > Aquatic > Non-marine Saline and Alkaline > Saline ... | reverse complement strand
GTTCTATGATTAGATTATGTTAAAGACCATTTTGGGAAAAAGTCAGCTTTTCCGATTGATACCTTTATTTTGAACGCGAAGCTCAGATTATAGGACTACCGACTTTTGTATTTTACCAACAGAAGTCCAAGATTTATGGACTGGTGTTACTTCGATGTTGGGATAAGGTTCATGATTACCTGTCTAAACCGTATACTTTCCATATTAGCTATTAACTTCGCTTTAAAGCCCCGTAATATTTCCAATCGGGGCTTTTTTAGCACTTTCAATTTTTCATTAATCTTTTTGATAGCAAAGTTCAGTTAAAACCCGCATCGCTTAAAAATGTTGCTCATTTATAAATATCCAACCCTTTCGATCTCTTCTCTTTTCATCTACTCGGATTCCAATCGTCTTTTTCAACGTGAGAGGTAAAAATAACCCTAGGATTAGCTCCCATACGCAGAACAAACCTACCGAACCAAATTACCAATCAGTCTGTCTGAGATCACTTGGCTTTATCCTGCCTAAATCTCAAAGCCAACAGCTAGGTTCCCCAGTATTTCTCTCCCGACCAAAATGTGGAAAGAAATCGCCCCTTTTACAGGTTCATCGCATTTTAATTTTATAGTCAAAAAACACCACTTTCCAAACCCTAAGCTCCTCCACCTCGGATAATAACCGATTAGTGCTGATTCTCGCCATAACTCCCATCTGATCTGCAACCGGCAGAATTTTTTAAGGTAATTCCCACTTAGTTACCCGCCTTGAATTCCACTTCAGCACCATAGTGATATCGTACGCGTTTTTGAATTTCAATAGAGATAATCTCAATGTTCGCCAAACTGCAGCCTGCACAGATGCTGCGATGTGAAGTAGTCACATAGCTAAATTGGACACTAGTCCTTTGGGACTCAGCGCTGAAGCACTGAACCTCCATTAAATCCAAAACCACCCAAACCAAGTCAAAAAACACGCCAATAACTGCATTGCGGAATGTGTGTGGAACAGGATTGCTTTCATTTACGCTTAGCAGTATTTATTCCAATTCTAGTGACGCTTAAAATAAATAGGACTCAATTATTAGCTCCCCACCGTGCCAACCGAAAGTGCACGTGGTATAGGATCCTGCGAATTCATAAAAGTGAGTTTCCCAATGTATTCAGAAATCTCTCCGGCCCCACTCCAATACTTACAATTGTAGGTAGCAATTATTCCGCTATCATTTTAATGATGAGAAAGTAATAATGTTCCAAGTTTGACCCGTCAGGGCTACTAGCACAGACACGATAGGTGAGACCGCTGTTAGCAGTCGAATTGGCTTGAAAGATTTAAAGTCGGTGAAGAAGGTATACCCTCATTGTAATTACTGGTATCCCAAACCTTCTGGATTAGCGGAAGGCCGAAACCCGAAAAGCCGAGAGGTTCCTGCATAGTCAGCTCCTGGATACATGAGATTGAAACCACAAAAGCATAAGTTAAGCAGGCCAATGGCTGGGAATTATGGTTTCTTAAAATAAAATTATTGACGGGGTTTTTTGATCTGGTGAGTTCCAGCTTCCAAACTGGCAATTCCTAAGTGCATGATGAAGACCAATATGGTTTTGCTATTCATCATCCTACAGATTGTTTACGGTGAATAATTCTTGCTAATGGGTTAAAATAGGTTCGATAGGTGATTTTTTTTGGAAAAGATTAAAGTGCTTGGCTCGGCCGTATCGCTGTTTCGGATTCGTAGGCATCAAGGACATCGAAGACAAAGATTTTTCGTCTCCGATTTTCTCCAGTTTTCCCTTCGCTGAGAATACATTGGATCACTGAATGACTTGGTATCTGGTTACCACAATCCGAGTTGGTACGAGGGATATAGCCAGGTTTGTAGGAAAAACCCCGTTACATCTCTTTCTTGCTGCTCAAAAACCATCCCTTTGATTCTATGAGGAGAGAAACTTCGCTCCCAATCCAGCAATGGCATTTGTGGATTTGATTCAAAGCGCGAGTTCGAATGATCGCTTCATTTTTTTCATTATTTCTTAATAAGGTTAGTGGTTTGTTGAGATGTATGACATGAATTATGTAATCAGATATTGTTTAATAAAAATGAATTTTAAGGGGTTATTTTTAGCCATCTGAATTACTTTTTTTGTAAAAAAATATATTTAGTTTCTAAAAATATCCTAATTTCTATTTTATATTGGGAATATTATTTAATTGATTTGCATAGTTATTATAGAGCATCCTCTGTGCTGGTTGACGGCAAAAAAACCTTTTTTAAAATACATTCACTTGTCCTAAAATGGATAAACTTTTTATTTTTGTCTTCGTTAATGTAAAGACCATTTCATTTAAATTGAGTTTTTAGCAAAGTGGAGATGAAGCTAATAGTTTTGACTCCATTAGTAGGAGGTTGTGCTCGGAACGAATTAAATTTACTACTACATCCCTTCTCATTTTTTGCCTTTAAATCAAAATTCTTTGCCTCTCTACAACCTCTTTTGAACTTGGTTGGTTAATTAGTATCTTTCAAGAAAAATTAACTCATGACTCAGAAACTCAACACTTTTAGTACTTTGCGCGAGGGTAATGCAGCCGATACGGCGGAAATGAAGCCAAATTGACGGCTTTGGCCCTAATTGGGGAAACTATCCTAGGAATATTCGATTTTGATTCGATTCAATGCGGATATCGGCGAAAGTGTAAAATTGGTATTTATTCGTCAGAGAAGATATAAATATTTAGAAATAGCCAAGAGAAATTTCCTTCTAGCTCGAAGGAAATTTTAGGAAGTAGACTGGGGTAGATCAATCCTTAGACTGCTTGTGTGTTGCGGGCTGCATTGAAGCATGCGATCGAGTGAAGGCCATTCTTGGTTACGGCTCACGCGGTACTTTTTTGGCGCAAAAGTGTCGTTTCAGGGAACCTTTTGCTGTATCAATTGCGGATGATTTTTTATTGGTAAGAGGCGTTTGATTAAGTTTTAGGTAAGTTTCTTTCCACTGAAGTTAAGCCAGATCCTTACATGCTATTGGTGGGGCTATGCGATCCCAAAAAATGTACTTTTTGAAGCATGGGTACGGTTAGCCGTTGGAGTTTTGCGAAACCAATACAAAAAGTTGCAGCTAATTCGGCATGGTCGGTGTCGAACTTCCATCGCTCGTGAAGGCGTCATTAATATCAGTTAAAGGTTGTAATGTTTGAAAGTGCTGGAATAACGCAGAAAAACACTGCCTATGTAAGCATGAATTTCGGGGTAATTCCATTGCGGAATTCTGTCTTTGGGGATATTGAACGTGGATGTGGAATGAATTCTTCTTCCAATCACAGTTAAGCAATCTTAAATCTGGTTTTTATTCTATCTCCGTACTGTTGGCAAAAATAACATTGATTCAATGAATGGGCTATTGGCTGAACTTCGACTCTTTGTGCAGGCTGGTAAAGTTTTTTCTGGTGTTTGGGAGTGACCTATTACAGAGTAAGGGCCCGTTGGGTGATCGCTTCGTGAAAGGCTTGCATTGAATGGGAGTCATTATCCGGAAGATTTGTGGAAATTCATAATTTTTAATTTGCTGAAGGTTTCGGATCTTCTCAATATAAATTAATCCGACCCAATGTTTTAGTACGGTGTTTAATTATTATATCTTAAACTGTACCGTTTATTGGTAACATTTTTCTTACATTTACACGTGCGAGAATAGCAGTCAAACCTTAATAAATATTGTGTCAGGAAATACCCAAAAACGCTGAGGCACCTCTATTTTAGTTGGTAATGATTGAGGCAAATTTTAGTTTCTCTGACGACTGGAATAATCCTAAATTGATGTTAAAAAACCCATTACCGATTATGCTTCAATTTTTTATTCAGATAGCGCTCGAATTCAATATTCAATGGGGAACAGCTTCCGCCTTATGGTAGACATAGTAATACCGACTAAAAATCGTCTTCATTGTCTGTGTTCTGTTGACCAAATTAAATGCTAAAAACATAAGTTATGATATAAGACCAGGTAAAAGATTATACCCATTGAATCGCACTTGAACGAGGTATTATGAAAATATATGTGCAAGGTTTGTAGGGTTCAGGAACTTCAGATCAGAGCAGTAATTGGCGTGGGTGCCTCTTCTTATCTGATAATAAAGGAATTGAAATGAGCATTTTATCATATTTCACAGCCCTAATCCATTAGACCGCTTATTAGATTCAGATGGAACAACTCATTGAACATGACTGAATCAGCATCTGACAGATGATTTCTAGGGAGCTCGATCTTAGAATATTATCAGTTGATTTTCTTTCAGGAAACGAAAATTCAGCCTTTCGATGATCGAAAGCTCCATGTGAAAAGCGTTCACAATTCCCACTGCTCAGATTTTGATTCGGAATATTAAACCAGAAACTAAAATAAAAGGTCTTCCTGAAAAACCAAAATTCAAGAATCCTTCTAGCCATATAAATAAAAGTCACATAACCTCGAAAAATACCCCAATCTTTGGCGGTATTTTTTCTCGCGCTCTCTCTCTCTCTCTCGCTCTCTCGTGGAAAATTTAACCTCAATTTAAAAATGAAACACAACATACACAAGAAGTAGAAAATTAATTTTATATACTTTTGATGCATCCCTATTTTTCTTAGTATTTGTATTGAGGAAGAACTCAAAACTTAATTCTAGAAAAAAAAATTAAGGTACATTTGCGGGGGAAAATTTTTATGGTTATGAATTCAAGTTAATTAGACTGTGAAAAGCCTAACGTAGATGCGCGTATAATTTTAAAGTTTAGTGAACTGAATTATTTTTTTGGAATACCTAAGGAAGTCTAAAGGGAAGGGCAAAAGAAATTGAAATTTCAAATCTATATTTTCATAGTTTTTTTTTAGCAGAATGATATTCAACAAGTTATTCAAACATTTAATTAAATCAATTTACCTATTACAGATTAGGGCAATTGAGACAAATCAAAATAATCTTGTTCAAATTTATAACTTTGCCATATTAACTGAATGCGCATTTAGTTAGTGTAGAATCCCTGCTATGCCTTTTCCCGGCTGATGTCAGATTGGGATTTAAATGGAGTCGAAGTGATATGTGTGTGTGAAACTAAATACCTCCATATGTTCAGCCCGTTTCTTGGTTGTAAGAGGTGGGGAATTTGAATCATTGATTTATACCGAGCGCTTCAATATGGATATATATATTGGGTTTTCAGGGAAAATTTTATTGTTTGCCTACACCCTATGAGGATAGAATGGAAATCAATTTCTGGCCTATGAATGGTTTGATGTTATAAATCAGATAGATGGTATTGCACTTTGGAGAAGGTTTGCTCTTGGTGATTTTATCAAATCCCTTAAATAAACGAAATGGAAAATATAATTATTCTTGTTTATGGTAGTACTTATGATTTGCTTTAGGTCTTTCTTTCTTAATTATTTCGTATTTGTGTTTAAGAATAGGGATTTAAAACGATTCAAGCGATTTTCAGAAGAAAGAATTTAATTCTGGAATTAGAAGATTCTCCCTCTAGATGAAATTATTCATTTGGGGCGCTTTTTTTTTCGTTGAAATTAGGTGATTCAAATTTAATTTCTATGAAGGCTAAGAAAAAACTCACCTCCCCATTCCACATCTCCCCAAAAAATCTTTTGGAGCGCTCAGGTCCGGGGTCATGCAGTCAAGATATTAGTCTGCCAAAAGGTGTTTTTGGAGATCAGCTGCATCTCTAGTCTGCGCAATTCCGGAGATTCATCAGCTGTCGAAAATATCAGTTCTAATATAAAGAGTGGCTTTTTCGCTTCTCTGAGCCACTGTTCAAAAATCTGGAACTGTCCCAATTTCTTGCGCAATGATGAATGACTTTCTGCTGACCCTTGGACTTCCAGATTTTCCGGAAATTTGGATGATCCTCCCCATGAAGTTGTGAATCATCCTTAATGGGAATGCTGCATTGCTGTTTTTTGTACTTAATCAGATCTTTTCGAAGGCTTTTGAGAGTATTCCTTGAAAATCATCCCGCATGCGCTCGTCTCATACGTAATCGTTGACTTTTTCCTGGCTTGAGTATGTTTTTCATTTCATAGTCTCGCTGGAGCAGCTTGGCGCAGTTCTTGATTTTTAGGTAACTCGGATCTTCTAAAAGCAATACTTACTTTAAGCAATCAACTCTTGGTTCATAATTGATCCAGATAAGGGTAATGAATCCCTGTTTCTACTGTTTCGGGCGATAATATTCTTGAGTAATAGCATTACGGTTGCTTCAAAAAATGATTTTTAGGTAGCGGTATTCAACTTATCCAATTGTAGCCTGCATCAAACTGGAGATAATATTCAGCCTCAAAGAAGATTTTACGACGGCCATTTTCCTGGGGCTTATACCCCTCCTCCCCCTCTCCCCTTGGTTTTTTTTTTTTGTCCCCCTTTGTGGTCAAACTTCGTATCTTATTCGGGGCAATCAAGGGACCAAGGGAATTCAATTACCAACGTGTCAGATATTTTGTCGAAGCGCTTTCCCATTTTGTATAAATAAGCCTTATTTCTCCCCATTAACTCAGAAGGTTGCAGCGGACTTCGACTTGGTTTCTGTCGTTTAAGCTCAAATTTGGCCCTTAAGCATTAAAGAAATCACTGCTTCATGCTGCACATTAAGTGTCTATTCCCACTTGACTGCACGGCCTTTTCGGTAAGTGAGAAGTATTGAATGGCATCAGAGCACATTTTGTTTTACCGCCTTCCATGTTAGGCCCCACACAAACAGTTTAATTTAGGGGTCTAAAGTCGAAATGAACGTTTTTCATGATTTTTTGTTGCGTTAAGATCAGCGACTTAGATAACATGGATGAGTTTGGGTTAATTATTTTGGCATTTAGGTTAGTCTCCTGATTTTTAGGGAGGTTGCTTATATTTGATTAATCTAAATGTCACATTTTGTTTTAAGATATGGCAAAGAAAATGTCATAGCGACCAAGTTAAGGTAACTATTCAAAAGAAAAACGATACGGAAAGTATTGCTCCTAAATTGAGGAGTTCGAAGGGAATTATAGGCAGCTTAAGCTTTACGGGCTAGCAAAAAATCAGAGGTATTTGCTCATTTTGTACATTGGTCAGGAAGCTTGTTGCCTTCAGGTGCCAATTGTCCGCTATTGAGAAGCACGATTTCAGTGGTTATTACCGCTTACAGTGTCATTGCCCATCGCTGGGATGGATTTACAGACCCTGGGGCTGTATGTCATTGGCCGAAAACTTTTTGTAAAGCAACTGGAATACCAAAGGAAAAAGGCGGATCAATGTGCAACATATTGACAATTGAGAAAAATTTCTATCGGTGACCACGTTCGGACATCGTAGGTCTGCTCAAATACAATGGGGTTTGGGTCTCGGGCTTTGCAAGATTAAAATTACAAAGTTGGTCCACTAAAAATCTTGCGATTTGCTTACAATGGGTGTACTCGGAAAAGTTTGTTCGTCAGGGAGCTTTTTCAGAAGCGATTAAACTTTAATGGCTCATGTCGTGATACAAAAACCCCAGTGATATTTGTAATCGAAATTTTAACGGTTTTACGCAACCATGGGACTTAGGCAGTAAATTGGCGCTCCTCGAAATGTCGTATGATCTTTCGACCCTATGGAGAATCTTACGATATGCCTTCATTTGCAGTAGTTACGGAATGATGTCGAGGTTCAGTTGCATTTGGATTGTCCGTAGCAGAAAGCGCCGAACGTGCTCGTAAGAGGCGACGGATTCCACCTTATTGGAGATTGAGAAATTATCGGTGGTACCAAAGGTCACTCTATGTCTGACCCGTTCCATAAAATATCGAACAAGGTTAAAGATTAGAGTCGTAAGAATTACAAGCTAGGCGAGATCCGGATTAGAGCAAGTGCTGGCGCGAACATCCGTGACAACAAAACTTGGACAGAGGAAGAATTATAGAAGCGATTCATCGCCAAAGTGAAATACTAAGAGTGAATGATTGCAGTCAATTTGCCGAGTAATCTCTCTGGCCTGATGGTAATGGATGCCTTCAGAAGACTCTAGTTCCAAGAAGACATATCCTTTTTGTAATGTGAATAATATAATCTTATTATGATCAATAGGCTGAAGCCATGAATTAAGATTCAAATTCGATGGCTTTGCATTTGGCTTGGTTTAAAAATATCAATAAAAACCGTTATATTTTGCAGAGTTCTGAAAAAAATCGTAAGTAGTTAACAATGGCACGGAAACAATCTAAATAAAAAAACCAAGATCAAAGCGATCTACTAGAAAACCCTGAAGTAATCGCTTCAAGATTATGATATACAAGGGAGAGGTTTTTTTAAAACAGTTGATAGTAAAATTTAGCAGTGCGTTTTTAATCTCGCTGCTGTAATATTGATTGGAGGTTGTTTTTATATTTTCAGAAATCAATTAATCTCGAAAAGAATGTGATGCTACAGGAAGTGAAAATGGGTTCCAAGCGGTTATTTTCTATTTTGAGCAGTGGTAGCTTAATTCAGTTGTGCATTTGGACCTTTGGTGACGGAATTAATTCCAGGCTTTTTCTTCTTCAATCATCGATAGACTTATTACCGCGCTCAGATGCATGCGAATTTAGCAAAAACTTCTATGGTTGGATCTTAATTTCTAAAATCTTTTCTGAGCGCAAGTAGTTATAGATGGCATGACTCTATTTTGGAGCAGTGTGTGTGCAGCTGGACGACTACCTTGTAAGCAGCAAAAGTGCATACGCTCTTAATCGGTTTGATGCCATATGGTATTGGGCAAAGTAGATTCTTAGGCGTTATCGGACTAATTACAAATATTAAGCTTGCTGATCCAATGTAGAATAATATTTTCACTCTTGAAATACCTGAATTTAAACTTGCTGTTGCTTACAAGAATCCTTGGAAAGGATTCAAATGACGCAATTGGCTACATACAATACAATTGAGAAGACTTTTTACGAGTCATTTGAATTTCTGGCGCACGAAAACAATTAAAGCTCGCTTAGAAGGTCAATTGTGGCCGGCTTTCTAGTAATGCTTTGATTGCAATTGGCATTTCTAAAGAGTAAGGCCTTGAGGTCTTACTTCAATTTTTTTGTTCTCACCTCATAACTTTCACACTTTCTTGGTCTTAACTCATTGATTCTTTTAAGATTCCTAAGAGCCTAAATATACTTAATCTAAGTATCTCACCTACTTGTTTATGTTGCTACTTATCTACTTAAGAATGTCTCAGCGAACATTTTCGGTGCAAATAAACATATCTAGACATCAGCGGTTTAAAACTTTTTTGGTTCATTCGTCTGCTGAAATGGAATGAAGATCGGATTCACTGAAGCGCTTTATTTTCTAGGCGCTTACAAAACTTTGATTCAACACTCGGCAGCAAGAAAAATATTATTCATCCGATTGTAAGAACGTTTCCTGGATCTTTGAACTCTATCGCTTTGAATTCTTGCTCAGTGGGCTTGCACAAGAAAGATATCGTGGATTGATGCCAGTGATCTGTCTTGTGTTATTTTAGGATGTGTCTCGCTCTCGCCCAAGCATTTTCTTGATTTCTTATTTGCGAGCTGGGGGTGGCTCATTGGTATCACCAATGGTCAGCCTGAAATGGTTATAAACAGCCTCGGTAATTTTGGCTGAGTTATTATCAAATACCTCTCAAGCGCAAGCATTGGAAATAATACGTGCAGGAGGGAAATCATGGTCAATAAGGGCGATGAAGCTGGCTTATTCACAGCGATCAAAATGCTCTAGGCTTTTTTACTTTTTAAAGTGGAAATTTAAAAATGTTACTTTTTTTTTTTTTGGGGCGAAGACAGCCTCAATTTAATAGGAAATATAAACGCGCGCGCGCTTTTGGCGCTGTTTATTAGAATATAAGGGAATTATCAAAATTCCAGTTTGAATAAATTAATATGTTCTCTTTATCTGAAAATCTTTTAATAAAATCTTTGTCTTTCTTTTTGCGTGCCCTTTGTCGACTCTCTCCGATGTTCTGTTTGCAAGAGTTTAGAGCCGAATCTTAAAAATTACCACGCTCAAAACCTTATTGTATGAAATATCTTATGAATTCGGCGGGACGCTCAATTGTGGTCGCCCCAGAAGTATTGCACCAGGTGATTATAGACTGATTCACTGTGTGAGAAGAGCCAAAAATTTGTTGTTGCTTTCTGCTCTTTTTCATTGTACGAACAATGCCCTCGTTGGGTATCGGAGAAGCACTTAGGGCTTCTGCTGACGTTACGCTTTTGCAAATCCATAAAAATCGATTGAAATTGAATGTCCCATTATATGAGCTTTTATCCTGAAGCAATAGCTTAATGACATGATTTTGGCATAGAAAAAGCAAAAAGTAATAATCCAAGAAGCATTTCGAAAGTTCTTGAATATTTTTTATCCTTCAAAATCTCCTTTAATGCAGGCGATTTAATCGGGATTATTCTGCACAAGG
>Ga0163217_1032570_pt1 | contig 10413 bp, 12 predicted proteins | sample SynspAceP_FD_185933 | JGI IMG/M metagenome (GOLD analysis project Ga0163217, IMG submission 185933) | Saline lake microbial communities from Ace Lake in Antarctica - Synechococcus sp. Ace-P (PacBio error correction) | ecosystem: Environmental > Aquatic > Non-marine Saline and Alkaline > Saline ... | reverse complement strand
GACGAATTTCATATTCTTCAGGCGCGCAGCATTACCCGGGCGAGTCCAACGTCAACCGTCGCAGATACTCTTCGGTCCGGGAAAAAACTAAAAAAAAAAACCGGGGGTTTTCCGGGGATGGGTTGATCCGCAGCTTGCGAAGCTTGTTATGGATATGGGTAGTCCGACGTTAGTTGTTAATCTTCAGCGTCGTCCACTCGAAACGGGCGCCTTGGGCCAAACACGATGAATTGCGAGCCGACCGTATGCGTTTCGAAGCGAGCCATGATGAACGCGCCTCGCCACCATTGGCTTGCCGTGACGACTCCGTCGGCTGAGAATCGGGGCGGGAATTGTCGTATTGGATAAGAACGCGGCCAGGCGACGTGACGTCGCCGATTCGGTGCCATCCGAATAGTGGGCGCGAACGGTGACTTGCTGGGTTGCACCTTCGCCCATCCAGAAAACAGCTGTTGCGGGAAAGACCTCGACTTTGGTACACGCTTAGGACATCGCCTAAGATCATTGTGCCCCGGCTTGATGCCAAGCAACAGCGTAGCTTTGCATACTCGCCTGTCCATGTCAACCGCTTACCGCCGGTATGAGGTCACCGAGCGACGGACTTTTGAATTCAGGCAGGCTCTCTTCGGAAGAGCGAGTTGATACGGCGACCAGGACCTGTCGAGGTCAGCGAAAAATGGTCACCGTTGGATCGTAAGCCGAAACAGGGACAGCATGAACCCATCTTTGCCCCGAGCCGCACCATGGCAAACTGCCTGTATTGCAGCCCGATCGCATCAACAAATTGGGCATCACGTCAAGTCTAAAACTTGATCGGGTGGGATTGCCACCGGATCTTGACGACGACTGCAAGACGGCGGTGTGGCCAGAGAACTCGACCTTCAATTCGGGGCTGCCATCAAGCGATCGGAAGATAGCAAGTTCGATTCGAGCCGTGCCAAACGATGGATCGGAAAAGCGTCAAACTTCAGCCCAGCGGTCACGTCCATGGGTAATGCCATCAGCGTAAACCGACTGCACGAATCACGGATTGACGATCTGCCGTCGCCAAGTCGACGTTCGTCGGGTAACGCCCGAATCGACACCGGGCGAAGGCGGCGCAGATGACGGGCCTGCGGAAATGCTCAAGGTTTCGGCAGCCGTCACGGACGTGAAGATGGCGATCGCGAGACTGGCGAGGAAGTTAGATTCATCATTAAGGATTTTCGTTTACAAAACCGATGCCGGTTGTCGGATACGCGTGTGTGCCCCGCGAACGGCGGTCGCGGGACTATTTGTTTCGCTTCTATGACGTTGCTGTGTGCTAATCGCAGCTTTTCAATCGCGTTAGCGTTTCGCTGGTGGTGGCTCCGGTGCTTTGGCGTTCTGTGCACTTCCGCAGTGGCGGCTGGCATCGGTGTGGCGTCGGCGTGGGAGCGCCACCCGGGCAGCGGCGCCGTCGATCGGCAATTCAAGTTCCCAGCTCGCGCTCACGATTGGCGTCCGCCATTTTGAGGAAAATCGTCAACTGGACAAAACAAACCGTGCTTCCCGATCGGACTACGCTTCTTGTCGTGACCTTGAACATCAGTCTCGGCGCTGTCCTTCTTGAAACTCATCGGTTCGATCAATACCTTTGGAGGGCATGCCGATCATTCCGCTTTTGCGTCACCATCGAATGCTGTGTGTGGTTTTCAGCTTGCACAGACCAACGTCTCGTTAAACCCTGTTCGCAAGCGGGCTTCGCTGAATCTCGAACCGCACGTACGCGGTCCGTCACTCAAGAGGCGTTAGTTGCGTCGAAGCCCACATCCCCTGGAACGTCCCGCGCCGAACACCTTCCAGCTTATTAATCTCCGCACTGCGTGGCGTTGATTCGGGGACCACGACTTTCCCATCTGTCCTTGGGATCTTCACGCTCGGCGGCCGCGCCGACTCCTGGCGACGAAGAAATTTGCACGTCGATGGGCATTCGTCCAGCCTTCCTTTTTAGCTGCGACGATCTTCAAGTTTCATTCGAACCGATCTTCGCACCAAGCGGCACTTTCGGTGCTCCGATCTCGATCCGAAATGGAACTTCATCACGACCGCAACGGCGAGTCAGGTCGACATCTTTCCAGCGATACAGCTATGACCGGCGTCGCCGGATTAGAATAGTCGCACGCGTTTTCAACCACGCTTATGTTCTGATTCGGGTCAGCGTGCCTATGCCAGAAAGTCCACCAACAACGCCCGTTCATTCCGCCATCCGGCCGTCGCCTCGAAAACCACCGGCATCGTATTCTGATTCGCTTGACATCGGCGTCGCAGTGCATCGGCATTCCAGCCGCAGATTCTCGCCGAGCAAAATCAAGTCACCGCCCGAAATCGCCTCGATTGGGCGGGAGATCAGCAGTGCCGAATCGGTTTCCTTGGAAACAAAAATCTGTTGCGATATTGTCCGGAGCGTCGTTGCAGGAATGCCAAGCTCCAAGGCAGGCAAAAACATGGCTTGGCAATTCCAATCCGATAAACCAAGTCGGGACCCGCCGCGAATTTCATACTACATCGTTCCGTTTGATGGCGAACGTACATTACTCCGCGTCTTCGGGAACCGGGAGAAAAGCGAATCGTACTGAGTCCGGGCCCTCGCGAAATCCATCATTGCCGGCCGATCGTATATCGCGTGCGCACCCAGAAATATAAGTTCGAATAATTTCATGACACAGACAAACGGAACCGCATCCTCGCGAGCGGACTTCGCGCGGCCGCCGCGCGTAGCACTCGACCTCATAAAACTTGTCCTTTCTTTGGCAGCGAACTTAAAGACAAGCGTCTGCCCCCGCGACGGCTCGGTGTTCTCGGCATTCTGGCAGGGAATATGCAAAAGTTCCAAGGCGTACATACTTTCTCGACTCCGCGGGCTGGCGCCTGTGACGATCTCCGTTTCTTGGCGGCAGTGTTCTCGACTCTCCTCGCAACGAACGCTACGGACAGTATTACGCCAATGCACCGAGACATATCTCTCTCCGCCACACGGGTGACAGGAAGCCGGATGCTCGCACGGGCGTGGAGTTTCTCCGTTCCAATCGAGCGAATTTCGGCTCGCCGGTGACCTTGATTTTCCTCGAGACACTCCCCAGAGTACATTCTGCCGTCTCCGCTGAGAGAACATGCACGAAAATCTCGGAAGTCCGATGTCAGCGAATCAGTCGCATAACGCTGCCTGTTTGGGTCTCTTCGCAGCGTTCGACGCCTCGGCATGCGCATACTCGCCACGAGGCGTGTGAGCGTGGAGATCCGTATCTGCGCGAGCCCATCTTATCCGCTCGAACACCCCGATCAAGACAGCATACTCTGCAGGCGTTGGACTGTTGTATATTATCCATGGCACTACGTTATTCTTATGACTCGGGGGCGCACAGGCGGGGCGCGGTTACCGCACTTTTACTGTGCGAATTTCTGGAGGAAAGTAGTGTTACAGATCACCGTGCACTTCCGCCGCTCCTTGGCGGTCTGATCGAATGTTCGAAGCTCCGCGCACTTTGCAGCGACTCGAGGCTGCAGCGAAAGTGCCGCTGGTGCGAGACCGGTTCGATGAACATTGACGATCGTCGCACATAAAAAGGAAGGCTGGACGAAGACATCGACGTGCAAAATATCCCTTTCGGTCCGCCAGGAGTCCGGCGCGCCCGCGATCGGTCGTCGATCTGCGGTCATCCCTCAGGCGACAGCCATGACGAGAAAGAATCGTGTGTTTCTTTCGATCTCCAAGCGGCGCGCACAGACGCCTGCTGTCGGAGAGATAAATCGAAGAACTCAGAAAGCGCGTGTTCGTCGCGCGTCTGAGAGCACGTGGTCACTCCAGAGCGAGAGTGCATCGACTCCGGAGCAATACTCTGGCCCGTGCGCATTCTCGACGGCCTCCTGTGAGACAGTCGTGAGTAATACGACGAGCGTCACGTGCCATTGTACACAGATCGGTGTGCCGTTGATCGTACTCGACGAGCTCTCAGCGGAGACCGACTGCGAGAGCAGCGGGTTACACGAGCTCAGAATTGTTCACGTCGTTTCTCTCGCAACGACTTTATCATCGGACGCACACGAGTGTCGCTTCTCTCGACGCAACAAGAGAGCGGGATACCTCTCGCAGGTCGGAGCACTGCTACACATAGCCAAGGTACATGTCTCTCCCGAACCTTATGAGGGTCAGGAACAATACGCAGCCACCGTATGTTTGCTGATCGAAAGTCGTTGCAACCGGTCCACCGAACACACCGGAACTGCCATTGAACTTCTCGCATCGCTGAATCGCCGATCGTTGTGATTTTCTGGAGGGTCACCGTGTATGATACCTCGTGCAAATTGCGGCAGGCGCAAAATAACGTGAAGCCAGAAGACTATGCGCGCGAACGTGCTGTTGTGCACCTCTGACAGTACGACGGCGCCCCAGCTGCTGCAGCCCGCAATGTCGTGTGGCTTCTGCGCGTCCCGCGACAGCTCTGCGCGAGCGCGCAAGCTTAGACACCCTAGTCCACGAGCGGTCGCACTGCGGACTCCAGAACCGACAAGAACCCGCCAAACAGACACTCGTCGAAACACGCGAACCTAGAAATCCACGACGAGCAAGACACCGCTTAGCGCGAGTTAGACAGCTGAGCGTGAATCTCATCACCTGGAATCTCGTGCAGGCCGACTATGCAGACGTACCAAGAGAGACGCATCAACAATGAGCGATCTCTCAGCGCAGTGACGCCCAAATATACGTCTGTAGACGCAGCACATCACGTTTCCCAGAACTTACCTCCGAGTACTCTACACCCATCCGCAGAGTTCTGATATAAACTACAAGAGCATTTACAGTGACTCTATGCATGACACATCCTAGTCTCCACCTCTCTTTCTACTTCGCGATATACTCGCCACTCGGTGATCAACAGGCTCTGTCCTGCGTGACGTGTCCCATGCTTGGTCACTGCGTTTAGCTGTGCCTCAGAGTCCTCGGCGGAACATGCGCGAGCCCGGTCATCTCGTTGCTCGCCTCCGGCTCTGGCGCTGTTCGGGAGTTCGGCGTTTACCGACGAACCGCAACTTTATCAAGACATATCGACTGCCCGGGCGAGCGGCATACAGCCTCCCAGCGCTCTATACTATATATCGACGGCTGGAAAAGTGATTCTTGGCAGCGCTCGTTGATTCGCCGAGGCTCCGCGCGCATCTGGCAGCCTCAGATATGACCTGTGATCGCGATGTACGCGGGCCGATATGTCGGCCTGTTACAACGAGTCCCAACCTACGTTCGTTCCGTACTGCTACAGGACATCCACGTGCGTACACTTGCTTACTCCATATACGGCAGTGCGAATTCAAAGTTCGCATACGCGCTTATCCACTTTCACACTACTCGCACTGGATTGCAGCCACCGAAATGTATATATGTGCGGTGACAAGTGTTCGCCTCTACGCTCTCGCACACCTCAGGCGTCTTGCTCTCTATTCGTCACGTACCAAAGCACATCCCGATTCAAACCAAACGACGGCAAAGAGCAAGGCGCAGTGGACCAGTGAGCACCAGCCTAGTCAGTTGCAGAGCTATTCGAGCGTGATGGCTATCTTCTATTCTTCTGGCGGAGCACACGCGTGCTCATTGTCCTTTGTGATATCGAACGCTGCCGCGAGCCTTTCTGAATCACCAATCGCGTAAGCCCCGTTGATAGGAAATGGTCGACGCGATCCAAGAATTCCTATGATACCTGCTGTTCGCGGAAACTGTGTTCACAACGTCGAGTAATTGTCTCCGCGAGGCGAAGACGATTAGCGGTCCACGCCCCGGGAAAAGGTTCAAGTCGCGGACTTTGAAATCGGCCAGCAGGCGGGAATACATCAGCGCGCCACAAGCGAATCGGCATACGACGAACTCAGATAACCAGTTCCTGCGAAACTCATTCGCTGATGGGAACGCAAACGTAGGGGGGCGGCACAAGGTCGGTGTATGTTCGCGGGCCGAACTCGGCGAGACCACGCTTCCCATGCTTGGGTAGTATAACGCGGGCTGGACGACTTACCCCGTGAACATGTTGTGCGTACCGCGTTCATGCCCCGGCCTCGCCATGAGTCATCGCACGACAGATCGCAATCTTGATCGGCGACCGTTTTGCCGTTGCTTCCATAACTCGTTGAACTCGGACTCCGCAATTGTTGTGTCGACTCGAGTTCATCGGGGACCTCGTATTCGACTGGCGCGTATGCTTTGGGAGCGACGGACTCTTGATGACCATGCCACCAGGAAGAAAAATAAAGATGACGGGACTTTGCCGTCCTTTTTTACTGTCGTAATACTTCTGTCGGGGCAACGCTTTCGTATCGAAGCATGTCAGCCAGCGAAAGAGGCCGAAACCGCCCAACGCACGATATGGATCAAACTGCGTCGGATTAGACCGTTACCACTGCACTTTGCATAGAAGTAAAACTCCCAAGGAACCGGATTCAAGGACCAAAAAACACCGACGCTGACTTAAAAAAGCGTTGATCAGGGAGGGGGAAGGCAATGGGGCAGGACGGTCGAACATCACAAAGGAAGCGACAACGTGGATGGGGATGGAACCGAGGCCTGGGACTTTATCAGGCGAGGCAGTTGCCCGGTGCGGCTCGGGCAAGATGTGCGTTTCTGCTGTCCTGTTCGGCTACGATCCCAAACGGTGACCATTTTCGCTTGACTCGACAGGTTTCCTGGTCGCCGTATCAAACCTGCGCTATTCCCGAAGAGAGCCTTCTGATCAAAAGTCCGGTCGGGCTCGGTGCCTCTACCGGCGGTAAGCGGATTTGACATGGACAGCGAGTATGCAAAGACGCTGTTGCGTTGGCATCAAGCCGGGGCACCCAATGATTTAGGCGATGTCCCTAGCGTGACCAAAGTCGAGGTCTTGTCCCGAAACAGCTGTTCTGGATGGGGAAGGGCAACCCAGCAAGGTTCCACCGTTCCGCGCCCACTTTCCGATGGCACCGATCGCGACGTCACGTCGCTGGCCGCGTTTTTCTTATTCCAATAACGACAATTCCGGCCCCGATCTCAGGCCGACGGGAGTCGTTCACGGCAGTCCAAGTTGTGGTGGCGAGGCCTTTCATCATGGCTCGCTTCGAAACCATACGGTCGGGGCTCCGCAATTCATTCGTTGTGGCCAAGGGCGCCCCGTTCAGTGAACGACGCTGAAGATTACAACTACGTCGACACCCCCCATATCCATAACAAGCTTCGCAAGCTGCGGATCAAACCCAGGTCGGACGTGTTGTTCGGACGAAGAGTATCTTGCGACGGGTGACGTTGGACCATCGGCCGGTATGCTGCCGACGCGCTGAGAATATGCCAAAATTTCGTCACCGATACCGCGACCCATCAAACGCAACAAATGTTATGAACTTCTTGATCGAAAGGAGTTGTTGAGCTATGGTGATGAAATGGGCGGAACTGCTGATGATTCGTACCACGCCGCAGATCGCCTACAAACCGCATGCTACGGTACTAACAATTGGCCGATGGAGCGGACTGCCTGATAGCCGCCGATTTCGACAAGATGGTCCAAGAGTTACTCGGAGCCAGTGGTGGTACGTTCGAGAACGCCGCGACGAACTATTATCCAAATGGAGACCGACCGCTGAAGGTTTTCACGAAGAATGTCGCCCAAGTTTTCATGGGATGCGGATTCAAATGCGCCGCAAGTGTCACAAACCATCGTGTCGATCGCTAGGACGATGGAACGATTACTACAGCTGTCTCGGGCGTTCTTTTCACAGATTGGTCCGCAAGACGGCTGAGATCCGCGGGAAACCATCATTGTTCAACAGTGGCGGTGGCGACGTCAAAACACCGGTCGCGTGCCGCGGGATGGCTCCGGAAATTTTCTCGGCCGTGTGACGTACCTGGATGTTTGCTGGTAAAGATCGCCGCGTTGTGATGGCGAATTGGATGGCGATCGGACAGAGAACCCTTTACTTCGCCGTTCTACGAACCTTGCCAACATTGTTTTGGAACCACTTCGTTGGCAAAGGGATCACCAATGACGTCGACGAGGACGTACGGCAGCAACCCGCTGTGAACGCGGAATTTGCTGGCAGCCTCTATCTGGAAAAAGATTCATCGATTACAACTATGGACTTCAAACAGATCGTGCGAGACATCTGTAACGTCGTTCGGACTTATCACAGAGCTACCCGCGATGAACGAAACCAACAACGCGACGATCGCCAACTTTTTCACACTCGGACTTTACGACGAATCCGCAGCGAGATTCTGCTGGATTCGATCACGCAAGCGACTGACACAAAGAACAAGTTTTGCGGGATTGCCGCTGAGGTGCTCGTGGACCGTCCAGATTCCAACGGCAACACGAGCAGCCTATTTTCTCACCACCGTTTGGCCGAGCGACTCGCGGAGTGTTTGTTTCTTGCGAGGGTGAGATCGAAACCCGAATTTGTTCACAGGCTCTCCATCTGCTCAACGGTTGAAACGATTGCACGAAAATCGCCGAATGGGCAAACCTGCGATCGAACGACGGTTGGCGGAGGGGGAAGAAGCCCGAGAGATACAATCGAAGAACTCTACGTTCGCTGGCTGACGCGAATGCCGACCGAGATGAAACCCAGAAGCTGGGGGAAGCGATTGCCGCTTCGCCCGACGTTAAAACTGACCCTGGAAGATACCTATCTGGGCGCTGATGAATCACGTGAGGTTTGTGTTAACCATGATGATGGAATGCAAACCCACCATGCGACGACTATTCACAATATCCGATGAATCGCCTGTACTGCTCTTTCCGCGTTTGCGGGAAGAGAAGAACCGGTGACCGGTGGACGTTCGGACGAACATTGTTTCGCACCGATCTTTCCAACAGAAGTTGCGGCGTTCTTGCCATAACCCTGGACAAGTAAGAACGCCGACCTTGACCTGACCAACTATAGCAGTTTTGTATGCAGGGGCGGTTTTTGCGTCAGGCGAGGTCATTGAAGCGGGGGCGATGCTTCGGCTCAGCCTATCTATAACAACCTGGTCACGCATGAAGACGAACGTTCGATGCCGCCGGAGTCTCCGAGAGTTCGCCGATGAGATTGAATCGAGACGCTCCGCAAGTGGATTGACGGCGGAGTGTCTGGAGAATTGCCAGGGAGCACCGCAAAAAGCAATCAAAGAAAAAAGAAATTCGAACATGGCGCTCGCGGGACGCCGTCGACCGAAACGTCCCGCCGAAATTCCGATGCCGGCCAAGTTGAGCTTGCAACCTGTATTGTTCACGCCGACTCGCAACAGCAACTGATGCTGTTGGCGACCAGTCCGTTGGCCCACCCTGGTCTGCCGTCAGCCCAGTCAAAAACAAGTGTGCTGCGTACAACACCGCAAACCACTCGAACTTGTCGGCGTTTTGCTGCCGTTCCCGCGAAGGGGGACGCCGCGGTGCTAAAGTTTCAGTCGCAATGGCGGGCTGTTGCTGTGCGGCGGCGGGGTTGCTGGGAGCCAGCGGTCGAGTGGTGGTTAATGGAACATTCGTAGCGGTCAGCGGATTATTTGAAGATCCGGTGACGAGCTGGACGAAGTGCTTGGCCGCTTGACATCAGTTCCGGAATCAAACCTTGATCGCGACTACGGCCGGTTCCGGGGCGAGTTCAAGTGCGAATTTTACGCGACTGAAAAAAACAGGCCAAAACTGTTTACACGAAATTCGGGAAAGCCCACAACCGACCTGGGTCACGGCGCTCGAGTTCAGTTCCGATAGTTGTGTTTGCTTGGCTTACCGGCGATCGCAACGGAGTCTTTGCAAAGTTTGGGAAGTTGGGGACGGGGGACGCGGAATTACCTTGAACCTTGAAAGGTCACACCGCGGGCATCACGAGAGCGTGTTCCGTGGCCGAAGCGACTCGAAACGTTTCGTGCGGGTCCAGCAGCGAGACGGATTCGACGATTTCGGCCTATGGGAAATGGAAAAACGGACGGCGAAGTCAAGGAATTGGGGCCGACACCACGGCGGCGGGTTTTGCGGATGGTAAGCGTCGGAGTTTCTCTGCGCGGACGGTAGGTATTTTCCTGTGGGACGATGATCGAATTACCCAAAGGTCTGGGAATCAAAACGGGGCGCCAAACCAAATTGGCCTTGAGGGGCGTTCGGCGGAACTTGGGGGCGTTTGTGGCAGGCGAACCTACGTTGGTGGGGACGAAAAAAAACCAAATTCGGGGCGATTTTCAGGAGATTGGGGGGAACCCGGTTTTGAGATTCGAGGGTTTTTACAAATGCGGGGGCCGACCGGCGAACAAAAAACTGGGTGCCAAACTGGTATCAATTTTTTCGGGACTATTCCTTGGAGTTTCGAGCTATTGCGAATACGTGACCGCAGTAGCGCTACTAGACGCAGTGATGAATGAGCAAGTGCAGCCATTGGCGATACCGACAATACTATACGCTCTCTTCG
>Ga0163217_1048640_pt1 | contig 10414 bp, 13 predicted proteins | sample SynspAceP_FD_185933 | JGI IMG/M metagenome (GOLD analysis project Ga0163217, IMG submission 185933) | Saline lake microbial communities from Ace Lake in Antarctica - Synechococcus sp. Ace-P (PacBio error correction) | ecosystem: Environmental > Aquatic > Non-marine Saline and Alkaline > Saline ... | reverse complement strand
GCTTCTCGTGGCTTGCGTTTTCCAAACAGGATGGCTCTTGCCAATTGCTGGGAAGCCCTAGATGGTTACGAGGCGTCGGGGACGTTCCGCACGCCAGAGAAAGCTGCCACTTCGTCTCGCAACTGATCGAATAGGATTCGTGTGTCCGAAATCACGGTCAAGCATTTTGAACGAATCAGGGAGCAGCGTCGTGAAAGAGGGCCGATCGTTGGACCGCAATCGCTGGCTTTTCGCCAAGCTGGGCTCTGGTAGCTCTAGCTTAGATCGGTGAACTTGGTCCACAAACGGCCAGTTGGTGGGCACAGAGAATTCCGAACAAACGAAAAGTGGTGCGTTGTCGTCGCAAGTACGCCGGCTGGACACGTTGTACTGTTGGCAATCGCTGACGTCCCGCTTGTACATTCCTTGGATCATTCGTGCGAGTGATCAAACGTCATCAACTCGGTCAACGCCCCAAATGGGGATATTCGGGAAGTCGATGGACGTTTGCCGAAAGTGTTTTACAAAACGCCTTCGTGACCGCTTGGTCTCGCTTTGAATTTTGGACGCCATTTCGGCTGTTGCGTGACGTTCTGGTCCAAACTGCGGGATTTGAAGTTACTCGGGCTGAGATGTCCGTAGGCCGTCATACGTTTTGCCAAACATGGATGCGACGGTGGTTACACAGCAAATCATCTCGACCAATCTTCCAAAGCCTCCGAAATCAAGCGACGAGGTTTCGAGTCAAACTCACATGTGGTTTGAATGTCCTGAAACTCGTTCCTGGGACCGGAATTGGTGACGACTACGTCTTCAAAAGCGAGGCAATACCCAAGACGAAAAAAAGGTATAGTGTTTACATGGACGCAAGAAATTGCTTTGCCGCTTTTCTCGAATCGTTGACGACCAATCGTAACCAACCAGTCGGTCAAATTGCTTGGCAAGCGTTAGCCACGGCTTTGTGTAAAAGCCGGGTTTGTTTGCTCATGCCACATCCCCCACTGTTGAAGATGATTGTGGAGGCAAAAAGAGCCACCAGATAGACGCTTAGCAACGGTGAGGGTCGCCAGAGGCCGGGATGGCTGTGAATACGATTGTCGCCCAGAGGAGCGTTTTAGTTCGGTGGAAAACCCGCCCTTGATGCACGTCACTGAAAGTGGCACCGGACCAGTCCCAGGAGAGGATTGCGGACGGGTGTGTTACTCGTAGATCGGCTACGTCTCGCATTGAAAATCTCAAGGCGGATGACGGCCTTGATTTCGTGATGGACACGAATTGTGGGCCAATCTGGCCGACATAACCGGCAAAATGTCACAACGGAGACCTCGATGGAATGATCGGATTTTTGGCGAACACGTTCGGTAGATGTTGGAGATTCATCTTGTCCCTTCAGTCCGTCCTATGGAAGCTGACAGCGGGTGTACACTGATTTTGCTGGTCGAAGTTGGCCTTCGATTTGTTCGTCAGTTCGTCTCGGCGTTCGGTCGATCGTCTTGGGCTTCGTACAGTCGTTTGCGGCGTTCTTGCGGGTGTGTTCAAGTGTCTTGATGTGTTCTTGAGCAGCCAGTTTATCAGCCAACGATGCAGCCAGGGCGGCGACCTTTCGAGCCTCTCGAATCACCTTGTCGAGTTCCTTGATTCTCCAAACTACCAGCCTGCTTTCAATCGTCGGACCAGTTGTCGGTTTCAAACCTCTCGTCGAAATGCTGGACGTTACGTTGCTCGACCTTCTTTGACACGTTTTGGTCATTTCGGCTTCACGATGAGCGAAAAACTGGCGACGATGCAGCGGCAGCGTTTTTAGGGCAGCGGGAACCAGCAACACTTTTCACACGTTTCCGAATCCAAAATGACGCCTCGTCGGTGACGCCGGTGAGAGCAGGGAACTCTTTCGGCTTCCAAGGACGGATTCGCAGCATCGAAAGGTTCAAACCAACCAGGACCCGATTCAATCAAACGGCTCAAGACAAACGATCCGCCTCGGTATTCGGAAGTATTTGAGGGTGAGGGAGAGGGCGGAAGTTTGCGTTCGAGTGCTCGGTCGATCAGTGTTCGAAGGGCAAGTTCGTGACCCCTCACGATAAAAACGTGTGCCGTTGGCCTTGAGCCTTCTTCATCGAAATGATAAAAACCTGGACGAGTTTGATTGCCCGGTTTATAGGCGAACGTGGTTCGGACTGTTCAAAAGGGGTCGCCGTTCAATTTCGTGCGGGTCAAGTTCAGCACCACTGCTCTCGCTCAGAAAGACTTTCGAGCGTATTTGTCCCGATGACTTCAGCGAAGCGGCACGTCCTTCGGGCAAATTTTTCGAGCAAGACTTCCGGAGTGTTCCCATTCGAGGGCCTGAATCTGGTCTTCGAGATCAGCTTGCAACTGATCGAACGCTTGGGCAATCTGCTTGTGCGTTTCGGGCATTTGTTTTGGTAAAAACCAGGAGCGATGCGACGTTCAATGTCACACCGACATCCAACGCTCCCAGCACTTATCGCTGGACACCGAAGGACACAATCGCAACAGAGTTTGACATTATATCAGCTCAGCAGTTTCAAGATCGTTCGCTCCGGCTTGGGCGACGATCAAAAGTTGACGGACGACCACATCGTGTTTTTTGTTCCGTTGCGGTAAGAAAGACCGATGCGTTGTTCGACTCCGTTGCGGCATTCAAGGGCAAGTCAAAGTTAACGACCAATTGAACAGGAATGAAGCGTTTGATGCCTTCTGCCGCTGCTTCGGTAGCGTATGATCGTCGGCTCGGTCTTTGACTCTTCGACAATCGCCGCTTTGATGGTTCACTGGCTTCGAACCACTGACGTATTTCCTTGACTTTTGTGACGTTTCAGCAGCCCAATAATAAATCTGCTTGGACAACGGATCGTCGTTTTGGGATCCGGTTCATTTGAGCACTTGTTTTGGTCGCCGTATCCATTCCGGGACAGCCAGATCCGAAAAAGGTAGTCTTTGAGTTCGACGGGATTGGTGAAACACGGACCGCTTTTCGTGGCACCGATTGCTGTGGCTTTCGGCTTAGCGGGTGTTTCCAGTGCAGATCAACGCTTCGCCTTTGGGCGTTGTCGTTATCGGTCAGCGAGATTGGACCGAACTCAAGTTTAGCTCGTCGAGTTCTTCGGCGAGCAGTTGGAATCGGACAGCACTTGTTTGTTTCAGCGGTTGACGGAAGTGGGTGCGTCGTTTCTCGGCCTCGGAGTTCCATTCCTCTTTCAAAATTCACGATGGCATCGAATCGGATTCTTCGATCGGGCGGATTCGTCGTCTTTTGGTCTTGAAAGCTTCTGCTGGATTTTGCAAGACGATCAAACCAAACGCCGCAGTGTTTCCAGCGCTGGCAAACGTGGATTGCTGCAAACAACTTCCGTGCCACTACGTGATCAGGGTGACGCTAGGTTGACCGGCAAGGGATACGGAGCGACTCACGCTGCAAGAACGCTGACACGCTTTCATAAAGGACTGTGTTCTTCGTCGACTGGGGGTTGAAGTTCTTGCGTGATTCGGAATTCGGCGGGTGTACGAGACGTACTCGCGACTTGCTTTCGCAGAGTGCGATGCAGATGTGGTTTGAGCCGAGCTGACGAAGCGTTTTGGTTGCGTCCGGTGTACTCGCCGCCGCGAAACGAATTGATCTTCGAAAGGATGCTGGCGTCACCAAAGACGTGTTCGTCGATTGAACGCTGACCAGTGCCGTTAAAGTTCCATCAACGAATTTTGAAAGCGGTGTCGCCCGTGAGCAGCAGGTTTGTTCCCGGTGCGATTTGCATCGGTGATTCCGACGGAGCCCTATCTCGACTTGCCGTGGCTTGTGACGAGTGTTCGTGTGTCGGTGGGCTTCGTCGATGACGGATACCAGATCCCAAGGAACGCTTTGCACAAATCGGCTTTGCCGACACGACAGTGGTACGAGCAGATTCCCGATAGTAATCGGACTGCATAAAACGGATTCGGGGTGCCAGTTTTTCCAGACAGTTTTTGTTGAAAGGCGGGGACCACTCCAGCACGACGGGACGGCAGGTGTTTTTCATCGAGCTTCCTGTTGCCATGCTTGCAGGTAGTGTGGCGGAACGACTCAGCAAGAATCCGCCTTTTTGCGGTTTCGGTCCAACGCTGGAGCCAAACGATTGCCCGCTTCAATTCGGTTTTGCCCATGTTCCAAACTTCATATTTGGAGAGCGGAGATCGGAAGAAGCGAAAAGGCAGCATTTAACTTGGTCCGCGGATTCAAAATCCGCACGAGGCGTTCGAGATTGAGCGTTGTCAGTTTTTCGATGTGCCTCTGCCCCTTCAGGTCAAAAGGCCTCGACCCAAGGTATTGGCAGTATAGGCGTCATGTCGGCAGCACTGGTTGTGCGTGAGGCTCCCTACGGGCGAAACAAACTGGTTCTTGACTATTTTTGTTACGCACCCATACCATTCGGGGGTTGTGGACCCGCGCAATACCGCCCAAGGCGCCGTACATAAGGGAGCCAGATGCAATGCGATCGGCGAACGAATAGGACAACTGAGATATCTTTCAACGCAATTTTGACCAACAAAGCTTGGCCGACACTTGCTCGGGTTGAACGCCTGTCCTATGTGAACAAGTCGGAGGAACGAACGGCTCAGCACTGGCGATTACCGGAGTGAAGCGTTTGTCCCAATTGCCGACGCCCTTGAAGGCGGGGGGGGGCGGCGAGGATGAGTTGTTTGGCTGTTGTCGACCGGGTGCTGTAGCGTTTCGGCAACGCATTCGTCAGAGCCAGAGGTCGTTTCCGGGCGAATTGCAGCGTTTCGATATGAAAATTTTTCAAAGCTGCTTTTGCCACCGTGAGTTCGTTCGCAAAGCGAATGTGTTCAATGGCCGGGACATGATTTTGCACTTCTTTCGCTGACTGATTTTCGAGGAACGTTATTGCGGGAAATGCTCCAGCGTAATAGCTTCAAGGGGATTTGCGGCGTTATAACCAAGGTCAACAGGAGCGCCTAATGCGGGCACTTTACGAAAACTGGGAATCAGATGTGGCCATCCCATTCGCTCGATTGACAAGGTTACATTTGGTCGGTGAATGTCTGAGTAGCGAACAATACTTCAAGATCACACTTGGCACCGGGATTTATGGAGGGCGATCCGGCCCGCTGCGGCTGTCCTTACTGCGGCCCAGTGCCGCTCAGGATCGTTCTTCACGCCAGCCAGATTGAATACGCACAATCTGTTGCGATCAAACAGCTGACTGGCCTTTCATCAAAGACCTGAAGTCGCCTGGATTCAATTCATCGACCGGGGGGTTCATTCGGAATTGGCTCTTAAGTTATGAGGTCAAAGGGACGGCAGCACCAAAATCCGTTCACTACTCGGACTGGCAACTTGAAGAAGAAGTCTGTTCTGCGACAACTGCACTTTGCGATTACACGGTCTACGGCAGCTTCGCCTTTTGGCCCGGGACTGCGGAACACAAACTCAATTCCAAATTCTTGAAAGAGACCTCGTATTGGCAGAGATTCAGATAACCACTTGCCGATCAAGTCGAGGCTGACATGAGTCACATCTGATCGTGACGCTCTTGTGGAGGAATGGCGTTTTCGGCCTTTCGACGGATTTAGGCGTGGGCGTTGCAGAAGTACACGCCTCAAAGGCTACCGAATCGGCGCAAGGCTGAGGAAAGAATTTCTTTCCAGAATCTTGTTGGGGCAAGAAGCTTGTCAACACACCTTTTTCGTTTCGAGCTTGCTTCTGGATTGAATGCCAGCGATCTGGGCGACCCATGCGCAGTTTTCAAAAAGCGAAACTTGTTGGCACACACAAGGAAATTGGCGGGACAGAGCATTTTTTCGGGAGCCGAGAGGTATCTTGTGCGTTCGTCCTTGCTCTGCGCGGAGTGCCCCGCGTCTTTGGCGAACTCGCGAGTCGACCGGAACCGTCTCCGGGAAGCACAGAAGAATTCCGTGAACTCCATCTTTGTTCAGAACAGGTTCACTCACACCATCGGAACAAGTAACTCCTCTGTCCCATTGCCACCCCATTTGCACCACCATGCCACCGTTTAGGTTCGTCGATACGAAAAGAACTCGTTTTGCATCGAGGGACGTGTCGAGCAGAAATTAATACCAACCTCACGCGCTTGGCCCGGGCATCCAATACGGGTTTGTCAATCGCGTGGGATGATACCGCTTGCTGCCAATGCACGTCTAGTGATTGGGGACCACTTTCAGTAAATCGCCGTTGAGGAAACGGAACCATCTTTGACTTCGATGGTATCTTCGAGCATTAACGGTGTCCGCTTCCTTGAGCGGTCACGGACCAGTCGCTGCTGAACGATCGGCCACCGACGTGAGTAGGTCAGATGTGCTTAGTGCGATATGTTCTCTTTTGATTTCTCTGGCTTGGTACCAGCGACTCGGACCGTTCCAGCGGGTGAGTTTTCGCGCGAACGCGGCGTCGGTCGGAGCCATCCGGGAATGGGCCTTCACTGCTAAGAGTTGCGGACGAGGTCGGCTGCGGGGCCGTACAGCAGCAAACGAGTGTGGTTGAGCTTGCCGTTGCGCGGGCGGTGTTTCCCGATCGTTTTCGTTGCTGTCTCGGTGTGTGGTGCAAGCGGTATCTTGGACATTGGTTTTGCATTTGTGTCAAAGGGTCTATTTCCGGTGTTAAGAAATATTTAATCTCTCGCTACGGACTGCGTGGGACTCCTGACAGGGGACTCTCCAATCGGAAGACTCCCGGACTCGAGACGCTATGGTTTCGCGAACCGCTCTAACTGTACTTTGGTGGAAAGGTAGAGCACGCCAGCATGAATGTTCTCCACGTGCCACTCGCCGATTTCAGCGAAATATTACTGTTCGATCCGACCTTGGCTTTGCGGTTAGTTTCTTTTCAAATCTTATGAAGTGCGTGTTTGAAATTGCATCCGCAATCAGCACGCTGCAAACAAGATTCCCGCGCAGGCGTCACTGCGGACTAATTCATGGCGATGGGGTCTTTCCGGCGAGTTCCCAAACACCATCACGTAACCGCCGGGGTGGACGGTCGGGTCTGTCGGGCCAGAAAAGGTTGACGGGGGCGATAATCGACCAATAAATTCACCCCCGTCACTTCTTCTTGCCCAACCTCTTTTCATCGACCGTTCCACATCAGGTCACTCGGTATGGAGATGGACATTCAGGAAAGGGGTGACCACCTGGTTCGGCGCCGCAACGGTGGCCACCCAATAGGGGGTAGCGGCGGGCGGTGAGGCGGGCTGGGACTGTGGGAGGCCGGGGACTGGTTTGTTGGTGAGCTTTACGCTCGCTAGGGAAATCAAATGGGTCATTGGCCGACTGGGCGTTCGCCCAGAGGAATTGCTGTCGTAGGTCTTGCCCAGCCGGGAATTCGCAGGATGCTGCTGGGTCGAATGCTGACGGCCACGCGCGCTTATGCAGAGCAAGAGGGCGTTCATCTCTTACGGCGGTGTGGAATGTGCAGAAGCTACGCCGGCAATATGCGTTAGCAGAAATTGGGGAAGAAAACTCTGGACAGAAATCTGGGGAGACAGAGCATCTTTTTCGGTTAGCCGAGGACGGATCGTGTGCGTTTCGTCCTGCCGTGAACGCGGAGTGGCCCCGCGTCATTGGCGAACTTTCAAGTCGACCGAACGTCTCCGGAGCCACGAACGCACGCTGAATTGCATCTCGCTTCAGAATAGTTCAATCACCCCAGCGAAAAAGTGACTCTGTCCCATTTGCTTGCTCTGTTCCCCAGCTGGCGCTACTGATCAATCTGCCAAACAAACCTACCCGCGTGTGATACTTTTGTAGCGGGGTTTCTTGGAATCGTCGTCGGCGTCCTTCGCCCATTGCGTTTCGCGGCGGCTGCGGTGTAGTTGTCAAAATGCTTCGCAACCAGCGACTTCCGTCGCCTTCAAAGGCGAGAATGTGCGTCGCCAACGGTCGAGGGAAACCAAGCGATCGTAGCGAGGTCAACGACGACGCACCCGGCGAAGTTTGGCGCATCGCTTTTCTTCGAGTGCCGCGCCAGTCGTATCGACGTCGAGGTCGTTGGTCGGTTTCGTCGAGCGCAACACGTTGCAGCTTTGCGTAGACAACGCGAGGGTGGACGCCCGCGCTCTGCGCTTGTCGCTCTCACCGGCAGGATGCCGCGCTCTCTATCTTTTCTTGATACCTGGGGCCTTTGAACATTGATAACGCGAACGTAGGACCGCGAGTGCATCGGGGCGCCCGCCATTTCGATTGTGGTCTGCCCGCACTGATTCTTGGTAGACGTTTTGTTCGCGATTCGAGTTTATACGAGATTGATCGACCGTACCGAGTGACGGTGTCAGCGATATATATAATCCGCCTGGGAGTCACGATATATAGAGACGAGTAGCATCAACCAGAGTGTTTTGCCACGCACCGGTTGGGCCGATCGATGCCGATCCGCCGGTGGCGGCACTATGCGGCAACGAATTGTCTATCTATACCACACTGTGTGGTCGCCGAACGCCTTTGTTGACATTTTCGGCTTCGATGAGAGTGCGCCAGAGGTGTCCTCTGCCATAATTTATGGCTAAAATTTCAACTGTCGCGGTCGCCCTCGGAGGTCTCGCGCGGCACCCATCTGCGAATAGTGTGCTTTCGTATTTGGTCCTTGGGACAGAAAGCTTGGGGCTGATGCGGATCTTTCGAGTTCGCGGGCGAGGTGGTTTCTTCGCGTGCTTTTTGTTGGCGGTCTTCGAGAGCCATCCGTTTGGTTCGATTTTCCAAACACGCGCGGGTTCTGCGTTGTTTTGTAGTTGCCTTCGAAGGGCATGCCTTTGCCGCGATCGATTTCCAGATCCCTGGCGACGTTGATGTCGAGGAGTAGCGATCGTGGGTACGGGCGACGACGGTTGCCGGGGGTATTTAGCGAGGTGCTGTTCGAGCCACGAGACGCTGTCGGCAGTCGAGGGTCGGTTGGTCGGTTCGTCGAGCAAGCAACAGGTCCGGGTGGCGGGATGAGGAGTTGGCACATGCGCGGACGCGTCGGTTTTCCACCGGAGAGGTTGGTAATTTTTCTGGCATCGCCGGGGGGGCAGGTGCATGAGGCTCGACCATTTTCGACGAACCGATTCGAGTTCCCACAGGTTGTTGGGCGTCGATGACGTTTGCAGTTCGGCATCTACGTCGCACAACGGGTTCATTCATCGTGCGTCGGCGGACGTCGCCGAGCAAGGCCGGAGATTTTCGTTTGAAGCGATCGAGGATCGCTTGGGCTTCGGCGACGGCGATTGCACAGTTTTTCAAAAACGGTCTTGGTCGCGTCGAGTGGCGGTTCCTTGTCGAGGTATTCGCGGTCTGGTACCTTTGCCGATCGGCGACGCCTCGGATTCGGTGTTCCATGCCCGCCATAGATTTTGAGGCAGGGTGGACTGCCGGCGCGCGTTGGGGCGAGCACGCCGTTTTGGCGCCGGGGTTAGAAGGGCGGATTGGACGTTTTCAAGGGGACTTTTTTTTGACGGTTTTTTTTGGCAGTCGGTGACTTAGGTAGGATTGAGATGTCGGCATAGGACTTGTCTGGGGGAGATCGAAGCGATTGCAGGCTGCAGCTGCATGAGAGGAGGCACAGGCTGGGCAAAGCCTGTAGCTACGGTCACGGGCGAGGGCTTTAAACGAAGGGAATTCGCTCACGGCGGTTTGGAAGGTGGGGTTGGATTTCGGGGAGTTCGAGTGCTTTGGTTGTTCGCTCAGTGTGGTGTTGCGTTCCGTCGGGCCGAAAACCCACTTGCACGTTCTTCGTTGCGGGCGTCCAACGACCACAACGACTTATGCCGTCGATGATCGAAGGGATTCGGCAATCTTTGTGTAGATTTTTGCCAGCGGATCGGGGATTTGGAACGGACTTCGATTACCGACCTCGGTGGCGGGGCACTGTAGTTCATCGGGCAACTTCGCCTCGGGCATCGAGCGTAGGAAGCAGAACGCCACATGGCGACCGGCGAATTTCGTGTCGGGGAATTCACTTTCGTCTGGGTTGCCCGAAATCGTTGGTCATGATGTTGACCAACATCGTGTTCTCGGGGACGTTTGTTTTGCGAGCTGTGAACGCAACGAAACAGAACACGGTTCATGGTCGGGTGGAAAGGCTGGTTCATGTCGGGAACGACCTTTTCCTTTGGACCAGGTGTTCCACTTTGTTAGGCGGGCAAAGACCCCTTGGGCGACCAAGTTTCCTTCGCCGTCATCAGCCCGGGGGTTCGTTTCAATCATGTCGCTACTCTCACTTTCCATATCGATCGTGGGGGCGGGGCCGGTTTTTGGCTTCTGCTGATGTCGTTAGCAAAAAACCCGGTTTTGAACGGCCTTTGGGGGGACTTTCGTTATGATTCCGGCGTTTTTTTACTGATGGGGGGGCGGAAAGGCCCCAAGGTCGTTAAGGGCAGGTTTGGGGAACTTCCAGGATCCTTCTCTTTTTCCTTTTTTCCCCTTTCTCCCC
>Ga0163217_1002771_pt1 | contig 10414 bp, 9 predicted proteins | sample SynspAceP_FD_185933 | JGI IMG/M metagenome (GOLD analysis project Ga0163217, IMG submission 185933) | Saline lake microbial communities from Ace Lake in Antarctica - Synechococcus sp. Ace-P (PacBio error correction) | ecosystem: Environmental > Aquatic > Non-marine Saline and Alkaline > Saline ... | reverse complement strand
GCGTCTTGGAAGCATTGACTAACCAGCAGCGATCCCACTGCCTAGCGCATCCGCATAGAATCCAGGACCTAAGCGCCGGCTTTACGGGGCTGGGCGCGACTCCCGCATGAATTGGCGGCAATTGATGGGCGTTCTGGTGGATGCAGGGGGGAAGGCTGGCCCATGCGCATTTGCACGCCCTGGCTAGTACAATGAAGCGCAGTCAGAAAGAAACGAGTTGACCTCCCATGTGTGAAGAATATCGAGATAGCGCGGGCCAGGCGATGTTCTGACAGATTGAAGGGAAAGACAGGTACCGAGCGGCGACAGAAGTGGGCAGCCACTTGACATGACCTTGACGACTTTCGTTGAGGACGCCGATCTTGCGGTGCATCGAGGGACACGGCCTACAGGCGTGCCGCCCGCATGATCTCACCCGATGTGGTCTAGACTTACAGGCGCAAATCTGGCCAGAAAGAACGGCGATGACGCCAGAGGGACGAGGAAGAAAAGCGCTTTTATCGAGCGCATTTACTAACGTCGCCGCCTATCGGCATTGATCCGCGTCAAGGAATGATCTGAAGCCGCTGCCGAGGCCCCTTTTGTGCTAACGATTGGCTGACGACACGAGGCCGCAATTTAAGGCGCTGAGCGATAGCGGCAGGGATTGTTCTATCGCGAACTGCTGCGAACTGAGCGCCAATCCCCTTAGAGCGTGTCGCTTGGCCCATGCCGCGGCCAACAGCTGCAGGCCCGACCGTTGGGAAGTCATTAGCAGACGGAACCGAAACAAGGCGTTGACCGCTTTCGATCGCCCACTTCTCTGGTGACGAAATAGCGGTAAGTTCCCAGCCCACCTGTAAATACTGGGAACTGGATGGTGTTGGACCAGGAAGCCCAGCGCGAATGGGTTCTTGCCTGGTATCGCACCCGTCATCTTGCAAAGCCCGACAATCGCTCGGCATATACTTTACCGAAAATGACAGGAAAGTTTTTCATGCGGGCCGATTCATCTTTTTCTCAAAAGGGATTGAGCGGCGGCATGTTCCAGCCAACATCGTTGACCCCACGCGTCATTTTCCTTGCGACTTCATTGCCAAGCTGTTGGCCTGGGTGACTATTGCGGAAAGAAGTGGAAAACTACTTTTGGGCCGGATTTTTCGAAGCGATCAGTTCAGGTAGGGGATGGGCTTCGGTCGCTTGATTTGAAGCGGACCGCAGACGTGCGGGACGCGTGCGCCTTGTGACCTAGTGCAAAGGCCACTGGTTTGAGGGAGGCCGAAGGCAAAACCGTATCCAAAGTTGAGGAATTTTACAATGACAAGAGTATGGCATACGTTTCCCAGCGCTGATCGGATGCCAAGGCGAGCCTACCTTTGAGGAGACCTTGGTCACGGCGGAAAAAATTCGTTTTCCAGTTGTATTCTGGCCCGCTATCGTAAAAGGTGGGCGATGACCGCGTTCCCTCCCTTTTACTAAGCTTAACATACGGGCCCTCCGCCGCGCTAATAGGGATAGTCAATTCTTTCCCTTTCGGGGGTCTGTCCTGCAGACCGCTTCACCTTATTTTTAAACTCCGGCCCGTCGTCATAGATGCCTTATCGCCCCTGCCTCCTTGTGACCCCCAAAATAGCACAGCTGCATTCTGGAATATAGCGCCCGCACGTCGCATCGCGTTTCACGAAGGTAGTTCTGAGGGATTACAATGTTTTTTTGTTTGTCTATAATTTGGTGGTTTGCACACCGTGCGCAGTAGTCGCGCGACAGTTGTGTCGAACTGACGCGCGTTTGATCTGTTTTAATAGATTTCAAATGGTTTTTTAAAGGCGACCTTGATGCGACCCAAGCAGGGGCAGTGCAGTAATTCAGGATGAAGGGGGATTTTTACTCTTGTCGAGTTTCTGTCTTGCTGTCGGTAATTCTTATCATGTTCTTGTCTAGGGAACTCGGGGTTAATCGAAAGACCTCAATGGACGCATTCCTGTAAAACATTTAGTGTTCGAACCACCATTATTCTTTAATGACTACTCTACGGTCTTCGCTCAAGCCGTGAATTGTTGACCCAGAATTCGCTTATCGCTGAATCAATTTTTCTTTGCATTTCTTTGAGTTTCGAACTTTTTACCACTTTCTTTCTTCGATTCGCGTCTTCTTATCTCGTGGTAACACAACTGGCCGACATGGATTAACATCAATTAATTCTCTTGGCGGCATGCGAAACAAACTTTAATAGGTGTAAACACTGATGTATGATGAAGGCACCATTGTCCCGGCTGCCTGTCGCGAAGCGCTTCAGGTGGTGGGTTTCAATTTGATTTCTGATTTATAGGTAAGTCACCAGGGATAGTTACTTAGTCGGCCGAATGTCACGGCGATTTACTTTTGATCTCGTCGCTTCCTCTAATATTATTGAAGGCGAAGTATTTCTCTGATAGTGCGGGATGTTATGCGGATTTAGGTTTGAAGGTTTGCAATTTTTCGTTCTATTTTTTTCTTCAAGGAAAATAAGAATTCTTCTCTTTTTGATCAATATCGAAGAGCGTATTGTTGGCATTGGTGCCAAAGAATTTCTCTGAATAGGTTTCAGGTCAGCAGATAATTTGTCATCGTACGAGGAGCCGGCTTTAGGAGCATCGAAAACTTATTTTCTTCGGCATAGCCGCGGTTTTAGGCACCGTTTCTTATGGATATAGTATTCATCTCAGCGGTGGCAGAGGAGATGTTTTCGAATTTTATCGCGGTCGTTAGTTGCTGCATTATGCGGGCTTGGGTAACTGCATGATTTCAAATTCGAATGGACTCGTTGAGCCTCGAATTTTTTCCAGGCATTGAATTTCGTATTTGAGCCATGAGATATCTGGGGAGCGTTTGGGGTCTTCGTTCATCTGGGGGCAGCGGCCAGGGTGCGAGCCAAGAAACACCAAGCTTGTAGGTCTTGCTCGCGTCTTTCGCCAATCACGTGAACCTTGCAAGCGTATAATTGGCGTCCTAGGTGGAGATGCCACGTGTTTGATATGGTTCGTAGTTTCTTCGGCCCAGGGTAAACCACATCTGAACAAGCTGGGGATGTTACATTTGCCGCATGCTCGCCGCCAAATCTTCATGTTCTAGCAAGCCTGTAATTGTTTCGGGATCCGTCTCTGGTAGTAATATCTTTCGCGATCAATTTTGAGATACGAACATTGCTCGGGATAGCAATTTGTATCGAAAACTTGCTGAATGTAGCGAAACGGCCTGTTCCTCGCAATCAGTATATCTACCCAAAAGTGTATATGTCTCTCAAGCTTTTAAAGGAGCATGTGGGCGACCCTGGAATTCGAACCAGGCGTGGTCTCCGCGAGAGAGTTACAGTCTCCTGCAACCTTGCGGCCATGCGCTCCACTTGCGGTTCGAGATAACCATTGCCCCATGGGGCCGTCAACCGCAAAAAAAAGACTTGTGCGCTTGCTTCAACATGCTGCGATTCCCTGTATCGGGGGGCCAAACAAGTCAGGAGCGTGAAGATGCAAAAGCCGAAGTTGGGTGATCGAACAAAAGAACAGGCCAAAGCGGGCTGGCCTCAGCAGAACGAATTGGCTTATTGGCTTGCATGCCGTTGCGCGATGCGTTGCTGGGAAAAAACCCCAAGCGGAGAAAAGCTGGTGCTGGTTTCGTGACGCGCAATGCGCTGGATTAAGTTGGGCGACGCCGTGGCAGAGGCGGGGATCGAACGCCAGAGATCAGGCGTCCGCGTAAATCGCCGCCCCCATTGACCCGCAGTCCGTCCACCAAGGGGCCGGATGGAGGTAACGCCGCTGGATTGGGGCAGCTTGCAGGAATATTCCGCGCTGGGTGAGGTGACGGCCCGCAAGCCGCCGCAGTATCGTGCTTTTGGGACGGGTGGACCGCATCACGCATAACGTTGGCGCAGATTTCTGCGCTCGCCGAAGTGTTCGGCCTCGCGGCGCGCGTTGTCGCGTTGCAGCGCCATGCTTGCGCCCGGGAGGGACGGCGCACTGGCCAAGACCCGGCCTCTGGCGGCCTGGAACGTAACAGCCTTATCTTGGCGGGGGGTGCGCAATCTGGCAGAATGCAATGACGCAACTGCAGGACATGGGCTATCTTCGTGCTGGGTCTGGACGGGCGAGGGCGAGCAGACGATTGGCGAGGGCGCTTGTTGGCAAAGCATGACAGGCCCCTTTGAGCGCTGGTCATGGGCGCTGAAGGCCCCGGCCTGCGCGAAAAAAAGTATGAGAGGACCTGCGATGCCGTTGGTGCGGATTTGGTTGCGCGGGCGGTTTGTCAGTTCAGCTGAACCGTGGTCCAAACGCTGCCGCCTTGTGGCGCTTTATGCCAGCAAGGCGTCTAAGCCACGCAGTTTACACATTTGGCGAGCGGGGATTGGGGCGGCTGGATTTTGCCCCCATTAAGGGGTTCAGGGGATCACTGGAACCCGATCCGCGCCTTTGGACTGTCCCTGTTTCCTCACCTTTTTACGCCCGGGCTTGACCCGGGCGTTTTTTTGCCCTGACTGATGGACGCTATGATAGATTGCAGAGCTAAATCCATTTGACCCGCGTCAGCGGATCGCCATTATTGGGGAGGGTGTCCGCCAATCCGGTCCCGCCCGCTTATTGGTAGTGCCGCGCTATCTCAAGCTGAAGGGGGCTTTTACGATTGTACCCGGTCCATATCAGGACTTGCAGGCAGGATTTGCTGGAGCGGGTTTACGCAGCTTGGCCGAATGGTTGCGGGGGGACGTGGATATGGTCGATGTTTTTTCGCAGGTTCGACGCGGTGGCCGGTATCGTGGACGACGGCGCTGGCGCTGGCCGCCAGGCTGGATGTGATCTGGCTTACAGCTTGGGGTGCATCATGACGCGGCAGGCGCGGGTCGCGACTGCGCGCGGTGGTCACCGGTTGGTGCAAGACGCTGCCGAAGATCGAATATCAGCGGCTTTTCGGCGAAGCTTGGAATGGCAGAGGATTCAATAGGGCGTGATTTCGCAAAAGCTGGTAAGTGGTTCATTTTGACGCGGGTGGCGTGCGGCCAGCTGGCGAGGCTCTGCCTCAGACCTTCGAGGTATTTCATGACCAGGAGAGGGGCACTTCTTAGGGCGCCGGCAGGCGGACCAGTCGATTTGACACGGGCCAGCCCGGACCCCGGGAAATATTTGACGGCGAGAGAAAGGGGACGGCTGTTTAGGGCTGGCGGACCGCTTTTTCAGCGATGCCGAGGTGGCCTTGGCGGCGGGCTGAGTTCAGTCAATACGTCGGACAGGGGCCGTTCGCAGGCAGGTCGCATTTGACGAGCAGGTGATAGAGCGGTTCTGCCGCCTCTGGAACGTCAGCTGCCGCTTTGTCGCCGCGCACGGCCTCGATGATCGCCTTCGATTGATTCTCACGAATTTTTCGTGCGCATTTCGCGGGGCCTTTGGCAGCAAGTTTTGCGTCCAGGGTATCTGCGTCAGCGCCTTTGCGAGCGGCAATCGTTCGCGGCCAGATCATCAAGGTCATTGACAGCCTCCATGGGGATTGCCCGCGTCGGCCATATTGCTGTTTTGGCCTTTGCGGTTATTTGTGTGGTGCCGAAGTGAAAGATCGACGCGGCGAGCACGGCGCTAGGCGTGGCCTCGGTGGACGCTTCGACAAGGTGATCAGCGTGCCAGCGCCGCCAGAGGGTGACGGGGCACGTTGGACCGCATTCGCTGACAGCGCGGTGTCAGGGATGATTGTGAAGGCCGGTCTTAACGCCGTCGTTGCTCCATCGCGGTCAGCAGGAATTTCACCTGCGCCTTTTCCACCACGGTGCGGGCAAATTTCAACAGCATCGATGCCTGTCGCGCGGCGCCGCATTGGGTGAAGATTTCCACCGACCGGGCGGCACCGGTTTTGGCAGTCGTGGCGACGCGATGTGCACTCGGCTGCAAAGCGCAACGCGCGGCTCTGTCACGCATCGGGGGTTGCGACGGCGAGAGTTAAAGTGACTTGGTCCGCCCCCGCCAGCAGCAGGGCGCGCACGTCGTGGTCGGTGCGACGCGCCCGCGATGCGTTCAGCGGCATAAAGCACGCCTCGGGCTGTTGCGGGTGGCAAGTTTGAACATTTGGATGGCCGCGATTTTCTTACGGTGGCCATGATGTCGAAGGAAAGCAAAGCTCGTTCCGCCGCGAAGGCCGGCGTTATAGGCGATGGCCGCGTCGACTGGGTCACCCGCATTTCGCGCAGGGCGACGAAATTCACACCTTTGACAACGCGTCCGTGGGACATCAAGGCGGGATGACTCCGGTTTTCAGTATGGGCGATGATACCGCGCAGCGCCGGGCAGGGGAAGTTGGAACCTGGACGGATTTAACGGTTGACTAGTGGTTCAATCACAAAGGATACCTATCCATTGATTCGCAACAACACTTTTTGGCCGCCGCCGCGCTGGCCTTGCCCTGCTATTGCCGCCCGGCGTCTGCCGAGGTCTCACCCATAAAACGGACAGAATCGGCACCGTCTGTATGACGCAAATGAACGCACGCTAGAGATGCGCTGTGACCGACGCAGGCGCCACCGTTTTTTGCCCGCGTCGACATGCCCACCGGGTTGCGGCCAGCGTCGATATTGGATTGATGCCGATGGAACTGCTGATCTTTGGCAACCCGCAAGCTTGGCACGGCCGCGGCTGCAGGCGACGGTCTGGCCGGGCTTGTCTGCCGCTCAAGTGCTAGTCTACGAGCAGGACGTCCAAGACGTGACTGCCTTGAGCGGCTGCCGGACTATGTTTCGACCGGTTTGAACATCCCCGCAGATGCGGAATATGCCGCGAAAATGGCCGGCGCGCTGGGAAATAATGGTTGGAACCGAAAGGGCCGCGAATTAGCCAGGCAAATCCACTTCGCGCGCGCAGATCGATTGCCCCATCGTTAAAGCGGCGCGAGCGAGGATTCGCGCCAGAAGATCACACGCCCGTTTTCTCGCGCGCGCGGTTAAATCCGCCAGCGACGACACGCCGCCAGAGGCGATAAAACCGGGATGTCGAACCGGCGCGGGCAAATCGGCTTGTTGGCGTCGATATTCGGACCTTTCATCGCGCCATCGGCAGGGATGTCGAGTGTAGATGATCCGGGCATTGGCCTGCGTCCCTCGAAGCGATTTCGCAAGATCGGTTGACTGCACGTCGGTTTCCTTCGGCCCAGCCGCGGGTGGCGACCACGCCATTTGCGGGCATCTTAGGCCGACGGCGACTTGGCCCTGGGGAACGGCATTGGCGGCTGGCGCACCCAGAATTCCGGCATTTTTCGACAGCGCGGTGGCAAGGATCACGCGGGCTAGGCCCAAATCAAAGCCAGCGTTCAATCGTCTGCCAAACGCGAAATCCGCCCAAACTGGGCGGGGGGCCTTGCAGCGCTTCAGGATTCGCCTCGACTGGGGCGGCGTTGACGCGGGGTCGCCGCAACAGGGCACGCTTCAGGTCAACCAAGTGCAGCCCATGCGCCCGCATCGACAATCCTGCGCCTGCGGCAGCCGGATTCGTCGATTGGGAACACCAGTTGGCTTGATCCATTTCGCCAGCACAAGGCGCCACGCCGGCCGTCTTCCGCGTCAATCGCGGGATAGAGCGATTCCAATGGCCAGGCCTCCCTTACAGGCTCATCAGCATTACGCTGCGCTTCTTCTGCGGCCGAATCTTAAATGAAAAGGCAAAACCAGGACGATGAGCGCAGTCTCCTTGCGTGCGAATTCGCAGCGCGCCTGCAGGTAGCGCAGTTCCAATTCGGGGGAGAGACCCAATATGAAACACCTTATCGCAGCTTGTTGGCCGCAACCTTTTGCACACAGCCGGCATACGACAGGACGCGCAGGTTCGGCGTCCTGGCGACCCGAAGTTGACGGACGGCGCATTCGCCTATGTCACGATGTTCGCACCTGCGGCGACGGCCGTCTGACGGCACGATTCACCCACACCTACAAGGCTGACGGTTCGCCCTATCAGTCTGAAAACATTTTGCCGCCAGATCGTGAATCAACATATCGGCAGGCGAACGGCGACGGCACACTAACGGCGGGCAGGCTGTACCGCCCGTCCCAAGGCAAAACCTATGTCCGGCCAAAGATTGCAGCACGGAAACGGCAACGCGCTGCGCCTGCAGGGTTAGCGTTGCTGGCGCGTCTGCCTGTGCGCCAGGCAAGAACTGGAGCGGGGCGGGCCCCACTCCAGTAAGCTGAAAGCAAACACCGCCGGGGCATTAGCTTGCACCGGCGTGATTTCTATGGGCTAAAATGCGAAAAAAGGATTACGCCTTGCGGCAGGCCTGTCGACCCAAAATGCCACGGCGCTTGGCCTCGTAGATAGTAGCCTTGCATGTACCCACTTCTACGGCCGTCCTTCCGACCCGTTCGGACAGGCATCCCACGCCCGCGGCAGAATTACACCGCTATTTCAAATTTGTTTCGGCATCGAGCAGATCGCAAGCGTTCTCCCTTGAACCCATTGCTGCGCGCTGCTTGCGGGCAGCGCGTTCTGCATTAGCGCTCTCGCGCGCATTGGTGCACTCCGTGAATTACTGGGTGCTTTCGCGGATATCAACGCGGTATTGCAGGCAGGGCTTTCGGGGATATCTCAGATTCGGGTCGCCCGCGTATTCTTCCCGAGTAATCAGGCGGCAGCTGCCGCGCGTTCCTCGTTCGGGTGCATATAGGGATTTCGTCGATTCCATCTGCGGTGCCAGCGCTGCCCATTAAAGAACATAGCGTCATTCGGCGGTCATATGTAATGTCGCGGATTATGGAATTCATGCAGGCGACCAGGGCACCACCAAGTCATCTCGCGCATGTGCCGCGCAGTAGCATTAAGCATTTTTTTGTGGCCTGTTGATAGTTGTCCCTAAGGACGGCTTAGCCTGCGCCCGCCGTTCATTGGTTAACAAGCGAAAATCCATCGGCAGATTGTTGCCGCAGCAAACGGTGCGATTTGGCGCTTAGGTTTCAAATAAAGCCAGACAGCCGTTCGCTTCGGCGCAAAACCATTTCGACAGCGTTCATGCCCAGCTTGTGGAATTGCCCTATTAAGCGACGCGTCTCAAACCGCTGCGGACTCATTACCAAATGCCCTTGCCTTTGCCGACATAGCTGACCGCCACGTATCCATGAATCTTGCCCGGCCGCCACTGCCGCTTTTCCCTGAGCAAAACTCACCGCCGGCTACGGGCACAAATCGACAGGAGGCGGTTCGTAATGCCGCACAAGGTCATCATCAATTCGCATTTTTGTTTTCGCCCGCCGGCGGGCAGGGGATAACCACCGCGGCGCGCCTTCGGTTCCGGTCAGAAAATAGGAAACGCGCTTTTCGCAGCTTGAGTTGAGCCAGGACTAATTTCGACGGACATTGGTGGAAAATAGGCGCCAAGGGTTTGTTTCAAACCGGGTTCACCATATTTGCCGTGGGCGGCCATTGAAATAGGCAGCGACCGGTGTCAAATTCGCCGGTCAGCGGCTGCTCTCGACGCGGCGACCTTTCTTCGTTTGATATGGATTGATCGTTCGCCCGCCGCGGTGCGGCCATTGAATTTCCGGCTGAGAGAGACTCGCAAACAGAAACTCGGCAGGTGCCGTGGGCCCGCCAGCGCGGCATCAGGGGTCGCGATGGCAGCACCAGGCCTCGCGAGATATGATAAACCGCGCTGTTCAAGTTAGACCGGGTCGGTGGATTACCGGGAATGCCAGTGCCGGCCCAGCTGTCAAGTCCGTCTCAGCTGCAGAGATAGAGTTTTAAAAGGCTTTGCCCCGACCGCTTCGCGTCCGGACGGGCGGGGTCGCAAAAGTTCCGCTCGACATCGCACCTGTACGCAACGCCATTGCGTCGCAGCGCCGTTTGATTTGTAGCGTTGTGAATACGGACGCAGCGGTACGACAACGACTCCTGACCATCCGACCTGCTTCTCTCGGCTTTGCGAAGAAGACGCCGCTTCCTGCGCTCACCGGTGGTTGCCTAGATACGACATTCTCCTTGGGGCGATGCGCGGATGGGACAGCGGCGCTGGCCGTCGCATATACCAAATGACGACCGTTGCCGTGTGTGAACGCGCGCACTCATAGCTGGTGAGCGAGATAGACCCTTAGTAGGCATAGGGCTCAGCTCTTGGCTCCTTCTCGCGTTCCGCGCAATACGCGGCGATTAGTTAGCCGATGCGTGGACTTCGCGCACGTTAGTTCGGAGTCAGTCGTCGCAGGGGATCGCATGCTCGAATAGGTATCGTTATTGTGCGGCGCTGGTGTCCTCATTTGGGATCAGTTGCCGTTTTCAGTTCAGAATAGTTCGGGGCGGGCGATCAGGCGACAGACCCGCGACATCTTGGCTTTTCTCTGGATGAAAAAACTGCGTACGACGATGTGTCGCGGCAACACCTGGGCCGTCAGATTTCGCCGCGCGACTATTCAACATGCGACATAGCGCCAGTGCAACTGCGCGGG
>Ga0163217_1113316_pt1 | contig 10415 bp, 6 predicted proteins | sample SynspAceP_FD_185933 | JGI IMG/M metagenome (GOLD analysis project Ga0163217, IMG submission 185933) | Saline lake microbial communities from Ace Lake in Antarctica - Synechococcus sp. Ace-P (PacBio error correction) | ecosystem: Environmental > Aquatic > Non-marine Saline and Alkaline > Saline ... | reverse complement strand
TTGTGATTGGAATAAGCCGTTAACCGGGCGGCAGCAGTGCAGGCGCCCTTCGGTGCATTGGAGCCGTGGCAAACCCGCGCCAGCGCTTATTACGCCGCGGCACTATTGTGGCCTGGCCGATGGGGTCGCTAGAGCCAACCGCGAGTTGAGATGCCAGGGCATTTGGCACCGGGGCTTTCACTTCGGAACTGATCGCGGTAAGTGATCCACGTCGTATTCACAGCCGCGCTCAGGGCCATTCTTGCTATTAGATATTGAAATGATTATCAATTGCCGTAGCAACTTTGTACCGGGTGGGTGGGCTCTACCAACTTATGCCTGGGTTGTCCTGGGGCAATGGCATCGAAATCCAACGTCAGTGCCAGGTGATCTAATTCCAAGAAGCGGCCTTGCAGGGCTGGCGAATGAAGCAGCTTGTGCTGACGGGGCTATGTGCAGGCTGTGTTGCCCGCCCACGAACGTCCGCAACTTGCCGAATTCTTGGCGTGCTTTGTGGTTTTTAGCGGTATGGAGCAGAACGATTTACTGGCGCACGGTGCTAAAATAAGTCGCGCCGGATTGTATGGACACGGGCACGGGTCTTTCTCCCTAGCCGGACCATGTGTGACTCGCGGCAAGCATACGGGCACGGCTGCGTGGGTTTTCCAGCCCAGCGCTGACACAGCGGACGCGGGCCCGTGCCATTTTACCTCGGTCAAACCTTGTCAAGTCCGCGGTTTCAAAGTATTTCATCGACTTCGCTGGCGTCCCTATCAGCAGCGATCGCAAGCCGGTGTAGTGGGTGTCTACGGCCGGTGCTTAGTAAGCGCATATTCAGGCGAGCGAAATAGAACCATTGTTTTATAGCCGTCGAGACAGATACTGCAACCATCTCGTGTGCTGCCTTCTGACGCACCTGCTGTGGTAAATGTGATCGCGCGAGTTTTGGGTGTATGAGGCGTCGGCGTCTCAGAGCAGATAACGCCGGCGCATTGTCTCAGTGACGTCAATAAAAACTCGAGCGCGTCTTGCTCCCGCGTGTCGACTGGACACGCTTCTATATAATGTACCGTTGTCAAATGGACCGCCTGCCGAAGTAGCTGCTCACCGCGTAGCGGTTGATGTTATAGTGCTTCTGGTTACGATGAGGCTGCGCCCTTCCAACTTTGCTGCGCGCCCGTAGCGCAGGCATAGTCCTCCTTATTGACGCGCGCTCACCATCGCCGTTTCCGATGATTGTCACGTGTTTCGACATGTTCTTTGCAGCAGATTCTAATTATTCCGCGCTCGATGATAGAAGTTCGTCTGTATAAATTCTGGGTCCCCCACCGTACGGATAATGCTCGCCCCGCGGCGATTACCGGACGGGCCGCGTGTTGTTCACTGACATACGACTGTGATGCGGTCCCATCGCCAGTTAGCAAAACCTCGGCCAACACAGCTAGCCCGCCTATTCTTATCACGCGACATTGATGGCGGTTTAAGCTAGAACTGAAACTCGGAGCCGTCTCTCAGTGACGCGCTCGTTCTATCTGACGTGAGATCGTATCTCGATCCTCTGATATGTGCTAAGCTATGCGAGTTCTGGTGCGGCGACACCGCGTGGTTAGGCCAGGACGATTAGTGTCAGTCATGAGGTCTGCCCTGTGGGGCCGACTGCGCTTTCAGCGTTGTTCTGTTTCGCTAATCACTGCCTGATGTTGGTATCTCGACCGCACCGATACGAGCGAACTCGCACTTAGCAGCAGAGCGAGCACGCGGGGCTGTTGCGTGGGCGGCTGACGGTGCTCGCGAGCTGCAGAGGAGGCATGCGGCAGGTTCGGCAGATCTACCCCTACGAGCTGTCTGGGTGGAGCGGGTGCCGGTCGGCACAGCGGTGAGCTCAGCTTATCGCGTGCAGTGACTGGGTGACTGGAGGCAAGGACTCGCGGCTCGCGACTTACTCTCGGCTCGCTCGTGGAAGTTGGTGTTGAGCTCTTAAAGCAGGGCGCTCGGCAGTGGCTAACGCGGCGAGCCGGTCATTGTTCGGTTGCGCAGTTGCGCTGGTGCTTATGCTGGTTAGCCATGAATGAGAGCGGCGGGGGCGGCGCATCCGGCGTGGAATTGCGTGAACGCCATATTTTATCGCGGGAGCGGGTTTGACTCACTGCAGTAGAGGAGGCCGCATGTATGCGTGACAGATCGTGCAAGGTCGAACGAGGGATCTGGGCGATCGGTATGTGTACGCTTCTGCAGCAAGGTGACAAGATGAACAAGGCGGTGGACGCAAGCTCCGCGGCTTCTGAGCGCTGCGGGGTCGATTTATAGGCATCTAGGTTCAGGAGAGCGGATAAAGAGGCGTCGCGCATGCCTATGGTAGGCGACGTGGTATAGGTTGGTGGGTTACGGCTGCTATGCTGATCGGGCGCGCTGTGAGGACGTGGCGCTGGTGGCGCAGCCTGCTTCGCGAGAGTGCGGAACGGGTGTAGACCGAGTAGAGGTTCGAACACCAGCGGAGCTCGAAGGCGGCGGCCAGTGGGCGTGTGCGCACGCGAGGCTGTTGAGAGGGCCGGCGTGCGTTCGCCAGGTCTCCCTTGCGCCTTTGCGTCTGTCACGGATCGGTATAGTGCGTGCCGAAGCAGGCGCGCCAGAACGGTGAACCTCTTCAGCCTCGGCGGAAGCCGGAGCGCGACGACCGTAGAGGTGGGAGTGTGGGAGCGCAAATGGTAACGAGGGTGCGGGCGGAGCTCGTGCGCGCTATTTACAGCCCCGCCGCTATGAGCCGGACGGAGCGTTGCTGCCAGCGTCGCGCCTGAAGCGAAGTTGGACTCAGCCCGAACGATCAGAACAGGTCGGGAGAGACGTGGAGATGGGCGAGGCGCGGCCAGGGCGTGCGCTGGCGGTGGTGAGGACGCGGGCGGTGCAGGGTGTCGGGATCAAGGCGCGCGTGGAACAGATCGCGCCGCGCGCGGAGGGGCTCAACGGGCGAGCGGTGCGCCAACGCCCGGGGCCATCTTTGGCGCGAGCGCGAGCAAAGATGCTGAGAGAGGGGTACTGGTACTGAAGCGCGCATGTTTCGCTCGCGAGGTTTGAGCCTTGTTTGTGGTCGGCGAGAGCAGTGATTGTGTGGGGGCGTGTGTTGGGCTCGGGTGGAGGCGCGTGTAGCCCAATGGCGGGAGAGTGAAGTGAAGAGGTGGCAGGTGTAGGCGTTGACGTAGCGTAAGGAGTGGCGGGGCAAGGCCTGCGGTGGTGGTGCGCGTGCAGAGGATCGCAGGCCGAGCTCCGGTGGGCGGGGCGGGCAGGTGGGATTGAGAAGTCGCGGCCCGAGGCGTGCAGTTTCGTGGCGGAGCTGAGAGCGCGGCGTGGCTGTGAGCTTCCGGCGGTAAGACCGGACGTAATGCGGGTGGATGCCCGAGGTGAGAGAGGTGGGCATAAGCCCGCAAACCAGCTGCGGCTCCCTGTAACCGTGCCGCTGGCTGGCGGGTAATCGTGACGTAGAAGCGCCGCGGAGCCGAGTTGTCGCGTTTGAGCTCTGGGCTAGCTAACCAGCATCTTAATTACGCTATACCCCGGCCCCAGTCGAGCACAGTGCTGTCTTGTGGGGGCCGACGTGATCGGTGTTGCCCTCGAACGCACGGCCGGGTGTCACGGGTTCTTGCGGATTGATTGGGTGCGCTTTGAAGTCGCGGCGGATGCATTTGAGCGAACGACTAGGTGGGGTATCTGGTGTGTACGCCGGGCTTGACAACTGGGCTGACGGCGGACACCTGTGATTGAAGGGCGAAGCGTCGCGGGTGCGCGCTCAGCGCTTGTAGAAGGATGAGCAACAGCTGCGACCACACGCCGCCTGTCATGAATTTTCAACGCCTGTGGGCCATGGTTGTTACGAGTGCTGTTGCTTTGGGGCATTTTCCGCTTTCAGCACATGCGCGCCAGGAGGATCGTTCGTTTCCTATCGAGCGGGGGCTTGATGCCTGTACACTAGGCTTGCGGTTTATCCCCGGTGCCGCGCACGCGGACTCATATAGAGCGCTGCGTGCTGCAACCGTTGACGCCGACGAAGTCTTGCGCAAGTGGAAGGAAGGATGTAGAGCAGAGGGCATTCGCTCGCACCGGGTAGCGCTTGCTGAGCTTGTGCGCCTGATAAAGACAATATTTATAATGAACACAATCGGCTTGGGACCCGTGCATGGCGCGAGGCGATGGACCGGGCTCGCCGGGATTTTCCCTGACGAATGTGGGATCGATGGCGCTAGACGAGCCGCTTGATTGATATCCGGCGGATTGTGCTCAGCAGTGGCAGGGCAGGGTTCGCCCTCTGTTACCGAGCTTGACTCGCAGTGGCCGAAGAGGTTTTAAAGACGATCTGGGTGACATAGCGGATTGTCTCGCGTTGAGTTAGAACGGCTCGGAAGCTGAGTGAACAGATAACCCTGGCGCTAGGGCGACTCGGACAATGCATGCGCTCTTCGCTGGGCATCTCCCCGGCCCAAAGTGGTGGACACCTGGCGCAGCGCAACCAGACCCGCCGCGGCTTCCGGTAGGTAGTCACCACGGCCGCCGCCTATCTGATACTGCACGAACAGCCCAATGCTTTTTTCCCGAATAGAAGCCATACGCGCACAGCCGCAGGTTGAACTTCCAGACGGCTCCAGTGCCGCGGCGGCAGGCGGATGGAGGTGGTGGCCGTGGGCCCACGTGGAACCCGCGCCCGGAAACCTGGCTATGACGGCGAACGGGGTCAGGTAACGCTGTCGGCTGATAATGGAGAAAGACACCACCGATGCCATCCCGCCCTCTGGCCAGCGACGGGTGCGGGAGAGATTGCAACGATCAGGGTGATTTGGCGCTTATCAGATTGCCGGATGAATTTGTCCGACCCGGACAAGGCTATACAGGAGCGTTGATAGGCTCTGGCGTGGGCCTGGATGTGCTGTCCCAGTGCTGATTATTATGTTAGCGGTGGTGTCACTGGGTGATGGCATACGCAATGTGGGCTCTTTAGGTGGCGGTCCATTCTGCCGATGCGTAAGTGTAGCGGCTGATCAGCTATGACGCTTTATGACCCGATGGGCGCGCGAGCGGTGCGCACAGGAGCCAAATTATCCGGGCAGGGTGGGTGACGTTTTTCCTCGGCTTATGACTTGTAATACCCATTGTGATTGTGGAGAACATGTTAAGGGACCATCTGGATGGAAGGCATGCACCGGCTTGATGCCATGCGCAAAGCGTTGTGGGTTGAGCTGGCAGGGCCTTGGGGTGCGTCAACCGGCACACCGTCGCGCGTTTTCGCCGCAATTGTTGTTGTCGAGAAGGCGGTGCGCACTTCACCCCGCGCGCGTGCGTCATGATCATGCTGACGTTGTCTGTTGCTACCTGCTGGCTAACTGTGTAGGTGCTTTCGCTGGCGGCGCGGTTTGCTGAAGGCCCGTCGGTCGGTGAGAGTCAAGAGCGGATATCGGCTGCGCGTTTTCTTTGGCGGATCTGGTGTTTATTTTACCATTCCCAAGCGCTTGGTAGTGCGCGGGCTCCGTTATTGTTGTTCGCCAGCCCTGGAGCATGACGCCACGTTTATGGGTCTCAACAGGAGTTCTTTTCTTCCGATGCAGACGCCGACGGCCGCGGGTGATTGTGGAAGATGTGAATTGCCGGGTAACTGATCAAGCCCACGACATCGGCGGTTGGCTGCGCTGGAACACGCGATTTCGCAAGCCAGCGGCGGCCTCGCTGGAATATACAAGCGTTTTGTTCGGTTATTGCGGGCCAGTTTTTATTACATGTTAGCTCAGCGAATCCAAGCGTCCCAACGCGGCGTCGCAACTGGTGATACGCGCAACGCCCCCTGCGATTACTCCGGATGATTCGCTGAGAGTGCGCACCTATGTGGACACCGAAACATTGCCTGAGCTGGAGTAGGTGGTAGAGCACCTTGGCGCAGGGGCCGCGCGAGGCAGGCCGCACGGTTAGAGGTGCGGGTATACAACCGCCAAGCGGATAAAGATCTCTCGCCGCCTCGTTGCCGACCGAGCAGGTCTTCCCGCGCCTTAGGCGACGTTGGGACGGGTAGCTTGCGTCATGACCCTGGAGCATTGGCGTGCCCGGCATTGATTAACGTGGATGACGGCCACAACGCTGCGCGCTTTGGGCTGCCCGGCCGGGACGTGGCGAACCAGTCTGTTACGAGCAGAGTTTTGGAGCATAGCAGGCGGAAAACCTATCGCCAGGACAGACGGACCCATTCCGTTTGGCTGTTGCCAGTTCGCGAGGGCACGGCTATTATCGCTTCGAACGGTTGCTGTCCGGGTGCAACATCTACAAAGCAGCACGGTGACGCATACCGTGCGGCGCTAGGCTCGGTAGGGACACCCGTGGGAAGGCGGGCGGTGATGTATTCCCGCAATGGCGGCTCATACAAACGGTACGCGCGACCTGGTCAGGGGTTTAGCTTTTAGCCAGGCTTTGGGATGGCATCTTGAATCGTGTTAGCTGGAATCCGACCTTTGCCGCGGGTACGCGGCTGGGGTGGGCCAGGTGATGCCGAAAGGTTCGGGCGACGCTAACTGGCGCGCTTGCTAAAGGTTGCGCCACGGTATTCTGTTTGTATTCTGTCTGCTGTTGCAAGGTTTATCCTTCCGCGGGTGGGATTATCTGCTGACCGTGCGTGGTACGTGGGATATTCCGGGGCTGGTTGCTGGCGGTTCGCCTTTCGGTTTTCAGTCATTGTTGGGGGTGATTGCGATTGTGTGGGTATTGTGGGTCAAATACGGCATTGTATATGCTGCTGGATGTGATGTGGATAGGGAGTGGATAACTGGCCACGACCTTTTTAACGCCGTGACGCACAGGCCGTAGTGAACAACGCAGCCCGGCCCATTCTTGATGACACGGCTAAACGTGGCGGGTTTTGCTTGCCGCCTAGGTTCAGAGCTCTACGCTATGGCCACCTGGCCGTGGGCCTTAATCTCCGGCCTGCTGGGCGAGTAGCCGGTTGGGCTGCCCTGCTGCATGATCCTGCGGTTTGCTCGTCTGCCACGAATGATTCAAAGTGCGGGTGCCGACGGGAACACTACCCGGGCCTGATCCGTTGTTCGGCTGACTTGGTGAATTCATGGAACGTCAGAAAAGCTGTTCGGGAACTACCAGGGGGGTGCTCAATCCCCACGTGGGCCAATGGGGCATCACGTCGCGGCATTTGGAAACACAATGGCGCGTGTCTGCGCTTCTACTAACACCAGTAGCGGTGATGGGTCTTCCAAATGACGTGCCCGGGCGTATTGGGTGAAGTTGGCACGTTCATCCGGCACGTGACATGAAAAACCTCACGTGTTCAGTAATTTGTCGTGAAACCTGAAATATCGCATCTCTGCGCGGCTCGCCTGCGTGTGCAGCAGAAGGTGCCAGTGGTGCTCGGTGATACGGCCAGGCGCGTTTCAGTGCCTGTTATTTGAATACCTTGAACGGTCAGATCGTCTGCCGAGGGTTTTTCTCTGGCCCTTCTACCGTAAGCTTTGGGCTTTCAGAGCGCGAGCGAAAATCGAGAGCAAACGTGGTGCCGCTTTGTGTTGCGAATAGCAGGGTATGCACATCCGCTTCTAGTAAAATGGCGCACTGACCTCAGCCGGTCCTGCGGCCGCAACAACGATAGAGTGCGAAACATTGCTCCGTTGCAGAAGACGTATCGGCGGTGTGCAGATGTAGTGGCTTCCACGCCAGGCCCGAAAAAAACACGTGCCCTGTGTTTGCTCGGCGAAGGCGTGTGGGCACAGCTGTTGCCAGCTGCTGCCGCGCGCGCCTCGGTTCGGTTCGTTTGAGGGTCTTGCACGCGGTGTTGCGCCGCGCTGAACAGACGGGTTCAGGTGGCGTCAATGAAAGCGCTGCCCCGTTACCATGCTGCGGGCTATCGCAGATTCAGAGGCGGGGCAGGCAGTTGTAAGGCGCACCTAAGCAGTTCGGTTCCCTAGCTGGTCAGCACTTCGATGGGGCGCAGGTTTCATTTGCGGAGACACCGGCAGAAAGAAAGTTTCATCATTTTCGCGTCTGGAATGGGTGTTTTGCGGTTTATGGGGGGCTAAACCTGTAAATCGGCCGGTGCCAGTTGTACAGTTCTTCGCCTCCGGCCATCTATGTGCGGCATTGGGGAAGGCTTTGGCTGGCGTTTTCCAGGGTGTGGCTTGCCAGTTTGTTTGCTGTTAAAAAAATGCGCTGCAGGCGGTCATTTGGGTTGCTTTAGCAGGATCTCTCAGGCTGTTCACCGTGGGCGGCTGATGGCGTAGCTAGTGTGGTTTCCAGTGTCGGAACACCAAACACAGTATAAGTTAGATCAGGTAAATCAGCGGGACGATATGATTGCGTCAAAGGGGGGCGTTAGGTGGTGAGCGTTATTGCGCGCGGCGCCGGTCAATCAACAGTTCTAACCCCGCTGGCAATAGCGCTGGCGTGCTGCCATAAAAAGGTCACTTCGTTCGAGTAGCCTGACGCACGGCGGCGGCCGCGTTTGGCCAAGTAATGTAATGCGGCGCAAATCCCGCAGGCATTCAACTCATACCGAATATGCCTTCTGGCGCTTCAAGGTCTCTCACCATCGGCCGTTGGCGGCAATAGATATGCACGCGGATTAATTCTCGTGCTGGTCCGTAGGCGCTGTGTTTGAGCTGTAAAGCCAGAGGGCGGTGTGGTAAAAAGGCTCACGGAACACTATGACTGTCCACAGAAGGCTTTCCTGAAATACGGCGGATCTGGGACAATCCGTAACGTAACATGATGCTACAGCTGAATTCAGCGCGCCGCGTGCCCGCGAACAGTTGCCGTGCCACCGCAGAATCGGGCCAGTACCGCGTGGCTCTCGCACGGCGTCGGATCCTCGTACCATATAGGCCATGGATGGAATTGCATGACAGGCGAACCAACAGCGATAAAATGTACCAGCGTGCACGTGGTTACCCAGCTTCAGTATTCAGCCAGGTGTTTCATGCGGTGAAGATTATCGCTTCTTGGTTCAGCACTGGCTGATCGGACGTCTGGCATAAATCAGGCTCCTGCTGCACCGCCAACATTGGGGCGGAATGGTCAGCGACTTGGAATGACACAGTTCGGGAACCCGTGTCCCCGAGCGGACCCAGAATAACATAAGGCGACCGGGAGTGAAAAAAGTGGAATCAGTCCATCAACGGCGCGAGCAACCGACCCGTATTCAATCACGCGCCTCCGGCTGTAACTTCTAAGGCAGCTTCTTCAGCAGCGCTCCTCACCATGTCTGGTGTAGGGACGAACTAATTGAGAATTATGCCAAAGTGACGCGGTGTAGGCTCTTTTGCGTCAAAACCTTGCCACGCTGTTGCCAATGCCACGGTAGGAGGCACTCGGCGCAAAGGAGATTGCTGGAAACTATAATAGGTCGCGAAAGCTCTGGGTCAACTATCAGCCAGAATATTCGGCCCATTGCCGTGTAATAACAATATGCACCCATAAGCACCGCTCGCTCTCTATGCTGCCTAGGTAGTATCTACCTATGCTAAAAAGGCACGCGGAAGGTTCGTCAACTAGGCGCAAAATGAAGACGGATGGGTGGACTAGCGGGAACTAAAAGGGTCGGAATATGAACAAAAGACGGGTGATTTCGGTTAGTATTTCCTTCAATCACATCAGACAGGCTGTTCACCGCCAGTTTACCGCCAGCGTAATAGAAAAACACATCCTCCATTCTACTGTCTGGTTGACGCGCGCAAGCACAGGTTGGGTGTAGGTCGTCGGCGTATTTGGCGCGCAATTCGGTCGGTTGGTTCGGAAAGTTGGCGGAGGCCACCAAACCAGGCTTAGCACTTGCGATACGGCCAGACCGACGGGAAACGCGAAGTTCATTGTGCCACAAAAGCCTCCGCTCGAGCAGTTTCCGGGCCGTAAAACCTTTAGGATTTCAAGCATGACAAATTTCCGGTAATCGGAGTGGACGACACGGGCCACCGAAGGCATGATTCAAACTGATGTCGTAGCGAGGGTACTTCTTTCATGATGGCGTTCGTGAAGTGCTGTTATTTTTGGAGGGGTGTCAGCTGCTTTGTTGGACATCCGCTTCGGGCCAGGGTCTGTCTATCGCGCTGGCGCATTTGCGACGGCCTACGCCTTCACCCCAGGCGTTCTACTGACCTGCTCCGATTTCAATAAAACCTTCTTTGTTTTGTGGTCTGTTCGCCCCAACCCGGAATAGTCATACACATTAACCCACGATTCCCAGGCGCGCTGGCCTTCAAGATCGGAGAACTCCCATGTTATCGGCACGGGTTGTCTTTGTAAGACGCTTGATTTGTGTACAAAAACGGGCGTTCATGTTTTTCAGTGAACAAAATTTTGTTTATCATGGGTGGGGGGGGCACGCGTTGGCAGGGCCTTTTAACAGGGACTTGTTTCCTTTTTTCATTTTTTTTTTTTGGGCCGACCCCCCCCACCCCAATTCTCTTCTT
>Ga0163217_1076442_pt1 | contig 10415 bp, 11 predicted proteins | sample SynspAceP_FD_185933 | JGI IMG/M metagenome (GOLD analysis project Ga0163217, IMG submission 185933) | Saline lake microbial communities from Ace Lake in Antarctica - Synechococcus sp. Ace-P (PacBio error correction) | ecosystem: Environmental > Aquatic > Non-marine Saline and Alkaline > Saline ... | reverse complement strand
AAAAAACCTTTTGGACCTATCTATGCAAAGGTGGTTGAGGTCTTGAAAGTGGTAAAGGAAGCCAATATTAAGTTTGTGTTAGGTTTTAACCGTAGGTTTCGCATAAAGAGTTTAGTAAGGTTCATGAATCAGTAATGGAGCGGTCCGTTAGGGGAAGCCCCACTTGTAAAAAATTACGAGTCGAGTCCCAGGTGCGCCCGGTGAGTTAATTGAAAAAGTCAGGAGGGTCTTCTTCTTTGACATGACATTCACGATTTGACATGGCGCGTTTTGTGGTTGGCAAGGAAATAGAGGAGGTATAATGCTAAAGGAGTGTTTTAGTGGATCCAGCCTTGTAAGGCTGGGGTATAGACACGGCGGTAGTTACCTTGGACCTATACGGATGGCAACCTATGGGCGTTATAGACAACAGTAGGGAGGCTTGCCTATGGTTTACGATCAAAGAATAGAGGTGTTTGGGGTCTAAAAGGGAATGGTACAGCGGATAATAATTATGAAGGAACTTCACATCGGCTTTATACAAACAAGGGATGTACTAGAGGGGCACTTCCCCTGGCATTTGTTTTTGGAGAGATATTGCTGAAGCATATAAATCGGAAATGGCCCAGCTATGTGAAGAGTTAAAAAATGGTGAAGCCGTGCCAGTGAATGTAATGATGGGTTGTGCCCTTCAGATCGGACTGGCAGCCATTAAAGTCATTAAGGAAAAAAGGGAACCTGTGACAAATTGCACGAAATAGGTAATTAATCCCCTAAATTTAGAAGGCTCAAAATCAATATCGATTTAGGATATTAGGAAATTACAATCTTTGGTTAAATTGTAATTATTTTGTTAAATGGGGTGATATTTAATAAAATCCCCGAACTTAATTACTGTGCTTAAGGAGCAAGCGGGTTGGAAGTTTTTATGGTGTTTTACTTAAATTTAATGATAGCGGAGTAGATTGGCGATGAGGATAAAAATAAGGTAAATCTTGGTTGTACATACCATTGCAAAAAAATGCGCTTTCCATGGTAGGTGTAATGCTTTGAACCTAAAGATTAAATCCATGATAAGTTGAAAAAAAGGCCAACCTATGTCAACAATGAATATTTTATTTCCCTTTTGAAAAGGGGGAGGAAATGTGCATTGAGACCTTGTTTAGGCTTTACTACTCCAAACTTGTTACACATTGCAAAAGGATATATGGTTGTACCACAAGGGCGGAAAAGCATCGTTCAGAATGTATTTTGAAAATTGGGGAAAATAGGGTGGGGACTAAAGGAAGTGATTAATATTAATAGTACTTATATAGTGTGACCAAGAATTCCGTCTGATCAATTAAAGCATGAAAAAGTTAAAAGAATACTTGATCAACGTTTTTTAATTAAGTTCTGAAATTCACGTCAGTTCATTCAGGGATGATGCAGCCTCACTTTTTGCTTGAAAATGAATGGGAAAGCCAAAAATTATTGCGCACGATAGAAATTGTACCTGAAAAATGTAAAAAAATGTGTTCAAAAAAGCAGATTCGAGGGCTTGAACATGGTGAAATAGCAGCGGCAAATGGGATTTCACATAGGACTGGTAGTACAACCACATTGCAAGTGCCTGAAACATATGAAGCTCCATTTAAGGAGTAATATAACGATTTCCAATAATTTTTTTAGTTAGTACTAGGTGTAAATTCCTTTTTGAGTCGTCTATTAGTATACCTTTTGGGACGATGCAGATAAAAAATTTCCAAATACCTTAATGGGGCAACTCTTCGGCAGAAGAAAGGAGGTTGAAGTTTGGATTACTTCGTCGGATCAAAATGCCAAAAAATTCTAATTCCATCAAAGCTTAAATATGGATAGCTTCCTCATTTGATGAAATCTGATCTGATTATAGAATTCAGGTTATATAATAGTATTATAAGATGACAAAGCAGGCTACTAAAAAAATAAGAGCCGGATTTTTATTAACTACCTTAAATACGCTGCCCAGTTTTAGTTTGCTAATAGGAGGCGCCTTATTTATTTAAAGATTATTTTATTGTGCCTAAGCCAAGTGCCCATTGACTTCTGAAGATCCATTACATTGCAGTTGAATGACGGCACATTGGAAAATAAATTTCTGCAAACGGACTGCAAGGCGTTAGTGGATTCGAAGGAATGTTGTTCAGGAGCAACAATAAGGAAGACAATTGCGTTTATAAAACACTGAAGTGGCAAAGAAGAATTGATTTTAATACGTTACGGTTCCTTATGGGAAAAGTTTTGATATTGTATTGTCCGATGCGAACCCAAGTATTCTTAACTCAGGACATCCCTTAAGTATCCAGTACCAATTTATAAAAGGTGGATATATAGACGAGTTTTTCTGAATGGAGAAGCTTTCTTCACGGTGGCGAAAAAGACAAGTTGCATCCATTTATTGTCAAATGCGATGAACTTAACGTAAGAGTATTGGGTACCAAATTTAATCTGTCGTCTTTATCCCGAAGATCAATTTGTAAATACAACATTAGTCGAGGGCTCCGTTTCGGTTTATGAAAGTAATGCGAATTATGATTCTTCCAATTCTTCTTTTGTTAAAGCCTGGATATAAGGCGGAATGGGAATTAAGCACAATAAGCAAAATTCTATTGCAGAGGCCGATATAGCAATGCATACGATTGTGAAATGGAAAATTAATTGAGACATGGTGGCCGTTAAGAACATGTTAAAAATTGGAGCGCATTAATTAATGTAGATATTACCACAATAAACAAAGGTTTGGACCAATGAAATGTTTACAGCCAAGTTTTGATATTGGAAACCATTGATCAAGTATTTAGAACGTTCATTGAGTCCTACGAAATAGATTTATAAATCAACAACAGACAAATTTATTAACTAATTAACCAACGCCAATGAATTAAAATCTTCTTTATTTATACAAAGGACAGAGTAATGGCTTAAACGCTTAAATGAATATTTAATGACAGCAAGGGCAAAAAAAAAAATCGGAAAGTGCGCCAACACCTTCCGATAGAAATGTGATTAAATTAATTAACCACTAACACACTACAAAAATATGAAAAACTTTAATAAGAGAAAAAAAGAACCCGGGGGGAATCCCGTTTTCGGCTTACAATATGATTTGAAAATGGAAACTTACTACTTATTTTAGTCTTGATTGTTTCGTTTTTTCAAATTTCATTGCCAACAACTTATGGTCAATAAGACCAAATTTACAATGAATCTCGAAAATGTAAGTCTCGAAAATTGTATGAACAAAATTGGAGTCACTTTACCAGGAATTCAAAATTCATGTACAACGTACAAGGAGGTAGATTATAGGAACAATTGTCTCTGTAGTGCAAATAAAGAATTGGATAACCTCTATTTGGAAAGGCTTTTTTCCAATGCGATATTACTTACGCAGGTATTGGATAAACAGATTGTTCTTAAGCCTGAAAATGATATTCCTTCCAAACCAGATTGATGTTAAAAAAGTTAAGGTCTATTCAGCAGTTTGTGGTAAATGGCGACCATTGTGACAGCGAGGAAGTCTGTTGCCAGGGGCTAACGTTCTGGAAAAAGGAACGGCAAACGGCACCCAACCGATTTGATTGGTAATTTTTACTATTAATGTAATAGTTCAAAATGCTGTTCTTGTATATTTCCTATATAGGGTACACCACCATGGGGAAGTTTCGTAAAATGGACCAAGAAATTCTCCATTACTTTAGAAGAGAGTGCACAGGTTAAGTGAGGTTAGTAACTTGCTTTAGTATAAGAGGAAAAAAAATCCTTGGGATACGCATCCCAGGAGTATGGATGGATCAGGATTTCCTCTTCAAAGGAAACCTAATCTATTAAATGGTATCTCTGGGAAAGGTTGCGGATTGCAGATTACCAACCAGTCCTTCTGGATTGGGTGGTCTTGCCAGAGTTCTATACGAGTGATGCCTCATTGAACATTTAATGTAAACTCCCCATTGTTTTGTGGATGGAAACTCTATAAGTAATTCAATTGTGAGACTAGCGGTTTCTGGGACGCAGGATGTGGATTACGGCAATGGTGCTTCAGAAATAAAATCCTGAGAATCATAGGAATCCATTTACGTGCTTAAAGGACCTGCTTGCCTGCGGATTATATGGAGCTAGAAGCTGCAAACGGTGCAATTATCCAATAACTACAAAGAAAGGTAAAGTAAAAAAGGGACAATTAGGCATTTCATTAATTCCAGGTATTTTACCATGGAAAGTGTATTGGCTCTTACCAGAATTGGCAAAATGAATATGGTCAGGTAACAACCAGCGTTTGCTTTGTTGATGGTAGTGGGAACGGTATTGCCGGACGGTGTTAAGATGAAAGTTGGGGCCTTAGATTGGATACAGGACTAATGAATACCGCAATTTTGATTCACCTAGAGCCGGATGGAACAAGAGGGGGAGACTACTTGGTGAGCAATTCACAATAACTCCTTACACCATGGGTTTCCATGCCAGATAATATCCATGGATTTCTTCAATACAGGTTATACGAAGACCAATAGCATGCCAATTTTCTAAATCAGGGAACTTGGGGAATAATTTAGGTTTTCCTTACCAAAAATTGGATCAAGAAGGTATTGTTCCAAATACCGATCTTACGAGAAATACTTTTAACTTAAGTGCAGGCTTAACCTACCGATAAATTAACAATTAACACCACGTTAATTATATTAAGGCGGATAGTGGTTAACAGGCCATTCTTGAGTTACGGTTACAGAAAGCATTATGTACCTCTTTTATTTTGGTATGGTAGACAGTTAAATACAATAGTAATGCGCGATATTGGATGCCTGGAAGGGAAGATTTACAGCCAGTTAACTTATAACTTAATATTCAAGAACAACCCTTTTCTTTAATGTCTATAAGAAATACAAATTCACAAAATAAGGATAGGGGGTTATTGGAAATGTCAATGTGCTAATCTATGCTATTAAACGACAATTGGAATTAATTGGTTAGGACAGGTAGGGATTTCTACGTGATTTAGGGACAAGAAAAGAGCGTTTAGTCCCAACGTTTCCATTAGGATATTATAGGAGGATAATGTGTTTTTTGAGGAGTTCCAATACAGGACTTCCTTTGTCTATGATAAACCTTCAACGAAAATGGAACATTATATATTCAGGTGGGGAAACAAATTTCGTCAAAGACAGTTATACCAGAACGGTAGCCCTCAATTGATTTTAATTCTGGGTTATCCTTTAATAATACAAGAAGCCATTGGAGGTTAACACAAACAACTCAAAAGAAGGAGAATTAATAGTCTCTACGGTTTTGCCCGGTTTGCTTATGATAATTAACTTTTCTTGGATTATAACAAAGAAACGATTTGGTCCCATACTTTGCTACGGATAACAATTCCTATTTTTATCCTTCTGCAACCTTGAGTGCCATTAGCAAGTGATATGTTTGAAATTGCCCGAATTCGTGTCCTTTTTGCAAAATTAAGGCCGCTTATGCGAGGTTGGAAATGAATACGGATCCTTATAACTGTCTAGCTCTTTTCACAATGGAAACACCCTTTTGGCGATAATCCAAATTTTAACTGAATCTTCATTAATTCCCAATGCTGTGTTGAAAACCGGAGATTTACATTATAACGGTCTTCGAAATTGGAGCCGATATTCGTCTGTTTCAAATCGGCTTAATTTGGATGCCACCTATTATGCGTAGAACCAAAAACCCAAATTAACCTATAAGCACGGATATATTCCAGCGGAATACCAGAAATTGATCAATGCCGGGGAAGTTAAGAAATTATGGTGTTTGAGGCAATATTAATGTATTCCTGTAAAGAACAGAGAATTTTCTTGGAACATATGTTCAATTATTTCAAAGAAACAGAAGTGAGGTTACCGATTTGGGAGGAATTAGATTATACCTTACAGAAAGGAAACAGTGTATTTATTCAAGCTAGGAAGGGCGTTTAATGTGCTATATTACGGTAGAGGGTTCAAACGTGTGGGAAGATGCAATAGCGAGTATTTTGGACAAAAAATAATTGTAAATTCAGATGTATTTCCTGCTAGGACAATTGATTTGGTGTATTCAAGGTGATTATGCTCCCGATATAACCCTAGGAATTACTCAATAGCTTTAAATATAAGGCTTTAGATTTAGGTTTTTATGTTCGATATAAGGCAGGAGAGAATAAGTAGTGTCAAGACATAAAACAATAGTTCTACTTCTGGGCAATTAAAAGAGACCCCCCCCCCCCCCATAGTAGGTAGGAAACCGGATTGTGGCGAAGGTGTTAGTTTGCAAAAAACTTCTCTGGAGTATATACGCCAAACACCACCAATGTTGGATGTAAGGACATACAACAACCGTTATTATGAACGGATAAGTGGAAAGCGGCCTAGTACGATGCTTCCTATACCAAATGGCTGGAGTTTTCTTTTTAGGTTACACAACTGCAAGCCCGAATTATTGATAAACTTGCCCAATAAGCAAGGCAAAGTATTATCACTTTAACTGGAGAAATTTTGGTGCTTTGGACGGTAACCCGCATTTTGATCCTAGAAACGGTCTCACGTTTCCGGCGGGTACTTTACAGCCGGGAAGAAATATGTCCTAGAATCCCAGCACTAAAACATACAGCTAAATTTACAAATCGATTTTAATCTGCATAAAAGAGAAAAACATACCATATTCCAAAAACAGCGGTTCTCATGATGGCTTCTTTGGCGACTTTTATGGGTTTGTACTGAAGACTTCGAAGGAAATAAATAAAAACCCTAACTTTCCTGAACAAGCTTCTTCAGAATTGCTTTTGCCAGGGGTTTTAAGGGCAAATGGGCCTATAATTTGGGGGAATTCAAGGATGGGAAGAAGGCTTTTACCGTAGTACAAATATGGGGCTGACTTCAATTTACTTCTTGGTGATAGATACAATTGGTCGCCGACAAGCGACCCATACAATTCCGGATACGATGGTTGAGGGATATTGAAATATATTCGCGATAACAAGAAAAATCCTTGATCGTACAAAATTATTATGGGGTAGGACTGATCGTAAAATCGTGGATTTTTCCTTATTTACAGATGCTTATTGGAGATGTGCCCATACCACAGACGCTATAAAAGGTATTATCGATGATAATACATTACACCTGAAATTTACACCACAATCGGAAATATACGATGGTATTTTGGCCGACTTAAAAAAACTGCCAATGCCGCATTGCACTGGAAAGATAATAAATATCCGGTATATATTATACGGGGGCGATGCTACTTAAAATGGAGAAAATTGCCAATTCACTCCGACTCGTTTGTGATGAGGATCAGTGATGTGATAACGCAAAGGCTGTTGCTGGGAATGTCGGAGATTAATGGAGATTTAACGACTTATCCCATATTTAACAGTATGGGATGGCGGCCATTGTTACAATGGAATCCGGATAATCCCCAACCCAAATAGTGATACCGCTTCAGGAGTTTTTGATGGGTTTAGATTAGGTCCTTACACTGGGAAACTAGACTTAAGGAGTTAACACGACAGAAGACTTATTCGATTTGCCCAACCCACTTCCAATTCGGGAAAGGTATATATTCCGATAATTTGGACGATTATGTGGGCATGCCAATTGGCTTGGACGATGAGGCAGCTTTAAGTTATAGTCCATCTGGAAAACCCCGATGAAGTGTAGGGTCCAATTTTATTTCCAGGATCGGTATCCTTCATTGGTTTGTAGGGGCGTGTAAGTAGAAACTGGCTTCGGCAACGGATCCAGACATAATAATGGATTATTCTGAGCTTCAAATTTATTCTTGGCAGAAGCTTAGGGAAAGAAATTTCTATTACCATCGGCGATTGCCGCAACGTATTATGAGAAATGCACTTAGAGCCTTCATTTCATATATTGGAAAGAATAAATGCTGGCGTTGTGGAACGAGATCGCTGCTGATTTGCAAGGCTTCGACCTAGATGGTTATATAGCCCAGCTGGCTGTAGCTTATTCGGAACAGCAATTGAAAAGTTGGAAAAAGTGGCCTTAACAAAAAAGGATACCTGTTTTATACCGGTTTTGAAGCTTGGTTCGGATTGGAAGGCGTACCGGAATCAAAGTTGTTCCCGGTATAGATTCGCAGGTAATTTGATAAATGGTCCTGTAAGGTTCAATTTCCTAACGAGGTTAAAATCAACAAATAATGCAAATTCCAACCAAGGCAGTCACCAGAATGGGAGGAGATAACTTAAATACCAGACTTTGCGTGGGATGTTTGCCAGTAATAATTAAATGGACAATTAAGTTAAAGTTTATTTATGAATTTTATAGCCATAGGGATTCCTTCCCCTATGGGTTTTTTTTCTTAAAAATAAATCCTTTTTCTAGTTTATGGAGAGATATTTTTCTAATTTTCATAGTATATTAGTTTTTTAGTTTAAAAAATATATAATTCAAATCAAAACCAGATAAAATAGGATATGGGCAAAGGAGTGAAGTATAAAAAAATGGACAAATCCTATTTGGAATCCAAGGGAACTTAAAACGCCCATGCTGGTGTTTGCGTCCTTATGGGCCTTGGGTGTAGGACGCGGTGGATAGCTGGACATTTTTCTGATGGAACTTAGGTCTGGCTTCAGGAGGATGGGGTGGATATGTTCGTTGCTACGTGTATCTGTGGCGCATAATGTATGTTGGGCTTTACCCAGAGCGTTGCAGTAATGCTCTCCCTGCCTTCCACATACTGGAGGACATTTCTTTTGCCAGATCGGGCCATGGGGACCCTGAGGTGGATTCTTTACTGGACCCTTGGTTTAGAAAACCTGGAATTTTATACTACACCTGCTGTAATAGTTTTTTTTTCTAAGTAATTATATGCAGGGCAATTTTTGAAACTGCACCGGAAATGTTGCCCTTTTTGGTGGTCGGATTTATATACCACTTCAACCCTTCTTGAATTAATAATATGGAGGTAGAAACTTTCTTTCAAATTCACCGTCACGCTCACCTTATTGGCTTTGGGTTTGTTTGGGCATTTTTTGGGTATCATCCGTCGGAAGTGTCGATTTTACCCAACTTATGCCTTGGATATTAAAGCTGGTGCTCGATGGCAGTGCCGAGGCATTTGCCGGTGGAGGAGTTCATGTATTCCCGTTTGCGGCTGGCGAAGGAGCCTAAAAGCCATGCCCTTTGCGCGTTTGGTTGTTTTTGGCTATTGAAACAATTGCCATTGGCGGCCGAGGAGTCGATAGATCCGAAACGGGATATGCCCAAGGGGTTGACCTATGGGATTATTACGCTGATTATTTCGGCTTTTTTAATCCTTTTGGCTTAATGCTTCAATACCATTGGGGCTTTTGCAGCTTTCTCAATCTGGGGAGCCTTTTATTGGAGGATTCAAAGTACTGTTCGGTGACAACATAGCCAAAACTTTTGGCATTGTGCTTTCATTGGCTCTTTGCATCCTTTCCCATACCATAAATTTTTTGCTTCGGCGGCAGATTTATTCCCTGTCCAGGGCAGGCTATTTCCCATGTAATATTGTCCCTTACCCATAGCAAAAAGAAAAACACCTTATACCGCCTTGATTTTTTGGATCGGTGATTGGTTTTGTGGTTTGATGATTACCAAATTTTTTGGCCGGAAATGAAAGTGAGGTTCTTTATAGCGAGGGTGCATTTGCTTAATATAGCTGTTTTCAGCGCTATGTTGTCTATATTCTACAAAGCGCGATCCTTTTGTTGTTTCGAGGAAAAAAAACAAACCTGAACTGGAAGGCCCCTATGTTAGTCCCTTTTGGGAAATTTGGTGCCTGGACACTATTTATTGGCAAGTGTATATTATATATTTTCAGCTACAGGATCAATCCCTATAGAACAGCGGTTTTTATTCCATGGGGCTATTAATAATTGGATTGATATGACTTGGACTTTAAAGGAAGATCGATTTAATACTCTCTCGGAGGAAGAATTTGCCTTGGAGCACGAAGCGAAAAAAAGCATGTAAAAACTAAATTTATTCCGCCACTGGGCATTAAAGCAATATTTTTTTGGAAGTAATCTTTGGTACCCGTACGGCTGGTAAAACATAGATATACGAACCACTCCCATAAGGCAAATTTACACTGGCGTTTTTAAAAACTATGTTAATTACAATAATAATCGAATAATCAACACAAAAAGTAGTCAAATTGCCCTTAACTATCAATAGATTAGAGCAAAGACCAATAGAGAACCAATAAAAATTTTTAAACCTATGAAGAAGGAAGAGCCAAAAAATGACATAATCGGTTTAGCATTATATTAGTGAACATCAAATTGAAAATATTAAAATTGGCGGGTAGTTAATGTTGATGGCGCTACTACGAGGAAATACGTTAAATCTAAAAAAGTTCCTTTCTGCATTTGGATAAGGGATTGGGATTTTGCAGTGTTATCTTTGGTTGGGACTCAATGATGT
>Ga0163217_1046276_pt1 | contig 10415 bp, 13 predicted proteins | sample SynspAceP_FD_185933 | JGI IMG/M metagenome (GOLD analysis project Ga0163217, IMG submission 185933) | Saline lake microbial communities from Ace Lake in Antarctica - Synechococcus sp. Ace-P (PacBio error correction) | ecosystem: Environmental > Aquatic > Non-marine Saline and Alkaline > Saline ... | reverse complement strand
GCGCTGGAAAAAAGGGCTTGACAAACCCTGGCTCAAATAAAAAGCCAATTCTGCCACCGTTGCCACTGCCGCGACTGTCCAGCTGATGAGTCAAACGCTCAAGTCTTGTAATAATCAATTCATGGATCAGTCAATCCGCCACGCTGGCTCTCTGGCCCTTTACTCTTGGCAGCTGGTGGCTTTCGGCTGTGGCGCCATTAATCGGCTAATGCGCTTACGCCTGTTGCTCAAGAGTTGTTCATTTCAATCGATGTGTTCTGGCAGCATCGATACATCCGAATATAACTTACACTTGGGGATATTCAACTCGCTTTTCTGACCCGTTAGTCCAGCAAATTATAGTCAACTCAGGAGTATTTTGCTGTTGTGTAGGTCAGTGGAGTTTACAACTTGCGTTTGCTCCCTCCATTGGCTGGACTTTGCTCCAGACTAATGCTGAAAAATCACAGCTTTCGCTAATCTATTTCCCGGCCTTGCAAGGGCAGGTTGACGTTTCAACCTGGCATCAGTTGTTGGCATCAACGGCCAGGCGTTGCTCAGATTACAAGTAAATGAGTTACCACTTCTTCAAATCTTGTTATTGATGTTTCAGGTGATGGATAGCATAGTCCTGGCAATGACGAAAAATGCAAGACTGGAAAACTGTAGCTGCTAGGAATGCTGCTGAAGCTGTGGCATCGGGTTCAATGCTTGCCGATGGAGAGGTAATGCTCTTCTTACATATTTTCAAGAGATAATGTCATTACAGCAGATGGCGTTTGCAAGTTCAGGCCAAACTCTTTTGCTGATTTCGATGATGCTGTTCGCGACAAGATCGTGACAGAAGTTGTTCCCTCTCCATTCTCTGCTGTTGCAGTGCCACCATTTTTGCATGTCTGCTAAGCTCAGAAGACGATACACTTCAACTAGCAGCAAAAGCGCTTAGCAAAATGTCCTGACCGTTTTAAAGCCGATATTAGTTTTAAAATTTCTCTATCGTCCGTTGGCTAGACTTTTCCGTGCAAATGGTTAAAGTCATTTACCCTTTAATGCAAACGGGCTTGGCGATTAATTTTTCCTGTTCCAATTGGGATTGATTATTAATGGTTCGACGAGATTTGGATTCCGTTTTTGTGGACAGATGACAGCTTCTAGTGGTATTGAGTTAAGAGTCTAAAAGTGAAAGCTGCTGATCAGGCGTTCTGTTTTAAGTAAGCTGGTTGTTGTGAAAGCTTATAGACCGCGAAAGTCACAAGCAGAAATGTGGCGCCACGGAGAAGCTTGATAGGAATGACAATTTCAGTGTGATCAAAATCGAAAAGTACCAGAGTCTTGATCAGGTGAATTTGATGGAAAAAAAACAACAGTACCTGCTCTGATTCCTGGCTCTGACCGGTTCGTTCTGCCTTCTGTCCCTAGGTGTTGGCAGCATTTTCAAAAAGGCACTGCAGTCGTGCGCTCCAGCCATCGACCCCAGCACCAGGGAGTAATCCAAGACCATCACAGGAAACCCAGCAGGGCTCCCACGAGGGGTCGAGCCACGCCGGTCCGGAGTTGATCCGGCTGGGCAAGATCAGCAGAACACACTGACCAGGCAACGGCAGCAGCAGCCGGCGAACCAGCGCCGACGAACACCGCCGTGATTCGCAGGCGGCTGCCACGTTGAAGGGCTGGGGCGGACGCCAGGGCAGATCAGCGCTCAACGCAACACCGCTTCAAGGCTTCGGTGCCAGCAGCAGCGGTGCAGCCGGCAACGGGCCGCGCGCGATTACCGCCTGGATCCGCCTCCAAGGGAAAACACCTGCACCTGTCATCCTGGAACAGACAAGGCGTGCCGGCCCATCAACGCCCACCTTTCAGGCTGATCCTGGGCAGGCAAGTGTCTCTAGTCGATAGCGAAGCCCCCACAGCTCAAGAAGTGTCTACTGAGCCATGGAAGAATTCGCTATGGCGCATCAACCAGCAAGGGCCAGGTCACGATCCCCCAGGCCATTCGTGAGCAGGCGGTTGCATCCCAGGCTTGTGGGGTTGCCAGTTTCGGCTGGTTGGCGGATTCGGTGGTGCTCGAGAAGGTGGAAGCCGAGGCGGCCTCAGCGCGCCCAGGAGGCGATGGTGGATTCCTAATGTGCTGCTGGATGTGATCACCTCGGGCCCGCGCCTAACCGCTGGACCCCGTAGCGATCCAATGCGCTGACGATGGCGATGTGGCTTTTGGCCTTATGAAAGGATCGAGGTGGTGGATGAGCGCTTGCCGCTTCATCTTTACAACTATCGGCCGATTCCCCGAGAAGCTGCCTTTCTGGCGGCCGCGGTCCCATGCCGCTTACCGCTCCAGAAGGTGGCACACTCCAAATGATCCTGGTCGGAGTCCTGATCGGTGCCCCATTGCGGTGATCGAGCGCTGCGAGCTGCTGACGCGGATGCCCAGGCTTCGGCAGGTCTGTCCTGTGCTGCAGGCTCATCCAAGTCTGCATTCATCCAGCCAGCACAGGGCAATCACGAAGTGCGTCCAACACCTTCTAAGCGGATTGCCAATTTCGAAGACATGATGCGCCACCTGCTGCATCGCCCCGGTCGACTGGGCTTTTATCTATCCCTGACATGCCGTGAAGCCCTACGAGACGTCCTTACAATTGTGATACAGAAAAAAACTTGCAGAATGTGCTTCATGGGTGCCGGTCAGCCTAAGACTGCCAGAGGGACTTTGGTGCAAAAAAGCTCAGCCAGGAAGCCAGCCTCAGCGCCAAGCCCCGCCCCAGCTGATCCGAGAGGCCTGGAAGCTCTTCCTCTCCCGTAGGCGAGCGAGAGCGCCTGGAAGCGGCCATGGGAAGGGCCGCCGCCAGGGTGCTGGCTCCGACCAAGCGGCCTGTGCGCCGAAGCTCTCGCCGGCCGCAGCCGACTTCCTGCCGGCCGAGAAACGAAGCCCTGGAGCGGGCGGAGACAGATCCCGTAAGTGGCGATGCCGATACACAGAATCGACTCTGGTGGCGATGATTCGCCGCGGCGAGATCTGGGTGGCGGCGCCTCCACCCGAATCAGGGCGCAGAAGTTAGAGAAAGTCCGTCCGTGCGGTGGTGAATCCAGGCGTATCCGCTTCGCGAGCGGGGCTCGCCACAGTGCTTGGTGCCCCTCAACAACCCAGCAGCGCCGCGGTGCCGAAGCCTGCGGGTGAGCGTGCCCGCCCGTGATTCGGCTCCTGCGCAACAGTTATGCCAGGGCCGAACAAGCCCCGCGCCCTCGACGCACACGAATCGGGAAGGCCCCCTCCACCATCCTCACCAGAGCGGAGATGGCCCACCCTCAGAGGCACTTAGGACGTGATGGGATGGTCTGAAATCGATTCAGCCTCCCCGCTCCTCGGCCTGCCTGAAAACTGCCGTGGAAAAACGGCCAACCACCCCGGCGAACACTGCCCCCCATGACAGCCCGCCGCCGGGCCTCCAGTAGGCGCAGAAAAGGATTCCCAGGCCGGACATAAACCCTTCACCTCATCAAAGGACAGGACCTTTCGGCTCTTTAAACAGCTAGCTTGATCATCTAGCCAGAAAAGGCGCCATTGGGCATCGGAAAGTCTGGCATCTGCAGGGACGCCAAGAACTGCTTTCAGTGCAGTGCGTGAACGCCGCCATGGCCGGTCGACCCCCAACTGCGTCACACGGCGTTGCAAACCCGCCACGGTGGTGTTAGGAGTTGAGGAGTACGAACGCCTGCGACGGCTGGAGCGCTAAAACCAGCCCAGCCACTGGTGAGCTGCTCCTGGAGCTGCCTCAGACGACGGGCAGCATCGAGCGCCGCTGAACTAGGAGCCCCGGCACTGGGAGGAGTAAGTGTTTCTAACTGGATACCCGGTTGTCATCGGCAGAACTGCGCAGGCGTGGGCGGGTCCAGGCGTGGTTGGCCGCTCAGTGAAGCAGAATTCCGATTTGATCTCTATCTAAGTGTGATCAGTTCTGAGAGATCGAGCGGGGCATCGTGATTAAGCAGAGTTGATGCCGTATCGCCAGGCGCTGCAGGCTGCTGGAGGGATTGCTGTTGTTGATGCCAGCGAATCCCTTCCTTCGATGTTGCCATCGCCAGAACGCTGGGGCCAGGCTTTTCAGGGAATCGGCCATGACGGCCGCTGACCTGATGATCGCAGCCACGGCACTGGAGCACGGATTGCAGGGTACACGCAAAACGTTCGCCCATATATCCCCACAGGGCGTGCAGTGCTGAATCCCTCAGCCCAGAATCTCCCGCCAACCGTTCCACCCGCTGCGCCCAGGTGAACGCATGGCCCCTGCTGTGCAAGGGGCCTCTCTTCCGGACCAAGCGAATGTCCTTAGGGCATCAGGCGCTCCTGAACTGCCTGAGGACTTGGGAGCAAAAGCTCAGCCAGGAAGCCAGCCGTCAGCGGCCCATCTCCAATCACATCCGCCTGCTGAACCGCCGGAAAACGCACGCCAGCGTGCGATCGAGCGCACACCCCCAGGCCGCACCACGGCCCGCCGCAGCCGACCCAGCCACCAACCGCCACCCGCAGCAGCGCTGCCACCGATCAGCGCGGTTGCCACCAGGTAGACCAGGCACACCCGACGGTGCGACCAGCCGGGCCTTAGCTGCAGGCGCTGGTAGAGTGCAGCCGATGGCCTGGAAAACCACCGGCTGGCCGGCCATCAGCCGCCGCAGTTACGCAGATCAGGGCATCGGCCAGCAAACGGGCACGGCCACAGCAGCAAACGCCAGGCCATCGGCAACGCCGGGGAGCCTGCAGCACCCACCCGGCGAAAACACCGCACCAAGGAAAGGTGCTTGCCAACATCGCCATGAACAGCCGCGCCGGGCTCCAGTTCCAGATCAGGAAGCCAGCGGGCCCCACCAGTGGCAGAGCCAGGACGCTCCGGGCTGATCGCGGGCTACGGCGAACACACGGCGAGCAACGGCCACAGGCATCCGAGGCCATCATGAAATTGAAGAAGTTGATCCACTGCCGTGATCGCCACTAGGCAACGGCCAGCAGCAGTGGCGCAACGGGACGGCCGACGGCCAACACTAAGGCGATGGCGGGGCCAGCATGAGCCTCCGTAGGCGCAGGGCCGCCGCAGATTCAGGCGATCAATTCAAGGAGCCCTGCTGCGCCGGGGCCTGCTCGATTCAGCCCCAATGCCCGCAGCGCCCCAACCGCCTGCCCACGCCGCGTTGGCGGTGGGGGGCTTCGTGTTGGTGAGCTGCCTCTGGCTTTCCGTTGGTTCCCGCTTTGCTCTGCGCGCCCCTGGCGCTGGTGGGCCCTTGATGATCGGCTGAACTGCCGGCGGCCCTGCGCTACGGAGCTCAGCTGGCCACCGCCATCGCCTTAGTGTTGGCCGGTCGGCGTCACCGCATTTGCGCGACTGCTGCTGGCCGTTGCCTTAGTGGCGATACGGCAGTGATCAACTTCTTCAATTTCATGGATGCCTCGATGCCTTGTGGCCGGTGCTCGGCCGTGGTGTTCGCCGTAGGCCGCGATTCAGCTCCGCGAGCGTCCGGCTTCTGGCCCCCTGGTGGGCCTGACTGGGCTTTCCTGATTCTGGAAACTGGAGCCCCTGGCGCGGCTGTTCATGGGCGATTGTGCGCAGCACCTTCCTTCTGCGTGCGGTGTTCGCCGGGGTGGTGCTGCAGGCTCCCGGGCGTTGCCGATGCCTGGCGTTTGCTGCTGGTGGCCGTTTGCCGTTGCTGGCCGATGCCCTGATCTGCGTACTGCGGCGGCTGATGGCCGGGCCAGCGGTTGTTCCAGCCCATCGTTGCACCTCTACCAGCGCCTGCGCGGCCGGCTGTCGCACCGTCGGGTTTGTGCCTGGTCTACCTGGTGGCAACCCGCTGATCGGTGCGGCGTGCATTGGCGGGTGGCGGGGTGGCTGGGTCGCGCTGCCGGCGCCGTGGTCTGCCTGGGTGTGGCGCTCGATCCGCACGCTGCGGTGCCGTTTTACCAACGGCGTTCAGCAGGCGGATCGGTGATGGAGATGGCCGCTGAGGCTGGCTTCCCGGCCTGAGCTTGTTGCTCCAAGTCCTCAGGCAGTCTCAGGGATGCGCCTGCGATGCCCTAGGACATCCAACCTGGTCCGGAGAGAGGGCCCTTGCAAACAGCAGGGCCATGCGTTCACCTGGGCGGCAGCGTGAAACGGTTGGCGGGGATTCTGGGCTGAGGGATTCAGCACCTGCCACCCCTGTGGGGATGAAATTGGCGAACGTTGCGTTGGTCACCACCTGCAATCCGTGCTCCAGTTGCCGTGGCTGCGATCAACAGGTCAGGCGCGTCATGGGCGATCTCCGCTGAAAGGCTGGCCCCAGCGTTCTGGCGATCACCATCGGACAGGAAGGATTCGCTGGCCTACAACAACAGCCAATCCCTCCAGCCAGCCCTGCAGGGACGCCTGGCGAATACGGCATCAACCTTCTGCTTTAATCACGATGCCCCGCTCGATCTCTCCCAAGGACTGATCACACTTAGATAGAGATCATCGGAATTCTGCTACTGAGCGCAGGCCACCCACGCCTGGAATCCCGGCCCACCGGCCTGCGGCCAGTTCTTGAAGATAACAACCGTATCCAGCTAGGAAAACACTTAGCTCCTCCCCAGTGCCGGGCTTCCAGCTTCAGCCGCGGCTCGATGCTGCCGTCGTCCTGAGGCAGCTCCAGGAGCAGCTCCACCATGCTGGGCTGGTTGCACGTCTCCAGGCCGTGCGCCAGGCGTTCGTACTCCTCAACTCCTAACACCACGTGGCGGGGTTTGCCACGCCGTGTTGACCAGTTGGGGCCGACCGGCCATGGCGGCGTCACCACTGCACTGAAGCAGTTCTGGCGTCCTGACACGGTCCAGACTTCCGATGCCATGGCCTTTTCTGGCAGATTGATCAAGCTAGCTGTTTAAGAGCCGAAAAGGGCCTTGTTCCTTGGATGAGGTTTGAAGGTTTATGTCCGGCTGTGGAATCCTTTTCTGCGCCCTACTGGAGAGCCCGGCGCGGCTGTTCATGGGGGCAGTGTTTCGCCGAGGTGGGCCGTTTTCCACGGCAGTTCAGCAGGCCGAGGCAGCGGGGAGGCTGAATCGATTCAGACCATCCCCACACGCTCCTAAGTGCCTGGCTCGAGGGTGGCCATCTCCGCTCTGGTTGAGGATGGTTGAGGGGGACCTTCCACCGATTCGACGTTTGCGGATCGAAGAGGCGCGGGCGTTCGGCCATGCATAAACTGTTGCCAGGAGCCGAATTCACGGGCGGGCCACGCTCACCCGCAGGCTCCCGGCCACCGCGGCGCTGCTGGTTGTGAGGGCACAACAAGCACTGTGGCGAGCCCCGCCTCCGAAAGGCGGATCCGCCTTTGGATCACACCACCGGGACGGACGTTTCCCTTACTTCTGCGCCGTTTGGATTCGGGTGGAGGCGCGCCACCCCAGCATCTCGCCGCGGCGAATTCATCGGGCCACCAGAAAGATCTTCTGTGTATCGGGCATCGCCACTTACGGGATCTGTCTCCGCCCGCTCAGGCTTTTTCGTTCTTCGGCCGGCAGGAAGTCGGCTGCGCGGCGAGGGCTTCGGCGCAGGCCGCTGGGTCGGAGGGCCAGGCACCCTGGCGGCGGCCTCCATGGCCCGCTTCCAGGCGCTCTCGCTTCCCTACGGGAGAGGAAGAGCTTCCAGCCTCTCGGATCAGCTGGGAGCTGGGCTGGCCGTGAGGCTGGCTTCCTGGCTGAGCTTTTGCACCAAGCCTCTGGCAGTCTTAGGCTGACGGCACCCATGAAAGCACATTCTGCAAGTTTTCTGTAATCACCCAAATTGCTTAGGACGGTCTCTAGGGGCTTCACGCATGTCAGGGATAGATCAAGCCAGTCGACCGGGCGATGCAGCAGTGGCGATCATGTCTTCGAATTTGGCATCCGCTTAGAAGGTGTGACGCACTTCGTGATTGCCCCTGTGCTGGCCTTGGATGAGCAGACTTGGATGAGCTGCAGCACAGGAAAGACTGCGATAGCCCTGGGCATCACGCGTCAAGCAGCTCCGCAGCGCTCGATCACCGCATTGGGCACCGATCAGGACAAATCGACAGATCATTTGCGTGTGACACCTCTGGAGCGGTAAGCGGGCATGGGCGCGGGCCGCCAGAAAAGGCAGCTTCTCGGGGAAATCGGCAATAGTTGTAAAGATGAAGCGGCAGCGCCTCATCACCACCGGTCGATCCTTTCATAGGCAAAAGCCACATCGCCATCGATCAGCGCATGATCGCCTACGGCGTCCAGCGTTAGCAGCGGGCCCGGTGATCACATTCCAGCAGGCACATAGGAATCCACCCATCGCCTTCCTGGGCGCGCCTGAGGCCCCTCGTCTTCCACCTTCTGAGCCACCACCCGTCGCCAACCAGCCGAAAACTGCCACCCCACAGCTGGGATGCAAGCCCGGCCTGCTCACGGAATTGGCCTGGGGGATTCGTGACCTGGCCCTTGCTGTGATGCGGCAATGCGAATTCTCCCATGCTCAGTAAGACACTCCTTGAGCTGTTGGGGGCTTCGCTATCGACTAGGGAGACAACTTGCCTGCCCAGGATCAGCCTGAAGGATGGGCGCTTGATGGGCGCAGCACTTGTCTGTTCCAGGATGAGGTGCAGTGTTTCCCTTGGAGCGGATCCAGGCGGGTAAATTCCGCGCGCGGCCCGTTGCCGGCCTGCACCGCTGCTGCATGGCACGAAAGGCCTTTGAAGCGGGTTTGCGGTTGAGGCGCCTGAATCTGCCCTGGCGTTCGCCCCAGCCCTTTCAACGTGGCAGCCGCCTCGATCCACGGCGGTGTTTCGTCGGCGCCTGGTTCAGCCGGCTGCCTGCTGGCCGTTGCCCTGGTCACGTGTGTTCCCTGCTTGATCTTTGCCCCACGCGATCAACTCCGACAGGCGTGCTCGAGCCCCTCGGGGAGCCCTGCTGGGTTTCCTGGATGGTCTGGATTACTCCGTGTGGTGGCTGGGGTCGATGGCTGGAGCGCACGCTGCAGCTGCCTTTTGAAAATGCTGCCAAACACCTAGGGACAGAAGGCAGAAAACGAACCGTCAAGCAAGATCAGAGCAGGTTCACGTTGTTTTTTTCCATCAAATCACCTGGATCAAGACTCTGGTACTTTTCGATTTTGATCACACTGAAATTGTCATTCCTATCAAAGCTTCTCCGTGGCGCCCACATTTCTGCTGTGGACTTTCGCGTCTATAAGCTCACAAACAAAACCAGCTTACTTAAAAACAGAACGCCTGATCAAGCAGCTTTCGACTTCTTTTGCTCTTAAACTCAATTACCACAGAGAAACTGCATCTTGGTCCACAAAAAAAGGAATCCAAATCTGTGGAAACCATTAATAATCAAACCCAATTGGAACAGGAAAAATTGATCGCCAGACCCGTTGCATTAAAGGGTAAATGACTTTAACCATTCCGGAAAGTCTACCAACGAAGTTAGAGAAAATTTAAAACTATTATCGGCTTTAAACGTCAGGAACATTTTGTAAGAGGCTTTTTGCTGCTAGTTGAAAGTGTATCGTCTTCTGAGCTTTAGCGCAAGACATGCTAAAAATTGCGTGCAACTGCAAACAGCAGAGAATGGAGAGGAACAACTTTCTGCACGATCTGTCGCGAACAGCATCAATCGAAATCAGCAAAAGAGTTTGCCTTGAACTGCAAAACCCCATCTGCTGTAATTGACAGGTTATCTTGAAAAATATGTAAAAGAGCATTACTCCTCAATCGGCAAGCCATTACCCGAATGGCCAGCCCAGCTTCAGCCAGGCATTTCCTAGCAGCTACAGTTTCCAGTCTTGCATTTTCGTCGATTTGCCAGGGACTATTGGCTACTCCAATCACCTGAAACATCAATAACAATGATTAGGGAAGAGTGGTACTCATTACTTTAATCGAGCAACCCCCTGCGTTTGATGCCACAACTGATTGCAGGGTGAAAGCGTCACCTTCCCTGCAAGGCCGGGAAAAATTAGCGAAAGCTTGATTTCAGCATTAGTCTTGCGAGCAAAGTCCAAGCCAATGGAGGGAGCAAAAGCAGTTGTACTTTCCACTGACCTACAGCAACAGCAATACCTCCTGAGTTGACTATATTGCCTGGACAAACGGGGTCAAGAAAAAGCGAGTTTGATATCCACCAAGTTGTAAGTTATGATTCGGATGTATCGATGCTGCCAGACACATCGATTGAAATGGAAACAACTCTTGAGCAACAGGCGTAAGCGCATTAGCCGATTATTGGCGGCCACAAGCCCGAAGCCAACCACAGCTGCCCAAGAGTAAGGGCAAAGAAGAAGCGATGGCGAATGACTGTCCCATGAAATTGATTATTACCAAACTTGAGGGCGTTTGACTTCATCAGTCTGACAGTCGCGGAAGTTGCACGGTTGCAGGAATTGGCTTATTGAAAGGCCAGGTGTCAAAGCCCCTTTTCCCAGCGC
>Ga0163217_1020196_pt1 | contig 10415 bp, 13 predicted proteins | sample SynspAceP_FD_185933 | JGI IMG/M metagenome (GOLD analysis project Ga0163217, IMG submission 185933) | Saline lake microbial communities from Ace Lake in Antarctica - Synechococcus sp. Ace-P (PacBio error correction) | ecosystem: Environmental > Aquatic > Non-marine Saline and Alkaline > Saline ... | reverse complement strand
CACATTAAGCGCCACCATGGCCAGGAATGAGTTAGCGCAGGCTGCCCACCATTGGTCAAGGGACCACGCGCGAAGCCACTCGCTGGCACCCTCGCAACGATAATGGGATTTGGCGCAGGATGCCTCTGGGTCCTTCCGAAGGGTACTTTGTACTTCGTTGGCTCCCCTGCGCCATAACGCTGTGGCGTTGGGCCCAGACCGAACAACGAATAACTGGCTGGCCGGACAATTCGCGCAGCGCGACCGAGTGAGTGACTCATGAGAACCTGCAGGGAGCGGCAGCGTCCTTTGCGGCCCAGGGAGTCCCAGAATCGCATGAGCCGATGAGGTTCAAGCCCATATGTCCACCTCTCGACAAGAGCAATTGGCGCGGCGCTAAGCTGCAGCTCTTTGCAACCCTGCAACTGCAATCGCGTACGAGCCCGTGCCCAAGGGAGCGAAGGGGAATGCCTGTGTCGCTGTTGCAGGGCGCGAATCGCACCCTCGCCAATCGACACAGAATGTGCGTCAAGGAGTGCTTGTGGCACGCATCCAACCGAAAACCCCAAGGATGCTTGAGCCGTTGCGTTGCACCCACCCAAGCGTCTGAGTTAGATGTCCGGCGGCTTGATTGCCAAAGTTCGCTCTTGGGCTTGCCTCGCGGCGCGCGCAAGTTCGCAACCTAGCTCTGCACGCTCGTCAGTAAGTTCGATTGAGCACTGAGCCACGACTCCACGGACAAGTTCGAACTCGCAAAGCTGCGATACGGCGGGTGCTAGTGCCGGCTCGTTCCTTCCAGGGAAGAGTGCGTTCGAGTTGCTGCTGCTCCGCACGTTCCAGAAAAAAGTGTCCAGGTAGGTTCCAAATCGGCACCAACTGCAGAGAAGCAAGGTTGATAACGGTCTCCAGCCCCGCTCGCGGTTTCGTCTTCGACTTCTCCCTGTTTCCTGGATTGGATCCACAGCAGAACTCGCGTAAACATCGATATCATCAGCGATTTACCGGCAAATCGCCAAGCGTCCACACTGATGGTGATTGGGTGTTTCGACGTTCAGGAGCGAAGGAAAGGTCCATGTCGCGGAAACGTGCCGCCCCGGCGGCACCGACCAAGGTCAATCGCATCTAGAATGCTGGACTTTTTCACTATCGCAGGACCTATTGAGGCAGTTAATTCCTGGGGCAGGCAACCCAGTCGAGCCCGCCTGGATAGATCGGAAGTTGTTGGAATCAGTCTGCGAATGCGGCACGGGAGGAGTCCTCATGGGTTAACGACGAACCAGTCTCCTAACCCGCCAGCGGCAACAGTCCATAGAAACGTCACCTCGTTCACTATTGTGTGCGACAGATAGGTCGGACGGAAACACCGTACGGCATTTTTCCGGTCAGATGCGCTTCTTGGATAATTCACCTTGGTCGGTGGTATGGAAGCCTATCCGATGTCGATTGATTTCAAACCTCAGAGCATTGAAGACCACCGGACGCCGAGCTGACATCATCGGCCAGCGCAGAATTCAAAGGGGGCGAACAGGAAGATGGCCCCGTCAGGCGGGTACAGGCAGCCCGCTTGCTAGCGGGATTCCCATCGCGTTGTAGATGAACGCAAAGCGAGGTTCTGCCTCAGTTTTTTAACGGTTTGCCACTGACAGGCGTGCGCGCTCGCAGGATGCCGATCATTGAATCGCCCTTGAACCAGCGTCACTTGGCGCGCTGTTCATTCGGCCACATCCGGTACCGGTGCCATGGCGATACCTACGTCAGAACCTGGCCCCAGGCGGGGGCGCATTCGTTGATACCGTCACCCCGCCATGGCGACAAGACGGCCATAGCCCTGCAAAATCGGCGGACTAGTTTTCTTCCTTAATCCTGCGGTTATGACCTCACCATGCACTTCCTTCGATTCCGAGCTTGCTGCGCCCGGCTCTTGCTGTGGTGAGGCCATCACCAGTGGCCATGATGACCTTTACGTTCTTCGCTTCTTGAAGCCTTTGGGAGTACAGCCTGTTGAGAAGTAGCTTGATTCGGATCGGAAAAGGCCAGTAGTCCGGCCAGGCGGCCATCAACGGCAAATAAGATGATGCTGATGCCTCCCAGACGCAGTTGCTCGGCGCGATTTTGCGCAGCGGGGTAATATCGACGCCCGGCCTGCGTCCATCAGAGGCGGTGTTGCCGAGCTGCAGCTGGATAGTTCATCGACCTGGCCGCGCACACAATACCCGAGCCAGATTCGAAAGTGTCCGGTTTGCCGCTTGCAACCCTTGACCGCGCGCATGATCGACTAGGCATGAAGCCAGCGGGTGCTTCACTTACCCTGGTCGAGGGAACTAGGCAAGCCAGGCGCAGCACTTATTGGAGTCGTAACCGCCGTCCCTTCCGCACTATGAATTACGGACGCCCCTCAGTCAGGGTTCAGTCTTGTCGACGATGAGCGTGTCGATCTTGCATAGGATTTTCGCATGGCGCTGCATCGCGGAAACAACACCACCGCTGCTAGCGGCCTTGCCCAGTCGCAACCATGACGGAAAACATCGGGGTTGCAGACCAGAGCGCAGGGACACGCAATTGATTACACGCCACCGCATTGATCAGGCCCAAATACCCAGCCTGATTCCGGCCCTTTAATAGCCCTTAGCCGAAGAAGGTCAGAATCGCGATCAGGATTCACCCCGACCACGAAATACCCTGCCACCGCATCAGCCTACGCTGCATGGGGCCTTGGAACGTTGGGCTCTGGCACCATCTGAACGATCTGCGACAGCATGGTCTTCGGCACCGACCTTTCTGCGCCTCCATCACCAGGTTCCATGGTGTTTCATGGTGGGCACCGATCTAAGGGCATCCCCTACCGCTTGGTCACGGGAACGGTTCTCCGGTAAGCATTCGACTCGTCGACGGCGCTCTCACCCTCTAGAACCGTTACCGTCCACGCGGACTTTCTCTCCCGGCCGGGACACGTAGGTGGTCGCCCTGATGGGACAGTGTCAGCGGAATATCTTCTTCCTGGCCATCGGGCTGATGCGACGCGCAAGTCTTTTGGTGCAGCCCTCAGCAGTGACTTGATGGCTGCCGAAGGGTCTGGGCAGCGGCCTTGAGTTCGAGCATTTGGCCCACAGCTGTGAGTAGATAATCACTGCGGGCTGCTTTCAAAATAAGACCGCCGATTCGTCCGTCCTGGCAAAGGACCGCCGAAACCACGCGGAACCAGGTAGCGGCCACGGCTGAGAGGTAGGCAGCGGCCGTTCCCAAACCGATCAGGGTCCACATGTTGGGGCTGCGTTGGCGGATGGAGTCAAAACAATGCCGCGGGTTAAGGAAACCCAGCCACCCATAGCGTCACGGGCGTCGCCAGAGCCAGCTCGACCCAGTTCTGGGGTCGTGCCATGAAACAGGGTTGCAAGGGAATGGCCGGCCATCGCCAATACGGTCACGATGACGGTCAACGGTTAGGGTCCACCAAACCGCAGCTGAGAAGTCCTTCAGCTCTGGATGGATTTCCTCTCTTCCAGCTCCGGGATGAACAGGTTCCAGCTCATCCGCAGATTCGGGCAGTTTCCGGGTGAGGCCGGTTGACGGATTTGGATTGGCATTCGGGCAGGGTGATTCAGCACCTACAGGTGTCGATGTGAGGTGCTGGAAGTCGCGTGCTTGTGATGCTCCCATGAGGACTGATGGGCTATGTTACTGATGCAGGATCTGCTTTGGAAATTTCTCTAGGGAAACGGTCTGAAAAAGCTTTCTTAAAAACGGTAAAATGGCGCAGCCCATTTTCGAGATCACGCATGAAACAGATTGAGCTTTCGCTGACCGCCGAATACGCCGGAAAACGTAAGCGACCCGCCGTGAGCGCTTCCTGATCGAAATGGACAGGTTGTCCCCTGGAAGCCACTTGCTGGCATTGATCGAGCCCATTATCCAAGGGTGAAGGTGGCGCCCTGCCTATTCCGCTGGAAAGCATGGCGCGGGTTCATCTGATTGCAGAACTTGGTTTTGGCTACAGCGATCCGGCGATGAAGAGGCCCTGTATGAACCGACCATCTTGCGGCATTTTGCGGGGCTTGCAGCTGATTCGATCCCCGCAACGAAAACACCATCCTCAACTTCCGGTCGCTTCTGGAACGCCACGGCATTGTCCACCGCGTTGTTCGAAGGTGGTGAAACCGTTCCTGGTGTTGAACATGGGCTAATTGCTTCGCCAAGGGACCATAGCATGCAAACCATCCATTCATGCCACCCCCAGTTCGACCAAGATGCAGACGGAAAGCCGTGATCCCGAGTGAATCAGACCAAAAAGGCAACCAGTACTATTTCGGCCATGAAGGCGCACATCGGTGTGGATGCTGATTTACAGGTCTGGTTCACAGCTTCGTAGGCCACCACCTGCCAAACCGCTGCTGATTGTTCCACTTCAGGTAGACAAGTTGTTGCACGTGACGAAACTTCATGTGTTGCGAGTGATGCTGGTTACACCGAGTCGTCCAGAAACGGGACGAAGCATAAGGGAACGAAGGTCAGTGGTTGGTCGAGTTGCCGTGCGCCTGGCAGCTCAAGGACGTTGAGCAAACCAGCTGATTGAGAAAGGCTTACGCCGAAGCGAGCGCGCCAAAGCAGGCACCCGGGGCCAAGGTCGAGCACCCGTTCCGGTGATCAAATGCCAGTTCGGCTTTACCAAGGTTGCGGTAACAAGGGCTTGGCCAAAAATACTGCCCAGCTGCATACGTTGTTTGGCCCTGGTAACTGTGGATGGCCCGAAACAGTTTGTTTGACGTTGCGGGAATAAATTCCGCCGGAGGTTTCGGGTAAGACGCCTGCAACGGCCGAAAAGGGGCTAAAACACCCAGAAAGCGTCGACCAAGCCGACGAATCGTTCAAGTGAATGATTTTTTTGCAAGTTGAAGTTCAGAATGCTGTCTGTATGCGGGCATACTTCAGACAGTTCCCTAGCCTTATCAACACGATGATTTACGGCCTGTTTTTCGATGTAATCATGCATCGCTTGCGGCGCGGTCTCGCGCCTTTCGCTTAAAAGCGTCTACGTCCGAGGGTTTTCGCTTGAAAATTTCAAGTATTCATCAGTCCATTGCCACCTTAGAGGTTTTCCAATACTTCCAGGCATACGTTCTTGATGGCTATATGCCCATTCTGTATGGCGCTCCAGTGCTCTAGACTAAAGGAGAGTCCAATTCTCCGAGCTGAAATGCCAAAACCAGAAGAATCCATCCATTCATGGCCCTCCTTCTATTAAGCGGCGCGCCCTCTTCTTCCACATTGGATTGGCGCTTTTTTTTGACGCCAAATTTAGCATTTTTGTGTAAAACGATTCAATCTTCCTATTTTAGAAATCTGGTTAGCAAATATTTAGCATATTGCGTGGCAAAGGAAAGCTTTAAGGTCTTTTTGATTTTTTACAGATCGAGTCTTTGCGTTTTGTATGGTCATCCATGGAAATGATAAAGCTCAGCGATCATGAAAAGTATCAGCGGACAAGTAGAGTTTTGAATTGCCTGGTGTAGAGGTCTTAAGACAACCTTGAAATTCGCAATTAAATTCGAATATCGATTGATATGTGCTGCATTTTGAGGGTTTTAGCCTGACATAATTGATGCATGATTGTATTACCAGGTTCGGTAAACACGACTCTTTCATCAACGAAAATCAGGAATGTCACTATGGTCAGTACTGGTTCTTTATCACTCAATGTACGGTCACGAGAAAACCATGGGCCATGCGGTCGCCGAAGGCGCATCTAAAGTGGCTGGGTCGAGGTTTTCGATCAAAAAACGCGTGCCGGAAACCATGCCCACCGAGGCATTTCAGGCTGCGGGCGGCAGGACCGGCAGGATTGGCGTCGATTGCAACACCAGCAGAATTGGCTGATTACGATTGCCATCATCTTTGGTTGTGCGGACGCGCTTTGGCAACCATGTCTGGCCAGATGCGCAATTCCTCGACCAGGACGGCGTCTGTGGGCCAAAGCGTTCAAGCGTTTTGCTAGGTCGCCCAGCGTGTTTGCATTTCCACCGGCACCGGGACGCGGCCAGGAGATTGACCATCACCTCCACCTGGACCAACCTCGCCCACCATGGCTATGACCATTCGTACGATGTTGGGTTATGGTACGGCCGGAGCTGTTTGATATCTCCAGGTCAGCGGGTGGCACGCCTTACGCGCAACACCTTTGGCAGGTGGCGATGGATCCACGTCAGCCATGATGGCCGTGGAATTGGCTATGCTTCGCTTCCAGGGTGAGCATGTAGCCAAGATCACCAGCCAGTCTGAAGGGGCTGATCAGCACGCTAGGTTGCCGTAAACCCGATAGCAGAAAAGGCGCCCTCAGGGCGCCTTTCTGCTATCTACGTTGGCTTAAAAACGGATTTTGCTCAGACAAGAACAGCCAAGCCTGGTCGTAGTTGGGCTCGTCTTTGATATCGCCAACCAATTTCGCTGTGCAGACGGTGTCGTTTTCATCCAGCACCACAACGCACGTGCCGTAACCACCGGCAAGCGGGGACCACTTTTCGATCGCCACGCCGTAGTTCTGAGGAATCGCTACCGGCGCCATTTGGTGGGGGGACAGGTTGATCACGTTATCCCAGGCTTCCGCACCACAGAAGCGCCGCTTGGCGAACGGGAGGTCTGCCGAGATGCACAGCACGACGGTGTTATCCATGGCGCTGGGCTTTTGCTATGGAAGGTGCGTACTGAAGTTGCATCAAGTTTGGCGTGTCGATACTGGGGAAATCGTTTCAGTTACTTGCGCTTGCCACTGAACGGGTCCGCCAGGGTAGCATTCCGACAGATCCTGGGCCACCAGCTGAATGCGGGGGCCTTGTGCCTTTCTGCGGAAACTCACACCGATAGTAATCGGATTACGCTAGATTAACGCTGACATGGAACTCTTCAGATCATTACAGGAGGTTAACGCGGCAGGTCTGTGCGCGGGATGACGATGCTACTGAATAAAACATTATGAGGTCACAAAGCAAATACCTCAGGAAAATCAATATGGTAGAGAATCCAAGCGAACTGGCAAAGCCGCTGATGGCTTCCAAGTACAATCTTCGCGTCAATCGTAACGTAGCCCCAATGTGTTAGCAAGGGCTCAAATACCCGGGACACCATAGCGCAAATGATTTTTTCGAGTGATATAGCCCGCCGCGACAACCTGAGTGCCATCTCCTGTCCCTCGGTCTCAAGCTGGAATATTTCAATGCGAGCGTGTTGGCGATATTGCCAGCCAGCGGCGCGCTACAGCCAAACGAGCGCCAAAGCGGGGCTTGCCGACCATATTGTTTGTCGCCACCATCACCCCCCAATGGTCGGCCCAGAATCAGTAAGACATGCCTGTTCCTGCGCCATGCCCGCTCGGAGAAGACTTCCGATTCGGCGCCTCGGCCCCGGCCGTCAGGCGCAGCCCCGCGACACGTCATCCACACGGCGAATGGCTTTCTATATCCAGGGAAGGGTTTGCGATATTGGCCCTGCGAACAGAATTTTGCGCGGCCGATTAGACTGAGGGCGCTGCCCATAGCGATTAAAGCGTCCGTCCAGAATATCAGGTCGCCACTGGCGCTCATATTCTCTTCAACTTTCAATGCGTCCGCTCAGCCGACCGGTCAGGACCAAAGCCGGAGAGCGCCAATTATCACCTATCAATAATTGCACCCGGGCTGCGAATATCCAGAGGTGTTTCTTCCGGGCCCACTTCATCGCAACAATCACCCACTGGGGGATAGTCTGACCGCCTGTTCTGGCAACTTTCGCGCACGGTTAAATGTCGCCTTCGGGAACAGCGATTGCCGGTCACTTGAAGGACGATTTTCCGCGGTGACCATTCAGGTTGGGGCTAACATGGAGCCGCGGCGAAGGTTCAACCGTTACGGTTAAACCCATTGCGCTCAGAAGTCAAGATCGAGATCAAGTTTCAGGCGCCCAGACCACCGAAACCCTGCAGGCTGCCCTGCCCTTGCGCCCGCTGCGCCAGTTGCCACCTATCTTTGCGCACGCTTGGCCGGGCAACCTGAAATATTCAACGGCGAGTTTGCTCCAGGCTGATAGGGCAACTCGGACCACTGAGTGGCCACTCGTGCAGCCGAATATCTTCCTGTGATTCCACGGCTCGCCAAAGTGCCGGGACAGGATCGCCCACGGCCGTTGACTCGCCCCTCAGGCTGCTTCGACCTGAGCCAGAAGGGCCGCAGGAATATCCAGCTTTCATTTGCTCGATACGAAATTTGGCTGAAAGGTGGCCGCTCCCGGTTGGGATCGTCGATCGCGCCTGCACATCCAGCGTCCCCAAGCCCTTCACTGGCGAGCAGGAGTTGCGTCGTGGCCTGACCTGCCTCCAACAGGCGTATTGATCTGAGGCTTTCATAGGGAAAAGGGCCAGCGTTCTGATCCGGGTTGCTGACAGTTAAACCACCGCCGTGAGGCTCGACCACATCCACCCGCGCAATGGGATTCGCCGCCCACCCGCTTTGAGTTAAAATTCGATGATCAGCATTTGAGGATGCCGTCCCAGGCTGAAAATCATCTGGCAAGCGCATCGTCCAATGTCTCCAGGGCGAAGTTGTTCAACGGCCAGGTTTCAAGCGCCGGCTGGTAACAAATTGCTGTTCACCGTTATAAAACACAAATCGCGCCCCCTGCTGCTGCAGCAGTGTGCGGCCCATGCGCAATCTTGGCGGGCTCCAGGCGATAGTTTTTAGGCGCGGCGGATCAACCAGCTCCGATCATGTCTTTCGTTAGGCCAGCTCGCGTTGCTCAGTTGTTCCTTGCAGGTGCCAGCAGTCAAGCGCCCAGACCACCTGCGTTGGCACGTTCAACGATTGCCCGGTCCAGGCCTCCAGCGTCAGGTTATGATTGGCTTTGTTTGCCTTTCACGCTCAGTTGCGAATCACCACGCGCGTTATCGCCACTTGCGAATGCGCGTTGTGCTTGAGTTTTTCAGTTCGGCCGGGCAGGCTGTCATTGACAAGGTCACCCTGCCCTGCATCTGAAGCTCGGCAATTACTCAGCTTCTTTTCAAGCCCGATACGTCTGCCGCTCAAGATCCAGCGGCCCACGGTTGGTGCGGCAGGATTACGCTGGCCTTGGACCGCGCCCTGGATCTCACCTACCAGTCCAGGCCAGAGGTATTCAGGCGTGGGGCAAATTCAATATTTCAGATCGCGCGGGCAATCTGCTGCCCCCACTTTGCAACCCGCGGCAATTCGGTTCTCGCCCTGGCGCAGCAGCAGGTCATTTTACCAACCAGGTTTCCGCGTTCGCTTAATCACGGCGCCGGAAATTTCCAGCGGTTGCGAGCGCCAAGGTGCCTTGAAGCGCCCAATCTGCGGTCAATATAAGGCTGTCACCCATTACTGCCCTGGCTATTGATCGGCCGTTCAAATTCAACCGGGGAGTTCGGCAACGAAAATTTGCGGGTTTGAGTGTCTCAGCAGCAGGCTGACATTCCATGGGCCAGCGTCTCGCCCCATTGTCAATCACGCCTCGCCTGTTTTGCCCTACCGCTTCGGTCTGCAGCTCGAAGGGCGCGATACGCACTGACTCCTGATTGCCCTTGGCTGTCATTGCCAGCTCGACCGTTTGCTCAGCCACTTCCGGGAAATCGCGCCGTCAGCTCACTACTGATGTCCATTATCCCGAAAGTCTGGCGGTCATCGGCCAGTTGCTTCAAGCTCAGATTTTGTTCGCCTATGTCCTGGGGATACAAAGCCAGTTGCCAAGGGAAACGCTGCACGTCCAGCGTGGCGTCCGCCAGCAAGGTTGCTCCTCCCACTGCGCATCTGCCGGCAGGCCGCAGGCGGACGCTCGGGCGCATCGGGCAACGGTGGAGTTGTTAAAAACCAAGATCGCTGATAACCAGCCCAAAACCCGCCTGGCCATTCAAGATCGAGATCACCAACGCCGGCTTTTGAACCGGGAAAAATGGGGCAAATCACCTTTGATCGCAAATCCGTCCTCCAGATCGGGGCCAGCCACCTCGATGCGCAGTTCCATTCAACGTTTTTCAGGGTTTCTTGGGGAAGGATCACGCAAAAGGGGGGCAGGAAAAAGGGGCTCGCTTTGGGCCAGGTCAATTTTCAAGGGCAAAGGGCGGCGTCCAGTTGGCTGGTAAATTTAAAACGTCCAGCGTTTTGCCCATCCAGATTAGGGCCACGGGCTTGCGCCCCGCCTGAAAAACTTGCCAGGGATCTTTTTTTTGCGGAAGGGCTTTGCCGCCCTCAGGTTTCAAATATCGGGGCTTTCCCATTTTTTCACGTTTTCGTCCCATTTAGGCGGCAGATTCCCACTTTGCGGGGGCTGTTTGATCTGGGCAACGGGGGCCATTTCACCCGCGGTGCGCAGCTCGCCAGGCCCATTTTGGGGCACAAGGTTCAGGGGGGTCAGGGCGTACCGGAAAAACTTGAACCTGAATCACCAATCTCTCTCTCCCTTTT
>Ga0163217_1081279_pt1 | contig 10416 bp, 12 predicted proteins | sample SynspAceP_FD_185933 | JGI IMG/M metagenome (GOLD analysis project Ga0163217, IMG submission 185933) | Saline lake microbial communities from Ace Lake in Antarctica - Synechococcus sp. Ace-P (PacBio error correction) | ecosystem: Environmental > Aquatic > Non-marine Saline and Alkaline > Saline ... | reverse complement strand
ATCGACCAAATTCAGAGGAACACATAGATCACAGACGCATTTTGCACGCAATCTCCTTCCAAAAAGCCCCTAGCGATAAACAAGGGGCCGACGCATGTATTGGCCTATGACCGAATTTGACCACACCCGATCCGGCACCGCGCTGCAAGCCTGATTTACTCAATTCTGACAAGACAGGTTACTGGCTTATGGGCCGAACGCAATGAAGGCGAACTCCCGACCGCAGAAATCGAGAAAAACGGCCAAAAGCGATTAACGCTCTGATCGCCGTCTTAGAAAAAGGCCGATCAATTCTAAGCGGGAACGCGATTGAAAACAGCCGGCTTGGGGATCGGTTTGACGGGGCCATTCGCGACAGACCCCTAGCGTTGCGCAAATCAAACCGCATGGTGGATAATGGCGGTAGCCTGGGACGAACTCGATGAAAGTCACGACGGGCTCGGTTTAGATCCGGTCGACATTCGATATGTGATGCCGTGCGGTTGGGAAAGCTCAGGCGCGCTCACTTCTTAGGACCAGATTGCGGGCCCGATGGCTCCCGAGCTGGATACCTAAGGTAAACTGGGATGACCGTAATTGCTCGGTGGCCGCGGATCGGGCAAAACCCCGCAGCTGGGGGCGGTGGGTGTTGGAGCAGGGTCAAGGCGATGACCCCGACTTCGGGTGCCGCTTCCGGTGTATATCCGCGTCCTCTGTTCTCTGCTCCGGTGGGGACCTCTAAATCCTACGACCACTCCCTCCCCTCCTCGTTCGTTGTGCGTTATCCACCGACTGAGAGAAAGAGATGGGACGCATCCGGGTCATCATTTTAGTTTCTAGGGTCGCGCGTAGGTCACGCAGGTCGTCCTGTGGTTGGTGCGTTCGTTTGGTCGTCTGTGATTTGGTCATCTGAGATTTGCGTCGATAATTCGATCGAGTTCAGCACTCCGGGAAGGCGACGCACGGAGGACTCCTTGAAGTCTCTTAGATCGTAGCAAGTTCGCGCGACCGGAAATTCCGGACCTCCAAATTTGGTTGGGGGACCGGGTTGGCGCGCCGGGTGCGAAAAGGCAATCAGAGGAAGCCCCTCACCCGACCCTTTACGGCAATCCAGTCTTTGTAGGACGGCGAATCGGACACGCGCCCTTCGACATTAGATAGAACACACATATTCAATTCCTCGACTGCGCGGTCCCAAAACTCGCATCGGCGTTGGATGTCGCCTCAGCATGGGGATTGGTTTAACGCGTGAGAGTTAAATGAGGCCGAGAAAGCCCCGCGCTGCCACTTTGTCCCCGCCCGCATCTCGCTCATCAATAGCGAGCAGGCGTAGGCCGCTAATCCTCATCGTGGAGCGCCTCTTCCCGATCCGGCGCAGCATCTGGTGCATCATTGGCGGTTTCCCCCTTCCAGCCGGTGCCAGCCGCTCGCTAATGCTCCCAATTAATATCGACGTTGCCGCTCTAGCTCTTCAATCCGAGGCTTCCGCGCCGCCGAACCCAGGACAACAATGCCCCTGCTGTCTGTAAGGAACAAGGTTGGCGATCAGGCGAGCGTGACCGTGCGTTCCGAGTTTCAGCGGCGCCGCTCAATTGCACTGTCTTCCCGAAGGCGGCAATCCCAGCAAGCGCACGGCGTTCATCCGCGTCAATAAAAAGCTGCTGCATCATAGACGAGTCCAGAGCGCAGTACGTTCAGGCGCAAGGGCCGGACACGGCGTCCAAATGGGCGATAAACTCACCTCATCACCGAAGCGAAGCCAAGCCGACACGGCCCGCGGCCGTTGCGTCCAACCAGCGGGATTCACGGTTTGCCGCAGAAGGCGCGCGTTAGCTTCGGGCGTAATTTAGAATAGGTATTATCCCCGGAATACCGCAGCAGGCATCGGCGGCACACAAAAGCCAGGTGCGATGTCTCGCGGCCGCCCTTCCGGCGGCCCTGTGTGAAAATCCATATCTGATGGGCTGAGCCCATCGTCTTCCAGTCGAGCCCCCCTTCCAGAACCATTGCGACGACCCCGCGCGGCTGGACCGTAAAGCCCGGCTTCCAGCTCAACTTTTCAACCGATCAATTTGATCCCGCGAGAGACCGCTCCCCGCGCCCCGCCCTTGTAAACTAACCGCCCGGACGGACGCGCAGAATTGTCGAGCAGAGCCTTAGCCCAGCGCGTCCCTGATTGTGCAAATCAACGCTTGGTTGCCGGCAGCACGCAAGGGAGACTGTACCCGCCGCCTCATCCATTGGATTTAAAACAGGCCAGCGCCATTAATTCGCGGCAACGCCCCGTCAGCGGATCACGCCGAAATAGGCGGCGACCGCCATCCGAGCGAACTTTCAACCCTGCAGGTCGTCCCGCGGCATCCGTGAGCGGTTGACCGTGTCGGGTCGCAAGGCGCGGGAAGGCCAATAAACCTCGTCCCCCAGCAAAACGGGCCTCAAGATAGCGCAGCCGGCGACCTTTGTAATAGCCATAGAAGCGCTCGAGAGCTTCAGAGGATTTCCGTAGGGCAATCCCTCACCTCGCAGCGGCACAGATGTGCCTTTCCGCAATCATACGAACGCAGCCGATAGACAATTCGGCGTTGCGGGCAAAGCCTTCGCGGCAAAGCGATCCGAAAAGTTCCGGATTGCGTGAAACAGGCTTGCGCGATAATTCTACGCGACCAATGGTGTTTGAAGCCGATGTTCCGCTTTTTGTTTCAGGCACAGCATTAGCGGCGGACACCGTGTGGCGCCCGGTAGAATGGCAATTTCATGAAGGTGGTTCCCTTCGATGCCCAAACCCTTTGAGCAGCGATAGGGGGTTTTTATGGGCCCTCCCGGAACGCCGGGGACCGATTTTGCGTGCTTTACCACGCAGGTTATTGGAATTATTGAAGGTTTAGCGACTTGAAACAGGGACGGGTTTCTGCGGGAAGATCGCCGCAGCAATGTCTGGGTCGTTTTGTAGCTCTTTGCGCAAGCTCTCGCGGAGTTCCTCATCAGACAAGAGCGACGCCAACGTGATCGCTCGCGATAGGCATCCGCGCGCCCAGTTGTCAATGAGGTTCCCGATCACCAGTTTCTTCTGGCCAAGAGACAGCAACGTATCTGCAAACGGCCTCTGGATCATCGCATGGTTCGCGCGGCGCGTCTTCGAATGTGTAATAGCGTGCTTGCCGACCGCAGGCTTCGACAGCCTGGATGAGCGGGGCCGGATCATTGGCTTGATCGCGAGCGTCACCAATTTGCGCCAATTCCCAATTGAGCTGACCGAGTTGTCGATCTGTGGTTTCGCCAGCTTCAATCCTGAAGATTCAGCCATTTGACGACGTTTGTTTTTGCCGTGTTGCGCCATGCTTGGGCTCCTCAACCGCCATACAGGGCGATTTTCAATTGCATGGGTATATGAATGGAGAATTGTAGTAAAATGCGACTTAAAGAAAACGCAATTCGGCTTGTCATTGCGTCAGAAGCAAGTCAGCCACGGGCCAGACCAGGCGGCAATCCATCCGGTTCCGGACTTCCGTTTTGCATGTGGCCCACCAAAGGCCCACAGAAGCTCGCTTCGAGCGCATCAAACCGCCCGACATGGCGTACGCGCCCACGTGCATAAAGGCAGGCGACGGGCCATCGCGCGAAATGGATTTCGACCGGCGAGCGTGACGACGGTAACCGGCACATCGCCGGTCCAATTTGGTGAATAAACGCGCCTTCCGACCATCTCCCCGCCCCTGATTAGTTTCCGCCAATTACGGCAATCCGCGTCATAGGCGTGATAGAGATCGCGGTTTCGCGCGGCCCAGACCTCCGGGCGGGAGCGGGGATAAAACTGCCGTCATTAGAGAATGTAGGCCTCTGCCTCGCGGCCCCTCACCGCTGCGACGACCACAATGCATACCGCACCGCGTCCCCGCCTTATGGCCCGGATGTCGCTGGGCGGATCGAGCGCGGCACGATAATCCGTTTCCAGAGGCGGAGCCTCCCGCCACGCGCGCTGGTGTCCGATATCGGCGCGTTGAAAAATCGCACCGGGATGATCGCGCCACAATTCTCCGTTTCCAACTTCCTGCCGGCCCAAGCTTGACCCGCCATAGTTGCTTCCATTCGCGGCGATGAACCTCGCGGTGCGAGATTGTCCGCATTGTCGGAGTCCGGCCTTGCTCAGCCGCGGTCGCCGATCGCGAGCAAACTGTCGAGCCGCAGCAATCGGACGCGGCGTACTCGTCAGACACAAAAGAGGCCGGGCCCCTAACCTCAGACCTAAACGGAGATTCGACAGCATTGCCTCTGGGGTCTGCCACGCGCAGAATCATCACCCAACGCACATTTCAAATTGCGGACCGCGCAGACTGTCGGGTCATGAGCAGAGAAGAGATAGCAATCGCGCCGTTCGGAAAGACCAACACGGACGGCCGCGGCGCGTCATACGGCGGTCGTTCGTTCTGAACTCGGCATTGAGCAGCCCGCTATCCCCGCGAGCATGACTTTCCCGCGCAATCGTGTGAGGCGTCGCCGCAAAACTAAGCGCGATCCGAACGCGCGCACGCGCCTGACCTTGCCTTCCAAACCCACTCCGCCCCCGCCGCGGGTTTTGCCCGATCGCGGCCACCGAGCACCATCCAGATTGACCAGTCTGGATCATCAGGCGCCAAATTGGTCAAAGCGCGCCCTGAGCTTTCAAACCGCCGCATCAACATTATCCCCAATGTCGAACCGGATCTAAACCGAGCCCGTCGTGACTATTCATCGAGTTCGTCCAGCACGCCATTATCAACCATGCGTTTGATTTGCGCAGGCAGGGTCTGTCGCCGTGGCCCCGTTCAACCGAATCCCCAAGCCGGGGCTGTTTCATCGCGTTCGCTTAAGATTGATCGGCTTTTTCAAGACTGGCGATCAGAGCGTTAATCGCTTGCGCCGTTTTCTCGATTTTTTTTTTTTCTTTTTTTTTGGGGCACGTCGGGAGCATTCGCTCATCTCGGCCCAAAGCCAGTAACCCTGTCTTTGTAATTGAGTAATCAGGCTTGCACGCGCGCGTGCGGATTCGGGTGTGTGTCAAAATCGGTCATAGGCCAACTATGCGTCGGGCCCAGGACAGACGCGGATGTGTCTTCTAGCCCGTGAGCCGTCTGATCGGGGATGGACTGCCCCGGAACCGTACACGTAATGGAGAGGTCAACGATCAAGCGCCTGCGCAGGATGGCGAGGAACCGGGTTTCCCGCGCCGACCAAATCTCCCCCGCTCTATGGCCCTAATCGCTCATTCCGCCACACAGGACGCATTCAGCAGCCGAGGACAGGTGCCGGGCCGAGCGCATTCACGCGCAGCTTGGAAGCGAGCGGTTGGCGTCTATGCGAGCGAGAGCGGCACGTTTCAGCCGCGTCATGGCGACGTTGTTGCCGTCCATCTTTTCGGCCGGCGGACGGGAGTCAGTCGTCCGGACAGACCTTCCGCCGGACGCTAAGGAGGGCTTGGTTAGCTTTGCGCGCTGTGACCTGAAGCATCATTGAGAAACGCTCTCGGTCCTGCCCGCGGTCGATGTGACAAGCGTTGAGGACCAGTGCCACGAAATTCCGGCGGACGGCGTCGCTCAACCCTGACGGGACAAATTCGGTCCGAGGTTTCAACTCCCGCGTCCGAGCACCGTATAAAAGTCTTCCGGCGGGTCGCCCCGGACAAAGCCTACACCTTTAGGTGTATTGGCGAGCACTTTGTCGTTCAATAACGTTTTCCACATCGGCACTATTAACCCAAAATAGCGGACGTTTGCGATGGTCGCCGCGGAATGAAGGGCGGGCCAATCGCCGGGGATGGATTGACGTTTGGATTCCAAAGCGTCACTCGGCGTAGCAGGGCTCCGCAATAATTGTTCCGTCCGTAGACGGTCTGACTGTGCGGTTTCATCGAATGGGGCCGCGCCGAAGCCAGCTTTCCAATCCGTTCAAATCTTGCATTCGAAAACGGGATCCGTGCGACCGTCCTCAACGACATTTGAGCCGCATGGGGCTGACAGTGGAGCGCGTTCACGACCGAACAGCTCCCAAATACGGGTCATGGTCATGCCGAAGATTGCAGGCCGACAAGATACCATTGCGACCTGCCGAGCCGAATCGATCAAAGGTGGCACGGTGGTCCAGGACGCCCTAAGTCTAAGTTCGGCACGCCAAACTCAGACGGCCGCCGCGACGGCGAGTTTAGCGCGGGCGGGCGGGATTCAATTGGATCGGTTGTTTTTGCGGGCGAGGACATATTATCCTCCTTTCAATCTCTTGCCGCGACCTTAGTCCGACTTCTATGAGAGCGAGGATTATATTGGGACTTAATATACTGTGTGACCCAACATTTCTGTGCCATAAGGTTGGCATGACAAGGTTCACAACAGTTCGATAGTCTCTTTGACATGATGAAGCGTTCCCCAACGGAACAGCACGCTAGTTGACCAAGTCTGCGCAACCCCTACGGGTTTGGGGTTCTGACGATCAAGGCGCTTACTGCCCTCATTGGCGGCTCTGTGCGCGTCATGCACTTCTCTTGGACAACAAGACGCATAAGTGTTCCGATTGCCGGAAGCGCTTTTCGATTCAAGGTCGGGCACTATCTTTGAAGACAGCAAGCATTCCCCTTCGTAAGTGGTTCATGGCTTCTGGCTCCTGAACTTCGCACAGAAAGGCATCGCCAGCACACACTCGCAAAAGACATTAAGGTCACGCAGAAGACCGCTTGGTTCAGTTGCCACCGCCTACGCCCACCCGCAAACAGAGACTTAAATCGTTTTCAAGTGCCGCCCCTGAAAAGGCCACTGTTGAGGCTTGACGCGAAAACTATGTTGGCGGTAAAATCTGCCAACCCGTCACGCCGTTCACGCGGTAGTTGGTGTCCTAAGCCGCCCTAAATCAACGTTGTCGGGCATGATTGAAACGGGGCGGCGAGGCTCGCGCCAATGCACATTCCTAACCCGTGACAGGCGCCAAACCTTCCACGAAGCGGTCCTTAGAGAACGTCGATACGGTCCGCTCGCCTTTCATCACAGACGGCAACAAACACGCTATCACGAGGCCTTTGGTGGTGCAGCTATGAACATTCATATTGTCCTCACCATTGCGGGGAATATGTTGTGGACGTTGACATATCACACCAATTCTATCGAGAGCGTATATGGGCGATCCTAAAGGGCGTTTCAGATCATTCGGTATTACATCACACGTCTCACCCAAAGCACCTGCAAACAGTATGGTCAATCAGAGGTCACATGGCGCTTTAACCGCCGTGAAGAGGGTGATAGGCGACGCTCGTGAATAGCTTCCTGTCCCGCACCGAAGGGCCACGTCTCACCTACAAAGAGCTGGCGGCTGATACCAAAGAATAAGCCGCCATTGGCGTTTAGAATGGATTTTGGTGAGGCCGCTTAGCCCGTTTTGCGAGTATCCTGTTAGTGAGGTTAGAGCCAAAGAGCTAAAGGAAAAAAAAAGACCAAGCGTGCACAGTCTCGAAAATCAAAACGGCAAAAAGGTAGGCCCAGGCTAGGCTAGGCACGGATTCGTGCGACTTACTGTTTAGTTGGTGAAGTGAGGACGACCCAAAAAGCGTCGCCCTCGGAATGTGAGTGCTAAAGGATCACCTAACACCCAATTTGGCCGTCTCGGACAGCCGAATGAAGTAGCGGCTCCATAGTCTCTCTCCTTTCCCCGGCCTAAACCTGCCGGATTGGGCTGCGCTCAGCAGTTGGTTAAGTGCGGCCGGTGCTCCAACCACCCGCCGTCATTCTCACAATGAGATAAAACTATTCCTCAGCATCCTTCGGTTTTCAGTGAACGTTGATGACAGAGATAATCGTTTTCATGACTCTGATCCCCCGCCGCCTTCAGACATCAGGTCGACTAGGCGATATTCGAGAGCCTTCTCAAGTCATAACAGAGGGTTTTTGGCGGCACGGCAGGCCGCTTTCGCTCTTCACCCTTGGTGGCTCTTGCGCTGCTTTACGGCTTTTTCGAGATTGATGATGACGAATTGCTGCGGCTTTCGACCCTTGATCTGGGCGACAGCTCAAGTCCGCAACGTCGGCCAGGCAATGAAGATGACGCCGCTTTTCCAGAGTCGAGCCTGCGCGCCGTAGAACGTTTCTAAAGCCACTCATCGAACTGCCCGCGGGAAGCTTTGGAAGATCGACATCATTCGTAAAGGATTCTGTATAACCGGACTTTTGATGATATTCGACATTTAAACGCAGGCCTTTTGATCCTCGGAAGCGACTGCAAGATTTTGAAATACATTTGAGGGCGCACCCTCCTCGTTAATTCAGCTCTGAGTGAATTTAGCGATGCGAGTATACTGTAAGCGACCCCGCCGGACATATATTCCGAAGGACACTTCGCGTCGATTCGACTGGGAACGTTGCGATTTTCTCCTAACTTACTGTATAAAGTTAGAAAACTACCGTATGTTGCGTAAGGTGGGGTTTTATAGGGATGTTGTTTTCTCAGACATCCTTGTTGATGCTTTCTGTGTTGGGCTTGTTGTGGTTCCTATGCGCAGAAAAGCAGCACAACAGTCAACATAGAGATAAGGACAAGACATGTTTTGAAAAGCGGTCGGGCGGAAAGCGGTGGATTGGGGACAGAGCGCGTTTTTGGCGCTTGTAAGGTAGAGGGGGGACGTTGCCTTTCGTCTGTCGCCCTGGAGCGCTTCTCGATTGCTGCGAGCTTGGGAAGTCGGTTTCCCAATGGCGGAGCGTTCGCCCCCTTACAGAATAACTATTTTACGAAACGTTTGCTACGCACAAAAAAGCCGGCCTTCGGGGCGGCTAATCATTGCAAGTCTGGAATGGGTTCACACAAGTATATATTAAGTCCCATATATTCCTTTACTATTTTATAGCGTATTGACGAGTTCCGTTCTTGCCCCAACCTTGTGGAATAAAGGGTAAACGTTTGAATCAAGCGTTAAGATTTTCAGAGCGTGTCTTGCGGTTGGGTCCCACCATTTCGAGCGGTGCCAAGATTATGATCAAAGCCGAGGATTGTATGTGACGCCATCATCAGGAGAGCGGGCAGCGAAGCCAGAACTGCGCCATATGCGAGCCGACCGGGTGTGTGGCTTTGTCACACCGTGAAACGGTTCGACGCTGTCGATCACCATATCAAGAAAACGCCGGGCCAGTAATCTGCGCGGCAAGCCAATTGGTAGTCATCAACATGCTGACCTTGATCTCCATCGCCATGAAAAGCTGCCAAAAAACCTGTGCCCGCAAGGGCGGAAGAAATAGCGGTGTCCAGCCCGTTTTCGGGGGCGCATGTCGTTCGGGTCATAGTGGACCATCGGCAGCTGCGCCGCAAATTTCGCTGGTTCGATATGCCGGCGCGAGAGGGCAGTTTACCCCTGACATTCCGCCCGCCAGTAAATCATTAAAAATTCTTGTTTTTGCGGAAGCACCATCTGGTGCCGCAACGGCGTTTTCCCTTGATCACGCTTATCCCCCCGGGTCCAGTTCATCGGCTTCCACGAATTCAGACCATCACGGAATCAGCGAATCGGCGACCAAGGGTTTGTTAACCATAAAGAGCGTTCAGGGAGGTCCCTTTCGCCTCTTTTCGATTTTCGGAGCCGATTCGTTTCGGTTTCTGCGGGTTTCATTATGAGGCGAAAATATCGCGTCTCAGGACTAAGTTTCGGGACGCTTTCCCAAGGCCCGTTTGCTTGGGCGAGCTTGGATCGTCGACGCGCATTAGGCTGGAGCGACCATCGGGATAATTCGCCCGGCAATCCCCATTTTTTCCCGATACTCATCCGGGGTCAGCCCAAGGCGGGACGCGTAGATGCCGCTTCAATGACGGAACGGCTTGCCGTCTGTCCCAGACAGAGATTGATGTGCGTGTCGGTCAAAGGATTTCTGACACGGGAACGGGGGGGCGGTCCGGGTTGATTTGGGTCCCGCCTCACCGCGGCGCCGTCTTTGAGGCTGTTATTAGATCATCCGCGCTTAAAGCTGGGAGGGATCGTCCGGGGCGACAGAATGGTTGCCGACCAAAGGCGGCCAAAACTTGAGCACTTTCATTTTCGCCAACACCAGAGTCGGGGATTCGTATCGTTGATTCAGGGGACCCACGGGCGACATAGGCCAAAAATCAGAAACCAAAAAAAAGATTAGACGGGTTCGCGGGGTCAAAACAAGCCGGGGAAGTTCCGGACGTGCGGCAAGCTTGGCTTAAACGTTCCGGCGGGCCGAAAAAAAAAAAAGCGTGATAGAAGGCGGGGGCGGTCCAAATATGTTTTTTTTCCATGGCCGCGTCCGCCCGGGGCCAAAGCCGTTCATGGTCGGCCCTAAGAGAGGGGGACGCGTTCCCCCCCAACCCCCCCCCCCCCAACCCGGCGTCGGGCCAAGATTTTTTTGGCGGGGGGATTATTTTTTTTTTTTTTTTTTTTTTTTCCCCCCCCGGGGACCCCGTCGGTAATCTCTCTCT
>Ga0163217_1076174_pt1 | contig 10416 bp, 8 predicted proteins | sample SynspAceP_FD_185933 | JGI IMG/M metagenome (GOLD analysis project Ga0163217, IMG submission 185933) | Saline lake microbial communities from Ace Lake in Antarctica - Synechococcus sp. Ace-P (PacBio error correction) | ecosystem: Environmental > Aquatic > Non-marine Saline and Alkaline > Saline ... | reverse complement strand
TATTCAGCTCACGGAACTTCATGCCGAAGTAACAAACCTGACCAATATTGCATGGGCAAGACGGAAAAAGCGCATGCGTCGCGGAATTTAAAAGCTCCAATGCCAAACTCTTAAACTCCGTTCTATGAAACATCGGGCGCCACATTTGATCCTTTTGTTTCGAAACGATTTTCGGAATTTCACTCAAAAACAGACTCAGTTTCATTGCCCCTGCTAACGACTTCGGCGCAAGCTACGCGAATTTTCGACTTACCGCGCAGGAACAGAGAAGTCATCAGTGAACTCAAAAGCGTCTGCGGTAAAGCTCAATGTCTATGTTCAAACCCCTGTGTTCAAAGATGTCGACTATATTAGATTTGGGAACAAGTGCGGTAAAGATAACGATGGACTCGTCCAGCTCTCGTGGGAAGGATTAAGCGGTGGTTGGGCGGAATTCACCAACAATAGTTCATATTAAAAGAGTCGGCACTCAAATTAACATTAGCTGGTTCATTAAGACAACCAGAGATCAGCGCCTTTTGACGCTGTCAATCGAAGCATTAAAGAACGCTTGTTATAGAAGCTCTTTGATAATAAATTTGAAGGCCTTCCAGTCGAGAATAGTCTTATGGCCTCTAAAAGACATAAACACAGCTCTCGTGCCAAAAAATAAGCGAAACCTGTGCCTATCTAAAACCTAAACAGGGTCCATTCACTAGAAGCACATCGTCCATAAAAAGACGGATAGTGAATATCTAAAGTGACTTATCGTTGGCTTCCGTTGTTATCGACAAGTAACATCCCGTTTACAAATTAAGCAAACGAACAATGACAAGATTGTTGATGACGTACAGCAAGATTGGAGCTGGGATAAGCTCATGCGTTTTGAGGACCAAAAAAGTACCGAAGGTTGGCCTAAGCAAATAGACCAACGTGCACCTTCAGGCTATATTGCCAAAAGGCATGACCGCGACGCTCTATTAGAAAGTTTGCCGCCGGTGAATACGTTCTCCTGAACTGGACAGCCCCAATCACACCGTTGCCTTACTTCAAGCCTTTCATATTTCGTGCTTAGACGAATGGAAAATCAACCCTGATGCTGGAATCAGACTTTTCAGCCCAGCGCCCTTACTTGCACTGCAAAATCGTCATTAATGAATGGGCAGAGTCAGGTGGTGGGTCATCCGCCTTCACCGATCAATGAAGTGGGGCAACCTTGCATCCTGCTCAACCCATCCATTACACACCGCGAACCTCCTCGTACCAGGACAGCAAGCACTCAACAGCGTCCAAGCGCCTTTGGCTTACGAAAACAACATAGAAATTGCCTTTTCAGCAGGCTTTCCCCACCTGCCAAGTAGGAGCTCATTACCCAAACTCACGAACACCAACGGAAAAATCCACAGGCGAATTGGGACGCTAGTCCAAACAAAATACGGTGGCGAAATACACAATAAAAAAACCGATTCAAAGGCCTAGAAACCTACGTTTTTCGTCGCCAATGATGTAATGGGGTTGTCCCTAAAAGGCGTTTCAATTATGCGTGACCTGGGATCTGGCACTGTAAACGACGCCTTTATCCCCATTATTGCCCGCCGTACAATTTATGGCGACGCCGAGCCATTAACCACCCATCGGCTACCCTGTTATCACTTTAAAGCGATCAGCTTATTCAGAGTATAAATGGTTGGCGAAAGAAGGCTTTACCCCTTTTGAAATGGGTGACCGAAACAAGACGTTTAATATATTAGTCTTTTCTCTGCTGGTGGTAGGTTGGAGATCGCAGGGAGTCGTCACGATCAGTAACTTTTTTACGAGTGAAAAACTATCGAAAACCGAACTAGATCAAGTTACTCCCGCATGGCTGGATGAGCAGGGGGAATTAAGCTCGACATTAAACGGCTTTTAGAGTAGCAACCCGTCGCCCCACTGCCAAGAGACAGCCTTAAAAAAAGCTGAAAAAAAAGCGACATTACTCTCACAGAGTCGTAGAAAACCCAACCACTCAGCAACGCCGAAGACGTGGCAGACATGCTCCAGCAATATGGCGCTAGCCGCTGGAATTGCTCAACCAAAACCGCCCTTCAGACAACTATCGCCCCGCTCAAAATAGCCGACACGCGTCAACGCCTAGAAAAGACACAGCGCAAAGCAATACCGTAGAATTTGAGGCCTTTGAAACTCCACCTGAGCCTCCCAGCCCTTACCAACAGTGCACAGAATAGCCATTATCAATTTGTTGCGTAGTCACAACGCCACCCTAAACCAACCGCCCCTCTTACCTGCAGGCCAGCGTTAGGTGAAAAAAAGGGCCTACCGCTGCCGTCAACATTAAGCCCCGAACGCATTTTACGCATTGGCGTGTTGTGATGGAAGGGCAAACGAAAAAAACGACGAATACAAGAAAACACGAGGTGATAAATCTTCCACAACATCGCCAGACTGTTTTTGCGGCTTACCCTGAAAAAACGGGGAATCCGCTAAAATCTATGTCTTCGGTGTTGGTACTCTAGATGGGCTTGCAAACACCAGAGGTCATCACAATGGAAAGGATGAAGCAAAACTGTCCAGTGCTTTGGCGTTTTATGGACGACAATGTGCGTTCAAAAAATGCAGACGCTGCTTATTCAATTGAAGGCGCACATTCTGATTTAGAAGATAATGGTAGCTACCAAGCTATTGACTCACTTCGCCTTTGATGTGTTGGCTTTAAGCCTGGGCCGCCCGGTTGCTCGCCATTTTATTAATGCCCTCGCAACAAGAAGGCCTACCGATTATGAGCGTACCCGTAAACGCCCCTCAGGAAGATCCCATTTAAATGCCGCGTGAACAAACTTCAACCCCAATTTATTAGGGGCACAACTACGAGAGGTACAGCGAAAACAATGATGGCTATCATAGAAATAACAACGCTCGAGCAGTGTGCGCTTTTGTCGGATTATTTGACACCGTTCGGTCTTCCTTAGCCTACTGGGCATAACCGGAAATAACCCTTTCAACTACATTTGAACTCAAAGATGTAGGCAGAGCGTTCAGATTGCGGTCACCATGAATACAGAATCAACTTTCCGCTTTCCTGTCGTAAAAACAAAAGACAAAACTGCCTGCCAATTTTTATGAGGAAGTCTTCCCGGCGCCCACACCGACGGAAGGGGCGGTTACCCTTTGGTGCGCAATACAAGAAAAACCGATTTACCAGAGCGTTTATGGAGCTCCTACCAACAACACCTACAATCGAGAGGCTTATTAAGACACTGTCTTATCCAAGATTCGGAAAGAGGAATTACGCCTAGGAAAGGCAGACTTTGTAGACTTTGGATAAGCGTTTTATCAAGAACAGCAACGCCCACCAAAACGAGTGGGTAACAGACTGCCAACGACCTACGGCCAACATGAAAAGTCGAACAGGAAGACGGCGCTGTTGTACTTTATCGCTTGCAGCCATTGACGTCGGTTAGCGGCTCACGCAAGACGCATGAAACAGCAAGCGAACGGTTGGGTAAAGTGGTTTTGACAAAGAATAGCGGTACCGAAAGATTATGAAGGAAATACTGAGCAGACGGCGGTTATGGGAAAAACTGAAAGAAGAAGCACTAGAAAGTATTACGTGTTGATCAATGGCAAGCAGATCTGCCTAAGGCTATACCAATCGTTCCCACGATAAAGTCAATTCAACGCCCGGTTTGCGCTTACGTAACAAGATGGCCTAGTGTGCTATCCGCAACCTGGAAAACATTACGCGTACCCCAACCCAGGCCACCACTCTAGAGACCCCAAACAGGGAAGTTACGACATGAAATAACTGCTATAACCCCTAATACATTACTCGTTGCTCATAGGGTGTGAAGGAAAAAGCCTTTTATGTCCCAATATTGGCAATGGCAGGCAGTTAGATGGTCAATATTGGTATTCGTAGCATGTTGTTCAGATGTCTTAGGAGGAGGCGGCGGTTTTGGTTATGGCGCAGTGAATGGTTACCTGGAGCCAGTCGGACATAGGTCGCATGGGCCGTGCCCAAAACACATTGTTGAGGGTTAATTGGCCTTAAATATGAAGAAGAGTAAGAAAGCAACTTATTATCGGAATTTCCGCCGACATCGACAGCGGAGTTGCGGAGAAAAAGATTCGTACTCTCAGAACATTATCATTTTTTAAAGGAAAACCGGCTCCATGCAAGCTGTGGTAGAGAGAGAGAGAGCAGATTTTTTACACACGTTATTTGTTCTCCCCCTCATACGACGATTGCACACCAAAGGATATTCTGATCTTAATCAATGGTAGGAAAAAGCACCTGGGTCGGTTCGCAATGTCGTCGTTTCTGTTTGATGGCAAAGGTGAATGTCTTCGACGCCATTTTCCAGTTTCACCGCTTGGAAGATTAAAGCTGCTAATTCGTCCTTACCGGCCTTACTCTTCTCTCTGCCATGTGGAAGAAAACCTTTTTATGTGGCCAACATCGCAACGGAGGCAGTTTGGACGGCCCATATATTATAGGGCCGATCCAGTGTTGCGGATATTCTTGCGGCGGCGGAGGGGCTTTGGACGGTGCGGCTGAATGGCTACCTGGAAAAAGGCTGGACATAGGTCGGCATGGCGTGCCCAGCATATCCGAAGGCTTATTGGTCAAACAAACCAAATGGTCGGGGATATGTTGCCTTCTACCGAATTTCCGCCGACATCGACAGCGAGTTAGCCGAAAAAAAAATCCGCACTCTTCAGGAGGAAACTATTATAAGTCTTTAAGGCAAACGGCTCACATGCAAGTCGTGGTAGAAAGAGAGAGGGTAAAGGTCTTGTATACTCTTTAATGCTCTCCGTCTTACAATGGACTGCCGCAAAAGAAATTCAGAACCCTAATCATTGGGTTGAAAAAAAGCCCCTCCAACTATTCGAAATGTCGTCCGTCCTGTTTGATGACCAAAGGGTGAAATGTCTTCGACGGCCATTGTCCAGATTCACCGTATGAAGATTAAGCTGCTATTCGTCCTTACGCCTTACGTTGCTTTCTCTCTGCATGTGAGAGAAACCCTTTTATGTCGCCAACATCGGTAATGGCGGTCAGCCTTAGATGGGCCCTTATGTTATAGGGCCATTAGTGTCGCGATGTAATTAGCGGCGGCGGAGGCTTTGGTTACGGTGCTGGTGAATGTACCCCGGAGCCACGTGCGACATTGGTGCATGGGCGTCCGAAACACAGTGAAGGCCTATTGGGCCAAACAGAACCCAAATGCTCGAGGATATGTCGCTTTCTACCGAATTTCAGCCGAATAGACAGTGAGTTAGCCGAAAAAAAAATTCGCTACTCTCAGAAGCTATTACAAACACTACGAACGTAATATGGGGGTTATGCAGGTTGAAGTTGAAGCTGAAAATATCGCGTCTATTTACACTTTAAAATGTTTCTCTAGAGTCAATGACTGTAGTTCGCAAGCCAATCGGATACTAATCATTGGGTGGTTTCGTACACCCACTAACACAACGAAGTTCGTTGTTCTGTTGATGGCAAGGCAAAAATGTCTCCATGCCATTTCCTGCACTCGCCTTATGATGAGAATTGACACAAAAAAGGCTTTCGCCCCTGTTTCTATTACGTCATTACTAAATCTATTTTTACCCCAACTCAGCGTATACTTTTCTGCCCTGTTTTCCAGAGAGATTTTTGTGCTGCATCGCGAGGCATTTGGCTCGGCGTCCGTCTTCAAAACTTGGCGATACGGCTGTTTCGCTAAGACATTTTCAATGAAAGACGTCAGTATGTAGGTTATAAGCATCCACATAAACGGATCAATAAAAAAAGGATAAAGCGGGTCCTTGACTTCGTGGTTTTTCTTTAGTGAATCGAGTCACGGACGTAGTGTTTGGTTATCGAAATACCATGCCCCGCTGAACCAAATGCTTCGACGCGTTTGATCGTAACCATAGATTGCCACGGACGAGACCGTTAATGGAATAAACGACCGGATTGGCTTTTCATGATCAAATCACGCTGTCAACATCGCCAATGTAGTGATCTTTTATCCACCATCGCGCCACAAACTTGTAAACTCAACCAATTCCTGCGTTGAGAACAAAAACGCGCCATACGAAATCATGAAATGACCATGTCACGAAAAATCCCAGACGATTTTTCAGATATTCCACGGTGCATCCCGGGATCACGTGCTGACTGATAAGTCAACTGTCGGTGTTTACCAATACTGCCGTCTGCGCGGCATTTTGGCGACAGCCGCGTGGCTAGGCACCATAGCTGACATCAACAGAGACTTGGATGGCACCTGGGCAATCTTTAATTTGCTCTAAACAAGCGTTTAACCGTTGGGTGTCTAGATCGATTGGCTTTTCACCATAAAATCGCGGTTGCCCGCGTTTTCGCGGCTTTTTACAATTCAGTTCAACGTGCGTGTCGGGTGCTGGTTGCAATCCAAATATTTCGGCCATGAACGTTGATCTTGCCAAGGCTTCATCCACACTGGAACGACTTTCGCCACCGGTGGCTTGGCCACTTGCTCGCTGCGGGACATACACATCAAATACATATTGGAGATTCGATGAGAAAACGCCTGAATGTTTTTGGCATGCATTTCCCGATTCGACCGGCCACTCAAACAAAGCAAAATTGAGATTATTTTTTATCCTTCAATGTTATTTTGAACTGGTTCTCGTAAACATTATTGTAATAACGAAATACCCCTCCCAACCTCCCCCTTAGCAGGGGGAGGAGCTTAGTACTTTTATTCCCTCTCACTTACGCCTTCAAGAGGGAGGAGCGTTGTACTTTTCCCCTCCCCTTATGCCTTCAAGGGACAGAACTTGGTACTTTTTTCCCTCCCCTTATCTTCAAGGGAGGGTTAGGTGGGGTTATTCTTAAATTACCAACAAACTTCGATAGGCCAAGCTGTTATTTTTATCTAATGAAAACATCTGATTTTTTTTAAACTTGGTTTTGTTCTCTTCAATAATCCACTTCATGATCCGGATCATATGGAATATTCCGTTTTCGACTTGGTTCCCGCCATGACATTAAATAATAGACTGATAGCCATTGAGGCACCCGACAGGATGATAACCTTCTGGCACCATCACAAGGTCGCCTCTGCCACCGCCATGGGTTTCATCTATGCTGCGATCATCGTATAGACTCGCTGGTTGAAAGCAAACCTTGCTGGATTCTAACTTGTGATAGTAGGTTTCTTCAGTTGGCGTTTCTGCAGGGGGCTGCTCGGTATCATGTTCTATGAGGGCGGATAGCTCGACCAGCCGCCGCTTGGCGTGATGACTTCACACCCAGCAAGCTGTCCGCTGGCTCGTTACCAAACCAAAATATTGCACACATGAACGAGTATTACTCGTTTACACCGGCGTGTTTCATATTGCACTGTCAGCGAAAATCAGTTTCCTTAAAACCGCCTTATCCCGGCGCTTTGCAAAAAAAGCCACTTCCACGTCCGTATCGCTTTCAATGCGGATCTCATTCTTGCGCCGGGAGAATACCAGGTACGGCGCTTTTGACAAACACGCCAGCGATCGCCCCAAAAACTATTCTTCCACGCTTCAGCTTGTGTTGGCATTGAGCTTTCCTGACAGCACCCACTCACGCACATACTTTCGTCCGTTCCGTTTCGATGGGTTGATCGATTCACCTGCTTTAAGCTGGTGTGCTTCAAAGCCAACATAAACGCAATTGGGGCACTGTTTAGTGTTCACAGCTCCGCACGTTTGCGTCTGCCCTGTTTGTTGCATTTTTCATTAGACTGTTTTTACTTAGGCTATTTTTACTTAGTAAAATGTGACATAATTTAAAACCTCGAAACAAATTACTTCATTTGGTTGGCCATAGGAGAACTCTGGACCCGCGCGCAAACCTGTCGGCCAACGGGCCGTAGATGGTTTTCATGCGAGTATAGAAACGCACACATCTTGCAACAACTAGCATGGCAAAGGACCAAAACAAAGCACTCGTTTCCAACCACGCAAACACTATGAACGCCATAGGAACCTGAATAGGCACATTGACACCAACAATGCCCACTTGAACTTTTTTCAAGTAAAAACTATATAATATAATATATAAGATGAAGAATGGCCCCGGTGCCGTTACCATGATTCGTGGGCGGTTAATTAACGCCAAGCCCTTCTTCATACATGAAGTCCACTCGAACCCCACCACCAAAACGGGACCGAAAATTCTTCCATCCGTAACATACGCATGCCGGCTTTCACTGTCTAGAAGATCCGGTGGGTTCCAACAAAAGTAGCCGTTGCTCAATGGTTTTGCAGCGAAATCTCGACCATCACCACCACCAAGGTTGCGCCTTGTTTCTACACCTGACGTAAAGTAATCGCGTACTTTTTGTGCGTCGCTTTGGGCTGACCTCCGTCTCTTTTCGATGCCGTATTGCTTGTACAAACCGGTCCAATGGTCATCGATCGTAATTTCTTTTTTGCAGTTTACAATCAGGTTATCAGCCCACGTCCGTCGCCGACACAAAACCGCAACCGAAATCGCCATGCAACGTTCACCCGCTGACCCGTAAGCGCACATTATTGAGTCACTACTGTGGTTGAATCGCATCCGAGCATCGTGACGTAACATGTGATTATTTGCGGCTCACCTAGAGCTTGCCACTCGCGTGCGCGGTTGCACTGGTCGTGTGTGCATAAATGTATTCTGCGATTGGCGTTGAAGCCAACAGCTCACTGCGTTGCACTGATGCACACCTCCAAACAATCTTATACCCCATTTACTACGTTAAACGACACCATCTGGCTTAAACCCGACTCTTTGAGCAATTCAGCAAGGCGCTTTATAGTCGCTTGGGTCTTTTTTCAGACGGTTTCATTACAAAGTATTACGACAAGCCAATGGGAAACACAGGGAAACATCCACATTTGGCACCATTGCAGGAAATTAACGGCTGATACCCAGCGCAAACACCAAGCGGTTGCATTCCAAACTGGAACTGTCGACACACGCCCACATTCAAGCTTGCTCGCCTTTTGAAGTGCGGAATTACCACATGCAACTCTACGACTTCCAAGCGCGCGTCAGTTCGCCCATGGCATCGGAATAGACTTTGCCGTGTTCACTGGCAATTCAACTCAGCCAAAAAAACTCATGGCTGTGCGCTTTCCACTAAAGCTTTAAACTTAACCATAACGCGCGCACGATTTAATGGTTGTGACAGAGACCAAGCTTCACAACGCCGTTGTGGCCGATGAATTGGGACTGGTGTTTCTTCAACCGTGCGCCCAATGATAATAGAGCGACAACCTCCTGTCGCAGGTTAACAGACGTTTGCTTTACGAAGACGAGGTAGTTCAAACGCATTTATTGTCAATGATAGTTACCCATAGCGTTATTCAATTAGAAAATTATATCCTCTAAAAAATAAATAAATTCGGACATTTCTAGGTGAGAATAGTAAAACCGGCTTTTTTTCAATTGCGCGACACTCTTCGTAACTTTCGTTGCATACGCCTTAATGGTAGCGCAATAAGCCGATCCTGCTCAAGCTCCGATCCACCACAATCCAACCCCGAATAGTCCCACAAGATTTCAGCAACTCTGAAATAATAGGAAGAATTAGTATCAAAGCCAGTCCGCAGGTACCCTCACCGCCTCTCACATCGCGAACGGCATTCAAAAACGCAACTGTCCGTTATAAGGTCTATCTGCCACACACCTTGGACCAATGTCTTTGGCAACGAACATGCAGTGAACGTCTCCATAGCCGTGCTTTTCGCCATCGCAATGCATCACCACGCCGCCCAAACGTAGATATGACCGGTGTCCAGCAACAAACCGACGTACCTCCCGTCGATTGCGTGAGGGGGGGGGGGGGGGGGGCTTATCGAATTGCGTTCCGCGCTCTCCACTCACGCGTCGCGCCATATAGACGATAGCTGCAATACCGCCATTTTTACGCCTGCTCGGCGGCCATCATAATGCCGCTACCGCGGTCATTTAACGTTTGCTCTCCCTTTGGTTCGCCGTCCTCACGGGCGATGGAGGACAAAGGAACGGAGTTGATTCACCATGTGAATAAGCCACGGATCCGTCCACACGCCCCATGAACATGTCGACCCACGCTTGAAGCAAATGAGGTGATCTTGAATCGCTGCAAGTTTCGTCGTTCAACACTGGTCGCTGTCTTAGCAAACGTGCGCTGTACCAGCCTTGATCGAAGAGGACAATCATCGTTTGCTTAAGATTGGCCTAAGACAGACGCATCACGAGGAAATGTATTACCTAAATTCTATGCCGCTGTAACCCGCCTGACGGGTCACTCAACATACTTCAAGCGGCGTATCCCGCCCAGACGAAGTAAATCGTCGTTAGTCCAAGTCAGAGGATTAATGCCGATTCGGATGTTGGATCCGTTTTCGCGTTTATTGTTTTTATTGTTTTTATTGTTGCCTGTTCATAGGATTTGCTCC
>Ga0163217_1070826_pt1 | contig 10416 bp, 12 predicted proteins | sample SynspAceP_FD_185933 | JGI IMG/M metagenome (GOLD analysis project Ga0163217, IMG submission 185933) | Saline lake microbial communities from Ace Lake in Antarctica - Synechococcus sp. Ace-P (PacBio error correction) | ecosystem: Environmental > Aquatic > Non-marine Saline and Alkaline > Saline ... | reverse complement strand
CACGTGGAAAAATAGGCCGCACGGGCGGCTTGTGGTCTGAATGGTCACTGAGAGTGGTGTGTGATATCGTCCTTCCTGGTGGGCAATGACTGTTGGTCATGGTGGTCGGCCAGAGAATTTATGCCGACAGCCCGTTTGACGATCAGTTCCGAATGCATCGCTACGGAAAAAGCGCAGTGAACGAAATCGTTATCGGCATTGGAATAAGCGAATCAATGCTGCACCCACATGAGAGAAGCGAAGACCGACCAGGGAGTACGCAGCCCAGTGGAACCCTCCCGCGCATTCACTTTGCCGTGTACCGGAAACTGAACCGCGAGCTCGTGGCGTTTGAGTTCGGCAACCCCGTTGGGCGAATCACACCGGACGAGTTGTAAGAGACTGCGAAAAGCACCTGTGGGGCGGCGTTATTCAGTGGGTGGCCGCGTTCCTTTTTTTTGGCAGTAGATGTGACGATCAATCAACGGCAAAGTCAATAGCTCGTGAGTCGGATGGCACCAAGGCATGTTTGACATTTTTCAAGGGCCAGTTTTAACCGGGACGATCTCGCGATTCACTTACTGACCCATCCGATTCCGATATATCTCAAGATCGTATCCCGCGTTAGGTTCAGATCATAGCCGCTGCGCTGCATTGGCTGGCAGGTCGCGATCGGATAGCTGAGACCGCCTTGGCATAGGGCCCCACAAGATCGGATTGGCGCGCTTCCGTGCGACAATAGCCGCAGACCGGGTCCTGGATGATTGCAAAAGCCGCTGGCAAAAGCATCGATATCTCAGGGGCGTGCTTTCCCGGTTCGACTAGGAATTTCGTACACGTCATGCCCAGGACTTAGCCTTGTTTTTCAGGGTTTGTGGTATCAGGCTGGTCGTCCGTTTTCGATTTCGAGCTCTGCTGGCATAATCGGGTGTTTTGCGGACCCGCGTTTGCAGTTGTTCCAAATATCGTCAATACCAGGTTGCGCCGTTACAACTAAAGCGCTCATCCATGTTGTTTGAATATCATCGGGAATATTCCTTTAATTTTCAGGGAACTTCTGAAATAAGTTATATGTTGCAGCTCATAGCGGCTGGGTTTATCCAAAACAGAGACCGGCGAGATTGCCAGCAAGGATCGCTTATCGCCAGGGCACGATCGAGGCCGGTCTAGTACTCAATGCAGAGTGCTGACGCCATGTGTAACAATCATTGTTACAACGATCCACGGTTGCTTTCCGGCATGCCAGATTTGCACGGCCGGCAACATCCATCAGTTTAGGGTCAGGGACAAGTTAAGGATATATTTCAATGATCCGGGCGTACTCGGCTTCGAATTTGCCCGCCAGACGTGGGGTTGTAATGCTTTCTTCCTCGTTAAGATTGGAGGAGTGCCTTCCTTTGTAGTCATTTGCGCTGAGTTTACCAACGTATCGTTCAGGGTTAGCTTGAACAGTTTAGTTAACGATAGAATCGTAGGCTCTTGCGATGAGGTCGCCGCCCTGAAATCAAGTCGGCCGACTACGCGAATCAAAGTACATCGCAGTGAATTTACCGCCTTTCTGGTCGCCCTAGTTCCAGTAAAAATGAAGGATTAATCAGGTGTGACCGGAGTGTAAAATGGCTTCCAACGAAATGCCGTCGATATCATTCGATCACCTTTCCGTACAATGTTTGATACGCATCCGCGCTTTAGTAAATTCACCCATGAGGTGACACGCAATTGGGTGGCGTCACGCAGATCACCAAGGAGCAGTGGACGTGGTCTAGCCTGAGTGTGAGGTATCAATCGCCCGACTAAGCTTAAGATCAAGTTGATTAATAACCAAGATAGAGCCTCGTCGACTCTTTTACGGGTCGTGATGACGCGCTTCTCGACCCGGCCGAGCATGAGATAGGTGTAGGTGTGGATGTTTTTGTCGAAGAACTGACGACAGCATGAAATTTCAACCTTTTGCGAAAAAACGCTATAAAGATATAAGGTGTAACTAATTCAATAATAGCAAGGTAGCTGTCTCAATCGCAGGGACGAGTGGGCGCATTGCCTGTGTTCGCCCCCTTCGGGAGGCCCTGCTTTTTTTGAGTTAGGTGAGGTTAGCGTACCTCCCTTAGCCGCTTACTTTGTGTTACGCTCGTATACGGATGTCTTGATTCTTTAATCAAGCGTAAAAAGCCGAGTTTTCAAGCATCTTGCGGCGATGTGATTAATGGGCATTCAACATAGTCCACGTGGCGCAGCATTCTGCACTAAACGTATCCAGCGCCGCTCGAGACGTCGCAGCTTGAAATTTTTCGCCCGGCACACTGTGCTAGTTTTTGCTGCCCACATACCCGTAGCTTCATCGCAAAATGGGATACCGTCCTGCAGTGTCAAGACAGCCCTCGATTTCATCCGGAATAGAACCCCAGCCACTGGGCCGTCGAATTAAAAGTGCAGGCGGGCCAACGCCTGATCGTACGTAAGTGGCGGATGCTTCCATAGGGCTTTTTCAGGTCCTGGCCCACTAACCCCCGGCGCTGCGTTAATAGCGGAGGGCGTTTCCACTTTTCCCATAACGGCGGTTGGGCCAGAGGCTCAATGGTTCATTGAGTGTTGTTTTTTTGGACATAAGGAAGGTTGATTCCGTAGCTGAACTACGGGAGTTAACCTATACTCAGTCACCCATTTTTAGAAAAGGAGCCCTCGTTAATGGGTCAGAGTCCAAATCGGTCCGCGGTTCGTTGATCGCAGGAGGGATTTGCCGCTGCTCTGGCGTCCGCCTGTTGTCCTTGGCCCCTGAGGTTTCTTGATCACGTTGGCATTTCGGCTGCCTGGACTCGGAGCCTGGCCGCCCTTTGGGAACCCTTATCGCCCTGGCTTCATCGGTGCGGCACTGGTGGGATGGTCTTTTGCCCTGGCGCCGATATATCGACTTCGGGGCCTGCCAGCAGGCGAGTATTGCGCGGGTACGCAGGTGCGCACGAGCATACGCAAGGTACGTTTTTCTAGATCGTTCGCGACTGCATCATTCTAGACTGCGTTGGCTCTTCCCCTTAGTCTCTACCGCTGTTTTACTGAAAACCTGACCCTATGTTGACTGAGAGGGGCACTACACATGAAAACAAGGTCTGATTGCTGCCACAGTCTGTTTACGCTGTTCGCTGCCTGCCCTGCTGAACGCAAAAACGGTGACCTTCGTCCGTTCCAGGGCATGAACCCTTGTTCGGCCTGCACCGATACGGGTAAAGCTGCCTAAAGCGGGTCGACGCCGTGATCGTGTGTGATGTCCGATAATCGAGGGAACGTTGGATGCGACGGTTACCTACGACGAATGAGAAAAACCTCGTTGAGGCCTGACTCAAGCACGCTAACGCGGGTTACCCGTTCCCGTTTTGAAAACAGGCCAGGCGAAAACAGGAGTAGTAACCATGCGACACGCAAAACCTTGTTGCGCCGTGGCATCATTGTTGCACGTGCTGACCGGTCCGCGCTGTTTTCACGCCGATATGGTGGTTTTGGACTAGGAAAACGTATAGGCCTGGTGCCCTGACGGTTTATCTCGATACTTGCTGATTGGGCCCGCACTTGTCTTATTTAATTGCTGACCTGTTAAATGCCGTCTGGCGCAAAGAAGAAACAACGCGCTCGCTGCGATAGTTCCATCAATAAGGGTAACATTTCATGAGTGCGAAACCTGCACATTGCTGTGCATTGGCAGCGGCGGTGCTTTCATGGCTGCCGCCCTGGAGAGGCGACCGCTTGAAGCGGTGCCCGGGTTGACACTGATCGGAACGCCGCCCACCATGTGGCGAACCTGCGTCCCAACAGTTGGCGTGTGCCCTTCTAAAATTCATGATTCGGGCGGACTCACATCGCCCACCTTCGCAGGAAGCCGTTTTTGATGACGCCGCTGAAGCGCCAGGCTCCGGTGAGTGAATCGTCGGCGCTGCTTGACTCAGCACAGGGACGAGTGAGGGAACTGGCGCAGTTAAGTACCAGAACATTATTTCCATGGACAAGTGCCGCGATTTTACCGTCCTCGGCGAGCGCGAGGTTGTGGACGAGCGCACGTGACAGGTTACGCTTCAAACGCGGGCGCGGCGAACAGACGGTGAGCTTTGACCGGGCCATTTATGGGCACAGGGCGACAAGACCGGCCGAACCCAACCCGTTCCGGGGCTGTCGAAACTCACCTACTCTTCACTCCAACCAGTGCGCTGGAACTGGATACATTCCGAGCGCTAGTCGTAATCGGATGCCTCAGGTAGGTGGCACATCGGAACTGGCGGGCAGGCTTTGACCCTCGGCAGCCAGGTCACGTTTGGGGCCCGCAGCCGGGTGCTGATCACAGGAAGATCCAGGCGGTGGGATGAAGCCGTGGAAGCGGCCTTTCCGTCGTGGAGGGCATCGAGGTGCCTCAAGCCGGACCCAGGCCAGCGAGTAGAAGCCACGACGGTCAGTGTTTACCATGCAGCCAACGCCGGCACGATACAGCAGAGCAACTGCGTGGCGCCAGTGGCTTCGCACACCCGAATACGAAAACCTCAACCATGGAGGATCGGCCGATTGCCACGAGGCGTGCGATCCGATTGACAAACATCTCCAAAACCCACTGCGTCGGGTCTATAGCCAGCGAGGCAAAGTGCACCACCAGGCCCAGTTTGTCTACGTGGCCGCCGCCGGTGGTTAGCCGGAGCGCCATCAATATGACCGCAAAGGGACGCCAGGCTCGACCTCAAGCGCCATTGCCTGCGGTGATGTTTTATGATCCGCAAGTTGCTTACCGTAGGCTTCCGAGGACAGATCGGCCTGCAGCGGTGGCGATATGAACACCGACAGCGCACCCTGACCCCGTTCGAGATAACCGTGCCGGGCCTGGTTGTAATTTTCGATACCGGGGGCTTCATCAAGTCAGTTCGCGGAGGTGAAAGCGGGCAATTACTGTGTTCAGGCCGTGGCAGGCAGAGGCCGGTGAACTGATTCAGGACTGAGTGATGGCCCTTCGCGGCACGCATGACGGTTACGACATTTGCGATGAGTTGTTCCCTACCTGGACGCATGTCGAAGGCCAAGCTCTGTAGCCCAGACCTTTACAAGAGACGTCCAGCCAGGCTTGTCCTGTTGCGGAGATAGAATGGCGCAACGCCAATGAAATGACATCCGTCAAATCGGTGGAACGGCTAGGTCCTGGACCCGGAGAAAGGAAGCCGCGCTTCATTTGCGCTGTTTGCGCGAGCTTTGACCCCTGGACAACGGCATATTGACGCGCTCGCCGCGAAGTCGCTCAACTGGACCCTGATTGAGTGGTGTTGGTGGCTCGATGCGAACTGCCTGCATTGGACCCATCGAGTACGACGGCAGGACGGCTGAGCGGCTACCGGCATCAACTGGTGTAAACACCGCATGCGGTTATCGTAACGCCGACACATCTAACCTGGCTGTAGCACATTGATGCTTTGATGTTTCCAATCGTCATTGCAGAAATTGCGCAGGTTCAATCTGCCTTGTCCGCCATGTTACAACACCGGTCACCTTGAACGGTTACGCCACAGGGAGTGGCTTTTCTTCAGCGTGAGACGCCAGGTTCATCTCTTTAGTATCGGTTGGCACGCAGAGGGAGACTTCGAGTTGCCTTTTGTTGCGACGTCCTGCTTCTTTTGGCTCTCGACAGGCCGGGGAGGCCTTTACTGGTGCACCGAGATAACGCCACGCGAACATTGTGACGTGTTCAGGAAGGTTTCGAAACTGGAGTCGCGAATAGCGACCTCTATTTACTCGACAGGCAAAGAGCCACTAGCATGACGGTAAAAACACCGAATGGTAAAACAGCCTTGAACGTGGGCCGTGGGCCACAAAACGAAGGTAGTCATTTCCGAGACGGCCCGTCTCTGGTGGCCTGTTCTTGATGATCAGATCCGGACTTATTCTGGGATATTGCGATGGATGTACGCCTGTAGTAACTACCCAGCTGGTTTTCGGCTTATTCGATGGACAAGCTGCCTGGAACGGCTGAAGTTAATACTGATCCGTTCGTGAAGCCGGTTCTCGATTTTACGAGATTCGAGTTTATTACAGCGCTGATAGCGGAGATGAACGGCTGAGTGCCGAGCCGATTCGAACGGCAAAAATACAACACCGAATTGGTGTTAAAGAGCAGCGCTGAATCGCTGCCACCCAAAGTTATAACCAGGCGGCACCGTCGGAAATGACTGATAAGGCGCAGCGAAAACCGAGCCGAGGGTATCCAGGAGCGTCACCGGTTTAACCTGTGGGGGGTATTGGCGGTGCTGAAGTGCCCCTGTCATTTTGGCCGATTTTGCCATCGATGCTCTACCGAGAACGCGGTTGCCGGCGTTTTCTCGGGGACTATGGGGTAAATCGATGGGATATCGCACTGACCGGTTATCTTGGATTAGTCTTTGCTGGCCGGCCACTGGCACATTTCTCATCGGCATGACGTACATTACGCGCTATGGCGCAAAGAGGCGATTACGACTGCTTCCTGCGATACCCTGTTGAGAAGGAGTCACAACGGTAAGTTCGCGCAAACCCCACGCTCGCAGTACGAGTACATCACGTTTAGCAGAAGCACGCATGCACTCAACCCGCGCGATTTCGACAGCCGAGGGCCATCGCCGAGTTGCCGGATGCCTTCTACCGGAGGTTTCTGGCTGCATGATCGCCTGCGACGCTGTTCGTGGACGTGGCAGGATATCGAGCTCGAAACGCACTTTGCCGCACATCCGCGGACCTAACTGGGTGCAGGCTGCGCTGCTCGGCGAAAGGCGACCGGTACCGGCGCACATGGTCTCCGGCCACGTTGGCGGTTGCACGCGCGAACCTTTGCAGATATTGATGACTTTCGAACGCTTGGCTGAAGCTGTTGCGGGAGCAGTGAACGAAGATTTCGCCAGGGCCCGGAGCGCAGACGCGCCAAGACATTGGCAACCGGTCGCGGGGAATTTGTGGCAAACTTACCACGCGTCACAATCCACGTAACTGACGATCGCACAACACTTCAATGGAGACTGATCATAAGAAATCGCAAACACTTTTGCGGGATTCGATAAGGAGTCACAACCATTGAGTATTTCCACGCCAGCCTTCGGTGCAACGGTCACACTTGACGGGATTTTTTAACCCAACTTGGACGTCCCTGATGACGTTCGCAGGGTCTGGCCAGGCCGCAGCAGAGCGTTGCAGGTCAAAAATCCGAATCCGCAATGGCGACGGAACCTTGCAATTCTTTCCGCTGGCGCATTAGCGCTACGACACACCCTCGCGGACAAGCAAGGGGAGGGCATTCGCTTTTCATCCGGAAAGTGAGCGCGGACAGAAGTTCACGGCGTTGAGCTTCTGGAATGACATCAGTGCGCGGTCGGTTGAGACCTCGCCATATTCGGCAGGTTGCAAAGTGGTGTTCGGGTTCGACCCCAGGCGCCTGCCGACTTGGAACATGGCACGTCTGTCGCGTGGTATATCGCGCCTTTCATGACTCATCGGACCGGACGAGTGACATTCCGGCACCGGATGTTCAACACCAACGACCCATCACTGTTGGATGGCGACACGGGAATTTGCCCAGATCGAAACGCGGTCAGGTTACCGGCCACTCCACCCGGCAAACCTTTAGGGGCTGGGCGGTTTCCAGGGGTCGCACCGCCGGCCACGGGGCGTGGTGCGCTGCAGGTGGCTTTGATCTGTGGCCGAGCGCACGCAGTAAAACGCATGAGACTCCGATGTGGCAGGTCCAGGAGTTTCAGCCAATGCCGGTTATCACTTCGCTCGGCTGGCAGCGGCGCGGGATATCGGATCGTTCGCGCGTGTCGGATTCCCAGGGTGCATCTTTGTGCTGACGGACTCGATCGACCCGACTGGGCGCCATAAAGCACGGAACCGGAGCCAAGTTGCTGGTTACTGTGATTGAATCGGTCTGCCAGGAGCGACGATAGAGAATGGACAACGAAGAGCTGTGGCTACTTGGATGGTCGATTGTACCTGGTACTAGCCGCACTGGAGGACGCCGTCACCGAGCAAAGAATTTGAAACGGCGACCGTAAATGCCGCCACGATCTGGAAATTTGCAACGGGCCCGGTCGGTAATTAGCGGCGATGACCAAATTAGCCAAACGCGGTGTCGAGGTATGCTACGGATGTATGGTTCATGAGGCGGTGTGTCGTAGCCATTGGAATGGGTGCAGACCGTATCGGTGATACTGGGTCCGGACGAAGTCAATCGGCGCCTCACGACGCATGGCCCGCGGAGGCGGCGCCTGTTTTCGACGGGCGGGGAAGGTAACACACGCTCGGACCGCGGCCTAACAAGCGCCATCGGCGCATCGCCGATGCCTGGCGCACAAGACGAGGGCTATTTCAACGATCACGGCTAAGAGGTAAGCCATTACTGACACGAGGCAGTTCATCACGGCTTGGGATCTTCGGGGCTTACTGCTGTGTAATGTACCTGCCGAAGCCGGGCACCACGTCGCGACAGACGCTCATCGCCGGCAGCTGTGGCCACATAGACTCTTGATGGTTCGTGGTGGACACCCCTGGTGTCGTTCGGCTATTGTTGTCCGTGGCCGCCGTCGGGCTGCGGTGATGGCGAATCTGAAGGCAGGCGTGGGGGATGCTAATCTGGCCAATCTGCCGTTTGCGTTTGGTCAGTCTTTTGCGCGGACGATCGCGCTCATGATCTCGGCAATCTGACTTTCAGCATCGCATCTTCATGCAGTGCCCTGGCTTGGCGCTTGGATCGTTATCGCAACCATCGCGGATTTGGAATTCGAGTCCGAATCGACGGCGCCCTGCGTTTCCATCCTTGGAAATTGTTGCCTTCTCTGGCATTAAATCACACGTACGCTGGTTTCCGTCGCCGCTGGGCTAGCGACCTGCCTGTTGCGCATCACTGGTTACTGATTTTTCGAAGTTGATTCTCAATTGCAACCCATGTTCAACGACGTACGATGCCTCAGGGCTGGAGCAAAAGTTGAGCGGTTGGTGGTCAAGCCGGATATGGCACGCGTGATCGATTGGATTGTTCCTGAAGAGACAATAGCAACTTTGGTTTTAATTTGCCTTGGTGGGGACGGTTTTTACGGCTATCGGTAAACTGCGCTGCCATATTGGACACTTGGTCCTCGGCGATCAGAGATTTCGAGAGCCGCGGGACTTCGGTATGGATCAGATGCTGATTTCAGCCATTTCGCGAAGCACTACCGACGCCCTGATCATTGTAAGCATATCATCAGGAGTTCTTCATGTTATCGGAAAGACCTCTATGGCGGCACTGATAGAAAAGGTGCCGTACATTGAGTTGGCCTCCCGGAAACCGCGAATCCGGATTGAAGGCGGGACGTCTTGCTGAACAGGAACGGCGGAACTATACACGCAGAATTGTGCCTTTGCCAGAAAGCAAAGGCGAACCCGGAACTGCTGCGTGGTGTTGTATTTCTGAAAACGGTTCAGCGCTTAGGCTATTCGTTGATCTCAAAACGAGTTCCCGCGGCCCATCAAAGGCTATCCTGGCTGGGACCTTTTACCAGTTCCCATTGAGGCCAGTCAGGGGAATACGACCGCAATGGTGGCGCCGTCGCGGATGTTGGACGCGATTTCCGTCAAACAGTGGGCATCAAGCGTTTACCGTCGAAGGCACAGGCTATCGTCGGGACTTGGAGCGTGTTGAAGCGGCAACCACCAAGTCAAGATTGGCGGGACATTATCAATGTGGTATCGAAGAGATGTGGCCAGCGTTTTGGAATGCCGGTTGGGTTTCACGTGCAACGAGTCGCGCGTCAGGCTCGAGCAACGGTTAATTAACAGGTTATTTCGGACGCTCAGTGCGGGATTTGACGGCGCAGCAAAACAGGAAATTTGACCGGGCGTTGCTGCAGTGCCAGGACCGATTGATTCATACGTTGGCATAAACTGAAACAGGGAACCAAAAAGCCGACCATTACGGAAGTTGAATTTAAGATATTCTTCAGCACTGGATGGCGCGTTCAGGGGTGGTGTTCACGATTTTGCCCCGCTGTAGGATCAACATTCCACAGCCGCCATATCACACTTCATTACGTGGAAGCCGAGCGCTTGGCGCGGGCCAACATTCAAAGAGCTATGCAAGCACCAAACGCTATATGCCTTGATGGATTTGTTGGGTCCACCATTGGGCCCAATTTGCGTTCGCCGCAAATGGGGACGATTTGCCGTCGGGGGAACCACCATTCTTTGTCCGCAAGAATGACGCAAACAGTATCAAGAACTAAGGGCGGGAAAAGGCCAACCCTGAAAGCCAGTATCACTGGATCCACATTTTTGAGGAAACGGATTGGGACCAAAAAACTGGGTCGGCTTCGCCAACCTGCGTGAACGCGTGCTAGACGCCGTTCCAGGGGGAAAAGCGCGACGGGGATTCGAGCGAGGTGCCCGAGTGGCGGCTTGCAATCAGGCATCCTTCTTCGC
>Ga0163217_1023303_pt1 | contig 10416 bp, 13 predicted proteins | sample SynspAceP_FD_185933 | JGI IMG/M metagenome (GOLD analysis project Ga0163217, IMG submission 185933) | Saline lake microbial communities from Ace Lake in Antarctica - Synechococcus sp. Ace-P (PacBio error correction) | ecosystem: Environmental > Aquatic > Non-marine Saline and Alkaline > Saline ... | reverse complement strand
GTGATGCGTGGTGGTGGCCTTTCTGGCGATGAACCTCTCGCGCAGGCTGGCACGCCTGGACCAGCCCATTGGCGACCAGGCTGCCAGCTCCACCAGCGACGACTCGGAGATTCGGAAGCTGTGTGATCGGCTCGAGCGCATCAAGACTCGCTACATCGCGCTTGCTCTGCCCATGTCGATCAGGTCGATTACCGCGAATCAGTGCTGGTTGAGATCGAAACCATCTCCCGCCCTTTTTTCTGGTCAGATCACCAGCGGCACTCAGCCCAGAGCTGCTGCAGCAAAGCCCCGGCGCGATCCTGATCTCGATGGGCTTTCTGGCGTACCTTTGCCGGGCCTGACCGTTGCTCTGAGTGAGATCGCTTGACGCCCTGGGCACAAAGAATGCCAGCACCGAAGGAAAACCATGGTCAAGCCCTCTCGGGATTGTGGCCCCATGGAGCCGCGTTTCAGACGAGCCTGGTCGGTCTCTTTCTGAGTTTGCTCGTGGCTGATCTGGACGCAGATCGTCGGCACCAGGAATGCTCTGGAGCGCATGCTGAGCCCTGTTGAGCAGCTGGCTGGAGGACGGTGGCTTCCCCCAAGCAGCGCGACAGCAAGGTGATGGCTCCCCTTACGCCAATCGATTGCAGGATCTGAATGCAACCAGCCTTGAACTGCCTTGTCGCCATCCTGCAAGGAGTCGATCAAGCCATGAACGAGGCTTCGTCCGCCAAGCTCAAGGAGATTTCAGTGTTCAACACCACACTCACCTCCCAGCCACAGATTGCCCGGTTCGGCCAGCTCGGCAGCGTTGCCAATGCCTTCAACCGAAAGCGGCAGGATTCGTGCAGGGCGGCCACAGGCTTTTCGTGACACTGACTTCGCTCGACCTTTGCAAGCAATCGGTACGAGGTCTTACAGGAATCCCAGGAGCAGATCACAGCCAGTTCGATGGCCTCAGTGCCCGCCTTGATCGATGTGCGAGATGGGCTGATGCTCGAGCAATCGGAATGGGAAGTTGCTCGCCAAAACGCCGAAACAGAAACTGCCAGACCTGCCGACCGCCAGCCAGCAGATGCAACAGGAGAATTCAATCGCTGCAGGCAGGCCACCTTGTCGCTGGAGCAGAGCACAAATCGTCGACGGAAGCCAGCAAGCAAGCCTGCGAGAGGCCCGTCTGGAGGTCATTAGCGCGGACCGCAAAGCTGGCCTTGGAGGTGTCCGAATGCCAGTCGCGCTCCGCCTGGCTACGATGCCCTCATGGCCGAAAGCGCCAGGGTCGCGCTGCACTCGAGCGTCACTCACCAAAACTGGAATCTCAATGTGGGCGCTCGATGACTCACCAGCGCCTTTGTGAGTTCGGTGCAGCATGCCAAATTCGAGGATGAGGCCTGCTGGCCGGAGCGCAGCAAGCAAGCCGAGAGACATCGAGCACTACGTCATCAATTGCAGCAGGACTTGGTGCGGCCATCAACACCCAGCGAGCCCGCACTCATTGAGCTTGATCAACCGACCCGAATGCCCCAGGGCCTCAGCCAGGGGCTGATCGAGATTAAGTGATGGATCTCGAGGACCCGCCTGCTCAGTCTGAGCTCACTGGCAGGCCCGTGGCGAGATCTTGGCACGGGAGGGGGCGCCTGATCATGGCCTCGCCTCCAGGCGACGCTCCAGAACAGCGACACCACATTACTGGATCGGCTATACGACCTTCCTCAGCACTAGCCTGCTGATCCTGCTGATTACCGTGGCCATCGCAGCCCTGCGCGAGCCAGTAACCGAGAAACCCACCCCCTGTTCCTATTAACGGAGCGGGATCCTTCCCTCAGCACCAGGAAAGTAATGTCTGAGCCCAGATCAAACAAGCCCTGGATCGACGCTATACGGACATTCGCGAGATCATCAGAAGGACCGGTCGACAGCGTCGAAGTGATTGGCCACACCGAATGGTTAACCTTCACAGGGATGAGTAAACCTCGATCTGGCTCGATGCCCAAGGCCACCGTTCATCAACGCTCAACGGTTTCTGGCAGGCTCAAACACCGAGCTGGGGCTGCTGCGCGCCCTGGCTGTGGCCCATGAGCTCAGGGCCAGGCTGAATCCGATTGGGCAGCGAAGGGCTTAGATCATTCGCCCCTATAAACCGCCGGTAGCCTGATCGAGAGATGGTCGGTATTTCCCCCCGCCCGAAGAATTCGTGCCGGAACGGCGCCGCATCGAGCTGCGCTTCCACGCGGTCAGGAGAACCGCTGAAGAGGCTGCCACCCACCTTCAACCCTCGATACGCCTGCGGCAACGGAGCGGAAGAGTCGAGCAGGCTGTCAGGTTCACACTGCCAGGCGGCTCCGCCCCAACAGCCGCCCAGTGCTCTCCCTCCACGCCGGCCGTGGCCGTTCGATGAGCGCTGCTCACCGGTCTGCTGCGCCGCTCTCCGCGAAAGGCCCTGGCGGCTATACCGGGCCTCCACAGAACTCACCGCCACAACCAGCGTGCCTTCGCCTCAGCGTGGCCGAGTCCGCTTCGGTGTTCCATTCTGTGAGCTTATCGGTGGTATGCCGTCGTCTGGTGCAAGCTGATTTTCCCCTGCCTGGGTGTGGGGGACAGCGAAGACTTTTCAGCGTCTTCCCCACCGCCCTGGAGTCTGAGGGGCAACAAGATCTGGATCTTGCAGATGCTTCCAATCTTCAAGCCGGTGGTGCGCGGCCAAAGCTGGACATTGTTCAAGCCAGGTGAGAGGGTGCCCGCAATCGTCATTCCCCGAGCAGAGAAGCAGACGATTGGCTGTTGTGACGACTGAGAGCCTTGAGCGTCGGGTCAACCAGCAGCAGACCAGACAGGACAGTGAGATCAACGGAACTTCGCTCACAATTGCGGATCCAGCAGGATGCTACTCAACCGCCGGTGAGACTCTTCGAGCAGCAGCCATGACAAAAGGCGCACCGGAGGAGCCGAAGGACATTGCTGCTTCGCGCGAAGAACTGGCTCCTATGAGCTCAACGAGATCTACCTTTCCTACCACCGGTCTTTACCTTTGAAGACGTCCGATCCGAATAAAAAAAATTGTCCAAGGAAAGAAGGCTGCAGGGCACTCTCCAAGTCCAGAACTATCGGCAAGTCTCAGTCCACTAACAAACATCGGGATCAAGTCGGGTATCCCCGCTTTGTTTTTCGTGGGCTCATTGGCAAGCGTTTGTAGTTATTGCACTTGGGCTGTCCCTGAATCAACAAGGAAAAAAGTATCAACAATTCTTCTCTGAGAAGCTGGATTTTATTCCAATCGCCCATAAAAGAACCCGCGCCTTTAAGCCTAAACGCAATCTCAATACCAACAAATCCGACGCACCCGCTGGTTGCCGAAACTCAAATATGAAGCATCTCGCCTTGAGGAAACCAATCCAACAAAGAAGACCAACAGCAACAAAGCCCTCCGATAGTAACCAAGGACCAGGCATGAAGCTCCGTTACGTTCCGTAGCTACCGCGACTCGAAATCGAAATCAGTTTCTTGCTAACTAGCATCCGAACAAACATCAATGGTCATATGTTTACAATGTTCAGTGGGAAGATGCTACAGCAGCAGAGACGTTTTTGGACCAATGGCATGGTAGAGATCTTCCAGCAAGGATGGCAAAAGTGCAAGGCCTTGATCGTGAAGCAGTCAATTCCACGGAGCACCCCAGAGGGAGTTGGAGCTAGTAAAGCAGCCTAGGCAGCGTCACCTTTCTAGAAGGGAATTGATCCAATTATGGAACTTAGATTTGCAGGCACTTTACAGCCTTTCAGGAACTGGATATATAAAGACTAAATTTACTGTTTGCTGTCTTCTACTTATTTGCGTCCACAATGATTCCCGGCCTTCACAGCCCAAAACAACTCCATCACAATGTTTCTCCATCGGTGACGAGGACATATCCGGATGATGAATTGAGCCAAGAAGATCACTGTGCGCTAGCCTGCATCTCACCCCGGATAGAGCCGAAGCTCCTAGTAGCCAGCAGATGCACCTTGTCTTCAGATATCTCCAGAGCCGAAGCGAAATCAGACACGGTGCGGCGCGATTCTTCAGGGCCGTCGTTTGATACGGTTAGACGGGCGGAGAAGGATCAGGGCGGAAAATCTGCAATAGATGTTACTAGAAAACGAGATGAACCTCATGCAGAAAAGATATGCCCAAGCAAGTGAAAGAAAGAGCCTATCTGAATTACCATACTTTTGGTCCAGTCAGCGGCAAAAGCTGCAGCTATGGCAAACAGCCAGAATCACTCGAGCCTAAGATTCTCATCTTAGCAGTACGCAGTCTCGAACATGAGGCAGTTCTGGATCGGCTCCAAGAGGGACTTTGATATAGCCGAAACGCTATCAAACTCTTATCTACGCAGCAGGACTACTACACCAAGCTCACCAGTACCAGTACAGCAAACCAATGACGAGAAGCCTTACAGCCTGCGCTGAGGGATTGGCGATTAATAATATCAAAACAGGAAACTTTCGGCAACTGACTTATTTTATGCTTGCAAGTGCCGCACTCGTCAGAGTGGACTGAGATTAGGCCATGCTTCGCTCTTCGCCATGCCCCGTTTATTTCAAGGATCTCCCAGACTCAACGTAGACTAGCTGTTGAGCATGCAATCATTACAGAAGCTCATTGCCTATTAGAAATAGCCGTCCAAGAACTCGGGTCATCAAAGGCGTAGATCAAAAAACTTGATAAAACAAAATTTTAAACTGTCGCGGTTCCGCTATCTGACTCATCAATCATAGCGCTTCTTTTGCCTATGCATGCAGTAGTCTCGACGCAGGCGTGAAATATCCACCGGGCTCCTTCGAGGATGCAGAATTTATGTGTTCTTAAAAGGCAAATGAGGTTGCTTAAGACAGATTTTTTTGAAACTTGTTCCTGACCCATCTGCATAATAGGTACGAACCCAAAAGCCCTTTTCAACCAATGGGAGAAGTCAGGCATTAGATTCTTTTTCATTAATCGAAAACAAATTTTTCACTTATAACGCGGAGCAAACCAGCTGCCTCTCCATGAATCCCTGCCGCCCAGCAAAGCGCATGTTTTCCTTGCAGCACCGCCCCAAGCGATGGCTGTGCCCTCAGGCTTGCGGAGGCTGCCCTGCTGATCCTCTGGTGGCAGGCCCTGTTTGTGGCTTGGACCCCACCGGTTGGAATTCGGTCGCCGGGGTGTTTCTCGTGATTCTCTGGCTGGCAGAGCGAAGCGGCAAGAGCCGCGGGAGACCGCGGAACCCCGTGCCATTGGTCGCCGATCCAATTGCCGCCACTTTCACCGCCCTGAGAGCCAAGATCCAGCTGCGAGCAGGGACGTCTGATCGGCGAGCTGGAGACCTTGCTGGCCAAGCCCCGCAAAGCTGGTGGATGATTTGCCCATAGGCCCTGAGCCGGTTCTAAACGCCACCCCCTTTCCCCACAAAAGAGCGATCGTCCGGCAAGCATTCCGAGGGGCTGGGGCGGGATCAGAGGCCAGCCGCTCCCAGATCCACGCCAGCTTGGGCCTGATGCAAGGCCGTGCTGAAGCAGGCTTTCGCGCTGGGGCGGTATTGAGAGGCCGCAGACTTCAGCATCACGCGTGAGGTTGGCGCGAAAATCGCCGCCTTCGTGTTCCAGGCGCTCGATGGGCATGCCGCTTTTTGAACGATGGCGTAGGCCTGCTCGCGGGGCTCAATTGGCGGCTTCGACAAGGCTAGCAGCACCCGCTGACTGAACACCACGCCCGCCCATAAACGTTCAAGTTTGCGCTGCATGTTGGCGATAGCCGCCCATCCCGCGATCACTGCGGTCATCATCGCCGCAGCATGAAGTGGAAGGGTGACGGAACAATCCGCAGCTCATTCGCTCCACCGAGCTGTGCTGATGTCCCGCTCATTGCCAGGCGGGCCACGTCTCCAGGGCGGCCACGTTGTAGCTGCGCAGCACGCGCGCCAGTTTCCGCTGATCCGCTCGCTGCGAATGGGGGTTGCGCTTGGTGGCATCGGGAGCTTCCTTTCTGGCCCTTGGCAAAAAGCTTTCCTCCCCTCCAGCACGTCGGTTTGCGTGGAGGTTGCGGATTTCAGTGGAGATACCGTCCCAGGGAGGTGCCAAACCAAAAGCCAGGGTCTGGACGAGTCGGCATTGCCGATCGCGGTCCGATCACCTGGGTGTGCTGACGGTGTCGGGGACCGACCAAGCCTTGCACGGTGAGGGGGCTTCCCACCATCAGGATCGGTGTGGCCATAGGTGCCCATCCGCTCGCTGATTCTGCCCCACGCCACCACCGTCTCCAACCGCTCCAGCCGTTCCTGGTTGCGGCAGGGTTTCAGCCAGCCAGCCAAGCCACCTGAAGACCGAGGTTGATCGGCTCGCCATGGAGGCATGGGAGCGACAACCACACGTGTCCTTGTGGGCCCCGGGCCAGCTCACGCAGAAGGCCGACACCAAACCGTCAAGTTCATGGCGGCAGGGCCTGGAACCGAGGCTTCAGGCTGCAGGGCCAGGCCAGTGTCGAGCACATCGGAAGTGGTCATGCGACGTTGGATTGTACGGCCAGAGTCTCCGACGTGCTCATTGACGTTGGTGAGGAAGGCAATCACGCGTGGCGCACCTCCGCTTCAATCACGGCAATCCGCTCAGCTCGAAAACGTGCCTTGGCCTGGGATCTCCGCCAGCGCTTTCAGCGGGACCGCGCCAGCGCACACTGGGCTGCACAGGCTGCCAGCTCCACCTCTAACCAGGTCTGGAATTTGCCTGCTCACTCCAGATCCTGGCATCTCAGGCAGGGGGAATAACGCTCGATCAAGGACTAGCCAAGCTCAATGTTGTTCCCACAATCTAGGGTCGGCTGTGAGCCTTTCTCTGGCCCTGGGCCGTGTTCAGTACCACTGATCTCCAGCCGGCTCGCGACCAAGGCCGGTCGGGCACAACCCTGGCCATGGGCCCCGAAGCAGCGCCTTGATCTCCATCTTGTGGCCCTCGCTTTGGTCGCCAGTCGGCCAGCAGGCTCAGCAGCTGATTCGGGCCGGGCCGGTGCGGTCTTGGGCGGCCAGATTTCGACAAGCCGGGCATGGAGGGCGAGCGGAGCTGGTTGCCAGACGTTGGAACAGGGCCCGGCGTTTTGTCTCCAGGGAGGCGAGAAAACTGATCGCGGCCGGAGCCTTCCCGCTGCAGGTCGAAGCCGGATCTGCTGGATGGCGTGGTCCTCCACGGTGGCTTCACCGACTGCCTGCTCCAACACGGAGCCAGCAAGGTGTACGGGGTGGATGTGGCTACGGCCAGACGGCCTGGAGCCGCGCACATGACGAAAACGGGTGTCCTGAAGGAACGCACCAACCTCCGCATCTCCACTCCGACCAGCTCTATGGTCCTGCGATCTCTGGGGCAGATCTGGCCGTGGGCGATCTGTCGTTCATTTCCTTGGCCCTGGTACTACTGCCCTGAGAAGTTGCTGGTTGCGGAAGCAGGGCCGAGGCGGTGGTGCTTGGTCAAAACCCCAGTTCGAGGTGGCAAGCCGGGTCGGCAAGGGCGGGCGTGTGCGTGATCCCGTGCCCATGCCGATGCCCTCGAAGCGTGATCACAGCCGCCGCAGCACAGGACTGGCTGGCTGCAGGGCTGGTGGCCTCAACCGGACACTCGTCCGGCTGGCAACCATGAATATTGCTCTGGCTCAGGCCTGGATCGCAAACAGAAGTTTCGAAGTACTCGATCCAGCAGCGAAATCGAATCCTTGGTGAGGCCCACACTCAAGTAGCGAAAGCCGATAAGGCCCCGATCACGCCGCTTAGCATGGCGCTGTGTCGAGGTCGCCGGGTGCGGATGCGGATTCCGGTCTCCAATGGTGCTTGATGAAGATCTTGCCATCGCGAATCTCACCGGATGCGGAGCGGCTTCTGATGGCGTTGACCACCGTTTCAACGCGGTCGTCATCAACGACAACGTCAAGTTTGAGTTTCTGCCAGAATTCAACGGTGAATTCGATCCCGATAAACGCTCAACCTGTCCTTCCTGCCTGCCGAACCGGCGCACTTCGCTGACGGTATTCCCGACAATGCGGGCATTTGACAAGGCCACCTTGAACATTCCTCAAGCTTGAAGGGACGAATGATGGCTTCGACTTTTTTCATGGAATCCACTTGAAATGGCAGGTTGAGGAGTCGGTCCATTAGCAAGACCTTGGTGCGACGGACTTGGCCTAGTCCGGCCGCGATCGTCGGGAGCCCGTCGGCTGGACGCAGAGCCCCGCTGGCGGTGGCGTCGTCGCAGATCAAGTCAGCAGAGGCTTGCTCCACGCTGACATACCTCAGCGAGATGATGCCAGTGCTTGTCTTCGAAGTGGGTTGCAGCCCAAAAGGGCATGCCCACAGCCGAAGCTGGTTGCGAGGCGATAACCACATGGTTGTGGGGGCAAGGCCGAGATCCAGACAAGGACCTGCGAAGGAGCCATAGGCCCGAGCATGCAGGGTCACGTGTCTCAGTTGCTACAACTGATCAGGCTTGTGCTGGGGATCAGCGACTCTGCAGCTGGGGGCAGATCTGCCGGCGTTGGTGGTAGACGCTGCCCCGGGTAGTGCAGAACAACGGATTCGTTTGGCAGGAGCTGGATCGTTGGCGCAGGGATTCGGCGAAGTGAACCCGGCGGTAAACAATGCTCAACAGCTTGGGGGCTGGGCGAGCTGATGTCGGGGGGTAGGCAACGCCCCTGTAAACGCGTGTGGATGGAGCATGGCTGAAGGCCTCCGAAGGGTTGGAATCACGGGCCGAGGGCCGGCCCGCCGCTTCGCGGAAAGCGAGCGTTTTGCTTCGCCTCGCGGGTGGGCTACTTCCAAACCAGTTGCCCAGAGAACCTGGAGCATGCTCAACGTTTTGTCCTTCAGTACATTTGTAGCCCAGTGCCAAACCGTTCATTGCGAAAACAAAAACCGCCGGCATTAGCCTGCTTTTTCTTAACCATTCAGGCCGTTCCATACCATCAAAGTTGTTCCAGCCATCACGCTTGCCCAGCAACGCTTGCAGAAGTCACGGGCCTCCTGCCCCCCCTCCTCGATGAACAGACACCCAGACGCCCCACTACGGCGCTCGGGCAGATTGCCGCAGCCGAATTGAATCTGTTTTCGAGACCCCCGGTCGGTCGCCCCTTTACGACGTTGGCCGATCGAAACTACCTTGAATCACCTGCTCTGCCCTTTTTCGGGGTTATCCGACTTTGGCGGGTGTTACGGCTGACCTACCAGCCGGTCCCCGCGGTGCTGAGCTCAAGGGCGCTTGAAGGCTGTATGAAACAGCTGGCGCGGATCGCAGCATCTCCCATGAGGAAAGTGGCCAACCGAATCCTCGACGGACTGGTCGCAGGGGCCTTGTGAACCCTGTCTGGATGCAATGGAGCCGAAACTTCAAACCCGGCGGGGAAACGTCACCACCGTTTGATCCGCGCCAGCCAACGGCACTCAGCTGCCCTGTTGAACCTCCTGGCATTCGCCTCCCGAGAGCGGCCACCCGGGACCAGGACCAAACAGCGCCGGGAGTTCTTCAGCAGGCCGTGAGGTGGCGATTACCAAAGCCAAGCCAGTGCCATGCTGACCCCGCGCCTGAATCGCGATGCCCAGAGCTGGCGGGTGGCGATCAGGCTCAATCCTCCCCCTAACAGGGCGATTCGCCAAAGCCGGTGTAGACCAAAAACCCGGCCACGCCTGGGTCCCGCTTGAGCCAGCAGCCAGGGGGCACTGGGCGGGGCAAGAACGCTGTCAACCCGCAACGGGCAGGGCCGCCATTTTCCAGCGGGGCGCCCGCCGGGGCAAGATCTGACCGGATCGAGACGGCGGTCAGCTTCCAAAAAACACCTCGATCGGGCCCTGCTCGTTGCTGAGGGTGAGGAGAGACGGGCTCCCACTTTTTGCCATCGGGCGGGTGGGTAGGCCAGGGACCCCAGACCTGTTCCCCTATATATATACGCAGCGGCAGTTCCAGCAAAGGACTGCGGCCGATCTGAACGGTGATCGCCGCCCAGCGGGCCCAGTCAAGGCCTTGATAAAAAACAGTCCATTCCCGCGGGAAGCGCAGCGGGTGATTGGACACTCACTTCGGCCGATATCGACCTTTGCTCACCGGCGGGGAATTTCTTGAGCAGCAGTTGGTGCGGGAACTTGGCTCGGGCCTACCGGCCGGGATTTTCCCCTCTCGCATCAAGGGGAAGCTGTCCACGGGCCAGGGTCGCAACTATGGCTGTCCCCGGGGAATCCAACAAAAGCTCCAGCTTCCGGCAGGGGGCCAGGAAAAACGCTCGAGCCGGCACGCCAGCGAGTGTTCCCCAAGGCCGAGGCCCACCATCAAGACCACCAAGGCCGGCGGTTTGAACAGGGCCAGGGGGGCCCCGGGGAACCCGGTCCCCGGCCGGACCCGCGGGCCGCGGGCCGGGGGCCAGGAAATCCCTCTCCCTGCCCCCGTTTTT
>Ga0163217_1021288_pt1 | contig 10416 bp, 6 predicted proteins | sample SynspAceP_FD_185933 | JGI IMG/M metagenome (GOLD analysis project Ga0163217, IMG submission 185933) | Saline lake microbial communities from Ace Lake in Antarctica - Synechococcus sp. Ace-P (PacBio error correction) | ecosystem: Environmental > Aquatic > Non-marine Saline and Alkaline > Saline ... | reverse complement strand
TCCCATTGTCGTGTAAGCATTGTAACTGGACAATGCTGATAATTGTTCAAACGGCTATGAAACCTATCTTGAATATTAATTCCAGCATGTCAACGCCTGCTTTGGCTTTCCTGTCTCAGGCTATAATTGATCTGTCCAACAATCCATCGAAGGCTCGAAGGTTTTCATTCACATTTAATGAGTATGTCGCTGTCCCAACGGGTGTTTGAACCGCCACTGCTGTTTGACCGGTGTGGCCTTGTGCTCCTATGTTCGGTGACGGTAATCAAGTAATCCGTCTTCTTTCATAGCGATTGCACATGTACTTTGGTTTTAGATAATCTCGCATTTAATAGGCTTACCTTGGCTTCCTAAGTAAGATTTTTGCAGTGATCTAGAATAGCACCTTTCATGTGTTCACAGAGTTGTTTGCCGAGCTGTTCTTTTTCGCTCCTGGGCTGTCCCTTTGCCTTTATAGAAGTGGATTGGCGACGGCCTAGAATCGTTTCGTCCTATATACTCCTTCACTCTGGATAACGATTCAATTTTTGTGTTTCGTTGTTGATCATTTCTAACTTTTTTTGTTAGGTCTTTAATGTCAAGGTAGATTCACCAGTGCCTTTCTTCAGCTCTGCTTTTCCTTTTAAAGCATTTCTAATCAGCTTTGAATGTAGGTCTCCTTGGGTTTTGATGCTCTAATGGCCTCCTGATTAGCGTCGATCGCCGTTATACATTGCTGGTGATCAACCGGTCGCGACAATCGGGCAGATAGCCAGTAAGATCCCCATCTTTCAACATGATGCTTTTTGTTTGAGTGGTTGTTAGGAGACTACCAGGAAGGCGGGCATTTTTGTTGTTCTTCGTTTTTGCTTCCTGTTTTAGGCCACCAGTCAGTTATTTAAGCAGTTCCGCCATGACCCTCTTTCCTTTATGAAACCAACAAAAATCAAGCGAACAAATGCAAGCTTACTTGCTTTCCGACCTTGATTATTTTGTTTACCAATGAGTATTTTTCGATTGCTTCTTATAGTTCGGCCAATGAGGCCTTACGGTGATAGGAATACTTTGATTCTTCCTACCTTTGGACATCATGAACTTTATCCGATGTCTTGCCCTATGTGTGACGTTGGGAACAGCGGATATTGTTCTTGTCTTAATCGAAAGTATGGGAAGATATCAGGAAAGGACGTTATTCTGAGGCGTGTCATCTCTTCTTAGATTTCTCTCGAACAGATAGCCTATAGTTCTGGTCAAATCTCACTACAGGCAGAACTTTCGGGATTCGTACGGGGTATATTTTCACGTTTTACCTGTATGGTTGAGAAGGTTTTTGAGCTTTTCGGATTCTAACATGATCTCTGGTTAAGTATGTGTCAGCGAAGACTATGAGTCCGATATCTTTTCGGCGCGACCCGAACTTTGTCATTCGGACTTTTCTTGACTATCAAAGTGGGATCATTGGCGATTTTTTAGGCTTTGATCCGAGTATGATGGACCTCAAATTCTGGTTGTCTTGGGTTGATCTGGACAAGTTGTTCCGAAAGCGGGTTAGAAAAGGGCTGCAACAGTATCGCCTCATTGAGATCTTTCAACCCAGACCTTCGCCGTCATATTCGTACCAGAGCGGGACCTATCAGCCAAAAATGGATCTTTGTGTTCGTGATATTTAGGCTTGTGTGCGCAATGCCGAGTATTATGTCGAGATATGTTATATGACCGCTTTGTTGGATTGATGCGGTAAGGAGTTTATTTGCTTTTCCAAAGACCCGGGAATTTGAAAATCTTTTGTTATTTACGGTTATCACCGACTTCCTGAGATTCTATGTTTCGCGGTGGATCGATTCATGGTCCCGTTGATCATTTACTCCTTGCTTGAGCGCAGCTCTATTCAGGGGATGGGTAGTCCTTTTGAGTGACGCCCTTCATTCTTGCTTTTGAGGGAAATGATGGTTTGGAATTCCAGAAATCGCAGCTTGGGAAGGTCAGGTTTTACCAGCTGAATATTTCAAGGAAACTGTATCTTTGCCTTCGATGCGAAATAAATCAACTTTTTGGATACTCGCGGGGAGTTTTCTTTCTGTGGTCAGTTATTAAGAATTTTGACAATTCTTAATATGTGTTGATAAGTGTGGTGAGCTACGAATAAATTAACGACATTTATGGATTTTTCAAAAGAGATAAACTACGTAGTCAAACTGGAAAATCTCTGGCTACAATATTCCAGTTATTCTGTCTTCGCTTTCTGGAGATTGAGACTTAGGGAATTATATTCCAATAAACCCTTCTTCGATCTTTGTATGATACTAAATGAAGTCCCACAAGGTTAGGCAGCCTGATAAATCGGTAGAACTGTCAAATCTGAATATCGTTGAAATTCTGCTAGGTAATAAACTGGCCTTTATCGATTTTACTTTCTACCGTAGCAGGGAAAAACGGCAAATTCTATTCTTTTAGGTTTTTTTATTGCCCCTCGGTGCGGACATATCGAATAGGAAATCCTCATAACTCGGTCTTCAACACATGTCAAACCAATCTGGGTATGAACCACTCGGAGTTGAATCAGATTTTGTGAAGTATTGTGTTAGTATTTAGGTAGGCGTTGACTGTATCGAGACTGGAAAGCGCTTCCAGTTTTCCCTTTCCTCATGTAACAAATACGTTCCGGGCCCAACTCTAGCATGATATTTCGTGTGTTCTAGTAGTTCTATAATAGCCATTTAGGCAGTCTTTTTTTGCAGCGGTATCCATTCATGAATATCGTGCATCATCCGTCCATTTAAACATACCAATCATTCTCATTCTTGCGGTGAAATTTGTCGTAGGTTATCAAATGATTGAAACTCGTACCCCATGATTGTTTTATTTGCTTAGCGGCCTTGACGAACAGCTTAATTTCCTTGATTTAAGCCGCCTAAATTTGAGAACGTTCATTAAGTCCATTTTTGAAAGATCATTTTTATAAAACACGATAAGTGTACGTTATAAAAATTAATGAGGCGCCTTGGATTTTAGTTGAATTTCCACTTCCGGTAAGTTTTGGAAGTCTCCCTAGCCATCTATTGCCCATTCCCCTAAATGTAACCAGAATTATCCTTGTAGTCGTAGAAATCACACTTTTATTTTGATTTTCTGATTATCAATTAGCCAGAAAAATGATTATGCTCATTGTATGTTTTCGATTGTGTCACTGATTATTCATGACAATATCTCAGTGATGCTGGATAAAAGCCCAATCCCAATGTGATAATGGAATCGAATAAAACCAAATTATTGGCCAAACATACTTCTTAATCTATTTGATCCTCATTAAAATTAAGAGTCTATTAAATCCGGTATCTTGCCCGATTGGTATTAATTGTTTCTAATCGATTGGGCTTAGCTCATTTCCGCGGCTATACGCTGAGCAAATCATCACCCTTGGTGAGATCCATTCTGATAATCCATGCCAGCACGATCGGATTCATGTGGAAGGATTTTTACTTTTCCTCGTCTGTGAGGATCCGGGAACTAATTTGGCGATACTGAAAAATCCTCTGCGTTCTGACGTATAGCGAGCTTGGAATTACCGAGTACCATCAGTTCTGTGGGTTACATTGATCGAAAATTAATCCACAGTTGGCACGATTTACTATTGACCAGTGTAAATGTGTCATTCTGTGATTTTAAGGTATGAAGCCGCACAATTCCAAGCCTTCGGTATATAGATATAGAGTCACGAAACGGTAGTTTGGAAAAAGCTCGCCCTGATCTCCGATATTGACTCGCGAGGATTGTTTCTAGTGTATGGATAGCATCAAGTCAACGTGTACCTGACCACAAACGGGTAGTGAGTCACTCTGTAGCGAATCGGACCATGTGGCTTGGTACGTTCTTCCATATTAGTGAACAAGTGTTCAGGGACTTGTTCACTATAGCTCATAGTCATAGGCTTATCTCCGCCATCGTTCTTCAGTCGTTTTATTTCGAGGTCCCTAAAACCTTCTGCTTGAATCCTTTTTAAAAGCGTATCGGCTATATCGTAAGCCGTATCTAATCTTCTTGATTGTAGTTATATGTGGATCTCGGATAGGTTTCCGGGGAGGGCATTGCAGTACCGATTTGTTTTTGCCCGTCCACACTTACCCTCCTAGCGCTGCAAGTTCAAATTGTTCAGATAGAGCCGAACCTCTGCATAGTTGGGAGGCCACTATCGTCTTCCAATAATGGGAAGCGATCTTTTGCCTTCCAGGCCATAGCTTCTTCAATAAATAAAGTATCAGCGTAGCTGAGGCTATTTGTAAGCCTACAAGCAATTTTCCGTCTTCAAATATAGGCCTTTCCGATCTGGGATAATGTACTGCGCTTCTACGAGTAGACATCGGGTAAAAGGGTCTTGAGCGTTGGATGTTTATTCCGAGTGCTGACATGAAGTCAGTGTATCCGATTCTAATGAAGTAAGGTGATTCAAGTATTCTTTTTGTCCTCGATTTTTTAAAGCCCAGTCCTGATTCTTTCCCAGCGCCTTTGCCTTGATAAAGTCCCAATGGACTGGACCAATCCCCATCGATCTTTGATGAAGCCAGAAAGGTCTATTATAGTTTAATCAAACGATTTAAGTCCTTTTTATCCTTTATTGTTAAGGCATTTTGGCTCATAAGTATACTAAGAAGGAACCGATTGTCAGCAGTATCACGAACGGCGATGAATACAATTGCGTGATCTCCTCGAAAGCGTAAGTCCATGTGAAAGTATTAAGCCTCTTAATATAGGAGGCGATTTTTCACGGCACATAAGGTCTAAGTATAATCATATGCCGTAAGCGGGATTGGCGAATCTTTTGATGGAGCTGAAGCTGTTTTCATTGATCCTCCTGATCAGCGGTTACGTATGTTTTGAAAGACCTCTTTCTCCCGAACCTCAGGTCCAGCAGAGAGGGTCCGGTACACAACGTCAGCGATAAGGTATCTTTTTTCCTCAATATGCGTTATTCGTACCCCTATTCCATCTCTTCACCGATGTTTTAGCGAAATATCCTTGAACAGCAACTACAAGTTCTTTCGAAAACCAAAGGCCCTGAAATAAAGCAATAGCCCATTGATCGGCCAGCATTTTCCATCAAAAGGCCCGGCAGTATTCGATACTTGAAATCTTGCGAATATGTTTTTGGATGCGATAGGTAGTTGGTTCCGTCTGCTTATGTCAAGTTATTCCAGCAATTCGATTACTCACTAAGCTTTTTTCTGTTCGTCTCCTCATAAGTGCGTCATTTTTTCGAGATAGCGTCTTGTGAAAGAATTACAGGTACGTGATACAGCGCTAGTATTTCAAAGATGCTATATTAATCCGCTTTCAAGGATCTGCCTTCCCTCATTTTTCTTTACGATCATGTTAGCTGGATCGTTCTTGATTTATAGATCCCTTACAGGTTTGGTGGATTTCTGGGCGATGATATTGAGTTTTTTCAAATGGAAAAGGCTCATGAGATTATTTTATGTTCTTCATTGGAACCGTCAGTTAAGGGTCCTTCAAGTTTGCCTAGGGAGTGAAGTAGCTCTTGGCTTTAGAACGATCGATTTCCCACTCGATAGCAGGTGCTAGATGAAACTCGGAGGTGATCGCGAGGTTAATGATCGTATGTCGAATCGTTTTTTTTCTTCCGATGGTCTGCATTTTCGGGCGAGCTTCAGCCCATTATGGTTCAAGGTTAAAGAAAATGACAGGGAAAACGCCCAACAATAGGACACAGGATTTAAGAATCAAATAGAAAAAAGCTATATGACTATAATGGGTCTGTAAGGGTGATTATAGAATGTCTTTTGCTTTAAGGATCTTGGCTAGTTGCTTAACAAGTTGCTTCAACATGATTAGTTATCAATATTTTTTATCTTCCGAGTGCCATTTTATTTTGAATTGGATTGCATTGGAGTAAGCAAGAAATGCTTCTAACTTTTATCACCAGGGGACTTCAGTACTTTTATAGGCGCGAATCGCTAGTTTGGCATTTAGTAGATCATCGAAAATTGTTAGCTGTATAGACCCATTACTCGAGTGCCAATGTTTTTAGGATTTCATTTTTTCCTCTTCAGAAGCTTTTTGCGGCTGGCTTTCCTAATTTTCTACAATGCGACTCATCAACCATTCTGACGGCTTTATCCCCCAAAAGCGAACGGGTAAGGTTTCTTAGATTCAATAGTCTGCCATCAAAGGTTTCGGTTGGGTAGAGATTTGTTCCTCAGATATTCATCTGTTGCAATTCGAAGCGGTATCTTAGTTTTAAGGAATTTCAGGTTTACTTCTCTTGATTAGATTAGAAAGTCGGTTTTGCATTGATTTTACATTGAAATTCGGAGGTATAGCTGTTTCCTGCCAGAGGTAAATATTCTTCTAAATCCATTTCATGATTCCCCCATTCCAGTTACAATGAATCCATTGTTTTTCTCTTATTTTCGATTAGAGATGTTTATTAGTCTAATGTTTACAACGCGCTTTTAATTTGGTCTTTGAATTCACCTTGCATCTTTTTGTTAGTGAATGATGTCTCATTACACCTCATTATAGAGTTTTTACCCCGAGCGCATTGGAATGCTTTAAGTTCTTCATCTGACTTTGACTTGATTTCTTGTAAGGTTGTTCGGAATAAGATTTTGAGATAAGGAGTTTTGTGAGTTGATTTGTGCAAACCTTTCTTAGTAATTCTCCTTTTTTCGCTGTTGATTGATTATCATGAAAAATCTGCCTCGCCCAGTCAATAAAGACGAAAGTGATCGTGGGTATGATATTTGAATCTGAGATAGCAAATCACTTCAAATCCAGGTTTTTCGAATGGGGAATTTGTGCTAAGACTATCTTCCGCGTCTCCTTCTTTTCAAGGGAAAATATCTTATTCTCATAAGTGGGGACAAACTCTGGCTGCATCATGATTCATTGCGGTTCCTTAGATTAATTTCGAATGAAGCCTTTGCTTGTGCTGTAGATCTAAAAAGTGTTTGGTGAATCGATTGATTGCGCAACAACTCCGGAGTGTCCAAACTCCTGTTTTTCCTTGTTTTCCAGGAGTGTGATCTTTTCTAAAATTTAATCTGCGGGAGTTTGTAATCGATAAGCCGGGAAATTGCTCTGATTGTGAGGATCAAAAAGCCGACAGAGTCGAAATAGGTTTTTCTGGAAAGCCATCTGGAACCAGATAGAGACGAATCCAAGCGTTTTTGCTTTAGCCGAGTGTCCATTTTTTTTTTGGGAGATTGCTTTGACCCGAAGAGCGAGTATTCGGATTAGATGTTTAGATAGTCAAAAACTCGAGGTGATGCCTTCAGTCGGACGGCTTCCTCCTACCAGTGAATCCATCGTAATGGGAGTATTGGGTTTTTCCTTGCGGCATTGATTACTTCATCCCATGTTACATGGCTCATTAATCGGTTTTATTAAATTGGGTCAAGGTTGTAGGTATGATCGCCATGAATTGTTCATACCATCTTGACCAAATAGTTTCTAGCCCTCTTTATTCAACGCGAATTCGAACCAAACTTGAGTAAGCAATCTTTAATGAGTATATGTTTTCATGGATAGCTTGTTCCTAAAGATAGTTTTTAGGCAAATCAAAACTATTTCTAAGCATAAATTTTGGAAAATGCCTAGGTTTCCTATATCAAAGTTTTTTGTCTAATCAAAGATTGCCATGATCAAAATGTGCACAAGAAATTTATGCATAAGGATCGATTCATTTATTGCTTTTTATAAACTAATCAAATCATAGTTTTAAATCGAAGGTTAACTAATCACTTTTCATAGGTTCTTATTTTATTAATTTCATTAACTATCTTATTATGAAGAGTACTAAAGCAAGTGTGATTGGCATGATTGTGGTGCTGGATGATTTCTGGTAGGCTTTGCCAAAAGTGATCAACCGCGGTAAGAAGTCACCAGGTTTATGGCCTTACGCACGTACGTTTCGGCGGACCTGGAAAGCTGGTGAAATCAACTTTCTGATCCAGATGGTCATCGGCGGATAGTACAATCTCAGTATTCTAAAGGGAGGCTTATTGCGGAGGACCTTGTGATTATGATTTCCTGGATTTATGCGGAGTAGTACTGCGGGATCACAAGCTGAGACCTGAGACCTGAACTTTGTTGTTATTCCACTGATGAAGCGCTGGGTTCTCATGAGATCCTCGGGCGGACCATTTGCTATGGGATAGAAGTAGAAGATTCCTAAAGTGTTTCACTGTACCTCAATTATTCCTGAGGCGGCTGATAGTGGTAAAGTGCGGTTGTGGGTTTTAGGCAGGGATTCTTCCATTTAATCAAGGATACTGTTGGCCGCCGTTTAGAGGTTGTCGGGATGTATCCATACCGCTGCCCGGCCGTATGCAGTTGAGATGTCTAACAAAATGGCGAACTGACCAAAACCCATTGGTTAATATGCTTCTTCCTGGAGTCAAGGCTGATATCCCGGGGTTACTTTTTGGAATGAAGGATGTGATTTCATCATCGTGTGATGTTCTCGTCCTCAGATTGATGAGAGCTTGAGCTTCGAAAGAATAGTTTCATGTTCTGAATGATTAGAAACTATGAAGGTGTCCTGATGGTTGGTGTTGAAGTTTTTAATCAAAGTGAAGTAGTGGACAAGGGCGATATAAGTCAAAAGGGAGATGGAAGATGGTAAAGTCCAAACCCTTGCGGTTAAAGATCTTTTGATAGCGATGCCCAGCTGCTAGTGGTAGAGCCGAGGCTATCCCTTTGCTTCCTACTGCTTGGTGTAAGCAGGTGTTTGGTAATCGTTGCAAGACGCCCATGATTGTATGGACTATCTGACCGGGCTTTAGGCGCTTGTCATACCATTGGCGCCTCATGATGGGATGGTAGGAATTAGTACCATCGAAAGGGTGAAATGGCCATGTTGGTTCTTGCAAGACCGCCTTTTCAGAAGTTCCCAGATCAGCAGTCTAGCGGTGATGGTTACATTTTCGACTATGAGAACGTTAAAGAAAAAGAACGAATGGGTGGGTGTACTGCTGGAGTTTAGATTGCCAGGATTGGATGTATCCAGCTGAGCCCTGGGTGCGGTGGCGAGTCTTTACGATCGAAGAAAAGGGGGAAGACTTACTTGGACAGTTTTTGTAGTCAGGGAGATTAAGGTAAGCTAACTTACCATAAAGATTGGGAGTTGGACATAACATGTCCTTTTACATTTTGATGTAAACGCTCAGAATGGCTTGTAGTCGAAATCTCCGACTATGATGGAAATCCATGGATGGACGATGTCCAGTCGAGCATTTGGTTCATTTCCTTTCGAAGCTTTTACACTCACCCCAACTTCTAACTGCAAACTGTAAAGACATGAAAAGTAAATTGTTTTCTGCCGGCACTGTGGACTGAGTTTTTCAATTGCCGTCAGTAAACAAAAGCAGTGTAATTATTAAGAACAACGTACTTTACCTGTGATAAAGAACCTTCAGAATACGATGTATTGGTTCAATGGAATTATTAAAGTAGAATCAAACCTAATCCGACTATGGAGTGGAGGCCTATAGATGCTTACAGGCAAATATTTGATTGCGGGTTATGATGCACACTTCTTAGTCGGACTTGATGTGGTCCCATGAGGCTAACTCGCGATCACGTCAGGGAAGTTTCAGATGAAAGATGTGGTCACCGAGCTTGAAATTGGGATCTACCCGGTGTGTGGGTGAGGTTACCCGTTTCAATGCAATCGTTCTGCCCAATGTCAATTGGAGGGGACAGGAATGCTTGAAACTCGCTGGGGTACCCAAGAATCCAATGATTATTTATGATGGATGTTCCTCGAGGTCAAATTTGCCCATTGGTGAAACCAACCCGTGTTCCGGACGGGCATGGCTTCGGCCCAAGTAGAGATGGCGAGAAGCTGTATTCGAGGATTTACGAGCAGCCAAATATCAAAAAGCTTGGCGATTACAGGATTCTGCCACTGTCAGAAAAGGATATGCAACTTACAAAATACTGAGCGGTCTTCGAACCCTTTGCGGGATATTTGGATGGAAAATCCATCACTTCACTGTTCATACGTCGTGCAGGATGAAATTTATTATTTGATCAATGTGGGCCTCGAGGATTTCACAACTCACCAAACTCGTCTTTTCCCGATACCCATGAGGCTTTCAATGGAGTGAAGGCTCCAGAAAATCGCAATATCCGATGGGTGCATCGGTTTCGGCAGGGGGGACTGTGGGGCTTACAAAATTCGAGTGTTATTATTTCTACGCTTTCCAATGCGCCATCTTGAATTTGACATGGTGCAATCATTCTATCATTTCTGAGTTGCTGAGTTTGATTCGTCACTGTATCATGGAAGCTGCGTTAAAGAACGCAGCGTATGGAGGGAAGGATGATTGAGGTCTTTAGCGTTGATCACGATTACCAGGCGTCAACTTGGAATCTCTGATGGTTAGGTCATTGAGAGGAAAGCATTCTTTCTCTTTT
>Ga0163217_1114278_pt1 | contig 10417 bp, 14 predicted proteins | sample SynspAceP_FD_185933 | JGI IMG/M metagenome (GOLD analysis project Ga0163217, IMG submission 185933) | Saline lake microbial communities from Ace Lake in Antarctica - Synechococcus sp. Ace-P (PacBio error correction) | ecosystem: Environmental > Aquatic > Non-marine Saline and Alkaline > Saline ... | reverse complement strand
TCGACGCTCGGTGGTGGCAGCAGCGATGCGGTGGAGCCGAGGGGAGAGATCGAGCAGGCCGGGCGTCGGGGGGCTCTCCTGCAGGGGAAGCCGAGGCCTGCTGCCGGATTAGTCGCTTGCGCCCGTCGTTGGCCGCGAGACACCACTGCCGAGGTTGGCTGGACGCCGGGACCTTGCTTTCGCAACGGGCGATGACTTCGCCGTCAGGAACTGGCCATCAGCGCGGCCCACTACTGCGGCCTTTTATGGCGGGTCGTCCACAGATGGGCGTTTCGAGGGAAGGCCTGCAGCTGGGGTTTGGCAGGGCACCCCTTCGTGGGCGGGCCAGTCTTTGCCGCCCGGAAGAGAATCAGGGGCCGGATGCCCTGGAACCTTGTAGTGGTCGCGGCTGCTGGGTGGCCCCGGCGTTTCCAACCCTCGATCTTGCAAACGGAGAGCCGACCCGCATAGTGCTCCTGTCCGTCCATTTCAGGGAGCGATCAGGCGCAGGGCACACAGGAAGCCCAGAAGTCAACAAGAACGGTGCGCTGGCCTCCAGCACGTTCGAGCTGGAAGCTGAATCGGTGAGACGGCGGACCAGGCCACGGGGTTGGATCAAGTGCCGCGATTGTATGATCCCTGAGGCGGAAGCGGATCAGAGGAGTGGCGACCGGGTTCAGAGCTTGTCGATCGAGCGCTGAGTTCCTCGAGTTCGGCATTCACTTCGGCCACCTTGACCGGTTCGAGAAACCGGTGGTGGGTGTCGGCGGAGAAGCAGGGGCAAGGCCGAGGGGCGCCTTCCAGTCGATTGTTTCACGCCGCGAGTGGGCGTCGGTCACGTCTAGCCGCCTCCAGGAGGCGAACTTGACTTTCGAAGATCGCTCCGGCCAGTTCGGCAGCCGCTTCCCGCTGCGCGCCTCCTGTGGAGAAACCTTTCTCCTCCATCTGATCGAAGGCAGCCATGGCCGAAGTGCGTGGCCATGCTGCTGACGGCACTCTGCAGCTGTCTGGGCCTGGCCGCCCTGGGAAAGCGGGCCTTTGAGATGTCCTTTTTGGGTTTTGCCTGGGCGATCTTTCCTTCGAGGCCAGCCAGGCTCTTTTTGAGGGTTTCCACCTGGCCCGACTGGCTGTGAGCTGGCTGTGGAGGCGGATGGCGGTGGGTTCCTGGTAAGTTCTTGCGACGGCTCAAGGGGCCTCGGCGGGCCAGGTCTTCCTCGCTTTCTTCAGCGCAAGCTCGGCGCGACTCGTACCAGGTTTTGCTTTGGGCGGGGGGGGGGGCGGGGGGGGGTTTTTTTTCGGGCCTGCATCGGCCTGATTCTTGATCGTTTCTGCTGGCGATTTCGCCGTGCAACGCCTGGCGATAGTTTCACCAGATCGGCCTGCATGTCGTGGACCGACTTGGTCCAGGATCTTGCCGGGGAATCCTCAGCCTGCTGACCAGATCGTTTGAGGTGGCCCGCAGCAGGCGGCTGAGCCGATCGAAGAAGCCCATGGATCACTTTGGGGTCGGATCTGAGGGTAAATCGGCGGTCAAGCGGTGTGGGCTGGCGGTTGGCCGCACTTCGTGGGCCGCACCCTACATTTTCGCCATGGGCCATCGCTCCCGCGAATCAAGACCCGGCAGATCGGCCCACGATTTCAGGTGCTGGCGGCCCCCCCCCGCCTGCCGCCGTCGGCTGGGCGAACTGCCTGCGCCGGTTCTCCAGGGACAGTGGAAACGGGACGGCAATTCTTGGGTCGCTCATCTGGCAGGCGTGGCCGCGCATCGCCGGCAGCCAGCTCGCTCCCCACTGCCCAGCCTCTCCATCTCCAGGCGGGTGGTTGCTCAGCGTCGCGCCAGCCATCCCCAGTGTTACAGCCCGCGCTACAAACCGCCACCCAACTGCTTGGGAGCCCTGCCGCGGCGCGGTTTTTCTCGGTTGCGCGATCTCCGCTTTTCAGCAGCATTTTCCCGGGCTGCGTGCCCCACTTCCTGGGGCCGAAGCGGAGGCGTGGTCTGGCCGTTGCACCCCAGCCGGGCCGACGTTTCACGGTGTCTCCGCTTTGTCCGCGCTGCGGCAGCCCGGCGCCAGCAGGAAGAACTGGGCCGCTGGGGCAATGCAAGCTTCTGTTCATCGCAGGACGGCGGCTCAGTAGCGCTCGGGGCGGGGATCCCTCAGTGATCCTGGCTTTGCCCGCAGCTTGCAGGGACGCTCGGCTTCCTTGATCCGTCGAGCGCGCTTCCACCCGCCAGAGGCCGGTAATTGCCGTTTGCTGGCCAAACGGCGTTCGCACCAAGGTTTTGCCAGGTAGGGCAGTGGCTGGTGGAGGCGTCGATCACCACCAGCACGGTCGGCGAGCTCGTCGGCGCTGCGGCCGCTTGCCCTCGGCGCGTTTCGTTGTCCAAGCCGGTCACTCAGGTTCACCAGACCACTGGCCGAGAGGCCCTCATACAGCACCACCTGACGCTGTATTACGTGCAGCGATGGCTTCAGCACCCCGACCATCGCCAGGGATTCACCGGCCTGACTTTCCCGCCGGCTGCGCGGCCATTTCCCGGAAAACGGGCAGCCCCCGCACGCCATTCGCCAAGCTGCCACATCGGCAGGACGGCAACAGAGTGAAAGGCCAGAGGGGCAATTTGCGGCCAAGCAAACCAGCCCGCGAAAGCCCCGGCTCCAACCAGTGGAGCTCCAGCCCCCGCAGGCCATGGCAGAGACCGGCCACTGTTGGCGATCGGAGCAGGAAAACCGGCTGCCTCAGGTATGACCAATCTGCTGGCGCAGTTCCGCGGGAAGGGTGGGCATCTCCGGGATCGTGATCAAGTGGGACATAGCGCTTGACATCCAGGCCAACCAGCCAGGGTGAGAGTGAGGCGAAGGAGGGTGAGTCCCTGGCAAGCCACAACAGCGCCCTCCCGGACAACGGGCCGCCGCGCTGTCCTGGGCGGCTAGGCATCCAACGGGGCGGCAGCCGCGTGGCCGGCAACCAGTAGCTGGGCAATTTTGGTGCCGCCAGGTGAAGAACACCAGCACCGCTGAAGGCCAGCAGGCGGCGAAAGCTGCCAATGAGGCTGAAGGCAGGGGCCGGCGCTCGCTGCCACCCTCTCCCCGGGTGGTCCCTTGCCGCGCTCCGTCCCTCAGGCCCCTGGCCAGGCCCAGACCAAAGCAGGGGGGTGAAGGCAGGGCTGGCACCACCATCAACCGGCAGGAAATACCACAAAGGCTTGCAGGTGGTCGTTTGACGGAACGAGCTGAAGCGCCTGAGGTTGCTGATAGCCGAAGAAGCTGTCCCAGACGGACGCCCTTCCACCACGAGCATTGGCGGGCGTACCAGGCAGGGACAACCAGGCAGGTGGGCCCACGCTCGTCCACGAGCCCTCCAGCCGGCGCCTACAGTGGCACGCCAGGGCCCCTGTCTACTCGCCAGCGCCCGAAGCGCCACGCTAGTAGTCTCCCCTGGCAACCTTTGCCATGAGCACAGACCGAGCACCCTTAGCACAAGCTCTATCCGGGCCACCAGGGCCGCGCAGGGCTTCTGCCAGCACTGCTCTGAACATAACAACAGCGCCACGATACAGGTCCAGCTCGTCTGCAGCGGCCCATCTGCTGACATGGTGCTAATGCGCTCCAGAGCAGCGTCAGGGGGGAGACGCGAAGGCCAGGCGGCGTCAAGGCGGTGAGGGCCACCTGTGGCCTCGACGGCATGGGTTCCCGTTTGGCTGTTCCCCTGACTGATCGCCCGGCTGGGCCAGCGCACAGCGGAAGGCCAGGCTCAGCATCACCCCGATCGAGGCCCAGGCCAGAGGCAGCCGTGCGGCCCAGGTACCGAGCGGATTCCACTGTTCCTGGCCAGGCAGGCATAGGACCAGAGCCATCGCCAAAGACAGCCGGCGGCTGTCGTAAGCGGGCAGGCCACTTAACCAGGGGGTCAGCCAGTTTGCCGCTCTTCCGCCATGGCCTGGCTGAGCAGCGAACAGGGGTGGGGTCTCCATCGACCAGGCCCGTGCCGAGCTGCAGAGGAACAATGGATACCAATTCGCCAGAACGATCAGCATGGCACTTGCCGGCTGGCTTGCGAGCCAGGGGGGCGCCCGCCAGACCGGGAGCTTTGTGGGTGCTGAAGGCCGGGCGGGACGGGCGAAGGGCAGCAACAGAGATCAGGCGCCCAGAACCTTACAGGCCCTCGCTCAACCAGGGCCTCGATCCGGGCCGCGAACCGCTCCCGGAGCAGTGCTGCTCCACCCAGCGGCGGCAGTCGTAGCGGTTGAGTTGCTCGGCTGCCGCGACGGCCCCGGCCATGGCCTCGCCGTCGTCAGGGGGCACCAGCCATCCGGTGAGCCCCGACTCACCAGCTCGTCCGGGCCCGCCCCGCGGAGGCACCACCGGGCACCCCGCAGGCCATCGCCTCGACCACACGTTTGCCGTAAGCCTCGTTCCACTTTGGGTGTTCAGCAGCACCGCGCAGCCCCCCAGTTCGGCCTGAAAAGCGTTCGCTGGAGGAATCCGCCCCAGTCGATTGTGCCGGCGGGGACGGGAAGCCTCCACCCGCCAGGGCATAGGCGGGATCCGCCCGCAACCCCCAGACCGTCAGCCGGCGCCCAAGCTGGGCCGCCACGGCGGCCGATCTCCAGACCCTTCTCCGGGGCGATGCGTCCCGGCCCAGCCCCAGGCCCGGCTTCGGGATCGGCGGGGGCGGTGGAAGACGTAGCTCGCCAGGTCAAAGCCGTGCCCACACCTTCGCTGGCCTGCCCAGGCGGAGTCACGGCCTGGGCGGCGCTGGTGGAAGGCAAGCCTGCCCGGGGTTTCCAGGCGGTCCACGGCCGGTGATCAACTCATCCATCACCCGTGCCACCGATCCCCAATGCTCACCAGGTGGAACAGCGGCGTTGGCCAGATGCGCGTCCGGCCAGTAAGGGCAGGCGGGTCGTAGCCCAGGATTGAGAATCGCGTCGAAGGTCGGCCCTGGCGATTCAGCGCCGTTTCCCAGAGGCCGGCCAGCAGGCTGCCGGCCGGCAGTGAACGCCCCCCGGCGCCGGGCTGGTGTTGCCAGCTGGGCTTGATCCACCCCCCGGCTGGCTCCAGAGGGTGGCGGCTTTCGCGCCTGGCGGCAACTTGGAAACCCTCGGCAGCCAGCACGGTGAGGCTGGGCCCCGGTCGATCAAGCCGGCGACCAAGCCCGCCAGGGTCACTTTCCACACCACCACCCTTGCCCACTGCCAGGGTTCCCACCGCTGCTCACCACCAGCAAGCCTGCGGGCGATCGGCTCATTGGGCTCGCCTCCGCCCACCTTGGGCCCTTCCCAAGAGCCGTTGCCTTTTTGGTTGATCAAGGACCACCGCCCCCAGGGCCAGGCCGGCACCCCAGCCATTGAGGGGAAACGCCGTTCATCCAGCAAGCAAACCCACCCCGCAGAGCAAGGCAAACACGGGGGTCAGAAGGTGAGGGCGGTTGGAAGGCCGGTGAGATCCCCCTGGCGGGCAAACCAGAAGAGAAAGGCCAAGGCCAGGCGCTGCCAGCAGGCTGGCGTAGGTCCATCAGGCCCAGTCGATGCGGCTCAGGCGGCCAGAACAGGGCGCGGCGCCGGCGGAAATCGAGAACGGTGGCCCATCGCCGAGCCTCCCAGCAGAGGAAGCTGCCGAGTCAGCATGTGGGCCAGCGGTGATCGGCCACCGGATCGCTGTGGGCCATGGCCCAAAGCGGCAGAGCCGGTGCCCACCGCCATGGGCCACGGCGGCCCAAGCATCCAGAGTTCGCCATGGCTCCAGGCTCGACGCCCAGGGTGGAAGGGGCCGGTTCCAACCAGAGGGTGCTGCAGCAGCGGAGCGGGGCAGGCCGAGGCAGACGATGCGGCGAGCCCCACAGCAGCCCCACCCAACGACCGGATTGATCGCCTCCGCCGAACAAACTGCGCGCCAGCAGCGCCACCAGCAGGGCTGGGAGTCGCACAGAACTGAGCCCAGCCCAGCGCCGGTGTTGCCAACCTCCGGGTCAGCAGCCCCTGGAACAGGCTGCCGTCGATTTCAGGGCAAGGCGAGCAGCAGAGGCCGGTCTGCCGGGGCACCCGCAGAATGGGCCCATCACCACGGCGGCCAGAAAGCAACCGCCAGCCCGGCGGCAAGCAGGCGCAAGCCGACAGGCCACGCTGAGTGGGCCTGCGCCGGGTGTGCCAACAGGCTTTCATCGCCGCCATCGCCGTACCCCAGAGGCGCAAAGGGCAGTAGCATCAGCAGCCAACGTTAAGCTGGGGTCATTGGAGGCCGCCGTCAAACCACGCTTTTAAGATCAGCGACTACGCACCGCAGCGGAATTGCCCTGGCCCTGGCGCCGCAAGTCTCGTAAAAGCATGGCGCGCATTCGCGATCGAGGGGGCGATCGCGGGGTACGCGCGAGCGGGTGCTCAAGGCCCTGAGCAGGTGGAGGACGGGAATACCCGGCCCTGCGTGCTGCGCATGGACAGCCCGGGCGGCACGTGGGCGACAGCCAGGAGATCCATGCGCCGTGCTGCGCCTTCGCGAAAAGGGCTGTCGCGTTCGTGGTGGGCCAGCTTCGGCAATATTTACGCCTCCGGTGGCGTCTACCTGGGCGTGGCGGCCGAGAAGATCGTGGCCAATCGGGCACGGATTCACCGGCTCGATCGGCGTGATCCTGCGCAGGAAACACCTCTCGAGGTTGCTGGAGGCGGATCGGCATCAGTTTTGAAACCGTTCAAGGCGGCCTCTACAAAAGACATTCTCTCGCCGGATCGCGCCCTCACCGAGGCGCGAGCGCCAGCTGCTCCAGGCGTTGATCGACTCAGGGGGGGCTTTTACGGCCAGTTCTTGGCCGCCGTCGCACGGGCCGCCCCTCAGCGAGGAGGAGGTACGAGGTCTTCGCCGATGGCCGGGCTTCAGCGGCGCCCAGGCCAAAAGAGCTCGGACCTGGTTGTATGAACTGGGCGACGAGGACAGCGGCGCCGCCTGTGGCACGAACTGACGGGATTGGACGAAGACCGAGCAGACCCACCACCTTAATGTGCAAGCCCGCCGAAAAACGACTGGCCTTCCTGATTCCTGGCCGCAACCTGCTGGGCCAGCTGCACCCAGGCCGTCAGCCTTGGGCTGCTGTTGCGGCCAGCGCTCTGGCTCTGGCGGCCAATGAGCGAGCAGGGCAGATCTTGCGGGCCTGCGAGGTGCCACCACGCCGAAGGCCAACACCGTTGGCTGCCATCCGCGGCCTCGGTGGAGGAGCTTTCTCGATGCCTTGATCGAGCACAACAGCTATGCAGGGAGCCCAGTGTTGTCGGTCACCCTTTTCGGTGACGGCGGATCTGACGGCCTGTTTCCCCCGCATTGCCCGCGCCAAACCGGCTGGTTACGGAGGTGGGCCCTGCTTGATTGCCAAGCAGATGGCCGTCGAGGGAGACCTGCCCCGCTGCATCGGCTGCGGGCCCATGCCTGGAGGAACCCGGCCGTTCCGCCCGGCATCCCTATTTGCGCCAGGGCAGCCTTCCTCCGTCCGGACAGATCCGTTCACATCTGACAGCTGGCGGGCTGCCCTCCCGCCACTCCCCTGTTGCGGGTCTGGCCAGAGAATGGGGTTGCTGCTCCTTCCACCCACCCCGGGCTCCGATTTCCATGCCCTTCCCCAACCTTCTTCGCCAGCTTTCGCCGGCGACGCTTTCCGGCCGCCGGCCCGATCGCCAGCCGCACTCGCCGTTGCTTTGCGGCCGGCCTTGGCCCTGGGGGGGCTCGGTTGCCGGCCTGTTTGGTGCCGTTGTGGGCCGTTGCCGTGCGCCGCAGCCAGCTTTCAGCCCCGGGCACTCGCTGGCCTGGTGGTAGTTTCGCTGGGAGAAACGATCGCGAATTACAAACGGCTCTAATTACTTCATGACGGATACCGGACGCCTGAGCGCTCCGAGTACTACCTGATGTGCGCGCCCAAGGACCGCAACACGGGCCATTCTCAAGCTGGAGCGTGAACGGTGCCAGACCATTTTCGAGGCCAAGATCGAGGCCAATGGAAATTCAGCTCTGCCTAACAGCAGGAAGGCGGCATGACTGTCGCGAACCGCTGCCTGGAGAAAGATTCCAAGCCACGGTGAAATCTCCAAAGGCGGTCAGTCGATCGACATCTTTCCCGATCGAACCCATCCCTGACGATCGCCACCATCGAGGGTGTATATGAAAACATCTTTCAAATCCGTTCAACATCGGCATGTATCAGTTTTCAATGCTGGCCCAGGCGCCTGGAGATTGTGCCTTTCGCGGGCTATTGGGCCAGCTGGCTGATTCAGATTGAAACGGCCACCAACTAACCACCCGCCCCCTGACTGATACGTTGGTTTCATCGGACCCCAGAGCGAGAGTAAGCAGGAGCCGCCCCATGGACCAGCGCACCCTGGAAGGAACAGCCGCAAGCGCAAGGCGGTGTGCCGGCTTCGTGTCCGGCATGCGCTCCCACACCGGTCGGCGCGTGATCCGCCACCCGCCGCCGCCGCGGACGGGCTCGCCTGGCGGTCTGATCCGCGCAAAACGGTCGGTTCGATGGCCCTGCCCGCCGGACCTTGCGCCCTTGAGGGTATCGCGGCTTTCGATCACCTCTATCGCCAAAGGTCGTCGTTCCATGGCTCCTGGATGGATGCTACGCACCCTTGAAGCGATTGAGGCTCTGCTGAGCAAAGGCTCTGCGTTGCAAAAGTCAGCCCCTGTCGCTGGCGCAGTTGTGGTGAGCACGAAGGTCAGCAAAACGCTCCGGTCTGCCGCAACCGGCATGCGGCGCTTGATCCATGGCTGGATGCAGAACCTTTGCAGGGTCTGGCCTGAGCCCTTGAGCGGCCAGTGGTTGCTGTTCAGCCTCAGCCCGGCAGCGCCGAGGCCGCTGAGGGCTTCTGCTGGGAGGGAGAAGTTGAGTTGCTGGTTTCAGAAGGCGGCGTCTGAAGCCAATGACGGGTCAAGGGCCTGAGGGGCCAACGCAAGCACTCTCCCGACTGGTTTGGGTTCAAGGCCAATCCCCAGCCCATCGCGGAGCCTGTCTGTCTATGGGGCGGGGCCGGCCCGCGGCGATCATGATTTTCAACCCTGGTCTTCGGGCTCACCTGATTCGGCCTTCCCTTCGCGGTCGGGAGCCATCGTTCGGGCCTCTGGCTGCGTTATCGGATCACAGCCGCCGGATCTCCGTGAACGGTGGCTGGCTCGCGCGACCGCAGCCAGAAGTTCAGCTATGGCAAATTTCGAGAGGTGCGCTCTGGTTCCCGGGGCTTTCGGCTGCCTGGGAGACATGTTCCTTGTGACTTTGAAGACGTTTCAAGCTGGAGATGCGCTCGGTTCCACGGTTCCGCGAACCGAGGCTTACCATTCTCCGAGCGGCCTTGCTGCCAGGAGGCCCCTCGGGTTGGTTGCGGTCCGCCGGTCTTGCGGGCCCGACAGCAAAAGGATTCGGCGTCTCCCAGGCTTCCAGCGCCTGAACCGCTGACCCGCGCGATTGCCTCCCTGCTGGGGCACACTGATTCCCAATACCCCTTCCCACCCCCGCCGCTACCCCGCCGTGATCGGCTACATCTCCGACAACCTCCTTGCTCCCGATTCCTCGACTTTTTCTACGGTTCTGGTGTCCGAAGTTACGGCTGGCGATTCGTCGCCTTGACGTGTGGTGATCATTGCTGTGCCCTGCTTTCCACTCAGCGCCGGCCTTTTTTCCCCCCCCCCCCCAATCCGCAGTGCCAGGAGGATGCGGACGCCCGCCGGTTCATGCAGAAGCGGCAGGCCGAAATTCAAGGGCGCGCACGCCAGCGATCCAAAGAAGGCAAACAGGAAAGAAGCTGGGCAAAGCTGATGAAGGAATTCGCAGGCCCCCTGGCGGTTGTCTGGCCGCTGCTGGTGCAGATGCCGATTCCGTTCCGCGCTTTCTTTGCCCACCTTGCGTGGCGTTCCCCCTTTTTGCCGATGTGCCCTACACTTGAAACCTGAAGGTTCTGCCGGCTGGACCAGATCGCAAGCGGTCGAAACCAAGCCGTTTCCAAACAGCGCCAGCCATTCGATCTTCATCACCGAAACCAAACCAATGTTGGCACGGTTGTTCGCCAGCCTGGAAGCAGGGCACCAAGTCTGGGCGGTTTGGCGATGTGGCCCAGATTCAAACTTTCCACACAAGGAGCGGTGAGCCCTTTCACCAGGCCTGCTCCAAAGGGTGGGAAGAAACGGTTTTACGGCCTACCACCCCCTCCTGGGAGGTCATCACCCAAGGGGGATGGGTTTGATCAGGTGGAAGCCGAGGGACAGGCCCAGAAATCGGAAAAGCGCTCAGGGCCAAAACGGGTGAAGCCACCAATCGAGGCCAAGTTGTCCTGGGTTCTGGCCGGGGGGCCCCGTAAGCCGGTTTTTCCTGTTTATTCAAGGGCCTTGGGGCCAGGTGGCTTCTTTTACAACGGGACGGGCCCCGCGGAATTCAACTGGGAACATTTTTCAATCTTCCTTCCTCA
>Ga0163217_1081785_pt1 | contig 10417 bp, 2 predicted proteins | sample SynspAceP_FD_185933 | JGI IMG/M metagenome (GOLD analysis project Ga0163217, IMG submission 185933) | Saline lake microbial communities from Ace Lake in Antarctica - Synechococcus sp. Ace-P (PacBio error correction) | ecosystem: Environmental > Aquatic > Non-marine Saline and Alkaline > Saline ... | reverse complement strand
CTCGAACTTCATGTTGTTACTTTCTTGTTAGCTTTTCTCTACATTTTCCAATTTGACCATTTGCACCGGGACAATAATACATCATCTTTAAAATACCTTCATATATTATTAGTTTAACAAAATATCAATATAAGCCACTGAAAGGAACTCAGTGGCTTTTTTTTTATTGTTTTTTTAAATTAAATATTGGACTAGTCTAATGCCAATAACCAATACTACATCACTATGCTTTTTGCAAGCAACCATAATTGTATCATTCACTCTACATCAAATTTAGGGTGATGGTTATCATTAATAGGTTTTCTTTCCTTTTTGGTTTGACAACCTACGAAGAAAAAAACTAGGTATTTTTTTGAGAATAAAAAGCAAAATCCTTTCATTTCCATTTGCTCGGAGTTTCAACCACTTCTTTAAATTATCATTCAAGTCCATTCTCCAGATAAATCTACTACACTTACTGGTTAGCTTCAGGTCATTGAACACTGAACGGGACATCCTTCTCTCACGGTATTTAGTCGTTTGAACAGCAAAATTTTCTTCTAAAACCCTTGCTAAAACGTGCTACCTCACTGTTTAATAGTTCAAAAGTAGCTTCTTTTCATATAACGCATATCCCCCTATATAACGCATCTTTAATCACGTTAAAGGCTCCTTTACCCCTCAATGAGACCTACCGTACCGTCAACTTCAAGGATTTAACCGTCGACTGATGACTGTTGGAGTGCCGTTACAAAATAGATTCGGCTTACAATGGCATCATTCGATTTATGTGGTGTTGACAGCATGCCCGCCTATTCTCGAATAGCGATTTTAAACTTTTGCCCCTCCAGCATAGCTGCTCCGCTTCGATTAAGCGACGATACACTGGATAATCAGCATCCATGAATCCCAATAATATGATCTACATCATTCAAACACCAGACTCCATCATTATTTACACCACCAGGAGGGACTCTTTCAGCATTGTGTGTGAACAATTTTTCATCGTCCCTGGAAATTTCGTCTTTTTAATTCATTTCAAGCACTCGCTAATACATAAGATAAGCTGTGTGGCATCATGTCCACATGCATGCATCACACCTTTATTTTTTTGATGCAAACGGTAGACCCGTTTCTTCTTCAACGGTAAAGCATCACCCCCCCCCCCCCTAAATCAGCTCTCAAAGCTAAAGTCTCTCCAAACTTTCCTCAGTGGATGGTTAACAACAACTCCAATTCCACCTACATTTCGTTTCTAAAGTTGCTGCATTTTATCTTTGGTAGAAGCTGCTATGTAAGCCGCTGTTTTCTCTCTTTCTTGGGGTAAGATAAAATTCTGGCATAATATGCATGTAATATCTACGAGAATTCTCATATACATTTTCTAAATTCTCTTCGTGCATCTAGCGTAGCCATTAATTTATCTCTCATCTAAATTCCTCCAATTAATTCAGCTTTTACCATCTTTCTCCTTTTTATTTACGTATAGCCTTTTTTGGCGGGGCTAGACAAACGTCTCAGCCTTTTTACATATATCCGAATTTTCATTCTAGAACGTGCTTCCAAAAAGCGGACCCGATGGTCGCTTCACAAATAATTACTTGATGTCTGTGACGATCTTGCGCTTTTTTCGTGAAGTGAGTCGGGTTCTAAACGCTTTTATGTTCCATTTTATTTTTTATCAGTTGATTTAACCAAAGGAATCTGCAATCAAAACCACCTTTGCGGCTACTGCGGACCATTTACACCTGCAACATTGGGTCCATCGCCATGCATCAATAAAAGTTTGCAGAGATTTAGGCTTTTACTCCTTTTCTTTTTGAACAAACCGTGCCGGCCATAGGCACTGCTTGATACTTCCTGCTGCACCAATCATTTGGATTAACTTTTACCCTTTTTATTTTTACACATTAGCTTGCCCATCAACACTCCCCCTGCAGTCCCAATGCAAAAGCAAGCAGTCCTTTAAAATAATATTTTAGCTTTGTTTTGAACGGATAGAATAACTCTGCTTCAGCTTTTTGCTCAACCGAAATCCCTAAAAAATTACAGTAATTGATGTTACATCAAAGAATTTTGAAAGCATATCAGTAATATTAGGGACTTCTCCCACCTTTCTTTAATTAGATTTCCCAACATTAACATACCAATCAAGGGAGCTGATGAAGGCATAGTAAGATTAACAAAAATCAGTAAACCTATCGGAAAAAACAATTTTTCTTTTTGTGTATACTGGTCTTAACTGCTCCATTTTTTATCTTCGTTCTTTTTTAGTCGTTAGTTAATTAATAATTGGTGGCTGGAATAATGGAACAAGTTGCCATGTTAAGAATAAGCCGCTAGGCAATACTTGAAAGGTAAATGTGGAGCCAATTGCGCTTTGTTAAAAATAGCTGTTGGTCCATCTGCTTCCCCCAATAATTCCTAACAGAAGCCGCTTCTGGACCTGTCATCCCATAGCTAATGCTTCCCAAAAAAAGCAATAATATTCAATCTTCGAGCGCCACCTCCAAGCAATAAGTCTTGGATTCCAATCAATGGTCCAAAATCGGTTGCTTGCCCCTAAACAAGAAAAGATTAACGGTGGATAGCATACCAAGATTTGGTTCCTTGATACCAAATAATACAATAACCACCATTGCTTAGCCAATCAATAGGTCTGCTGCCATCAATCCTCCTATTGGTAAATTTACTAATAACATCCAAAAGCAATCCGGAATCAATAATAGGGCTCATACCCTTTTTTTTATAGCATAAAATAGAAAATGTACAAGCAATTCCAATTTCATAACTAGCCTCGTTTATGATTAAGTTAGCAAATCCTGAATTATCAGTTATTTTCTTATTATTGCTTCACTCATAATAATAGCTCCTCATCTTGACACTTATAGTCTGACTAAACTAAGCACCTGCCTCGACTGCGGTACTTTTGATACCATAACTTCTTGTTACTGCCCATTCTTCAGGTTGCATACAATTTCATTTTCCATCTTCATTGCTCTCTAGAACACATAAGACTTTGCCCAGCTTTTATCAGTCTCCCCCAACTGACAAGGCACATGAATAATCGTCCCTGGCATCGGTGCTTTACGTCATTCCATTTGAAAACTGCAGATTGCAACTCGTTCTTGTTGACTAAAACTCACTTTTTTGGGCAGTAATTTCTTACATCTTTACTTTTATTTATGTTCGTAACAACTCGCTTCATCAACTTTTCTGCTACTGAAAACTTTGGTAAACTTTATTATTTACTGTAATTTCATTAAGTTTTCATCCTACAGTCCTTTTTCTATTCGTTTATGGAGTTACTTTTGATAATATTTTCTTGGCTGATCTTCATTTTGCTAAAACTAAAGCTGTCAAAGTGCTTTACTGTTTTTTGTTTCTTCACTTCTTTCTTTAAAGGATCTTTTTTTATTGGAGAACGACTTTTTCTTTATTTATTAGAGTTTTCTTTCCTTAAAAATATATTTTAAATGAATTAAATCAGCTTGCCAGTCCCAAAAAGGTACGAGAAAGACCCATCACAATAGTGTAATGGATATATTGATGCCTTCTATAAACTAAATACTAGTCATCTTTTAAAGCCCTCCTTACATGAAGCGCTTAATTTTAATAAACTTCCTTGCGTCGTGGTATTTGTTTAGGTTGATACTTGTCTTTAAAATTTTCGCCTAATTGAGGATACATCGCATAAATTAAAACCATCTCATCCGGTACTTAGCGATATGGCTTATTTTCATTTTTTTGCTTTTCAAACTCAGGTTCCACATAAATCTTGTGGCCTTCCTGTAATGACTTTTTCGTCGCCAATTATTTTTTGTTTCTTGATTCACTAATAGGCGTGGTGGAGTACCATACAGGCCACGGAACATAATCTTTTAATCTCCATTGGAATCCATTTTATAACGTTTCGCCAGATCAAAGACGTTAACAACACCGCCTTGTGCCAAATTCATTTGGCTCATTGGTTGTCACAGCGGAGGGAAACCTAGGTCTTCTCGACACTTTTCGGTACTTCACGCAAAACTTCTTCATCACCGCTTTGTTGCTTTTTTGCTTGTTTAATTGTGAGTAAAGACTTAGAATAACATACCGCCTAGGGACTTGATTAAATTAAAGCCTTTGATCAAAACTGTCATTCATCTTAGGAATCTAAAAATTCATTTTCTTTTTTAAATTAATGGTCTTTGATTGGTTATTAAATAATCGGCAATTTACTTCTAACGATTTTCTTTTTTTTCAATGGGATATCGTAACCTAATTCGTCTAAAACAATACTTCAAGATTCCGTGGCTGGCTGACTGGTTCCTTCCTGAAAAAGGGGAAATTGCGGTATCAATAATATCTGCTTCCTACATTGACAGCTGTAAAGTAAGTCATTTTCTGATGATACCAAATTGTTGGTTGTGTATGCATTTCTAATAGGCAAAGAAGTACCTCTTTAAGAGCTTGGAATTCATTCTTTCACCACATAAGGTGTCAAAATCACGGCCATATCTTTAATTGCAAACCGGAATCTGCTCCTATTCGTCCAACCTTTTAGTTAGGTTCTTTCTATTACATAAATTAATTGTATTGAACTGGGACTAATCGTATAGGCAAATTGTTACTGCACATGTCCTCCACTTATTTTTTGATAGATTTTTACGCACGCTTCCATATTTTTCTACTATCATTTTAAAGCATACAAAAAACTCGGATAATACTATCCCTATTCTCAATTGTCTTCTCAATAAACTTACTCTACAATATCATTCTGCATAATGACATAACCAAAAGACTTTTGACCACGGCAATAAGCATCTCGCAGCGGTGTATGTGTCATTCTTTTCATTGATTTCTCTCAAACGTTCCCAAGGAGTCTTCATTTAAAAAACGTATCGATGCATCAAATTGTCTATTGGCCCTCCCCAAACATTCAACAGCGTGGTTACTGGTAAACCTACGCATTCCATCTTTTCTAAAATAGGGCCAACATTCTCCTCTGTTCTTCATTACCGTGTAGCCATCAGTCTCTGCATGGCCATCTCTTAAAACCGTTTCTTGTACTTAAACTTCTTTTATTTATTCAACTTCTCTCCACAATCCTTCAGGACAGTTACTTATGTTCTTAAAATTCACTGGTCTAGAATGAAAATAGGGCAATATCCAATTAATAACCTTGGTCCCAGCCACCTTTCTGCTCATTTTTATATTCAGACAGCTATTTTTAACCACACTGCATAGAACGCTTACACCACTTGGAACATACTTTTGTATTTATTTTAACATAAGATAGGATAATTCATACCTATCATTCCTACTCAATCATTTTATTTCTTTAATTGACATTTGGACTCTTATTTAAAGCTACACTTTAATCTCTACCACAAATACTAGCGCCGTTAACTAATTTTATTTTTCATTTACAAAATAAGTTTTTAATGGAGGAAAAATAAATGAGAATCGGAATTATTGGGTTAGGAGATATTGCTCAAAAGGCTATTTACCTGTTTCTTAGTGAAAAGAAGGAAATTGAACTTTGTCCTTTGTACACGCAAATCAGGAGAATTTAGAGCGACTTTGCAAAAAAAAATATCGTCTTTCAGAATTATGTACAAACAGTTGAGGAGGAACTAATTGATCTAAAGATTTGATGCTATGTTCTTAATTTGCACTCCTTCTGTACTCTTTTTGAACTAACTAAAAAATTATTGAGAAATGGTATACCTGTTTATATCGATTAAACATTGCAATGAATTTGAAGAAACCAAAACAAAATCGTTTCAATTAGCCATAGAAAAAAGAATTGTTGCGATGGTTGGGTTCAATAGCGAAAGATTTTGCTCCGATGGTTGCGGCTTTAAAAAAATGAACAGGAAAAGTGATATGGTTGTTAATACAAAAAAACAGGTATATTCTTCCTGGTGCATAAGAGACTTATTGTACAAGACTCTATTTCATTGTCGTTGGATCATCATGCGTTTTCCTAATGGATTACAGAGTAGTTGATTCTAACGTCCAATACCTAGAAAAGGACGGCTTACTTTATAACCGTCATTATTTCCAATTATTGGAAAGAATGCACAGCTATTGGTCATTATGAATCGAAATACGGGCATTAACAGAAGAGGTTATCGAATTACATGAACTGCTGGACAAGTTAGTTTTTAACGATCTTGTTAAAACGACCTCAGTTTCAATGATACTATAAAACGTTCATCGATTTCAATGGTGGGAACCAACTTTGGTTTAAAACGAGGATTTTATCCAAATTATAGACCATTTTAATTGAATGTGTGGATTTGAATAAACAAAACCTAATCCATCTATTTCTGATTCTCTTATTCACCACGAGATTTGCGAGAAATCTATGGAGAGAGTTACAAGACATTAAGATAATCTCTTTATTGTTGAATGATAAAGCCCTAAAAAATAGACCTTTTTTAGGGACTTTTATCTTAATTACTTAGTCATTCCAATCTCTTTGGACTCCAATAACCGTTCATCTAACTCACCTTCCATTTGATTTTATTCGCTTAAACTGTTCTTTTCTTACTAACTCTTATCGTTGCTTTAAGTAAAAGCTTTTGCTATATTCTTGGCTACTAGGAAATAATGTATTTAATTCTAATAATAGCCATTCTTTCTTTTATCCATTGATTAACCTCCATAATTCAATATCATTCTATTAAAGTTCAAATCTCGTTGTTTCTCTATTCTCTTCTATCATTTCAAATTTACCATCATTGTAAAATAAAAAAAAATTTTTCTTACGTTTTCTATTCCTAAAGAAGTTACATTTCGTTTTTTCTTAGTTGATTTACATAGCCATTTTTTCGCGGGAAAATAAACTTAGTTCAGTTACCATGTGTCAAAAATTAGATTGATAGTCAATTCAGTAGAGATCTTTTCTTCTTCAGTCATATAAAACCCAAACTGATGAACACGCAAATATTTTAAGAAACTTCATTCCCGGGTTTTATGAGCCAATATGCTTGAAAAGGTTTTTTGTTCAATTCGCTCTATATGGTATAATTCTTTTTCCACAGCTTGGTAATCTGTTTTGCAGCCCTATTAAAAAACGAATGTGCAAGTGCAAATCTTTGTTTTGTAGTGATTGCCTTTTTTACCGTATTGCAAAATCATCTGTTAATATTTATCTTGCCATTGTTTAAGCAAGTGGCGAACTTACCAGTAAAGTGGAAATTGAAAAATTAATTCGATCATCTGTGCAGCTAATAATTTTTGTTCATTAAGCAAAACATCAATAGGGGTATTCGAAATAGATTCCTCTACAATGCATTGAATCGTTACATCTTGATCATCAGGAATTGAATGACAGGTAAATATTGTTGGCTACTTTGGATTCTTTAATTTTCAGGATGAGAAATTAATAAATTAATGTTTATCACTTATATTATTTCCTTTTCACGCTCTATTTCTTCAATTCAGTACTATACTTAGAAATACCACTTTATAATAAATAAACGGAATAAGAAAGAAAGGAAATTGTCTCTACTTTGTTCTCTCTCATTTACTCTACTATCTTAAGATTCCAACATTTTATTTTTTTTTAAGGACAGAAATCATTGGCAATTTCCGGATAGGCACTAATTCTATTTCCAAACAAACCAATAGCTCTTTTTACGTATTCTAGCAACTAGATTTGTATTGATTTATGTACCACGACAATTTTTGGTGGTTTTTTTTCTTAATCTTCCTGACAAAACTCAGTTGCACAGAACACGGCGCTGGATAGTTCACTGTCACCTGGCTTTACGAAACTCACTTACATATTAATTCTCATTACTTCCCACTATCTTACTATAATAAAACTAGGGAAAGTAGGTGGTCTCTCTCCACTGGTGGACTATAGGCGAATTCACAAAGGTCATATATTCGAATCTCCCATTATAGCTGAACCGAATTTTTTGATTCTCAAACTCGTCTCATTTCGAACTTGTCAATAAAATTGGCGTTAGTTTCCTTTAAACAGGGGCTTTCCAATTACAATTCTTTCAGGTAAAGACAATAAAACCGTCTATGTATTCTCCATTTTTTTTGATACGTCCGAATTAAAATTTCTGGACTCCAGTTCTTTTTTTTCTTTATTAAAATGTCAACTTCTCTTTCAAAATCCCTTCGCTGTTTCTATAATTTTTCCAACTCATAATTTGCAATGGTACAATGTCTATATGAAGATAATAACCTGTGATTAATAGTCTCAAAGATTGGATATTGATTTTTTATTCCGCGAATGTTACCCGCTCTTCAATAAGCTGATGCTTCTTACTAATAGCTTTTTATCATCTAACGAGAGGCGTGAAATGGATTGCCAGCCATAGGACGAAATTTCTGTAACTTTTCCCCTATATTCGTCTAAAAGTAGCTAAATCTTCTACGTTTCGATAAAATAAAAAACCATTAATTTTTGATTCATTGGTTCCACCTGAATACAGAAATGATAATCGGTTCTTTACGATTACCATTGAATAGCAATCAAAATCACTTTTTCAAATACTCGTCCCAAAATTCCAAAGCTGTTAAGCAAGCGAAACAACGTTCTGATCATCATATTCTGACTCCTTCTCAAATAAAACAACGATTATTATATTCTATTTACCAAATTAAATCGGTTACAAGTGATTTCTTTTTTCTAAAATAAAGCTTACTTATAAAAAATCATTACCAACGTTTCTTTATCAACTATACCGTTAACATTAAGCGGCAATCTCTCATCTTCTTAATCGTTGTATTTGTGTCGTTGCTTGGAAAAAAAACGGTACAATAAAGAGGAAACGCATGTATGAATAAACTATTTAGGATGGAATTTTTAATTTGAAAAATATTTAAATAAATTCCCTTCATCTATTTAGATGAGATGGCTCGCCGGTATTGCATTTACAGAGATAGTAGAGCGTTTACCTGAAACGAAGATCATTCGAAAACTGCTCATAACAGAACAGAGCATTAATTAGTGGTGGTGGCAGGTGGTCAATGAACCTTCACATGCTGGTTTTGTTGGAACAAGGTATGGCTTTTTCTTGCTGCTGTTTTCTTGTGGGAAGAAGTTTCACCGTCTCCTTACTCCAGATCCAGAATCTTAGAAGGAAATCAAGGCTATGTGATGAATGGTAAGGGTTTTTTCTTATCATTAAAAATTATCTGGAGACATTATGAATTTTGGAATGGTGCAATAAGATATTGGCTGAAATGGTAAGACCATAGACGTTTGAATTTGTTGGTTGTTAGATGAACGCTGTTAAAGATAGACTAATACAGCTGGAAAAAAGAGAATTGCAGGGAAACTTGTTTTGTCATAAAATATTAGGTGCTGCCCAGCAATGATAGCGGTTTCTCTTTAATATAACGCGAGATTTTAAAGCCTAGCATGATCAATTAATTCCCAAATTAATTAAATCCTCTTGGTGTTGGCTTACGTGCTGCTACCTTCAAAAAAATGTAAGCCTGGATAATAGCTGAGATGAAAATTGGAATTTGGTGTTGCATTTCATTGGCGAGCCCGAAGAGAAAAAAATGAAAACCCCCCCCCCTTTAAAAGAGGCAAAAGAAATTTGTTGAAAAAATTAAAACGACGAGCTACAATGAAAAAAGCGAGAAAAAACATACCGCTTGTTTGGAATTGTAGGGAAACACCTTTAATGGAACAATTATTTTATGGGAATGATTGTAATAAGTTTTATTGACTAAAGAAGGTTCGTGTTGGCCTTTAAAAAAAGTAGGCGACTTATATGACCTCAAATTGACATGCACCCTCTTTTCATTAACCTTAGTCAAAGTTAGAGGGATTGATAAAATGGCTTGACCTTATCTACAATGCTCCTGTAAAATATTTCTTGGTGAGAAAGGCATGGATAAAATGGTAATCTGTAGAAAATACAAAAAAATGGGCTGATCTCTTTTTTTACAGCTCAATTAATTTGAAAAATAAAAAAACTATTTAAGTGGATTTTAGATACGCGGTCATTGCGTGATGGAGGATTCATTGGCAAGTTATATGGCTTCGTGGAAGCCAAAACAGCTCTTGAATTTGAGGTATTGGGCGGGACTCTAAAAGTCCAGAAGATTGTACCTCTTTATTGAAAAATTAATTTTGTGAAATGAAACTTTTAGTCCAGTAAAAGGGGTCGGGGCGGGCAGGCTTTTCTTTTGGGGACCATTTATAATGGGGGGATCTTTTGCTTTTCATTCAGTTAATGGGGCGAAAAAGCTTAAGGTCAAAAGGAAAGCTTTTAGGATTTCTAAAAAAAAAACAGGCTTTTCTTCTTCTAGGGAAGGCAGGATTGAGATTGGTTATTTTTCAAAAAAAAGAGGGGGAAAAAGCAAAAACCAGCCGGGGTGGAAAAAAAAAACAATTGGTTAGATGAATGCTTCCTGTTGTTGAAGCTGTCAAGAAAAAATTATCTATGAATAATGAAGAATCTCTCTCTTT
>Ga0163217_1078604_pt1 | contig 10417 bp, 11 predicted proteins | sample SynspAceP_FD_185933 | JGI IMG/M metagenome (GOLD analysis project Ga0163217, IMG submission 185933) | Saline lake microbial communities from Ace Lake in Antarctica - Synechococcus sp. Ace-P (PacBio error correction) | ecosystem: Environmental > Aquatic > Non-marine Saline and Alkaline > Saline ... | reverse complement strand
GCGCGATGACCGTCGATCTTGATCCGAGCGGAAACAGGTTGGAAATGGGGAATCACGCCGGGCACGGTGGTGGGTTCCACCGTGAACAACCTTGACCAGCGGCACAGGTTCGCGTTGCGGTTTGCTCACGAAAGGGATTCAGCTTTGGCTGGGCGTTGGCCCGGAGGCGCATCCGACTGCACGTTAGACCGACGGATTCTTGCCCTCCTGAGATAGGTTGTCGTTGATGTAGGCACCACCGAAGTAGAAGCTGAAGGCTGCATCGCCTGGCGAAGTCGACTTCGAGGCGGCAGTTGCTCCCGGTTTGACCTCCACCTTCAGCTGGGGGGACTCGGGCGTGAACTGGGTTGAAGACGCGTGACACTCCCGGTGGGATCGCCTTTGGCGTCAGCTTGGTTGTATTGGCGAAGAAAGAATCAGGCAGGGCTCAGGGCACCGGAAGCTCTGATCCAGCATCGTGGAACTCGAATGCCCCGGAGGTTTCCGTAACCGGGGATCGCGGGCGGTTTCCACACGGAAGATTCCGGGGCCCCGTTGTCACGAGAGACTTGCGGTTTCAGCCGCTTCAACGATTTCTTCTCATGAACTTGATCGGGATTAGGGGGTCATCCCCAGTTCTTGGTCCCAAAGAGAACAGAGCCACGGTTGGGGGCGTTGCCATCGAGGCTGAAGCCACTGATGATCACGGAGGTGGAGATCTCCGGTTCGGTTGCGGTTGATCTCAGCACCTGCGGCATTTGATCTTGCGGGTGTTCTGCTCGAGGCCGCCGGTCGGGAGCCTGCACAAGCCGATCGCGTTAGCCCTGGTCCTCGTGGGGCACGAAGCCGAGGGATCGATGTAAGGCCCCGTTGAGACGATTTCCCCCCACCAACCGGCCATTGATCAGCAGCCGGTGGGCGAGCACCCAGGCCAGGCTGCGCTGATACCAACCTTCCCCGAGGCATAGAAGCGGTTGAAGCCGCTGAAAATCGGCCCCAGGAAGCCCCCAGCAGCGCAGACCGATCAGGCTGAAGATCCCCACCGCTAGCGGACTGGACACCCGCCGAGCACCAGCCCCAGCCACCGCGCTGCCACGGTGACGGGCAGCCGCAGGGGCAGACGCGGTGATCAGGCCCAGCAGCGTAGCCGAGGGCAGCGCCCGCCACAGCCACCCCGAGCACCACAAGGGCACCGCCACCCACTAACCAGCAGGGCCATAGACGAAGCCGATCGTGGTTGCCCGCGATGGCATGGGCGGCCGGCTTCGGTGGTTCGCTTTTCACGCGCGCAGCAACATGGCGAGAAGCATCGGCGAGAGGTGAGGCGTTGAAGGTGGGAAATGGCACGAGAAGATGATTCGTGGCGGCGAATGCTGGTAGATTCGTGCCGGTGGCGCCGGGAAAAGAAAGAGCACCGGCAAGGAAACACGGGAAACAGCACCAGCGATGTGCTGCGATTCACCGCCCCGAACAATTCGTTCATTGGCTGCTCATTGCGGCCTTGCCAGGGCGGTCATCCCTGGGCCTCTTGGTGGAGGTGTTCCTTTCGATCACGGTGAATCGCGTCATCACCACCAGGCCTGTTCGCCAGCACCAGACCGAACAGGGTGAGCTGTTTAGGGAGAAGCCGGCCGCCTTCACGAACAGGGAAGGTGCCCACCAGGGCACGGGATGGCGGATGCAGGCACAGGGTGGCCTTCCAGTTCTGCGAGGACAGAAACAGGGATCAGCGCACCACCAGCAACACGGCATCGCGCAGGGAAACTGGTCACCCCACTTGGATGGAGGCATTGATGAAGCCCGTGTGTCGTTAGGAATCTTCTCGACCCTTTCATGCCGGGCGGCATGCTGCGGCTGAAAACTCGTCGAAAGCACTCCTCCACGCCCCGGACACCTCGAGGGCATTGCTGCCGCTCAACTGGTAGACAGTAGGCCGACGGAGGGAACGCCCTGGAGATCGGTGCGTTTGGGCACGTCGTAGGTCTCGGCGCCCAGCTCCACCGGCCCTACATCCTGAGGGGCGCACCAGGCCGCCGTCTTCACCGGTGCGCAGGACCAGATCGGTTAAATTCGTCGTGCACTGCGCAACCGACCCGAGCTGCACCGTGAGGTGAACTGCTGACCCTCAGAGCGCGGCTCTCCCCACCTGACCAGCTGGCACCAGGCGGGCTCGGGCTGCGCAGGGCGTTCACCACATCGGAGGAGGTCAGCTTGGTTTGGCCGCAGGACGAGTCGGGATCGAGCCAGAGCCGGAAGGCGAGGTGGCGGGTTGGCCGACATAGGCAGTGTGCCCACACCCTTGACCGTTTTTGATTACGATCCGTGAGTTCTGATCGAGCAGGCCCTGATTGATTCGTGCTTGAATGGATTTATTTGGCAATTCGTCCCTGCGAAGTTGTTACACCAGCAGAATCGAGTTGGAGCCTTGTTGACCACCACCCCGGATTGGCGCACCTCCTCGAGGCAACTGGGGCTGGGCCAGTTGCACCCGGTTTCTGCACGTTTCACCTGGTTTTGATGTCCCCGTCGGTGCCCTAGCGAACGACACGGTGATCGCGCTGCTGCCATCGGCGGCGCTGGAGGAGTGATTAGAAGTCCATGATTTCTCCACCCCGTTGATCTGCTGCTCCATTCACATTGGTGACACCTTCCTCACCGACCACCGCGTCGGCGCCGTTGTAAACGGAGTTCACCGTCACCGTCTGGGGCGGGAGAGGGCGATGTCGGGCAGAGTTCTCGATCGGCAGCAGGGGGATCGCGATCAGGCCACCGAATCACGATCAGCAGGCTGGCAGACGGTGGTCAGCACCGGCCGGTGTTGATGAAATTATCGGAAAGCAAGACATCGGCGCGGCTTCCCTATTTCACCCCGTCACGGCGTTGCCGTTGGCGGAGGGAGCGGGTGAGCAGGTGGTGGTGATTACGCGATCGCTGAGGGCCAACCCCTTGAAGCACCGGATAGCGGTTGTTCTGCCAGGATCGCCGAGCGTACTGGAATCTGCAAGGCGAACTTGGAGCCGGCGGTAAGGCGCGCAGGGGCTCAAGATCTCACCTTGCTGGGGTTGCGCTCAAGTCCTGCAAACTGCCGACGGAGAACACGAAGCTCTGTCCCGACGACTGGGTGACAGCAGCGAACGGCACCGAAGGCAGCTCGCCGGCGGCCAGCACCAGCGCGGGGCCGGCAGCCTCAGGCCGGGGCGGGCGCCCGTTGGGTTAGGGAACTCTGCCCTTGAGCAACAAGGTCTGGGTCCCTGGGGTGACGGCCGGATCCACCGAGTGACCACCCGGGAGCCAACCGCCGTGCCTCCCTGAGGTTCCTGCAACAGCACCGGCAGGCCGGGGCGCGACCCGATTTTGGTAAAAATACCGGGCACACGATGCGGCCATCAGTCGCGTCGTTGCCGCACCACCTTGGTGAAGGCCGCGCGGCGGCGATCAATCGCCCTGTTTCACCTGGAGCGGTCGTGATCACGCCGGCTGATCGGGGCGCGGCAGGTTGCTGAAGGGCCAGGTCGGGCCTCGCGGGCCGCCACCCGGCTCCCGTGACTCCGCAGAAATTGGGCCTTCAACTCGTCGCGCTTGCAGGGCGCTGGCAGCCCCTTGGGCTGGCGAGGAATTCAAAGCGCTCGTAGTTGAGCTTGTCCTTGTTCGCGCTTCAGCGATCAAAGCTCGCCACATCGGCAGCCACCTGGGCTTTGATCGAGCACCCAGCAGCAAACTGCCCCTGCTGGAACCTGATCACCCTGACGAGAACCAGCAGCGCGCTCAATCCGGCCTGGGGCCTGGGCCGCCAGCTGCACCTCCTCGATCGCTCAAGGGTGCTTGATCGTGTCGACGTCGTTGCTGAAGCGCCCAGGCCCCGGCTGGCGTGGACACCTCCACCTGGCGCACCGCCTTCCGGCGGCGGACTGGCGCAGCCGCTGAAGCGCCAACAGCCCGGCTGCCAGGACAGCGCTGTTCCCGGAGGAGATGGAAACGACCGGGAATGAATCACGCGGTCGGAGAAGTTGGGCAGATTCTGCTTGGACTCGGGCAACGATCTGTGCGGACGAGTACGACTAGCAGGATTGTCAACCCATCGACCTGACCTTTTGCCGCGATTCCAGACGGACCAAACCGTTCTTCGTGGCGATCTGTTTCGCTCGAAGGGCGCAGCGCCGCTTTGCAGCGATCGACGCCCTGGCGGATCGGATGCCGACACGCACCAATCGAGGATTTCGTGGGCCAGGACGGCAATCCTCAGGGCCCGGCAGGGCTGTTGCGCCGCGCCAGCGCCCGCCGACCGGGTGGGCCCAATTCGATCCTGCACGGCCGCCCGGACGTGGGCAAAAAACCACATTGGGCCCGGATTCATCGCCGGGGCAGCACCCGCGCCCACTTCGCCCAGCCTTCATGCGGGTGCTGGCCGGCGTTCAAGGAGGTTGCGGCGAGGTGAGGGCCCGCCGGCGAGCGGCTCAGGTCGCCATGGCCTGCGCAAGCTTTTCTGTTCATCGACGAGGTGCATCGCTTCAACAGCCCGCAGCAGACGCCCTGCTGCCTGGGTGGAGACGCCACCGGTCACCCTGATCGGGCGCCACCACCGAAAACCCCTGCTTTCGAGGTGAACAAGCGTTGTGAAGTCGGCTCGCGCCTGTTCCGCTTGCAGCCCCCTGAGGCGGATGAAACTGGGCAGTTTGCTTGGAGAGGGCCTGGCTGAATCCGGAGAGGCGGGGTTACGGCGATCGTCCGGTTGGCCCTGGAGCCAGCGCCCGCCGCCCACCTGCCTGGAGTGTGGCCCAGTGGCGATGGCCCGCAGGGGCTGCTCAATGGCCTTGGAGTTGGGCCGGTGTGAGCCACCGAACCAGGCGGCCGACGGGTGTGATCCGCATCGATCTGAGCATCGGCCGAGGAGTCGATCCAGCAAGCGCGCGGTTCTCTACGACAAGCAGGGGGATGCCCACTTCCGATCCGATCAGCGCCTTCATCAAGTCGGTAGGGCTCCGACGCGACGCGCCCTGTTCTGGCTGGCCCGGATGGTGGAGGCCGGTCGAGAATCCACGCTTCATTTTTTCGCCGGATGTTGATCGCAGCAAGAGAGACGTGGGCCTGGCCGATCCCCAGGCCGTTCGGTGGTGGTCGAAGGCCGTGTGCCGCGGCCTTCGAGCGGGTGGGGGCTGCCGGAGGGGCTCTACCCCTCGCCCAGGCGGCCCTCTAATCTCGCTGGTTGCCTAGAGAAAAGCAACAGCGTGCGTGGGCTTTTTCGAATGCATCCAAACTGTTCGTGCGCCAGCAAGGCAGGCCGTTCCCTCCCACCTGCGGCGGACGCCAATCGCGATGGCCAGCCATTCGGTGATGGCCAGGCTTACCGCTACCCCCATGCTACAGCGGCACTGGGTTCGCCCAGACCTACATGCCGGCGCCCTTGCAAGGGCAAGTGTTCTGGCAGCCCGGCTCCCTGGGCTGGGAAGGGGCCATCGGGGCCAGGCTGCGGCTACGGCGCGCCGCCAACTGGCCGCAGAAGCCGGAACAGCCGCGAGCAGATCGAGAATCGTCCAGCAGCAGCGAGGCCGACCCCCGGGTGCTGCGGCGCTGGCTGCAACGCAGGCCGTCGCTTGAAGGGGAGCGTCTCGATCGTCTCCGGCAGCAGGTTCTGGCAGGGGGCCACTTGGCAAACGCCACGACAGGTTTTTCTGGTGCTGGAAGGCCCGTTCCCTGCTTCGGGCCCTCGCCCCCCTCGGCGCCACCCTGAAGGGGCCTGGTTGATCACCGTGTGGCCGAGCCTCGGAGCGCAGCGGGCTGGAGGCCAGGTGCAGATGCTCCGAACCGCTTCGCCAAAACCGCAGCATTCTGCGAGGTAGCGCCCGATCAACCTGAACAACTCGCTGCCTTGCTTGGAGGCCGGGCCACGCTTCGAGTGGGTGGCGGCGCGGCAAACCCTTTCAGCGCGCGCCGCGGATCACTTTCGCCGCTGGGTCCAGGGACCATCACGGCCCTGAGCGCGAGAAGGCTGAGATCCGCCTGACTGTTCAGCGCGCGCTGTCGGGCCCAGCCGAAGCTCTGCTGGCTTTGGCTGTGGGGGCGAGGGTAAGGGCTCCCCCGCACGTTTCGCTACGCCCAAAGCTTGAAACCTGCTGCCCCTGGAGCGGCACTGGCTGGCGGGGAGGCCTTCGTGACTCCAGAGGCGATCGGCGCCCGCTGGAGGGGTCAGGCTGGAGCCTCGAATAACGAATTGTTGGCAGGAATCCCTTCGCAGATTCCGCCTCAGTGAATCACCTTGCGGGAACGCGGCGTTCGGGGCGGCAAGCCAGCCAGTGGGCCAGCCTTTGCGACAGCACATCCTCAGAGACCGCCATCTCAGAGATTCGTGCCGGTTTCACAGCAGCCCGCAGGCCCAACTGCCGCAGCGCCATTGCTCACACGCTGCTGACAGCCCACCGTGGTAAGGGGGCGCAGCGACATCAAAAAAGCCCCGGAATCCCGGGGCGAGCACAATCGGCAACGCCAGAAAGCCGTGCCTCGATCACCAGAGGCCGGCCCTGCCCCCTGGGATGGGCGGCGGGGTGAAGGGCATCGGGGGCAGGAGCCGGAGCCGGGTTCATTCCTTGACTTGAGCCACAGGGTCAAGTCATCTGGTTTGGCCTGGATGCAGGCGGGCAGGAAAGACATACCGGACAGCAGCGAGGTGCACTGGCTTCGCCTTCGATTTGCCTTCGGCGCAGATGTCTGCTTGCACGTTCGTAGGTGCCGCAGGTGTCGGCCGAGGCGCGAAATCGGTGGCAGGGCGGCCAATGATTGCCGGCGCGAGGAGAGCTCCACCATCGGACAGAACTCGGCGATCGATGGGCGCTGGCGCAGGGCTTGCACACGCATAGGTGCTCTGCTCCAGTAACGGACAGTAGCTCCGGCTTCTGATTCCTTTGAGAACTTGAACGCCGTCATCGGAGTAGAGAAGCGAGTCACGCCGACCACATCCAACGCTGTAGCGTCCTTGGAAAGACCACGCGCGGACCTCTCGGACGTTTTCCGCCAGAGCGGGACAGGCATCACCCGAGGGCACGGGTCGGTGACTTTTCGCCGCTCTCGTGAAGGTAACGAAGGAATCAAGGCTGGTTGACCACACAGCGCCAACCGGTGTTCCCAAGCGGACGGGAAAGGTCCGTATCGACGGGCGCGGAAGCGGGCAAGCGCCCGCCGTCGAGAGGCAGCCACCCATCAGCAGGGTGGCCAGTAGACGCTTAAAGCACGGCCAGAAAAAATGCCAGAATCACCTTTTAACCTAGCCTTCTAGAGTTGCATTTGCCAACATCTCAGCTGTTTGGTCCTGATAATGACAGATCACAAACAGATTTAACTGCTATCAGGATCAGCCGGGGGGTTACTGTGCGTCTCGCATGTTGCGGGACGCGGCCCCAGCCCTGGGACAGGTCAGACGCGAGCTTCGCAGCGGAAAGCCCAGGGGTTCCCTCACCCCCTGCAGACCACGCCACGGGCACCACGATCGGATCGCCTGCGACCCTGGGCCACGTGGTTTCGAGCCGCCCTGGGCATCAAGCAGGAGCTGGACAGACTGGTCTTCGAGGGTCAACGGATTGCTTCCATACTCGGGCTCTCAACCCAGCACATCGAGGAGCCGCTAGAATCCGCCCAGAAATAACGGGTGATTTCAGCGCCTACCGAACTGCGATCAAGCAGTACGGCTGCTCTCTGAACGTTGATCCATAACCGCCTCTTTGCGCGTGAGTTCCACCAGGAATTTCGCCTGTGTCCCACGCGGCCACGGACTTGTCATGGGACGTGTCAAGCGGCAGATCCAGGCAAATTCCGGCTGCTTCCGATCAGGTCCGCACAGCGAAACAAGACCCACCACGGGCGGCAAAGGGACCATCAGGAATCCGAAGTTTGGAGACCTTAGCCCCTAGTCTCGCGCGGGACAAACCGGTTTCGTTTTCCATGGCCTTGCAGCATTCGGCGAATGCCGCTCCCGACTTCACCTCATGGACCGAACAGCGAACCGCTCAGCCTTTCCTCGCTGCGGGGGCAGCGGGTGGTATTCTACTTCTACCCAAGGACGACCCACCCTGCGGTGCACCAAGGAGGGTCGGCTTCCGTGATCAGTGGGCGCCTACGAACAGCTTGGGATCCAAGAGTGTGGGATCAGCAAAGGACGTGTCGGCCGCAGCCACGAAAAATCATCGCCAAGCTACACCCTGCGTTCACCCTGCATCTGTGACCCCAGCCCTGCCCGGTGGCCAGCGCCTATGGAGCTATGGACTGAAGAAGTTCATGGGCCGGGAATACATGGGCATGATGCTCCAACACCCTTCGTGGTGGACCGGAAGGAGCTTGAGCTCGTCTATGCTCAAGGCAAAGCTGAGAAATGGCTGAGCAGATCTCACGGGACTCGAATCTGGGCTGAGCGCCACAAGGCCTTTCCAGGCAGAGCTCAGGTGCCCACTCAAAGTCCAAGGCAAGGCCTCTTTGAGTAAGAGGGGCCAAGCTCGGCCCATTCGCCCCCTGTCAGCCAGAGCGTGTGCGGGCCCTTCAGACCTGGCGCCTCCAGCGCCTGAGCGATCGGCTGCCGCACAGACCCCAGAGACAGGCGGAGCGCTTCATCGCCTCCGCCGATGGCGGCAAAGGCCAGGGGTTCGAAGCGCCGGTTCCCAATCCCCCCGTCGTGCCGCCCAGGCGAGGCGCCGGCAGCTGGGCCCGTCCCCCTCTGCCCCATCGCCGTCAGCTTGGAGTTGGACTTCCAGCCATTCAATCTCCCTCCGCGAAGCCTCCCTGTGCTTTCCACCCGGGTCAGGCTTCAGGCAGGTTTCCGGCATCGGCCACAAGGCACAGCACCATCCGCCCCCTCACCGCTGCCGTGCAGCCAGGGCCTGCCATTCCAGCCAAGGCCCCGGTCAACGCCGAGCCAGGGCGCATCGAGACCAGCGGCACGCCGGCCTGGTTGAAAGCGGCGCGCTAGCGGTAACTGGAGCTGGGGTGCGGGCTGTCCCACACAGGGCCCAGCAGCGCAGCCCGCTCGCCCTCCTTTGGCTTGAGGGCTGGCCGGTGCCTGGCTGTGCCAGCAGCGCAAGCGGAGGTGGCGCTTTGCTGCCGCCTCTGCCCAGTTGCCACTGCTGTTGCCGATTTCAACAGCCAGCGACGCCGGTGGGGCAGTCCCGGCACGCCCAATCTCAGATGCCCTCGCCCATCACGCCAGGCAGGGTGGATGCCACATTTCCGCCTTGAGCCCTGCAAACGGGGCCTGGCCGCGTTGGCCATCTTCGCGCTGGCGTCTTCGCCTGATCGCTGCCAGCATCCGGGCCGCTGGAATGCCAGTCACCGGAACCGTGGAGTAGCCCTGCTCGAACGAGCGGGGTGATGTAGGAGAGCGCCTGATCCTGCATGTAATAAAAAAACGTCTCGACTGGTCCAGCTCAGCAAGGGACGCAGCGACCATGCGGCGCGCACGCTGTCCACGGGCGGCATTCGGCGCAGGCGATGGTCAGGTCTTGGTTGCCCATCACCCCACTGGCCCAAGCCGTGCACCTGAACTGCTCAAACATCCGATCCAGCGGCTCCACCTGCGCATCCGCAGGTAGAGATCCATGTCTTCGAGTCGGCCGGTCTTCCCAGAGCCGTCCATGCAGCGCCTCCATGCGAGCGAGCTTTTGCTCCGGCTGCCGCCACTGAAGGTTGAGCTTGGCAGCTGGCAAAGGGTTTCGGCATAGCGGTAGGTTTCGCCGAAGTTAGCCGGTGTCACCCAGATCACGGGATGGCTGGACTGATTCGGCTACCATGTGCAGCAGGACGCGCCGACTGAATCGCCGAAGCTGGGTGGTCAGAGCAAAGGAATCACGAAGGTCTGCAAAAACCCCAACGGAGGCGGCCATCGGATCGAGGGGTTGGAGCAGGGCCGTGGCGGCAGCGGGCATCAGCAGGAGGGGCCGTCCGATCGGTGGGAGGCCGCCGAAGCCAATCAAGCTGCTCATGGCCTCCAATCCTCTGCGTTTCCTTCCAACGACGCTGTTGGTTCCCACCATCCTTTTCCTGACAGACGGCGGGGTCTGCCAGCATGACGGAGCCCAGCCCAGAGCAGCAAGGCGGGAAGCTACTGGAGGGGCGGTCATTGCCGGTGGCGGCTTCGCTGCGGTTGTACACAAGCCCCTGGCCTGGCGAAACGACGCCACAAAAACCCGCGATCCTGCTGATCGAGGCCGAAACGTCGGTTCGTCTTCCTGCCGCTTCCTCTTACGAAAACTTGCTCTCCAGGCGAAAAACTGCCGCTCCTGGGAAGTGGCTTCCTCCGCTTAAGGGGACACCCTTCTTGGCTTGGGCCACGGCGTGGCCTGTTGCGGGGGATCGGGGTGAGCGCGATTGATACTTCACGCCCTTCCTCCTTTTGGCCCGCACGGGGAAGCAGGGGGGGAAAGGGCTTTTGGAAAGTTTCCGAAGCTGGTGATATCTCTCTCCC
>Ga0163217_1067369_pt1 | contig 10417 bp, 12 predicted proteins | sample SynspAceP_FD_185933 | JGI IMG/M metagenome (GOLD analysis project Ga0163217, IMG submission 185933) | Saline lake microbial communities from Ace Lake in Antarctica - Synechococcus sp. Ace-P (PacBio error correction) | ecosystem: Environmental > Aquatic > Non-marine Saline and Alkaline > Saline ... | reverse complement strand
AGAACAACACAAAAAGAAAAAACGATTCAAATCCCAACCCCACGTAACAATATAACAGGAAAAAGTAAAATAGAACAAAGCGAAAAGACGACGGTTACGACGATGAAATCGTAAGACAGAAACAAATAAGACAAACATCAACAAAGCCCTAACAAAGAGGAAAAATAGAATAAAAAAACTGAAACACCGGAGCGTTAACATCGGAAGACGAGAATATAATAGGAAACACCAACAAAGGGACAAAACACAACAATAATAAGACGGAAGATAATAAGATATCGAAACATAAACAGACAACAAAACAACTACGAATACAAAAAAACGAAAGGTTCTGGGGGGGAAACCGGGCATAAGGAACAGCCAGGGGCCTTGCTGATGCGTCAGGGAGATTCCCGCCACAGCTGATGCTGTACCCAGCGGCAAGGGTAGCGGTCCAGATCAGTTGCTTGAGCCCAGGCCCCACACCCTAGGCGGGTGCTCCGAAGCGGAGGAAACTCCTCGGTTGAATTGGGATTGTTCGGCACCGGCATCCATTCCGCCGCGTGCGGGTGGTGGGGACCGGCCGAGTGGATGAAGTCCAGCCGGCGACAACTTCCTTCAAACCCTGCTCTTCGACGTCGAACCTGGCCATCGGAGTCTGTGCTGGTTGAGCCAGCGCTGCAAGTCGGGCAACAGGGTGTCGGGCCTGCTCCTTGATGGGCATCGCCGGCGGACCCACCGGGGGGCGACACGGCCCAGCTGGCGAGCATCGGCGCAGGCGCCATCCGGCCGCTCGATTTCACTGCCTGAGCCTGGCTGGCGATCGGCTGGTGGAACTGGCGAGAGACGGCCTGAAACATTCAGTTGGCGCAGAAACGCACAGCTCAGTATTCGAGGCGGTCCGGTGGGGGCGCCCAGTTGGCCGGATCAAACGGGGCCCCTCATCAGGCCATCCGCTGTGCGAAACACCCCTCGGCCCCATCCCTCCTTCGATCTGCACCTCCAGGGGGTGAGGGGCCGCAGCCGATCACCTCCGGCAATGTGAGGGCCTAGACTTGCGGGCCTCTTGATAGGCGACCGCAACAGCTGGCGGCGTACCGTCGCGCGTCCGGCAGGCAGGGTCGGCCTCGGTGGTCACCGGGACAGGACGAACCCTCGCAGGCTGCCCACCTGGCGGAACCATGCCCTGCGAGCTGGAGGATGCAGCTGACCGTTCAGGGCGCAGGCATAGCCTTCACCAGCTCGGGGCCTGTTCCTTTTGCTGCGCGGCTTGCTGCCAGGTGACGGGGAAAGGGGGGGGCCCACCTCCAAGCTCGCTTCACTGCAGCAGCTTGCAAGGCGTGCGCACGGCCGCCAGGCCGTTCCTGCAGGGCTCGGCAGGGCGGCCAGCTCGGCACGGTGGCGGCCTCAGCCTCCAGCCCCAGCGAGAAGGCAGCCGCTCGATGGGTCCGATTGACCTCGCATTGCCGCGCGCCTCCCAGCAGGTGCGTCGCAGCGAGCTGAACCTGCTGGAGAGCGCGGGCAGGGGCAGGTGCGCCAGGGGAGGGGCCAAGACCCAGCCGCTGAGAGGCCAGCACGCGGGGACAGGGGACGACTCGGCCAGGTTGCGACGAGACCCCAGCTGCCCCGCCGCGGGGTCAGGCTCCCTGGGCCGCTCCGTGTCAGGAACCAGCCGCAGCCAACGCCGAGGACCAAGCTCCGCTGGCCTTGCTTCCACGCCCCATACGAGCGCCGCGCCGTCCTTGCCGCCGCCTGGGCAGGTGGGGCGCCGCCACCGGCGCCTTCACAGCGCTTGGCCACTACCACCGATGAAGGCCCCGGACCTGTGGGGGACCCTATGGCGTCACCGCCTTCCGAAGGCCCCACCAGGATCACCTTTGCCGTGTCAGGCCGGGTCAGGCAGGCCGCCCAGCAGCACCGCCGCCCCGTCAACGCGAGCTGCTGCTCAGTTTGCTGGGCGCGCCCTTGCAAACCGGCGCCCTCCACCCCGTCGAGGGCGGGCACCAGCGGCTTGGAAGAGCGCCAGCGTTTCGGCCTCAGACCACCAGCGCTGCCGGGCCTTGGCCAGGGCCAGTTCGCTGCGGCACGCGCCAGCCCTTTTGCTCGCCTGAGTTCCATCCTGCAGGGCGGCTCACCCGCTCCACCACTCGCCCGCTGGGCTTTGAAACGCTCGCCCAGGTCGCGCCCACTGCTCGCGGGCCTTGCAGGTTAAGGCAAGCAGCGCCGGGCCGGCCACCGCTTCGATCCGGCGGATGCCTGCGGCCACGCCGCTTCGCCGGAGATTCTGAACAGACCGATCTCGGCGGCTGTTGGCCACGTGAGGTGCCGCGCGGTTTCATCGCACACCGGGCCGTCCCACCAACCCGGCACCGTCGCGTTCGTATTTCTCGCCGAACATGCGGCCACGGCTCGCGGCCCTGGCCTGCTCCAGCGCCATTCTCCTGCACCTCACATCGCGTGAGCCGCTTACGATCCAGCCGTTGATTCAGGTCCCTCGATCCGCCTTCCAATCCGCGCGGCTGAGCCGGCGCGGGCAATGGAAGTCGAGCGCAGCCGATCGAAATCCCACCGGGAGCCGGACTTGGCTGATCCAGCGGGGTCCACCACCTGCTTGAGCGCCGCGCTGCAGCAGGTCGGTGGCGGCTGTGTGGGCCTGGGCCGGCGCGGCAGCGGCGATCGACCGGCGTTGAGCTGTACGAGCTGCAGCACGCCGCTCAATCGGGCCGTGCGTGGAACAAACAACTAGCCGGCAGGCGGGCTCACCGCCTCGATCTTCAAACGATCAAGTCCTGGCCGACAGCAGGCGCGGTCACGATCTGGCACGGTTCGCCATAGAACGGCGTGGCATCGGCACCAGCTTGCACCGCGTCGCGGCCACCGCCCCCGCATGCCCGCGCGCCGTTCACCACCAGCGCCATCACCTGGCTGGGAATGCTCCAGGGGCGCCATAGCCGTGCGAATCGGTTGTCGGCCACATCGGCGGCGATCGCCTCAATGGCGCCCTTGACGTGAGATCACGCTCACGGCTGCGCCTTTTTGGCCCGCTGGCGCTGGGCCTCCACGCTGCCTCGAAACCGTCGCGCGTCCACCCGTCCAAGGACCATGCTCTTCGCGATCTCTTCGGTGAGCTCCGCGGAAGCATAGGTGTCGTTTAGAGCTCGAAGGCCTGGCGCGCTTGACCCGCTGGGGTCTGAGCGCCAGCAGCTCAGCCAGCAGCTTCTCGCCCCTCTGAGGGTTCAAGAGAAAGGCGGGCCTCCTCCCCGCTCCAGCTCCGCGGTGCATTCGCCCCCGGCGCCTCAGCAACTCGGGTAAGAGCCGGCGCCATCAAGGCTGAATCGCCGCCTCGCCCATCGCGCGGAGGAAGGGCCGATCGATTGCCGATCAGCGCCCGTAGGCACGACCCGGCGACACAGGCGCCCGCAGGACTGTAGCCCGGCCAGTTCGAGGCACTCACCCATCGCCGATCAGCTGGGTGATGGGCTCGGCTGTGGGTCGCGTCACCTTCAACGAGTTCTGAGCCTTGGTATTCAAAGACGGGAGTGAGGTGGGCCAGCGAGGCCAGCGGCGTTGTCGACATCAGCGGGTAGAATCGGATCCGGTTTCTAGTTCGTTCGGGCACTGCTGCAGGATTCTGGGCCATTGCGCTCGCCAGTCCCAGGCCCGTGTCGATGTTGCGGTTGGCCATGCGGCGGTGAGCACACCAGCGGCATCGCGGTTTGAATTCCAATGAACACGAGGTTGTTAGAATCGATGGAACATCGGCTGCGTCCTGTCCAGGCTTCGATGGCCGTCATCGCCCAGTTCGGGTTTGAAGGTCGTAGTAGAGCTCCGAGCAGCGGACCGCAGGGACCAGTAGGACCCGCACACCCAGAAGTGTCTGGCCTCATCGAGCGCGCACGATCCGCATTGGGTTAACCCCCACGCGTCACAGCCAGATCGCCGCGCGGCCTCGTCGTCGTACAACGGAACCGCCACCACCAACCGGGCCGGCATCGAGGCGAACGCTCGGTGAAAGCTCCCAGGGCCAGGCATCGCCTCAGCCTGAAGAGTCGCAAAACGAAAAAGTTGCCGAGCATGCTCGAAAATGTGTGATGCGCGCCGTGCGCCCACCGTTCTCCGACTGTCGTTGGTGCGGCAATGCATTTCTGGGCTGTGGTGGGCCCGCGGCGCCGGCCTGCGGAGGACATGCCCTAGAACACCGGGCTCTGAACGAGCAGGCGGGCACTCCCAGCGATGGTGAGCAGCCCGTGGGGTCGTCGGGAAATTCAGCGAGGCACTGGCCAAGGCCGCTGGTGCCCCGAGCGCAGCGTAGAAAGCGAGGAAGGCTTCGCGGGATCTCCGCGCCGCTGCGCGGGCGGGGCTGGCGGCGGTTGGAACAGTGGCGGGATCTTGAGCGGGCAGGCATGGCCCAAAACAGCGAAACAACCCTGAAAGGGCATGATCGCCCAGCAACAGGCACCAGCGACCGCCCGTTGTCTTCCCACGAGCAGACGCCTATCCAGTTGCGGCGCTCCAGTTCGATCGGGCTCGGCCCTGCTCAGGCCGGTTGGCACGCATCTGGCCCTCGGCCTGGTGCTGGGTTCTGGAGCCGGGCTCGCGGGCCGAGCGGCTGCGGTTTCTTTCTACGGCCTGACTGGCCTCTCCCACCTGCAGCGGGGTTCGACACCGGAACGATGGCCATCTCCAGGACGGCCTGGTGGGAGCGGTCTGCGCGCATCACGGCAGGCCTCGCCTTCCCTGGATACTCCCTGAGCTCAGTTAGCGGGACTGGGATCGAGGCGGCTCTTGGCGCTGCTGCAGACAGCGCTCAGCCTGGGTCGGCATTGTGGTGGCCGCTTGTGGGGCGCCGCCCTGCTTGCTGCAGTCAGAGGCAACGGCTGCTGCCCGCCTTGAAGCCTTGAAACTGATGGCCTTGGAGGGGAGCAGGGGACCGCGATCGGGGTGACTGGCGCCGATCCGTACCTGGCGCGCATCGGCGATGAGCCTTCTGCACGCCACCTGGCTCCCAGCCGATAGCCAGGCGGCATGGCGTGTCGGCCGGCCTGATGCTCTGGGCCGATACCTGGCGGGTGGCCCCACCCGGCCGGTCCGATTGAAGGCCCCCTCGCCCACCGCTCACAGCGCTCAACCGACGACCTCGGCGCCTGGCTGGAGGCAGATCGGACCTGTGGACCGATCCGTTCGCGCCGGCCCTTCGGCCGCCCTGAGCCTTGCCGAGCGTCGCCAGAGACAGCAAGGGCAGGAAGAAGTCCGAGATGGGCGGGTGGAGTGGCCTTGCGCTGCAGGCCGGCGGAACGATCCCCAAAGATGTGGAGTGGTGGCCCTGGGAGGTGGGCGCTGTGGCTCGGGATCCCGCCGCCCGCCGCCCTCTGGCTTGAGCGCCTGCCGCTCTCGGGAAACCATCCCGACCCTGGCCGAATGAACTTGCGTGGTGGAGCCATCTCCAACGCTGGAGCCTCAGCCTGATTCGCCCGGAGGCCGCTGGCTGCCCCAAGTGGAAAGAGGGCCAGGCCCCACTGGTTGCCCCTGCTCAACCGCGAAGACGACGCCGTCGCCCCGAAGATTCTGGCCACCCCAGGCGTTGCCACCAGGTGGGCGGATGGGCCCTGGCCTCTGCCGTGGCTCGAACCTGCACCTGGATCGGGTTCAGCCTGGGCGGCAGACCAAACGGCAGCGCGAACCCCTTGGCCCTGCTGGCGACCCGGCTCCGGCCCGGGACTGCGGGTGGGTGCGACGATCCTCTTGGCCTGGTGGATTGCCCAGACTGCGCAGCGGGCTTACAGCCCGAAAAGCCGAACTGCCTCATCCCCTGCTGACGGCCTGGCAGCAGGCCCTGGAGTCCGGGCAAGGGCGAGCTGCGCCTGGGCGAGAAGAGATCGAAGACGACTCGGCACCGCACCCACCACTGCGCGAAGCGGTGGCCGGGCGGGTCGCCCGGGCCCGGGCCTGCCTGGAGCTCGACCACCCACACGCCAGAGGGCCTGAGCTCTGGGAGCTACGCTTCAGCCTGCAGGACGAGGCCCGATCCGAGCTGAAATTGCCGGCGGGCGGCGGTCTTGGGCGGCTGTGCAAGCAGCCTGCACTCGGCGAGATCAACGTTCCAGCAGCCCGAGCGAACTGCACTGCTCGAAGGGCCTGGGCCGAGGCCTGCAGGTGTTCGAGCCGGATCGGCAGGCGGCCTCGCGATTGCGGCCAACCCGCCTTGCAGAATGGGAGCATGGCCCCGGCCGAGCCTTTCGTTGCTGGTGCGAACGAGCCGCCGGCACGCCTGCGCGATGTGGGGACGTGGGCGTGGTGGCTCCCCCCCGCCCTCAGCGGTGGCCTGGCCATGCCGGCCTGGGCCTGTCGATCGAAGCGGAAGCTGCCGGCGAAAATCACGGGGCTTAAGCCTCGGGCGAAACCCCTGGCAGTGGCGGCTTGCGGACCTGATGATCGGCGGCGTCCCTTGACCCTCAAGGACCCTGGAGCGGCTGGGCGAGCAAGCGCAGCCCACTGGTGCAGCACAAGGGGCTGGAATCGAGTGCGTCGGGCCGATCTCCGCAAACGCCGAAAAGTTCTTGCCGCCCTCGATCCACCGCTCAGCGCCTCGACGACGCCTGCGCCTGACACGGCAACGAAGGCGAAACCCTGGCAGCGCCTGCGTGGCACCGCTTTCAACGCCGGGCCACGGGCTGCAGGGAGGTGCTGGAGCAAGTACCACCAACAGAAGGCCCGATCCCTCGGCCGGCACCGGAAGGCTTTCTGCGGCCAGCTGCGCCACGTATCAGGACGGGCGGCCTGGGTGCTGGCCTTCCTGCACCGCTTCCGACCATGGCGCCTGCCTGGGCCGAATGACATGGGCCTGGCAAGGACGATCCAGCTGCTGGCCTTCCTGCAGCACCTTCAAGTCGAAGCAGGAACCTGAGCGACCGGTGCTGTGGTGGCCCCACCCTTCCGTTGCGCTCACCAACTGGAAAGCGTGAGGCCACACGGCTTTCAACCAGAGCTGGACCGTGCTGGAAGCACTCGGCCCGAGGCGGCCCGGCCACGCCGGCTGGCCCTGGCCCATAAGGCCGCTCAACGGGTCGTCCGATCTGGTGCTCCACCCGCTTACTCTGGCCCCTGCTGCAACGCGGACAGCGCGCTGCTGGCCTCGGGAATGGACTGGCAGGGAACGGTGATACGAAAGCCCGCGATAAGAAACCTTCCGCCAAGCAATCCCTGGCAGCCCGTCAGCTGGCCAGGTCACGGCAAAACCAAGCCGCTTTCCGCTCGCCCTCACCGGCCACCCCGGTGGAGACCGCGTTTAGTGAGCTGGTGGGCCCTGATGGATTCCCTCAACCACAGGTGTGGGCGACGAGAATTCTTCCGCCGCCGTTGAACCGCCTTGCGAATCGAGCCGCTCGCGACACCGCCTCCTGCGCGACATCAAGGCCCGGTGGGCCCCTTCGTTCTTGCGGCCGGCTGAAAACCGAAAACGAATTCATTTCCGACCTGCCGAGGAAAGCTAGGAATCAGGCGAAATGGGTGGGGCTCAGCAGCGAGCAGAGCAGCTCTACCCAAAACGGTGGAGCGAAACGCTCGACGCCATCGCCCGGGCGCCGCATGGCCAGAAGCATGGCCAGGTGCTTCGGCCTGCTCACCAAGCTCACAGCAGGATCTGTAAACCACCCCGCCTGGCCCTCAAGGAAGGGGGCATTCGGCGAGGGTTTCAGCGCCGCTCGCCAAGCTGCAGCGGCTGGAAGCAAAATCGTTAGATGAAGGTGATCGAGGCGGACGCGATCGGGCCATGCTTGTTTCACCAGTTCGCGCGAACATGGCGGGCACTTGCTCAAGGCCCACCTCGGAAGAAAGCGCTTCCGCCAGAAGGTGGCCCTTCCTCTACGCAGCACCAGCAAGGTGGAAGCCGGCCAGGCGATGGTCGATCCCGCTTCCAGCGACGTCCCCGCGGACCCCAGATTGTTTCTGCTGTCGCTTGAAGGCCGGTGGGGTCGGGCCTCAAACCTTGACCCGCGCCAAGCGCCACGTCTTCCACATCCGATCGCTGGTGGAATCCGGCGATGGAGAACCAGGCACGGACCGGGCCTACCGGCATCGGCCAGACCACACCGGGTTGCTTGGTGCACTCAAAGTTCATCACCAGCGGCTCGGTGGCAAGAGAGATCGCCGGATGATTCGCGAGAAGCCCGCCTTGCCGAAGACATTCCATCGGCAGCGGCGAGGAGTGGCTGGGTGTCTCGATCCCGGCCAACCCGGGACTCTGGTCGCCCTCAACGACTGACGAAAGGTGGGATCAGGGAGGCGAACGGAGAAAGTAGCGCTTGCCTTCGGACTGCCCCAGACTCACAGTAACAGAAGATCCTGCTGGCGGTGCGGTGGCCGGGAACTGGCTGAGTAGTGGAAACCGGCGATGGCCGGGCTGGTTGTAAACCTAACGGGCAACAGAGATCAACCGGCCGCTGCTCGAAATGAACTATCCCGCAGTGATAGGCCCCACATAGGCGCTGGGTCCTCCTTGACCAGGGAGGCAATAGAGTGAGCACGTCATTGCCGTAGCTTGTCGCTGTTGTTATAGCCCCAGAGGCCCTCTCGGATGTACTTTTCAGCACCCCGGGCGCACCAGTAACGGGGCCGCCGCATGAATCGCGTAGTCGTGGGTTATCGCGGATTGTCCGCCCTTTACAAGACCCCCGCCTGCGCCCAGGATGTGGGCAGGAATGCATCGGCCCCTTTGGGCATGGGCCACGGAAACCTCGATTGCGGCCCATTGCCGGATTCCACCAGCGTTCACGGCGCCCGCACTCCCATTCGGATGCCCGTCGCCGCCTCGGCTTCTTTGTAATAGTCAATCAGCGTTTCGGCGAGCTCAGGCCGCAATGAATCCGCCAGGCCAGCAACGTTTGTCGGTTTTCTGTCGCTCGATGCATGGGCCAGGAAAGGAACGCCGCGCTGGAGAGGTTGCCGGTCGTTAGATGGCTTTGCCAAGCCACCGAGGAATGGGAGCGCCGCACCTGATCGGAATCGCGTCCGGCTTGATGGGAGAGAACGCGGGTAGATCCCTGCTGCTGAGTGGCACGAGGCCAGGAAGCTCAGCGGCGGGGTGTCTCCGGCGAGCGCAACGCTGCCTCCACCGACACCAGCAACGCGCCGCGCAACGGGATCAGATGGCACCAGGGGGTAATTGGCGCCCCTGGGAGTTCAGCGGCAGGCGCTGAATCGGGGGCAATGCTGCAGGCACCGCCGCTCCTGCCCGCCTTCAACAATCGCCGCCTGGGTTGACCGCCTGGGGGGGCGCAAAAACCAGGCCACCCGGGAGCAGAAGCGGCTCCCACAGGCCCAGGCCGGCGGCGAAAGCAACTCGGCAGATGGCTTTGGCATCGGGCGACGGAATCGGAGTCACAGCAGGCGCCGGGACGTTGGGAATGGGCAGATTAACGAGCCGGTAAGGAGGCGGCCTCCACGCCCCGGACGGACAGGATTGCTCCAGCGCTCCGCAGGGCCCAGCGTTGTGATCTCTTCCAACAACGGCTCCCCCGTCCGGGCAAGAAGCCAGGCGCCACCTGGCTACCCACTCCGCCCGGTGGGATCACCGCGCCAATGGGGTTTGACGGGCGGCGGGGATCACCGCTGGGCTGAAGGCTCCGGCAAGCCCGATTCTCTCCCTGCTTTGGCTTGGCGCCAGAGGGGGCCGTCTGCGCGGCGCTTCAACCCACCAACCGGGTGCGGGCTCCTGCGTCGAACCTCTGCCGCGCGAGCGCCTGGCTGAAGGCGCCGGCGTGCCGGGGCGTGCCTCCACCAACTCCGGTCAGGCCAATGCCATGCACCGGCGGGAGCGAGGCCTTGATCGACCAGCCTGCGCGCCACCGCCGCAAGTGGCCGCCAAAACTCACGGTGCGAAGCCCCGAGCAAGGTGCTGATCTTGCCTTCCCACCGGGCGTGATCGGCGTGCCGAATTCCCGATCGGACACCCTGCTGGCGGGGCATCGATCCCACTGGGTTGGCGGGCCCTGGGCCCGGCGGGGGGGCGCCGCCGCCGCCAAGCGCCCCATCCTCAACCACCGATCTGGCCCTCAACAGGATCGCCGCTGGAGGCCGAATCTCGTGGCCAGCGGGTTGCGGATCGGCGGGCGAATGGCCAGGGCTCGGGGATGGGATCACCCGGGACATGGGCCAACCTGCTGGCTAATGCCAGTTGCGATTGCCGGGTTTTTCGGCCGCCATCTGGCAGGGGCCATGGTGGGCCGGGCGGTGCGCCGGCTCCTTCAACCGCGATCACAGGTGGACGGCCGGACACCCAGCAACCAAACGGGACTGGTTTACCTGGGGGCCTTTTTGCAAGCGGCCCGCCCCTGAAACCCCGAGGCTCTAATTTCACCGCCCCTGGAGGGGCCGGGGCCCTTGGGACCCGGGGGCGGTGTTTTTTCAATTTTTCTTTCCCTTCTTTCCCCCCTTTGTGGGG
>Ga0163217_1064526_pt1 | contig 10417 bp, 10 predicted proteins | sample SynspAceP_FD_185933 | JGI IMG/M metagenome (GOLD analysis project Ga0163217, IMG submission 185933) | Saline lake microbial communities from Ace Lake in Antarctica - Synechococcus sp. Ace-P (PacBio error correction) | ecosystem: Environmental > Aquatic > Non-marine Saline and Alkaline > Saline ... | reverse complement strand
ATGCAAAAAATATCTGCCATAAGAATAATCAAAAACCCCTTTACTAAACACAATACATCTGCAAAAAATAAACACTAAATCACTATAATTATAGACATAGAGTAAAGAACTAAAATTCCAACGTACATGTATTTATGAAAAATAAATAATTGATCTTATAATTCTCTATTAACTAGAAATAAATTTATATATATATATGTTACAACACTACCCAAAAAAAATAGAACAAATATTCAGACACTTAATATAAACCATCGATTCACATATAATAACAACAAACATAATAATGCTATAAAAACACATAATCTTTAATTGAAAAAAGCCACGATATAAATTACTTATATTTCATATCAATAATTACTCATCAGATCTATCTGTAAAGGACAGATAATCAAAAGTACAAACACGGTTATTTAAATATTTGGGAATCCAAAATACATCACTGCAAACTCAAAAAGTCATATAATCACTACCAACTATCAAACGTGTAATTATGTACTTAATATATCTTTCGCTCAACAATCTAATAAATAACAAAAAGACTAACTAACGTGTCCAAATAAATCTGATTAGTCATGGACCAGATGGACAAAAAAGAGTCTGCTTCCATTTCAAAAAGCTTGGAAAATTTTTTCCTCCAGGCATTTACCATTGGATCGCTCACCAAAACATCATCTCCCACTGGAGCGGAAAAATGCATCCCGGATCCCAGCAGCTGGCTTGGTCAGGGGTATCCACTTCTTAAATCAATAATCATCGTTCTTGTAAATCAGCTGGATTGGAACTGTTGCATGGATGAGGTTTGAATCGCACTGCGGCTTCTCTGGGGCGATCGCGTAGCTAAAATATCTGCTCCTTTCTGCACAAAACTTAGCATAAAAGTTGGATCACTCGGGAGATAGGCACTTCATCAAGTTGCCTGCACACGAGGATCGTGAAACCCCTTTCTTGTGTAAGGCATTGGTTTAAATTCTTGCGGCCGCTCTGCGATCCCGTAAAAGCAATCACCCGTGTCCAAGGGAGATGCCTGTCTCTCAAATCGTTTGAATTCTCTTCTTCATTTCGGATGGTGGATCGAGAGCATTTATTTGGAGGCTAATAAGCATCTGTTTTTGCTGCGCAAAGCTGTAAGTAATGACCGCAGCAGTGGAGCTTCCCGGAACGGGTCTCTCGAATCTCATCAACAATTTTTCGTAAGGCACGGACTTGCTTGACATCCACAGGTAGCAATACTTTCCCCTTTAGACCAAAATTAATGCTTCTTAAGTTGGAACTGTGAATCAGTCAAGTTCCAGTCTCATCTTCAAGAAATCGGCCTGAATGTATTCGTACGTCACTTCACGGACTTTCCTTTACAGTGGTCGTGCGCTCCAAGTGCGTCGATCATGCATCAGGACAAGTACACATCTTTGGTCATTGCGACGTCCAGCTCAATAATGGTCGGAGTGTTTTTGGTTACGTTTTCAACGTTTCTTATCGCATCTCGGGAAATCCAGGATAAGGACCTCCTCGATGCGCAGAGACCATCGGAATACGGTCGGAGCTCCAAGATAGAAAATCTCGCGTCTCGATCAAGGCCATCTAACGCTGAATATAAAAATTCAATTACTTCCAGCATTTTCAAGTAATCCGGATTGGAGTTTTCCTCACTGCTAGTTTTTGTCCACAAACTGATAAAATCAGCGCCAGAACAATTAGTCCAATTCCAGTTACTGATTCATTCTTTTTTGATTTCTTTTTTGAAAATAAAATCTATTCCACTGCTCCGTTTTTGGAAGATTTTCTTTTCCATATCCTTGAGCTCCAAGGATTTAATTGCTTTGGTGGAAAATTTGGAATCTCAACCAGCGAAATCAAAGAGGGAGACTAAGAGGGAACCTTATGCTACAAAAACACCCAATTTAGGCCGTATGTATAGCCACGGAAGAGCATTACATACAAAATGATGCACATAAGAAAGCTAAAACGCCGAAAGCTGCATGTTTATTGATGAGTGTGAGCGGGACGCAAATTTATGAATCTGCTCGACCGATAATTCCTCGATCGGTCCTTCATTTTAGTATTTTATGAAGTCCCCGAATCAAACTTGCAATGGCCAAAAAACGGTTTTGGTGGAATGCAAGCATTTAGCAGCGTGATGGCCGAAAAAGTAAGCTGGGTGGAGAGTTGGAGTTCCAAATCTTGTCTAGGTTTTAAAGATGCGTGCACTTTGAGAAAAGCACAAAAAAAAGCCTGCTCAAAAAACGAGCAGGCTTTTCAATTTAGATTTTATTATGCTTGTTAAGCTACATTTTCAATTACCACCAATTTATCTAGTGTCGGTGACTGAGAACCCTCCCCTTGGTCGATGGTGATGGCAAAAGTCGCCTGCTTGACTACGGCTTGCATTTGCATGAAGGTCATTTTCATTCCTTCATCACCAAGCCGATTCCAATCGGACCTTTCATCTCGATTGCCCAAAGCATGGTAGTCAAACTCGTCGTAAAGCGTCATTCAGATTATTCCACCGCTACAAATATTCTTGTGCACTTGATCCAGAAGAGGTTTACGAGCATCTTTCTGCATGTCCAGACTGCACTTGAGTTTGACAGTTCGGAAATCCCGCCTGCCACCAAACTGTATAACTGAATTTCTTTTTGCACAAATCCAGCTTACCTTGGTTCAGGTTATCCGCTCAGTAAGATTGATCTTGGAGCAAGGCCATAAACCTGCTGCTCTTTTTCATAGAACTTTACTTTGCGTAGAAAGATTCGCTACTCCTGAGGCCAAAACAGCGACAATCGAAGCCTGGCTACAGCAAAGATTTCCAGGAGAAAGTACTTACTACTTTTGCCTCTGATTACTTACAGTTGCTGAATTAGAAACCACTGGATCTGTTTTTAAATCCCATTCAAGGAGGAAATCGAATATTTCTATCCTTGATTGCGAAGGGAAGGCGTTTTCCAGTGAAAGCTCGTCGATGGAAACATGGCATCTTCCAATTTCATCCAATATCTTTTTTGGATTCGCGGGATTTAGCAGCCATGGCAACACTTGCTGACGCTCTTGCTCTGATAAATCTTCCCAATAGGAAGAGGTTTCCAGTTTGCCTTGATGTGATGTATGCTTGAAATATCACTTAAATGCTGGTCTAATTTTTCTTTAATATTGAATTGCGCCCTCACCTGAGACTTTCGGATTGCGAGCCGGGTATGCTCAAACTCTTTCAGCTATTTCTGAATGTGTAATCCCTTAAGTAAAATATGCTCAATGATAAAATGTTGATCTTCATTTGAAATCATTCTCGGCTCCTTCACTTCCGATGGATTCACATGGTCCATAGTATCTGAATGCTTTCAAATCCATTATACGAAGTCATCAATAGTATTGTCTTACTGGATTGAGATATTTCCTTTGACCGAGTTTTATCAAATGGCAAGAATTCCTGCAAATATTTTGCCATCCATGTGTATAGGCGGCCTTTTTGATTCATCGTAGCTATCTATTTTTTGGATATTTCACGAAAGAATCATGGAAAATTTCCTCCGCAAATATCCTGTCAAAAATAATCTTGGAGACACACAAATTAGGGCACGCGATATTTCTCAGTAGAGAAATATTCGGTCGTCCTTTCGGTCTGTGGGCTCGCTAGGCCAAGCGATTAGTTGTTGTTCCTTCAAAGGGAAATTTTTAATGCTTAAAAAGAAAGCACAAGATCGGTGTTCAAACCTTGTCTTTTCAAGTTTATCTAAATTCTACTGTTTACACAATGTATCACCTCATCGTAGGGCGCCGCGGGCAGCTTCCATGATCGCTTCCGGAACATGGCTAGGGTGCGCATGAACTGTCTTGATTAATTCATGACGGTTCGTCTCTAGCTTACGAACCGCGGACAATCTTTCAGCGATATCTCGGTACACATTGGCTCCGATCATGTGTGCCGCCAAGAAGCTACCGTTATTCTATATCGAATATAATTTCACAAAACCCATCTTAGCTTTCCCGCTGCTGAAGCTTTTTCCAGAAAGCTGAGAAGGGAAATTTACCAATTCGGACTTTCATAGCCTGCTTTTGGCTTTGGCTTCGGTCATGGCCCACCAGAAGCAATCTCAGGGGAGCAATACGTACATCCTGGGATATTACCATGTTAGGGATCAGGATTTTGGCCTGCGATTATTCTCATCACAAAATCCTTCAGCGGAAGCTACGTGCGCAAGGCTGGTCCAGAAACCACATACATATGGGCGTAATAAACCTGGCATGTATGGTTTATAATACTCGTTCTACTTAATTTTCCTTTTTCAACAAATTACCGACTTCTTCCCAAATCGCGCAATTCTCCAAATAGGAAAAACTACACGGCTGCAGAAAGGGAACGACAGTCGCATTTCTAGCGTCTCTTCCCTTTGGCTGTTTTTACAGTTCACTTGCACCCAGCACCTTTAGATCTCAGCAGGTCACTTCTTGATGAGGTCATAATGGTGATTCCTGATTTCTTATAGATTTTTCCAATGCTTTGGGGAAAACCCCACATTCTCTACAGGTACGATCTGTCTTAGATATTCAACGATCGTAACCGGGCAGTACCAATATAGAATTATGAAGTAGGCAAACTCGACTCCGATCAGCTCAGACACCTACAACACCCATTTTCTTTGGCTGCTTTTCCAATAGTTCATCGCCTTTCGTTAGCCCAATTATTTTTTTATCAATCGATTTTCATCGAAGGCAATTGACGAGCCCGAAGTTTCCAGTAGTCGATAAGTGATGGTTTTCAGCGAATAGGGACTGTCTTTTTCCCTCCCTTATCACAACCTCGATTCTTACCGCTTGGGATTTTGCCCCAACCTGCAAATCACATCGATTTTATTTTTTTTTACCAAAAAAGTCACTCCTTTGCCTCATGCCGTCGGCAACCCCCTCTGCTTCTTGGATCATTCCTTCAAAGTCAGCATTTCGCCTTCTTTGACAGTAATTCCCATAAATCTGCAGGCCATGTTGGATGTATCAAAAACCTGTGCGCTTGTAAAAGTGCTTTGGTCGGGGATGACAACCCCAGTTCAGGCAAATACCGCCCAACTCTTCTGCTTCTATAAATGTTGTTTTGAGGCCAAGTTGCGGAAGCGCGAATCGCTGCTACATATCCACCTGGACACTGCCCACACGATTCAAATTCATATTTTGTCGAAAACATATTTTTAAAAACTTATTGAAAACTGATTAAAAACTATTGCAAAAAATGGCCTTTTGATCAGAAAAAAATTCTTGCGTTGTGGCTCGGAAAAAAGGCTTAAATACTAACACGAAACTTGTTTTTTCACAGTATATAACAAATAGAATTTCATTGTATAGTTACATCTGAGAAATTAAATTCTATCCAATCCCCCTCTTCACCATTTGATTCAGATTCGATCAGGTTTTTAAATCGATCACTATAGCGTTTATAAAAAATCGGATACTTTATCTTTTTTTTCTATTTTGGGCAATTTAAAAATTTAAAAAGATTACATGGGATTACTTTCAGAAAAACAGCTTTGATTACCGGAGCTTCCAAAGCCATCGGTCGTGCAAATTGCATCAGATATGCACAAGAAGGCGCAAATGTTGGCCTTTACTTTTTTATCAAGTGGTAGAAAAAGGTTCAAGCGCTCGACAGCTGAATTAACCGCTTTGGAGTTAAGCAAAAAGGCTATCAATCTTGACGCTTCAGACTTCAAAGCAGCCGAGAATTGGTCCAATTGCAGTGGTTGCTGAATTTGGCGCACATGGACCATCTGATCAAATCAATGCTGGGAATCACTCGTGACAATTGCTTGATGCGAATGAAAGAGGAGCCTGGGATCGATGTAATCGCAATAACTAAAATTTCCCTGCTTTCAACACCGTAAAAGCTGGTCACCACGAACGATGATGAAAGCCGAAAGTGGAATCATCAATCAAATATCACTCCGTAAGTCGGGATTAAAGGAAATGCTGGACAGGGCCGAATTTACGCCGCTTCAAAAGCTGGAATTATTTGCTGTTACTAAGTCAGTGGCTTTGGAGCTAGGGGGCGCTTCAATTAAATATCCGCTTCCAATGCAGGTTGCCCAGGATTTACGAAACCGAACATTAGACTGCTCGTACTCGATGAGAGAAATAGGTACAAGGCTTGGCGAGATGGTTATTCGATTTGGAAGCGTTGGTGGCCAACTTGAAGAAGGGCCAACGCCTGCGTATTCCTTGGCTCAGTATGAGTAGCTATTAATCTCAGGTCAGGTGCCTCCAAGTGGATGGCGCGATGTTGACTAACCTTTGAGGTCTTGAAGTCCTCGAAAGGTTTTTATTTACGTAAGACCTTCGAGGTTTGAGAAACCTCAAAGGTCAGGCGAACGACGCTGGAGAAGGATTCAGCGGTTTTTTTTTTGAGATTAGTATGCTTCATAATTCACGATCAACCACTCATTTATTTTGAAAAAAATCGAACTAAGTAAAAACCCATAAACAATCCCAATTAGACAGTTGCTTACGTAAATTTTTTTTATTGAATACTAAACTTAAACGATGCTACGTTATGAAAAATTCTTTTTCAAGAAAAATATGGGTCTAGCTTTTTGGCGTGTTATCGCTTCAGCTGCCACAAATCTACAGGAAGAAAAACTCTGTGATGAAATCAATTAACTGACGAGTTGAGCGCTACGGGGCGGTTTCCGCCACGACTTTAAACGCCCGAAAAGGTCAGCTTTGCTGAATATGGTGGCATTTCTTGACTGGTGCAGAGGAAGCTGCCACGGTCGCGTATCAGGTTCTGAGCTGCAAGAATCCACTCAAGTGAGCTGAGGAACACGCCTTAAGTTTGAAAGTCCGAGTTGCCAAAATGACAGGTTTTATTTTCCGCACATCTCATAATGCTGCAGTAGGTGCTATATGGGGCGTAAGTAGTAACCTTAATCCCAACTCAATCACCCTTCTGTCTTAGTAAGTGGTTTTAGTAGCTTGAAGGAATGATCGATGGGCATCAAAATTATTTCAGGTCCAATTGGAGCGTAAAAATCTATTGGTCATTGATCAAGGAATTAGAGGGCTGAAGGATCTATGTCAACATTCACACCATCAGCTAATCGAGGGCGGTGAGCTTCGCGGTCAAGTAAAGTGTGGTCGAGTCAAATGACAACAAAAATTTACGGAGCTAAGTTAGCTTGGAGCAAAATGAAGTCCAGCAGTCATGTCAAATGCGAAATGGTATTGCCAAATCAGCTGTTCAAATGATGGGTAATTCTGGCTTCTTTCCATGTAAACGTTAGTGTTTGAATGATGTGAGATTTGCTCATCTTCATTTTTGCGAAAGCTGGAGCAAAGGGTGGCGTAGTCTATTACGTAAGAATGGATAAAGTAGTAGGTCCGGTTTCCGGGAATTCTACGGGCCAAAGCGAAATGTTCTGCAATGAAATTATCTTGGTCATTATTACGGTGGCGATTTTTTCATCCTTAGAAGAAAGCATTCAGACTGGAAAGGAGTATGTCAACGTGCATACAGACAAATTCCCCTAGAGGCGAATTAAGAGGAACAAGTAAAATTGAGTGTTTATTTCTACCTGAGTAGCAAAAGGCCAGCGTTTGCTGGCTTTTTTTATTGTGCTTGAGGTGTCTATTACTTCAATTGAACATTCACTTCAATTTTTTCTGATAGCTATCCATTTCCATCAATTCTGGGAAAATCTCCCAAACATTTCTAAGTATTAGACTTAGCGGAAGTTCGAAAACAAGTTTGTGAAGTCGCAAATAGGAAGTAGTTTAAGAGCCCTGTGGTTTTCCCCATGCCACCTGATCTGGTCAATTATAAAAATCTGTTTGCTCAATATTTTTCAGGAACTTTAGAAGAAATGAAGGCGACCACAAACATGGGAAAATTGACCATCGGATCGGTCAAACATTAGGGCAGGCTCACTTTTTTTGAATCGGAAAAATCATCGAAAGGAAAAAAGATACCAACACAATTTTTCCTTACTCATTGGAATGAAATGGCCTTACCGTCTTTTTTTCTGCTGTAAGATATCTTCGCTGGGTCATTAAAAAATCAAGGCCGGGTTTTCTAGGAAATGCTTGTCCAAGTGTACTTTTCTCTTTCGAATTCTATTCCTCAGAGAGGATTAGAATTCTCACTGCCTAACTCCTTTAACCAGAATTACTAATCTGATGCTACCATCCTTCTCTGTTTTAGTTCTTAACTCAATCGCTTTCATTTGTATCTAATGTATTTTCAAAGGCCATTTGAATGCACCTTTCAATATAATTTCCATTTGTGAGAAGGCATTTCTTCTTGGGCATTTCCATAGAATTAAATTTAAGTAAATCATTTTTCAATCCATTCTCGCCCTAAGTTAATATCTCCAAACGCGACTTAGTCAATCTTCCAAAACTCATAATTCATCTCGACTTTTGCTCGCCTTGTTCAAATAAAAATCCATCAGAGCTGATAAAGTAATTTTCAACTTGGATCCAGGTCATATTCGCAAAAGTTATTCGGATAAAGGGTTCAAATCGGAATTCAAACACGCTGAGAAGATAATGTTTTGTCTTTCTCGAGTAGTTTCGCTATGCACTGATTCACTTTATTTTTGAAATCCTGATGAGATATCCATATACTTATCGTACAAAAAAAATCTAAATTGAGGAACTTGCCTCTTTTTTCAATCAATATATCATATTCTCTCTCACTACCCTTCACTTCCTGCATAATAAAATCTATACCGACCTAAATTTTTTATTCTTGACCTTGAATCGGACATGACAAATATTGAATGCCGAATAGGGAAAATAAATATTAATTCTTGTGCTCAAAAACTCCAAACTATGGAGGTAGGACAAAATGATCATCTAAAAATGCGACTTGAGCAAAAGGGAATACAATAATTTTGCGTAGCTGTTTTATTTTCCTTTAGGATTCAAATAAAGTGATTAACCATTCTTCGATTTTATTAAACGCTTTTAGTTTTTGCCGAAAAAAAATTGCTGCTTGGACTTATGCGAGGGGATACTGAAATTTGATATAGGCTTATCAGAGGATATTGGTGAAAATTTTCCCTTCTACCATAGTATATAGCTTACTTGTAGTAGTAGTTTGGAAATTCCAATCAGGATCGAATCGTTTCCACAGTATCTTTGGACCTTGTAATAGTCATTAAAACCAGCCGTCCCGAAGTGACCAGGGTCAATGAATCATCCTCCAGCTATCAAACAAAAAACCAATATAACCTTTGAAGCTATTGGGTCCATCTAGGGGGAGTTTGACTTCCTTGACCTTTTCTCCTGATTGTACTGATAGTAATTGGATTGTCCGCTCTCTGTCTGCCAACGAAACGATTATATTCGATATCTGATAATAATTGCTTTGCTGATTCTATACCTTTTGCTCAAACTATTTCCTTTTGATAATCAATTCCCAACAATCAAACTCCCTCCAACTTCCCTTGACTAGATTTGCTCAGATGATTTTTCAGAAAAGCAAGAAAAAAGTGAGATAAAACTAGAAAGGTATTAAATAGATCCTTTCATCAGTCTGCAAGTCTTGATAAGTTCAATCTTTATAAAAAACTTTCATTTACCTCAGACTTTTGCTTCGGGTTTATTTGATAAAAGACCTTCGAGTGATTAAACCAGTTCTAGATCAAAGTTTGGTGGATATTGAAAAGTCATATTCCCCTAAAGAGTCAAAATCTCGATTGTAAAAATGGAGAATTGAATAGTTTTTAGTTCTAGAATCTTGCTTTCTCCGTCCCGTTTCATTTGCTTTCTTAATTAGGGAGAAAAGAAAATTACGTTTCTATCGAATAAAACAAATCAATTGTTGCAGGACGATTTTTCTTTTTTTTAATTCGTACAGGGAAAATTATCATTTGTTCCTTTTAAAACGTTTTTCTAACTAGTTCTGTCCACCCGTTAATTGAATTTCCGAGCTGATTCAAGAAATTTCTTACTTACCAAGCAGATGAGTATTTGTAAATAAATATCGAATCGGAATAAGGAAATGTTGAAAATAGCTCATTCTTCCAAAATTCAACATATAATAAAATCTGGGTGGGTAGGAACCAATATCTTTTGAAAAAAATTTTCTAAAATTATCCCAAGATGGATAGGGGGACGTATATTCATAAAAAAATTTATTTTTTATTCTTTTGGATCGATGACTTTAAAAACCAAGTTTTTATTAAGGGACTAATTTTTTTATAACTTTCTTCATCCTTGTTGTAAAAAAGAGTGGGGATAAAGGTGGGAAAATTTAAGGTTTTTATTATTTGGCCCCGCCGTTTTTTCAATTCTTAAATTATTGTCCGGATTCTGGGGACTTTATTTAGGGGGGGAAAAACTTTAAAATTTTTTTTTTTGGAGGGGCTTGTGGGTGTTTTGTTTTTTTTTCAAGGGGAAAATTAAAATTTAAAAGGAATTTAATCTTCTCCTG
>Ga0163217_1064129_pt1 | contig 10417 bp, 14 predicted proteins | sample SynspAceP_FD_185933 | JGI IMG/M metagenome (GOLD analysis project Ga0163217, IMG submission 185933) | Saline lake microbial communities from Ace Lake in Antarctica - Synechococcus sp. Ace-P (PacBio error correction) | ecosystem: Environmental > Aquatic > Non-marine Saline and Alkaline > Saline ... | reverse complement strand
CACAGAACGAGGATCGAAGATGGGTTTGCCCGATCAACGGACCAGGCCAACGATCACACGCGGCGGTGAGCCCATGCGCCGACCCCATAGGGCCCGGGTTGTTGGACAACGTTGGGGCCCACAAGGGCACCTGTTGGGCCTCGCGGATCGCTTCTGGAAATTGCTGCTGCCGGCATGGCTCAAATTCGAACTCACCCTATCCTGCCAGCGCGCGGTGACGAGGAGTGTGGATCTCCCTCTCTGGGGCCTCACGGCGGTGCCTGCTCTTCGCCATGCGTTCGCATCCAGTCGGGCGTAGGCCCTGCACGAACCGCTGAACCAGCGATGGGCGCACCACATCGGCGCGCAGGTGCAGATCGCCCGCCCGACCCGTCGAGCACCGGCGGCCTCGCTGAGACCACTGACCTCAGTGGCAGGAGTCCACCTGGCTGGAAGCGCTGTCACCACATCCGCGAGTTTCTCCCAGCGGGTGAGCACCATGCGAGCTGGGCGCGTGGTGTTCTGTGCCTTCATTGCACATCACGACTGCTCACCGGGTGCGTCCCGCATGTAGGCCGCGGACGCCACTCGATCACCTCTTCAGTCTGTGGTGCGGTCGGTCCGCGACTGTGCAGGCGTCGTTACAGAGGTCGCGGTAGGGGATCACTTGTTGCTGAGGTCACCGGGAGGGAACAGCGCTCGCCAGCTTCCACGCCCGGCTGGTTGAGATTCAACCTTTCGACGGCGTTTCTTCGCATGCGCAGGGCCTGACGTGGCCGCAGTTTTGCATGCCTGCCGGTCCCAGGGCCGGTGAGTTCGTGTGCTCGATCGCCTCCGTAGGCCCGCTGACCAGGGTGCCGAGGCCGCCCAGCAACTTGCACTCAGCTGCGGGCCAGCACACGCTTGACGAGCGACGGGGTCCTCGCGCTGCCGGAATCGAGAGCCGCAGGCCGTCTGCAGATCAATCTGACCCACGACTGGCCCTCGCCAGATTCGGACGGATCAAACTCCACAAGAGGTCAGAAGGCCCCGTCAGTTGTCAGCCTGCCTTTGAGTCACGCTGCAGGCACGCAAAACCAGGGGGAGCCCGTGAGGGCCTTCCAGCGATGGAGGTGGCTTCGGCCTCCCGCCAGCTAGAGCGAAGCTTGATCCGGGGAGATCGATCACAACGAATGGACGCGTTCTGCCCGGCATGGGCGAGCGCTCGAAGCATTCGGCGCGCAGGTTTCGGGTTCAGCTCAGTGCTTTGGCTTCGCGCGGCGGCCTCGGCAGCGGCTTCTTGGGGCAGCAGCCTTGGGCGTCCCGCAGCTCCTTGGCCGGCTTTGATCACGGGCTTCACGCGCAGCTGCTGCCTGGCCGACGTTTCCCGGCGAATGTTCGCCATCAAGCACCTTTCTCAACAAGGAGCGCACGGTTCGGTGGTTGGGCGCTTGGCTGAGAGCACCCGGGATCGCTTCGGTGTTCAACCGGGTCTCCTTGGTTCGGGTTGTAGAAGCCCAGCTGCTTCGAGGGACGGCCATCCGCGGGGAGGTGCTGTTGGTGACGACCAAGCGGGAAGCTTGCTTACGCTTTTTGCGACCTGTTGTGCAGGCGGTTGATTTATTGAGCGGGTCGTTGCTTCAAACGAGTCTACGCGACCCCTGCTTGGACGCGTGAGCCGTGGGCGAGGACGCAAGGAACAGGAGAAGTAGAATTTTAGCAGCAGATTGAAGTTTTTTATATCAGAGCGGGCGTTCGCAGTATTTTTATCGGAATCGCCATCCGCCGCGCCTGCACTGCTGAGGCGGGCTCAGCCGCCCACGCAGATGGGTTAGGCGAGCGATCCCTGCGCTTCTTTGCGGTTTAGCAGGGCGGTGGGGCTTCGGAACTGCCGCCGCGCCCAGGGCCCGGCCCAGGCAGGCCCTGCTGAACGGGCCAGTCTGCCCAGGGCAGAATGCACCACCTGCGGCTGCAGGGAACCAAAACCGCCCATGCCGGCATTCCCACCACATCCGGGCAAGGCCGCCTGAGTTTCATCTGCTTCATCATCCCCCGCATTTTCTGAAATCGGCGAGCACCTTGTCCACATGCGGGGTGTGCCACTGCGGGCAATTGGCCGCGCGCTGGAGGGTTGGCGGCGGGAGCTGGGGTTGCTGCGCTCGGCCTCGGTTCGAGCGTATGGCTTCGATGCGTTTGAGCTGGCTTTTCGCCTGTTGGAATGCGTCGTCGTACTTGTTCATGGGATCATCTTCTCAGGCCACCGGGAAGCCATCGTTTTGATTATCCGCATTGCTAACGAAATCGGAGAAGGTCGAAGGTGGCTTCCTGCAGGCTTCTTGCGGCATCTTCTCACATCGCAGTTCCACCTCCTTGCTGGCTTTCTCCACAGGGTGAGCACATCCCCATGCCGGAATTCGGTGGCCATGCGTCCGGGGAAGGGCTGCAGGGCTTCCACTCTCGCCGGTGCGATGAACTTGATCGGGGCACGATTCACCTGGCGGATCGAAAGGGCGGCACCTCCACGGCTGTCGCGTCGAGGTTGGTGAAGCACCGCGCCGGTGAGCCACTGGGTCGTGGGAGGCGTCGCGTGTTCGGCCGCTCCTGGCTATCATCGAATCCACACCAGCAGGCACCTATCGGGCTGGGGCGCGCGGATTCCAGCACCATTCCTCCATCATCCCGACGTTCGATCTGCAGGCGGCCGGCCGTGTCCACAGCCCACGCGAAAGCTCCGGCGCTGCCTTGGCCACACAGCCGCATCTCCTCGGGTTTCGCGCCGTTCGAGCTTGAATCCTCACGTCGATACTTGCTCCCGAGGGTGCGCAGCTGATCGATAGCCGCTGCGGAAACGTCGCGGCCACCTCAGGGACGGCGCACCTGTTCTTGAGGTGCAGGACGAGCTGGGCGGTGGCGGTGGTCTTTGCCGCCCCCTGCAGGCCGGGCCAGCAGGATCACCGTGGGGGCGCTTCGGCTTGGCCAAGGCGGTTAGCCTCCCATCACCTTCCACAGAGGCCTGGTGCACCAGCTGGTAACTGCTGATCGGGAACTCACCGCGCACCACTCGGCGCCCCCGCCGCTGCGCACGTCTTCGATGAAGGACCTTGAATCACCTCCGCTTCACATCGGCTTTCGAGCAGGGCGCGCCGCACTGCTTGAGCGCCCCTCCACGTTGCTTTCGGTGATCTTGTCCTGGCCCTCAGCGTTTGAACGGCTTCAAAACGCTGGGAGCTCATCGAAACATGGAAAGCCCGGGCTGGGAGAAACGCGCTTATCGCGCTTGTGATCCTAAAACCGACCGCACCGGAACGGATCAGCTGCGCGCGCAGCCGGCAGCCTCCAGGTATCGCCGTCGCGGGCCGAAACACGTAGGTGTTGCGACGTGATCGAGGTGTGCGCTGCTGCACGGCGCCAGAGAGGTTTGAGTGGTCTGATCGCTGTTAACCGAGCTGGCGTTGATTTCGATCCGCCGTGGCTGCGGCTGACCACAGTGAGCTGCTCCACTTCAGCTTCACCTGTTTGCGTTCACCGGGCCACGTGGGCTGCGCCTTTCAGCCTGGAGGAGGGACCAGGGCCGGCCCACTGTGGCAGCTCGCCGCGGGCGGGCGGAGTCTTGCCATCGAGCACCGTCGTTTTCTTGAGCCAGGCTCAGAGCCCTGAATCTCGGGCGTCGATGGGGGCTGGGCTTGAGGCAGGCTGAGCGCAGCCACCGCGGGGGCTTGGCTTGCTGGGATCGCTTGCCGGGATCGGTTGGTGTCGGGTTTGACCGTGAGGAGCGGCTGCGACGGGCGAAGAGCCAGTTGGCTTCGATTAAGGCGGCGAAAGGCGATCCGGAACCAGCCGCGACGGCAACCGTTGCAGGCCGAGCCCAGGGGCCATAGCCAGGGCGCCCGACCTGGCGCCGCGGGGAGGGCTGGGCAGCAGCTCCAGCGTGCCGAAGGGCTCAAAAGGTTGAAACTGACGTCAGGCTTCGCCGGTTGCCTGATCGCGAGAGCTGGCCAGTTCGCAGCGCTACGCCTTACAGAGCCGTTTGTGGCACCAGCAGCCGGTTGCAGATCTTTTTTTCGAACGTAGGCCTGGAGTCACGTCGGCGAAAGGGCCTCGAGATCGGCATCGGTTCGATATGCGGAGCCGCAACGTTTGGAGAGCCAGTCGCGGGCAATAGGACAGAGCATGGGCGAGAGGGGGTCATCACCCTGGGCTTCGGACAACGGCGTAGATCTTACGCCGGACGCTTGGTTCAAGTGATGTGGGCTGTATCACCTGGCCGGCAGAGGTTGCTGGCAGGCGAGACGGCCCGACGGGGCTGGCGCTGGCCGCTACGCTCCAGCCCCGGGCTATCGCTTCGGCTGCGCTGGGAGAAACCGGAGGCGTGAGGCGATAGCTGGTTCAGGAACTCGCGGTGGCGGATCTTCACGGCAGCGCGAAGAGATCACCCTGCTCTTGACGGTTGAGAACTGGCGGATCTTGCTTGAAGAAGACTGATAAGTCCTGCGCGGCCAATTCAGGGCGCTGTCGCCTTCGAAGACTCGTTTCTTGAAACAGCACCTCAAGCAAGCGCAGTTTCCTGACGCTCATGGCTGGCGGCCAGGTCGCAGGAGGGGCTGAGCAAATCCAGCACGAGAACGGCAGCGGGGTGGGAGGTCGCTGGTCGAGCTGCGGTCGTCTTTCGGTGGCCGGGCCCATGCGTTGTAGAGCTGCGCCCTTTGCTTGCAGGAGAGAGCCGCCGCTCGAAGTGCCTGATCGCGCAGATCGGACGAGGCCTGCGGCAGAACAGACCGCACACAAGGTTGAGATCGGTTTCGCGGAGCTGCCAAGGGCCGGCGCATTGGGGAGGCTGCAGGCTGCGTCGTGCTGCTTCAAAGCTGTCGAACGGCTGAGCTCAGCAGCAAGCAGCAGTCGCCCAACTCCTTGCTGTAGCACGTCAAGTCCGGAGCGCATTCTCGCCGCTGCCCTCGAAGGGCAATCGATCGGCTCTAGGGACACTGGCCTCTTCGTCGCTGAGCAGGGTCGGCGTGGAGCGGTAGCAAGCGGCCCTGCTTGCAGCGCTTCTGCTGAATCCCTGCTTGGGTGGTGACCAGAACGGTGCTGGCAAGGTGCGCCACGTTGGCAGTCGGAGGCAGGGACTCACCCCAGCAAGCGGTAGTGATCGTCGGAAGTTCCATGCAGCGGCCCCAGACCCGCGTGGGTCGTCAGTGCGCGAGTGTAAGGCAGCGGCATCGATTTTTGACTTCCCTTCGAGTTTGGACCCGTACGTCGCCATCATAGACCGATCCCTGCCATGACCCAAGGAGTTTGGCTGTCACACTCCCCTGTAAGCAGCCAGAGGTTCGGCAAGCCACGCCCAACGCCTAGCCGCTTCGCCGCTTGGTCCGCTCGGCCATGCGTGAACCGTTCGGAGGCTTGATGCTCTACCGCGACATGACCCGGGCCGGCCGCTTGAAAGATAAGTGCGCCGAGATGTAATTACAGGGCAAGATGTTCGGGCTTACGATGCATTTTATAACGGCCAGGAAGCGTCGCCACCGGAGGTGATCAAGGCGATGAAGCCCAGCACGACTGTTTGCAGCACTTACGCGACACGTTCCATTAGCCTTAGTTGCGGCGTTGCGGCCCGTGAGGTGTATGAAGCGAACTGTGCGGCAAAGCCCCGGTTGAGCAAGGGCTTGGCGGTCCATACATGTGTCTCCGCGGAGCCATTCTGCTGGCGGGATATGCCTTCATCGGGAGGATCGGTGGCTCTCGGAGCCGCCTTTCCAGCCGATACAAGCGCGATGGCCTCGGGGATCCAGAGCGATTCCGTCACCGCCGCCTTTCTTCGTGACGGCACTGCAACAACGGTCGTTCTTTGAGTGCACTTGACATGGCTGCGCTTGGAAACTACCATTCTCTTCGTGGTTGAGAACACAAGGGCGTCGGATGCCACGAACGGGCCACATAAACCGGAGATCTGGCGCAAGCGCCGCCTTCGGCTGGCCGGCAAAGGTGGATGCATATGGAACGTGTGGCGGTTTTCGCGCCGCTGCCGCGGGCGTCAAGCGGGCCAGAGCAGGCGAACGGCCCCGTCTGGAGTGCCTCACTTACCGTTCAGGGGTATTCCCTGGCGATCCCGACGAAAATGCGCAGGAGGCGGAAAAAAGCGTCTTATTGGGCCCAGCGCGAATCCAATCAGCCTGGCCGCCAGCTGATCAGCGGCGAGCTGCCACGCGAGGAGCTCAGGCGATCGATCGAGAGGATTCACGCCGATGGCTTTACCGCGGTCCCGTTTTTCTGGCCGGTCCCCGGGAACCACCCCACGAACTTCACCCGCTACATTGGCGGAGACTGAAGTGCTGCACTGTTGTGCTGCTCGTCGCGGTTGTCTTCTGTGAGGCCATCAGCTTCTAGGGCTTGATCTACACCTGCGCGCCGCTCCTTGACACCATGCATTCGTCGGGCCGATTTCGGCCAGGGTGCTGCGTGGGCTCCATTGACGCCTGTAGCGCATATCCAGCACTTTGCGCTCCTGCTCCGACAGTTGGCCAGCCAGGCCTCGAGTGGTCAGGGCTGGCCCGCTCGGCTCAAGGGGCTCCTGGCTGGCCGGGTTGGCATCAGATCGGCAGAACTGCGACCCTCGTCGCCATGGATCGGGAATCCAGGCTGGATGTGGTAGCGACTGATCGCAGCACGAAATCAAGCTCCTCGATCGGGTCGCCATGGCTCGGCATCTCGCTGCGGCTGGGCCATGCACCCAGCTTCTGGGCCAAGCTTCAGGCTCACCCGGGCGCACGGCACTGAGCCGTTCTCCCAAGAATGGACGGGCAACGCGAATCTGCGCGAAGTGGCAGGCGATTCACCCGGTTCATTTGCTCTTGCGGATCACCAGAAGGCGTAGGTGGAGATTTGTACGGGGTGGGATCAATTTTCACGGCCCGCTCGGCCAGGTCTTCCTGAACCAGTCCAGCAGTCAGCCAGCCCTCGTACTTCTTTGCGTGCTGACCACCAAGCGCAGTTGCCTTGCATCATCGCTTGCTTGGAGCGCCGGGCGAGGCAACAACTCTTCTGAGCTCGCTTGAGAGGCGGGCTCACCGTTCTCCAATCAGCGATCTCGTCTGACTGATGCCAGTTCGATCTCCTCGGCTGGAGTGAGAGCGGTTCGCGCCGATCGTGGGCAGTACAGCTGACGGATCGTTGCTACGCGAAACGGACTGCTTTCCCTGATCTGAAGGATGTGCGACTGGCATGAATCCTGAAAGTGATCGCCATTCTTGGAAATAACCATTCCTGGATGTGATTTCAACAACTGTTCAGGGCCTAAGTGCAAAAAACACAACAGATACTGTACTGGCTTCTCGCTCGGTTCGGCAATTCAGTGGTTGCAGTGAACTTCCAGGGTTACTGATCTGGATGATCAGCTTGATGACCTCATAAGCCCCAACCCGGCCAGCACGTCGGCAAACTGCTGGGACGCTGGCGCGAGCTGCGCCCGCCGAGGCTCCTTGCAGCACGCAAGCCGCCTGGGCATGCTTCCAGGCGCAAGCGGCCAGCAGGGCCCCGCCCTCGCGCAGCCCGAGCGGACCCCGTCGGCCGCATGCCGCGCAGCACTCTCCCGTCCGGCGCGGGCAGCGGCGGCCGCGCCTCGCAGCAGCTGCCAGGCCGACCATCGGGCGGAGAGCACCACGCTGCGAGGCCCTTGAGCAACACCGAAACCTGAGCAAACGCACCCGCGGGGCAGGCGGGCGGCCTCGGCGGAGGGCCTGCCGCTTAGTCGGAAAGAGTCGGGCAAAATTCTCCGGCAGGGCGGTCAGCCAGGTCGGTCCCCGGCGCTGCTGCAACAGGTGGTGCCGCCGTCCCCGCGCTCGCCAGCGAGCCGGTGAGGCCATTCGGCATCGAAGACCACAAGCCGAGGAAGTCCTGCAGGGCGCTGCCGGCAGGTTTCGTCAGCGCAAGCCGTCCGGCCGCGATCCCCGATTCCAAGCCGATCCGGGCCGAGCAAACAGCATCGAGGTCGGGGCAAAAACCCCCAGTACGAGCAGCGAGCCAGGCAGGCACCGGTGCGGTCCTTTCCAGGCAGCCTCCAATCACCACTGGGGCTGCTAACCGCCAGAGACCGGCCGCCACGGCAGCCCGGCGCGCAGCCGAAGGCTGCCGCAGCCGCTGCGCTGGCACCCAAAAGGCTGAGCAAGCCGCACTCCTGTTAAACGATCGCTACCTGCGACACCAGTCAGACGCCCGGCGTTATTTCCGGCCTAGGCGGCAGAAACAGGCCTGGGCGCCGTTTTCAGGTCGCAGCTGCCCAGGCCAGGGTCTGATGAGAGGCAAGTTCGCCAGCAGGGGGCGGCAGGGCCAGATGCATCGCTTCCAGCTGGGCCCACCAGGCCAGGCGCTGTCTGCACCAGGCCCTCTTGAGCAATTCCCAGACAAAACGTCTGGGCTGCGCAGGCGCCACGCGCCAGGAACCGGCACCCATCGGCAGAGACCGGTGGGACGTCGAATGGCCAACAGCTGGCGGCCTCGGCGGCCTGCCGCTCGGCGAACAGCTGCTAGGAAATCCTCGCCGGCACGCGGTGTTGGCCGATGCGAAACAGGGATCGATCAAAGGCCGCGATCAACGGGGTCTGCGGAAGCGTCAGGGCCGGATCCCCAACAGCGAGGCATGACGCCTGTGTTCTGCGGCCAGGGGTTTCTGGCGCTCGAAGGCACCAGATCCGCACGGCGCGCCGCCAAGTGCAGTCCCGCGCCAACCAGCCGCGGCACCTTGTGGCCGGCCCACAGCACAGAACGCCAGCGGCCAAGCCCGAGGGGCTGGGCCAGCAGCGGCGGACTGATCTGCAGGGCCGCCTTTTCCATCAGGCCGCCCGGCAGACCAACTGGCGAAAGGCAGTTCAGGGCCGCCATCTGCTCGGAGCGCACAGCAGGTGGGCGGCTTCCGGAGCGGGAAGGAAAACCGCATCGGCGCGGAGCTGGTCCCATGTGGAGCAGCGCAGTCTGCCCGTTTCAGCGTTGAGGTGTCCGGTTGCCAGCTCTTCCTCCCCACCAGGCAACAGCTGAGGCATCGAGCGCTGCGCGCCTGCGGTGTGACAGGCGTGGCGGTGGGTCTCTCCGGCGGGCCGTCGACAGCTCCTTGAGCGGCGCCTTGCTGGTGCAGGCGGTTGGCAGGTGAGGACTCACCCTCTGTGATGAGCGGCAAGGGAGCTGCTGCGCGAGGCCTCGTCGATGACGCCGGCATTTAGCGAACAGTTGGCGGTGCCCATAGTAAAGTTGATTCGCGGAGCTCAAGGCCGAAATCATCATTTTCTTGTTGAGGCTACGCCGGCAGGCGTGACCGCTTCCTGCTCGCGTGAACCGGGGAAGTGAATGCACGCCCATGCTCGAGTGGGCGGCGAGCCCGCGGGGGATTGGCCGGCATCGCCACCGGTCAATACGCCGGCGTGCTTGCGGCGGAGCTGAGCCCCAGCGGGGCCGCACCAGTCCTGCGCGGCCTTCGTGGCCAGAAAGGACCACCCCCCCCCCCCCCCCCCCCCCCCCCCCCCCCCCCCCCCCCCCCCCCCCCCCCCCCCCCCCCCCCCCCCCCCCTGAGGCTATTCCTCTAGGATGCCGCAGTCCGTGCTCGAGCGGCTGGTTTTCTCGCGAGATCGCAGGCCGGCACCCGGCTGGAGGCGAACGGCTCGGGTTGCGCACCGTTCCAAAGCCAGAAAGCCAGGAACTTTCTGGCTTTAGCCGGACCTACGGCGATAAGGCGTTCCTGCGTGCCTACTGCCGCCCGTCGGGCGAATCTTGCTGGCCGATGCACGGTTTCGGGGGCAGCCAGCCATGACGGCTCGAGACTTCCATCGGCAACGCAAAGGGCTTGGGCGTGGGCTGGCCGAAGCGCTGCATGTGTGCGATCGATGCGGCCATGAACCGGGTGTGGTAGCGCCGCGTCTTGAGGCGGCCGTGGGCCGGTTCCTGGTAGGGGTCAACTGGGTGTCGATCGACCACAAAGCCGGCGTGGAGCTGGAAGGGTGCAGGTGCGTTACGGCAGCGCGGGCCGGTGCAGGCCTGCTGCGCCGCTGGAAGCGAGGCCTCGGCGTGCCGGCGCAGGCCCGGCCGGGGCCGTGCCAGCTTTGGCCCAGTTCAGGAGAAAAAAGTTCTCGGATCACCCCCGGGCCCAGGCGGCGGGTTTAGGGGGACGGTGGCCGTGCTGCTTGGGCGGGTGGGGCTGATTCAGCCGGGAACTGCACGCCGGGCCTCTTCACAGTAGGGATCGCTGGCGAGAGACACGCCAGGGCACCGGGCGTGCCGGGGCCGGAGGCACGGCTGCTGATAGGCAGGGCGCGATACCAACAGCCCCATTGGCTCGATTTTCGCAGGCCCGGCAGGTTCCCCCCAGAAACGGGTTGGGGGATTTTCAAACAGACCTGGCAGCGCGCCGCTTTTGCCCGCCAGGTCACGGGGCCCGCTGTTGGGTTATTTTTGTCTTTCTCTTTTTTTTTTTTTGGAC
>Ga0163217_1007072_pt1 | contig 10417 bp, 14 predicted proteins | sample SynspAceP_FD_185933 | JGI IMG/M metagenome (GOLD analysis project Ga0163217, IMG submission 185933) | Saline lake microbial communities from Ace Lake in Antarctica - Synechococcus sp. Ace-P (PacBio error correction) | ecosystem: Environmental > Aquatic > Non-marine Saline and Alkaline > Saline ... | reverse complement strand
CTATTCGAATGCTCTTGAGCACCGTAAGGCGCCGCGAAGTCAACCCAAGTGCCAACAACAATCAACATTAATCCGAGCTGTCTTGATGTGGACACAAAACGGGCTCGATTCCACGACTGGTGATTTGAAGCCATCTGGTCGGCCATTACCCGTACTCTGTTCTATTCGCGAATGACTCCGCCACTGAAAGCCTCACGTGCTCGAAAAAGAGTTTGGCCACTGCGCGAACCCTTCCAGAAGTGTTGAAAGAGCTTGTGGCCGGCGCCGACATCGACAAGCCGCTGGGGAGAGCAGCCCCTCGGCCTTTCAAACCCCCGCTTTGGCCACTCGCTTGCTCCATCCAGCCAACTATGAGCCGGCTTCAACGCCACCGATGCTCACCCAACCGCTCCATCCTGACCACGGTGATTATTTCGGATCCCGCCCCCCAGATCATCGAAAACGATGTGGCCCAGCTCGCAGCGCTGGCGGAATTATAGCCGCTGTGGTTCCAGATCCGGTTGTTGCGCTTAAACCCCTTCAGGCTTTCGGGCCCAGAATCCGGTTGGCCTGGAGCTTGGGATACGGCCGCTGCCGCCGGTGGTGGTCGTGCCTCGTTTTTCATCAATGCTTGGGCCCACGAAGAAAAACCCTTTGCAGCTTGTTTTTACCGCCTCGCGGAAACGCCGTTATGATCCCACCTCGGCTTGGAGTGGGGCCCGCCCAGCAGACTTCCCCGCCACGTATCGCCGTGATCGCCGCTGAGGTATTCGCTTGATACATGCCCAGGGACCGCGGTACTGTCTGCCACGATCGCCTGGTAGGCGGAACCACCCTGCTCCCCAGCAGCTCCGCGAAGAAAGATCTATTGGCCGATCTTGCCCGCTGATGGCGTGCCGTCTGCCGTCGATTCAGCTGCACCCAATTCACGCCCAGCTGCGCAGGCGCTGAGGTCAGGCCCCCGGGCAATTCGGTGTTTGATCCGACATTCTTGCCGGGACATGTGAGATGGGCGCGATGGTCTCGCCCGTGACCCAGTTTTGGCCACTCCCTGGCCCACTCTCGGCACCAGCCGCCCATCGGCGGCTTCGCAAGTATTCGGCCATGGCCCGCATTCATCGGTTGAGCACCCGGCCGTCGTAGAGATTTGAGGCCCTAGGTGAGAGGCTCGGCCCGGCGTCACGCGGTAACGGATCGGCCCGCTTGCGGAGGCACAGCGGCAGCTCGGCGCGGCCAGCCCTCGCCGCCGCTCGGGGCGGCACTCACCTCAAATCGGTCCCAGATCCGGCTCGGGGACGAGTAGCGGCTAATCGTGTTGCCCTCCTTGCGCGCATGCTGCGGGTGTGCTGCTTGCTCTCATCCCAAGGCACGTGTTTCCTGAAAAAGATCGGCTCGCCGGCTCGATCGCCTTGATCTTGACGGGGCGATTCGTGGGTCACCAGGCCTTGGATCGCCGAGAATAGGAGTTTCATGTTCTTGATCTCCACCTTCACGCCGAAGGGGATCGTTGTCCGCGCCGCACGAGAGTTCACAATCGCCAGCGCAGGGGATCCTTTCCGCATCGTTTGCCGTCGCTGACGCCCAGATAACGCGATGATCCGGGCGGGGATTCTGAGGCGTATTCGGCCGGCCTCCCGGCCCGTATGGTCGCAGATCGGGCTTGGAAACAATCTCGGCTAGGGCCACACCGGCGCGGTTGTAATCCACCAGCGAATGGGTGCTGCCGCCAGACGATCGCTGCCGGCATGCACAGCTTGCCGGCAATCTTCTCCATGTGCAAGCCGCTCGATTTGCCGCGTCTTGAGGTAGGTGTCTTTTCCCTTTTCGGCCACCTTCCACCTCGATCCAGCGTTTTTCGGCGATCGGCTGATCGAGACTGGGAGTTCGGGTAGTTTCTGGGGCAAGGTCGGGATAGAATACTTTGCTTGCGTCGAACTTGCTGTGCTCGGGCCACCGGCAGATGGGAGGGGCCAGAGCCCGCCTTCACCGCTACTCGAGCACTTCTGACTCAAGCACCGGCAGGGTGCCGGGGCAACCCAGCACCACCGGATCGATTGTGGCTGTTGGCTTGGTCGCCGAAGTTTGGTGGATGGCGGCGCGGTGAAAGATCTTGCTGGCCGTACCCAGCGCACGTGCGGTTTCAGGCCGATCACGGTCCTCCAGGCCTCATGTCAATCGCCGAAAGCCATTCCGCATTCGGCTTGCGCCATGTTGTGGAAAACGATCCTATCAGGGGACTGTTGGCGCGGCCGCCATCTCCCGCTGCTGGCGCTTGGATAGTTTGAAGTCCATGACAGGCCTGCGCACGGATCAGTTCTCGGCAAGCCGGTCCTTTGCACGAAGGCGGACGCTGATCCGGTGCTGGTTCTGCGGTGGCGGCCTGATCGGTCTGGCGATTCGCCACCAGCTGGCCCGTCGCGGGCGGTGCTGTTCGGGTGCTGAGCCGCCGCCGCAAACGAGGCGGCGGGCTTTGTCGCCGCCGGCATGCTCTCAGCCCCATGCCGAGGGGGCTGAGGGGGCCATGCTCGCCCTGGGTTCACGCAGACCTGGCGTTGCTGCCCCAGTGGGTGGGCCAGCTCGAAGCCGACAGCGGCCTGCCCTGCGGCCTGCTTTGCGCTCAGGGATCGTGGTGCCCTTCACACCAGCGCGAGCGAGGGGCCTACCCACGCTTCGCTGCGGGCAACGCCTCGATCGCGCCGAACTGGAAGCCGAAAATCCCGGGCATCGGCGCAGACTTTTGCTGGCGGGCTGCTGTTCGCCAGGACGGCCAATCGGACAACCGCCGCAGTTGATGCGCGCCCTGGAGCGGGCTTGCTCGGCGGGGCGTGCCTTCGGCGAGGGCCACCGAGGTGCTGGACTGATGAGCGAATGGGCCAAGCGGCGTGTCAGCGGGGTGCGCCTGATCGCCGCCGGTGGCCTGGTGGTGCGCAGCCTGGCCTGTCGGCCGGGCGTGTGGCCTGCCGGGGCCTGGAGGGCCGCCAGCCTGCTGCCCGGCTTGCCGGTGGTTGCGATCAAGGGCAGATCGCTTCTCCCTGCAGGCCCCCCGCCGGGCCTGCGCGGGTGCTGTTCGGGCCCGGCACCTATCTGGTTTCCCCGCCGAGGACGCCTGATTGTGCGTTGGGCAGCACCAGCGAACGGAGGCGGCTTTCGCCGGCTGGGCTCACGCCCCGGGGCCAGCAGCAGCGTGGAGCCGGGCCTCACGCCCTGTTGCCGGCAGGCGGCCACGCTGGCGCGCCGATGAGCGGCTGGTGGGGGTTTCGTCCGGGCACGCCGATCAGGCTCCCTTGCCTGGCCCCAGTCCGATCGAGGGGTTGTGGTGGCCACCGGGCCACTACCGCAACGGTGTTGCTGCTCGCGGCTGTCCACAGCAGAGGCTGCATCACCGCCCAGGTGAGCAGAGAGACGATTTCAAGCCAGGGTGGATCAGGCGAGCCAAGCCGACGCAGCGTTTTGTCGCGCCGCCAACGCCGCTTTGTTGGCCACTGCCGCTTCGACCGCTTCGCTGTTCAGCCGCAAAGCGCTCAGGGCTCCACGCGCCAGACCTGATCGGCGGGCGTCCAGTCGCTCTAGCTCGGGGCTCGACCAGAGGCGACTCAAAATCAGCGGTTTCAGGGGCATCGGAAGCCGTGGATCCACGTTGCGACCGATGTTCACCGCCAGGATCGCCGCGGATCGTGCCGGGGCTCGGCCTCCAGCGGGCTTGGTGGCGCGATTCAGCTGCGGGCACTGGCGATACACCATCGCTTCCCAGACCATCGCCACCACGGGACCCACTGGTGATGAAACTCCACCGCCGGCGAAAGAACGGCCGCTCGCTGTGCACCCCGTAATGGCTTTACCAGCTCACGGTGGGCACCAGCTGCTTTGAGGCCCACCAGCTTGAAGCCCTTTGCGCTCGAGCGGCGAGGATCTCGCCCACCAGCCCCCGCTGGACGCCATCGGCTTGATGGCAAGGAAGGTGCGTTCGACGGGCCATGGAAAGAGCGTTTGGTGTGAGCCCCCATCGTCTGCGGCAGGGGGCCGCCCATTGGCAAGCGAGCGCAGGGCTTCCCCAGCCACTCAAGCCTGAGAGGGGCAATCAGACCCATGGGAGATCGGGGAATGGAGGGGGCTGGCCCCGTTGAGCGTGTCCAACGAGCGTTCTGCGGACCGCCTCATTAGAGATTTTCGGGTTCGTCCCCACGCCACCGCGCGCACGTGGTGCTGGCCAATTTCAGCTTCCCCCCTCCGCGTCCGCCTGTGCGCCGCGACGGCGCCGCTCTCTTATGGCGTAACGCTGGGCGATCCCTATTTTCAGTGTCAAGCGAGCGCGGCCATGTCATTGGTGCAGCCCCGCGCGGCGAACGCCGCCGCGCCCTCGATCTGGTGGAACTGGTGCGGGGGCTGCAGGGGCCGGCGATCTCTTCCCTTGCCGCTTGCTGATCCGCTTCGACGACATCCTCGAAGCACCGGCTGGAGGCGGCTTCCACGCCGCCTTGAGAAGAGCGATCGCCCAGTACGGCTACGCGGCCGCTACCAGGGCGTTTCCGTGAAATGGCAAAACCAGCAAGCGCCCCACGTGGGGAGCAGCTGATGGAAGCGGCGCCGGCTGGCACTTCGGGCTCAGAGGCCGCAAGCAAGGCCGAACTGGCTGATCGCCCTGTCGCTGCTCGACGACCCCGAGGCCCTGCTGATCGGCAACGGCTACCAAAGAACCAGCGCTGACATCGAGACGGCGATCCTGCGCCGCCGGCTCGGGCCGCCAGCCGGTTGGTGGTGATCGAGCAGGCGATGAGAGTCGAGCCGATCATTGCCCGCCAGCCGGGCCCTCTGGCTCAGCGCCCTTGTCGGCGTTGCGGGCCAAGCTCTGCGAGGCCCGCAGCCACCGGCCGCTGGGGCAGTTCGGTGGCTGATCGGGGCCAAGTTCAGGTCTTCTCGGTGCCCGACCTGCTGGGCCACCCTCGACACCCTGCGCCAGGCGGAAATTGCTCGGCGAATTGGCCCCTGCTGCACTTCCACAGTGGGCAGCCAGATCAACGACATCGCCGTGCTCAAGGGGAAACGCCCTGCAGGAAAGGCCGGTCAGATCTACAGTGCAGCTGGGCCCAGTCGTGTGCTCGCTCGGTACCTCGACGTGGGGCGGCGGCCTCGGCATCGACTACGACGGGCAGCCGCACCGCCACCGCCGCCTCCACAACTATCGCTGCAGAACTACGCAACGATTGTGGGTTGGCCACCGTGCGCGAGTGCTGCGAGCCCCACGGGCTCCCCTGCCACCCTGGTGAGCGAGAAGGCGGGCCCGGCGATCGCCAGCCATTTCAGCGTTTGCTGAGGTTCGACGTGCTCGGTGCTGGCCAGGTCAGTGCGCGGGTTGCCGCCGGCTGAGCGAGGTGCGAACCACTGAATTGTGCGCAACTTGCCGCGGACACCCTCTCGGCGATCGAGGCCGGCGCCGAGGCCAGCAGCGGCTGACCACCTGCAGAGGGCTGGAACGACGCGATCAAGTTCAAGCACGGACGCCCTCTCCGCTTCCGTCTCGGCTACCTTGACCCTCACCGAGGCGGGAGCCGCCGGGAACGCCTCTACTGGCCTGCTGCGAATCGATCGCCAGCCAGCTATGGCCCGCTGGCGGGGGCCAGCGCCGCGATCCCCGATGAGCTGCGCACCCTGGCCGGCGGCCCTGCGCCAGCACCTACTACGCCAAAACTTTCTCGGTGTTCGACTCCGCCCCCCGGACAAACCTGGGCGATTGACCAAGCGTGTTCCCGGTGCTGCCGATCCATCGCCTTCAACGAACGCCCCAACCGCCTGGGCAGCTTCGCTGACCTCACCTGGTGACTCCGACGGCAAGCTTGGCCCGCTTCATCGATGCCGCCAGGTGAAACCGCTGCTCGAGTTGCATGGACCGCAGCCCGATGAGCCTTACTGGAATCGGCCTGTTCTCGGGCGGCGCTTACAGGAGGTGATGGGCAACCTGCACAACCTGTCCGCAGCACCAATGCAGCCATATCCGTTCTTTACAGGTATGGCCGTTTGCGCAGCTACCGGCGGCTCGAGCATGTGGTTGAGGGGCAACACCAATGGCCGAGGTTGCTCGAAAGCGATGGAACACGAACCCCGACAACTCTCAGCGTGTGGCGGCCTGGCCAGGAGGCGGCCATCGGACCGGGGCGACCTGCCAACAGATTGCCCAAGCGGTGTCGGCCCACCTCGATAGGCAGAGCCTGCGCCAGAACCACTTACCTGCGACTGACTTGGAGCTGATGCCATGTGGGGAGATGAATCGGCAGCTGAAGATCTGTGCGCGGAGCGCATCAGCTGTGCTGAAAATCCACTACGCCGATCTGGCGACCGGTCCAGCGCCTCGCCAGCCAGGGGGGGACCTGCTTGATGCGTCAGGGAGATCCTCTCTCTCCCAGCGGCAAAGGTAGCGGCTCAAGATCCAGTTGCTTGAGGCCCAGGCCCCACACCCATGGGCTCCCGGTGCTCGCAAGCGGAGGAACCTGTCCTCGGTGAAATGGGGACTTGTCGGCACCGGCAATCCATTCCGCCGACGTGCGGGTGGTGGAGGGAACCGGGCCGAGCTGATTGAAGTCAGCCGGGCGGACAACTTCCTTTTCAAAAACCCTGCTCTTCTACGCTCGACTCGGCCATGGAGATGCTGTCGCTTGGTGAGCCAGCGCTCTGCACATCGGCAAACAGGGTGATCGGCCTGCTCCTTGATGCCATCGCCGCGGCCCACCGGGGCGACACGGCCCAGCTGGCGGCCCATCGCCAGGCGCCATCCGGCCGCTTCGATCACTGCCTGAGCCTGGCTGGCGATCGGCGCGTGGGACTGGGCGAGAGAACGGGCCTGAACCATTCAGTTGGCGCAAGAACGCACCAGCATTCGAGGCGTGTCGGTGGGGGCCGCCATTTCTGGCCGGATCAAACGGGGCCGCCTCATCAGCCACATCGCTGTGCGAAAACACCCTCTGGCCCCATCCCTCCTTCGATCTGCACCTGCCAGGGGTTGAGGGCCGCAGGCCGATCACCTGGCAATGGTGAGCCTGATGGCGGGCCTCTTGATATGATAGCAGACCGCAACAGCGGCGCGGTACGTCGGCGACGTCGGCAGCAGGCGGTCGGCCTCGGTGGTTCACGGGGACGAGACGAAACCCCCGGCAGGGTGCCCACCTGGCGGATCATTGCCCTTGGAGCTGGGGAGGCTTGCAGTGACCGTTCAGCGGCAGGCTAGCCTTCACCAGGCATCGGGCCTGTCCTTGCTGCGCGGCTGCTGCCAGTGGGACGGGGAGCCACCTCCAGCTCCGCTCACTGCAGGCAGCTGCAAGGCCGTGCGCCACGGCCGGCCAGCCGTTCCTGCAGGGCTGAGCAGAGGCCAGCTCGGCGTGGCGGCCTCAGCCTCCAGCCCAGTCGAGAAGCCGCAGCCGCTCGGGTGGTCCGTTTGGACTCGGCATTGCCGCGCGCCTCAGCAGGTGCCGTCGCCAGCGGAGCTGAACCCTGCTGGGGGGAGAGCGCCGGCAGGGCAGCGAGCGCCAGGACAGGGGCCATAGACCCAAGCTGCTGAGAGCCAGCCGCGGGAGGAAGGGGGGACGCATCGGCCAGGTTGCGACGAGACCCCAGGACTGCCCCGCCTGCGGGTCAGGCTCCCTGGCCGCTTCCGTTCAGGAACCAGCCGCAGCCAACGGCGAGACCAGCTCCCGCCCTGGCCTGCTCCAACGCACCATCGAGCGCCGCGCGTCCTTGGCCGCCGGCTGGGGCCAGGGTTGGGCGACCGCCACCGCCGCCGCCACAGCGCTTGGCCACTACCACCGATGAGGCCCCGGGCCTTGGGACCCTTGGCGATCACCGCCTTTCCAGAAGGCCGCGCACCAGGATCACCCTTGCCGCTGTCAGCGCGGGTTCAGGCAGGCCGTCCCAGCAGCCCGCCGCCCTCGTCACCGAGCTGCTGCTGCAAGTTATACTGGCGGCGCCCTGCAAAACCGGCCGCCTCCACCCACTGTCGAGGCGGTCACCAGCAGCTGGAAGGCGCCCTGCGTTTGTGCGGCCTCAGACACCAGCGCTGCGCCTTGGCCAAGGGCAAGTCAGCTGCGCACCCGCGCCCAGCGCCCTGTTGCTCGCCTTTGAGTTCCTCCTGCAGGGCGCTCCACCCGCTCCACAATCTCGCCCGGCTGGGCTATGAAACGCTCGCCCAGGCGCGCGACACCTTCGCTCGCGGGCCTATGAGGTAGGCCAGCAGCGCCGGCCGGCCGCTTCGATCGGCGGATTGCCCTGCGGCCCACGCCGCCTTTCGCCGGAGATCATTGGAACAGAATCCGATCTCCGAGGCGGTGTGGCCACTGTCGAAGTCGCCGAACCGCCGGCAGAGGACGTTCACAGTCGACCACAAGTCCGCACGCCACCACCCGCCCACAGTCCGCGTCCGGTTTTCTCGCCGAACATGGCCACGGCTCGGCGCCCTGGCCTGCTCCAGCGCCATTCTCCTGCACCTCGCATCGCCGTGAATGCCGCTTCGATCCAGCCGTTGATCCAGTGTTCCTCGTATCCGACTCTAGCAACTCCTCGCGGACTGAGCGGGCCGCGGGCAATGGAGAGTCGAAAGCGCAGCCCGATTCGAAATCACCCAGGGAGCCGGCCCTGGCTGATCGCGGGGGGTCCACCACCTGCTTGGCGCGCCGGGCAGCGGTGCAGGTGGCGGCCGTGTGGGTGGGCCTGGCCCGGCGCCGGCAGCGGCGATCGACCCGGCGTTGAGCTGGTCACCGAGCTGCAGCACGCCCCCGCTCCAATCCGGCCGTGTGAAACAAACAACTGCGCAGGCGGCTCACCGGCCTTCGATCTCAACGGATCAAGTCCTGGCCGACCCAGGCAGGCCGCGGTCACGAATCTGGCCACCGGATCGCCATAGAACGGCGTTGGGCAATCGAGGCACCAGCTGCACCCGCGGTCGCCGCCACCGCCCGCTGGGCCCGGCGCGCCGTTCACACCAGCGCCCATCACCTGGCTGGGATGCTCCAGGAGCGCCATTAGCCGTGGAAATCCGGGTCGGCCAGAATCGGTCGGCGATCGCCTCAATGGCGCCCTGGAACGCGTTGAGATCACGCTCACCGCTGCGCCTTGCGCCGCTGGCGCTGGGCTCCATCGCTGCCTTCGAAAACCGTCGCGGTTCCACGTCAGACCATTGCTCTTCGGCGATCTCTTCTGTGTCGAGCTCCAGCGGGAAGCCATAGGATGTCGTAGAGCTCGAAGGCCTTGGGCGCCGCTGAATCCGCTGGGTCTGGCGGCCAGCAGCTCAGGGCCCAGCAGCTTCTCGCCCCTCTCGGAGAGGTTCAAGAAAGCGGGCACTCCTCCCGCTTCCAGCTCCGCTTGTCGATCGCCCCCCGGCGCTCCAGCAACTCGGGGTAGGCCGGCGCCATCAGCTTGATCCGGCCGCCTTCGGCCCATCGCGTGGAGGAAGGCCGATACGATGCCGATCAGAGCCGTGAGCCGCCGAGCACGACCCGGCGCAAACAGGGACGCCGCAGGGATGTAGCCCCGGCCCACGGTTACGAGGCACTCACCCATCGAACCGATCAGCTGGGTGATGCTCGGCTGTGGTCGCCGCATCACCTTCAACGAGTCGGAGGCCTTGGTATTAAGACGGGATAGGTGGGCCAGCCGAGGCCACGGCCGTTTCGATCAGCGGTAGATCAGAATCGGTTTCGTACGTTGTTCGGCACTTGCGTGCAGGGATCTGGGCCATTTGCGCTCGAGTCCCAGGCCCGTGTCGATGTTGCGGTTGGCCAGCGGCGTGAGCACACCAGCTCGGCATCGCGTTGTAATTCCATGAAACACGAGGTTGATAGGAACTCGATGAATCGGCTGTCGTCCTCCAGTCGATTGCCGTCATCGCCCCAGGTTCGGGTTTGAGTCGTTAGTAGAAGCTGCCGAGCAAGGGACCGCAAGATTAGGGACCCGACACCCAGAGTTGTCGCTCATCGAGGCGCACGATCCGCTTGGGGGTAAACCCCCACCAGCGTCACGCCCAGATCGCGGGCCTCGTCGTCGTCTCACGGAACAAGCTCACCACCACCGGCCGGATCGAGGCCGAACAGGCTCGGTTGGGAAGCTTCCCTAGGCCCAGGCAATCGGCCTTCAGCCTTAGAAGTACGTCCGCCAAACGAAAAGTTTGCCGAGTGCATCTCGAAAAATGTTGGTGATGCCGCGCCGTGCGGACACTTTCTCGATGTCGTTTGGTGCGGATGCATTTCGGGCTGTGGTGGGCCCGCGGCGCGGGCCTCGGAGGGACTGCCCAGGAAACACGCTTGAACGGCAGCATCCCAGCAGATGTGAGAGCACCGCTGGGGGTCGTTCGGGGAACAGCGAGGCACTGGGCCAGGCCGCTGGTGGCCCCGAAGCCGCGTGTAGAAAGCGAGGAAGGCTTCGCGGATCTCCGCGCCGCTGCGCGGGGCGGGTGGCGCCG
>Ga0163217_1075053_pt1 | contig 10418 bp, 9 predicted proteins | sample SynspAceP_FD_185933 | JGI IMG/M metagenome (GOLD analysis project Ga0163217, IMG submission 185933) | Saline lake microbial communities from Ace Lake in Antarctica - Synechococcus sp. Ace-P (PacBio error correction) | ecosystem: Environmental > Aquatic > Non-marine Saline and Alkaline > Saline ... | reverse complement strand
ATCAGGTCATAGGACACCCGTTGACCGCGCGCTGCGTCACGCTTTTCTCTCCGCCAAACTTGCCTTGGACGAAAGGCGTCGGCCTGCGCGCAGGCTTGTCATCGGTCAGCACCGTCCGCCAACGTGCCCTCTGTTACCAGATATTTGAAGCTGGGGCCACCTGCGGGTTCCGCTCGAGCCGATCGACACAAAGCTGTTTAACCCAACGCCGCGCTGTCGAATCGACTTTGATAGACAGCCTTGCGATTGATGCGTGCGCCAACAGCTCCTGAAACTCCTGCGGTCAAAATTTGCTGTTCAGCTTGTTCTTCTTCGGTGTTGCGACCGTCGCTCAGCATGTCGTTTGAGGCAGCACTGTTGAAACACCGTATCAACAGAGGAAAGTCCGCGTCTCGATGCGCTTCGAAATCTGCCGGCGAAATCAACCAATTCGCCAGAAGACTTGCGTGGCCTCGTATAGTTTCGTAATATGGCCATTCATCATCAAACATAAGTCATTTTTGATCAGAAACCGTTCCAGCTTTTTTGCTCCAATGGTGTCCAACACCAGCTCCAGATCACCGGTCTTTAGCGTTTGCCTCAAAGTAATCCGCATCCGCAAGCTGGGGACGCGCAGAGAGAGTTTCGGCAATTCTTTTTTGCAATCCTGTAACGAAGCCCTTGTAGCTCTCGGAGGGCCACCACTGTCAGCCACGTGTATGTCATTGCACCGTTGCGGCTGTGGTCATGCGCTCACCGTTCTGTTGACCGAAATTCGCAGCCACGACCAACCTCTTGGCCGACGCGGAAAATAAAATTGACATTCTGGCTCTCGTTTTGCTTGAGCATGCACTATGACAAGGACGTTCGGATTGTCCCAACCTTCACGGGCAAGGCGAATGGGAAAAATGAACGCGTGGTTCGTCAAAGACAGCAACCGCTCCTTGTCCTTGAGAACAATCGTAATCACTGGTTCGTCGATTGCCCAGCCAAACTCACCACAGTTGCTGCGGCTTTTCGGGTCGGTCATTCGGCCTTTCTTGTCGATTTGAGAAATATTCCCACGGTGGGTCTTGGCAACATCGGATAGCCTCCAGATGGGTCCGGTAGTTCGACATTTTCCAAAGGCAACTCGCCGAGCAAATCCGCCACCGCCTGGCGCGTATTCTTCCTCAAACACCACGGGCATATTCACCCTTTTCATCCTTCTTGGTACGTAATCGCGGATTACTTCACGACCTCGCCGATTAAGAAGAGCGAAAGAACCTTCACCCCGCGCCGCAAACAGGACCTGCTCGCGTTCTAGATGTGCCGGATTCGTCTCACGATTGGATCACGGCGGATGTCACGTTCGGTCACATCGCCAGCGGCCTCACCGCCCGCAGCACATCGCCATTGGTAAAGTGAACACCGTATCATCCCGCGCGGTCGATATTGCTGACGACAAAACCCACGATAGGCTTCCAATCCTTTGGAAAGGTCAGGTCTGAAAGGGTTCGGCCCTTCTCGAGCTGTCGGGCAAAAGCCCGCTTGGGGAGTGTGGTCTCGGCGTGCGTTTGGTTCCAGATCGACAAACGCCACCGATCGCTGCTGCTCTCTCGGAACGCGTGCAGGAACAGGTATGGGTTTGGTATCCCACTTAGGCCCTTGGTCTCGACCCCATGGACTTGGGTGATTTTCTTGACCAGCTTCTGGTTAAACGCGTCCACTGCAATCAAGACGACTGCACCTTGTTGTGACTGTGGTGCTGGTCGGAGTAGCGCAGGATGAAACAAGACGGTTGAATTTTGGCAGCGCACCCTTGCGTCGCAGGCCTTCGCATCTTTTGCGGTTCATCTAAGATCAAAGATCGGCCGGTCTCGCAATCACGGTCTATGGGATTTCGTGACTGGAAATCGGTCCAGGTTTCGTTCATAGATCCGGCCTATTGTCCGCGCCAGAGGCGTTGAACGCTTGCACGTTGATCACCATCACGTTATTCCCCGATGTCCGACGGAAAAGCTCTCCAGCTCGTGCAACCGCTTTGAATTGTAGACGAACGCCCGCACCTTCTTCCCCGTATTCCTGTTGAAAGTGCGGCTGGCCGTCAATTCGAGTAGACTTTCCACAACCTTCACGGACCGCCACACTGAAGCACCATTGATGATTGAACTGTTTTGACCAGCCATATCGTTTGGTGCAGCTCGAACATAGTTTTTGATTGTAGACGTAGTGTTTTTACCCGTTCCCGTTCTCCATTCGTCGACAATCCAGATTGATATTCCGCACCGGCGTTTATAGCTGGCTGGCTTACTTTCTTACCCTTGCTCATCCGCAAAATACGTGAGGCTGTCTGAAACAGTAGCATCGCATCGCGCTGAACCTTGCTAATGTTCTCCAAGGATCGCGTCATTTCGCTAGTCTACCCGCGCCGTTCCCGAAAGCCCTCGACTGTCCAAAAAACGCGGAACTGCGCATCCGCCACCGGGGTCGACGGTGTATCTCAGAGTTCCTGTCTGGCTGCACCTACAAAGAAGCAAATCGACCACCGCGATTCACGGCCTGTGTCTGGTAGAGCTGCCGACTTGAACTTGATCTTCACAATGGTAGTGTTCTCTCTTAAATCACGCGCTTTCTCTTAATTTCTTCTTATTGGAATGTTGGCGGATTCATTCACGCTTCTTCCAGCCCGGCTGCCAGCCCTGGGACCGCGTTGAAAAATCGCCTCGCCACCCGTACCCTGTGAGTATATGCCAATTTTGACTCTTTTCTGTTCCATGCATCCAGCGCAATCGCTCAACTTATCCACAACAGCAAGGCTTATCGAATGTCCTTTCTTGAGGCCACTGCCGAACTTACTTAAATATCTGAAACAGCACCCAAATCCGCATAATGCTGATTCATCGAAAGCACGGGTCTTAATATATTCCGCCTGCTTGGACGAAGGCGCTGCAAAACAGCAGCCGGGCCACTCGGAACCTGGTTGGCTTGCGGCCCCAAACCACCCCTTGCGTTTGAGCGCGCTGTAATCGCGCCATCGGCACCTCCAGTCCCTTTCTGCACTCCGGTCCAGTGCCAAGACATCGGTCAGCTGACAAGCCGCCATTCGTCCATCAGCACGCGGGTATAGGCCGGATCGGACGACACCGCCATTAAGAGGTCATCAGCAACAGCATCTCGGATTGACTCGTTAATTCGGGCATCTGCAGTAGCGTTCCCGCTGTTTTATACATCGCATGATTGCCATACCCCATCTGGTCATCATTCCCATCTCAACCGTGCCTTGCACCAGGTAGGGGTTGCGATAACCCTCGGGGCGTTCTTGTCGCCTCGGACCGTATCCTCTGGGGCACCCTCAAAGAAACGGCCCGCGTTCATCGAAAACACCAGGCCGATCGGCTGCTCGGTCACAATGATCCTCTGGTTCTGGCTTGTATATCCGTGATGCCGCGATGCAGGTGGTGCAGGGCTTCCAGGCACAACCTTCTGGTCGTATTTTCGACACCTCGTGCAGCAGCAGCTCATCGTCGGGCAAAAGACGCAGCTGGAATGTGCGAAGCCGTTGATATAAGATCAGATGTCGCCAAGGGGGCCCAAAAAAAAAAAGGGGCGGACCGAAATGTTCGTATGCTTTCTTCCTACCGACGAAAGCTTCCATGTGATCTTGGGCGAGGTTAGGTGACAGAAGATAGGGCGCTCTCTGGCTTTCCCAGCAGCATGCAGCGCGGCGCGCGTGGACATGGCCCCTGTTGCGTTACGCGCGGCGCCGTCCAGCAAAGTCGCGAGGTGTGGACCCGACCAAACCCCCCCCCCCCCCCCAATTTTTTTGGGGGGATTTTTCACCTCAGGTGCGAGGGTTTCTGCCCATTTTTTTCTGCGGACAAACCCGCTGCGGCACCCGCTCTATCGCCGGCCGTGTCCAAAATCGTCCAGCGTGGCACTCAAAACCAGTTGCGCACTCCAGTCTTGAAGAGTGCGGGTTTGTTCCGGATTCTCGTTCCTGTTCGCCGATCTCAGCGCAGACAGGCTTCTCTCGGAGCGACCGTAGTAGTGTCCCTTCCAGCCTCGCGATACCAAGCGGCGCAGGGCGAAAATTTCACATCAATCAGAGAACGCGCTTGCCGTCACATCGACTCGTGGATGTGGCGAAAGTGCGCCGGTCTCGGACCCTTTTCGGTTGATCTGATGCTTCATCCAAAGCAATGCAGGCGTTCAGGGATTACTATTGAAAGCTTGTTGCGGACCACGCGGCCGCGTCTTGTTATTCACCCCAAATAACAGCCAGCCTTGCCTCCGCGTCGCGCAGTTCGCCTGTTTCGAACAAAGCCGAGAATACCTTTGCGATTGTCGTTGGTCGAAAAGCTGTCAGTCCGCCTCTTGAACTTCGACCACCTCGTTTTCCAGTGCCGATCGGCTCGGTCAGTTTTCAGGCGAAGCCGCGTCGGGGGGCATTTCAGATCGCCTTGAGTCTGTGTCGGGCGAGAGGGATTTGAAATCTGTTTTCACGTTGAGTCTTGGTCGCGTCGGTCTTTGAAGGCCGGTATTGTCGCGGAGGGGGGGAAAAAAAAAACCCAAAACCACCCCCGGGGGGGGCCGGGCCGCAAGGTGCGCGGTGGCAAGGTCTTGACCAGATCTCGTCCACGCCGTGTCGAAACAAGCGCAAGGGCGGTGCCCGGCCACGGAAAAAAACGGCTTTGCCGTGAATTACCTCACGCGTGGATAGGGCAGCGTTAAGGTCGACGCCCAGTCAGTAGCACCTGAAACCCCCAGTGTTTGTATTTTTTTAGTAGTTTATAGGTTTTTTTTGTTTTTTTTTTTTTTTTTAGTAGTAAGTTTTGTTTTTTTTTTAGTTTTTTTTTTTTTTTTTTTTTTTTTTATTTTTTTATTTTTTTTTTTTAGTTTAGCGTTTTTTGATTTTTTAGTTTTTTTATTTTAGTTAGGTTTTTTTTTTTTTTTTTTAGTTTGTTTTTTTGTTAGGTCTTTTTTTTTTTTTAGTTAGTTTTTTTTAGGTTTTTTTTTTTTTTTTTTTTTAGGTTTTTTTTTTTGTATTTTATTTTTTTTTATTTTTTGAGGTAGTTTTTTTTTTTTTTTTTTGTTAGTTAGTTAGTTAGGAGTGTTTTTTTTGTTTTATTTTTTTATTTAGTTTAGTTTTTATTTTTTTTTTTAGGTCTTCGGGGAAACGCGTCGGTTGATGTTGTCCACCGCGCCAAGCAGGTCGCTGGTCGTGGCATCGGGCGTGTAATAGACATCGGCCATGTTGGAGCTGTCGATTTCCAACACGCGAAAGCCCACGTCCTATGTTCAAAGGTCGGGGTGCGTGTCCCCTTCGAGGGATCCTTGCGCCTGCGCGGCGGATGGCGTTCTTTGGAAATTTCGGCGCATGTTGGTGTTTAACCCATTTTCGCCCCTCAGCCTTTTCGCGACAATTTCCGCGATTCTGGATCGAAAAAACGCCTTCGTTTTACCACCATCCTCGAATTCTGAAGCATGACAGCATGGGCCGGTTGGACCAGAACCTTGCGGAAAAAATCCATCACAAATTCGGAATTTTCTGAGTTCGTTGTGAGCTGGACAATCCGGGCACATAACCATTGGCTTAGGGGTGGTCGAAAACTTTCACTTTTTTCAAACAAGCCGCCTTTACTGCTTCGTGCCCATCTTATTCCAGGGAAATAACCAGACCATAAAAATTGATGTTTCGCGCCCATCGGACGACAAAGTAGTGTTTCTGCCGGTATACCTGCCAGACGAAGTTCCTCACCTGTCTTAAACTTGGCGCCATTCAATCATTGTTTTCAGCCGAACATTTTATTCATTTATGTCGCTTTTGCGCAGACCCAGCGCTCTCATAGCCCCTCAGGTGCGACGGATAGAACTGCGTCCCATCTGGTTGCTTCGACGGGGTAGGAACATGCTGGGCCTATCTTCGCGTTCTGTTCTCTCCACCAGTTCGCCGCATTGACCTTGTTTAAATGATCGACTCTTGTCATCATTCTGCGTACTCGCTAGATTGCCATTTTAAGCCTCGGTCATCCGGCAATCCATTGCAATTCGGCCCACAGTGGTTTCGTGAAACCACGACGATGTAATCGAGTCCCGAGCACAATACCGCGGCTCCCACTTCCCATACGCGTGCCTGTTGACGTTGCAATCACAACCGATCATCGTCCATCAACAAAACACTTCGCGACCCAGTGCGATCAAATTGGCCCAACTCAAGAACATCCAATGGATACAAATAGAAAACCATCATTCTTTTAATAGAAAAAACGCGAAAGTTTCAAGCCGCGAATACATTCAATCGACAAACCAATCCGAATGAAACCGCCCATTGCTGGTCGTATTCGTTACCCAGCCTGTTCCCCGGCCTACATCTCGTTCTGGTTCGACCGCTCCAGAAACTCCGCCGTGCTTTCAGAAAAAAATCATCGTCATAAACAAAATCGTTCCCCGTATTATAGGGCGGTCTGTAGATTCATCTTGACCCTTGCCCCAGATAGGTCTCGCAGCAGCGTTGAGCGCCTCAAGGTGTCGCCCTCGATTTGAAAACAGTGTTCTGCGTGGTATCGAAATCCACCGCTCTCTTCGCGCACAAGGGCGCAGGGTTTGGCAATCGGCGCATTGGCGGTAATCAGCGCCTGCGGCCTTGCCCGGCCCAGTTCAGGTGATAGACGTTCCTGCGGCCCCTCACGATGCTGTCCGGAGAGCTCCTGCCGCAGTTTGGTCAAATCCACGCGCAGGGCCATCTTGCCATCCGCGCGCGCGGCTCGGTTCACAACATCCCGGAAAACAGCCCGCGCATCTTGGCATGTCATGGGTCAGTCGGGGCTGTGCATTTCAGCTTTTTCAATTCGTCGTTCATGTCTTGCCCCTTGCCGTTTACTTAAAGTTTGGCCCGCCGCCCTGGCGTCTGTCATATTTGCTCCGAATTCCGCCTGCGCCTCGGCCAGCTGGCCATGCCAGGGTCACTTTATATTAAACTGGTTTTTCGCGCCCGCAGCTTGGATTGGAAGCTGCGCTATTCACGTTCTGTTGCCTTGATTTGCGCAGACGGCGCAAGGCGGGTTTCCGTATCCCGCCCGTCCGCACTCTACCGGCGTGAGGCGCCCGCGAACGCACTTGATTCATTAAGCACCCCAGCGGACACGGCCAACAGGTAGGGGCCCCCGCGGCGTATCACGGTCCACCCACGCGCACGCAGATGGTCCGACACACCCATTTTGCCGCCCCGCATCCGAGGCCCTTGAACGCCGCCGCGCGCCTTGTATCTGCGCGCCCGCAACCAGCTCGAAACAGCACAGGGAAACGGAATGGGCGTGGTCGATGGTGCGCAAAATGCATCGTTGCAAACGCATTCCCCCTTGAGCGTGACCGCGGAAAACCCACCTGGAGCTCGCACAAGCGGCTGTGGCAGGCAGGTTCAGCGTCTCGGGGGCCAGGCTTATGGGGTCCAGCGATTCTGATCCACCTCGCCACGAAAACGCTCCCGCAGAGCCGTGCTGGCACCCACCGCATCATAGATCCGCGTTTCGGGATAACGTGCTTGAAGCGCTGTCTGGGCTGAGTATTATAAAGGGCGCTCATGGCTCGCGCACCACGATAAAGGCGATCAGCTCGAAAATCCTCCAGTCCCCGATGGTCTGGTCAGCGCAGTCGTATGCCCGCCCGAGAAAAGGGCTGTCGAGGTCCCGCTCCTCTTTTCACCTCGCATCAGGGACCGGATTCGCGGTGTTCAGCCAGGGCCGAATAGTTCTCCATTTTACGCCCATTCCTTCGTCTCCGTGTTAAAAGCGGTGCAGAGGTCGCGGAAAAGGAATGGTGCTTGCCCTTGCAGCCCGTGCGATCAGATCAAGCAAGCGTTTCCACCTGCGGTTTGGTCCACGACAACCTTGTCCGTCCTCCGCGATGTATAATCAGGTAATAGGGGTGCCAGGCGGCTTCTGCTTGTTCCGGCGTTCACGCTGTCATGGATTGTGCGCAGCGCAAAGGAATCCCCCGGGGACAAGCCCGCGTGTGGGATCGCCGCGAAACACGGTGTGCAGGTCCGTTGCATTGCGCGGCAGAGTCATCATGCGTTCTTGAGGTAGTTTAATAGGTCCATCCGAATCATTGAGCCCCAGATCGGTGATGAAATTGCCCGTCTGACGCCTCCAGACTCATCACCTCGTTGCAAACGGCTGAAGCTGGTCCCCCCCCCCCCCCACCGGGGGGGGGGGCGGTTAGGCAACGTCCGAGCTTTTGGACTTCAGACGTTGTTGTTCCTCACCGGTGCCCGCCATGTCGACGATGTTGCTGCATTCCGTTCTCGACACCTCCTAAGCGTTGATGTATTCGTCGGAGGGCTGAGTCGGGCAGTAGTTGGACAAGCTGGATTCTGCGTATTGGCGAGCCAATCCGCGTCGATCCTGGCCAAATCGTGACGGATCCGCACCGGGTTCCAGTGGATGTCGAGTTGATCAGATAGTCGCAATCCTGAAGGTTCTGCCCTTCCGAATGCAATCCGTGCCGATTTGAGGATGTCCAGCTCGCGCTCGATCGGGCATGATTCTTTATCCTTCTCCTGCGCGAGGCGGGCAAGTGCTGAGGACGGACTGAAGTCATATGTTTTCTTCAGAAGTCGTTTGGGGCCGTCGGGATCCGGTGACAATGCCGGTGGTGAATGTTCTGCGCTTTGGCAAAATGTGGGGCAAGTTGGGCGGAAGAGGATAGTTCGCCGTATCGGCATAAAGCCGTGAAGACGACAAACCTTTGCGGTTGGCCGTCATTCAAGGGTTGGCCCATCTTCCCCTCAATCTCGGCAATCAGATGCTGGAGTTTGGCGTCATCCGCTGGCGTCAACCGCTCCATTCCGGCGATGAGGCCGTCGATGATGATCTGTCGGCCGCCAGCTACCTGCTTCCATGCCTTGATGTCCAATCGGCCAGATCAATCTTGATCTTCTTGCCGACAGAGAAGTCGCGAAATTCATCGTCCTCATCGGGCAACTGTCTCAAGATCGAGATCTTCAATCAACCGCCACCTCCGCCATGAGCCTCAAAGCGGCAATCGCTTCGAGCGTGCTGGCGAGTGGTTACGGACAGCGCGCCGAGCGTCTTGCGGAAGGCATGCAACCGAGCTTTCCAGCCTTGAGCAGATTGGTGAGTCATCCAAGGCCTGAAGCTCTTCTCGCGGTCCGGCCTGTTTCAGCGTCCCTTTCCGCCCTCAGTCTTTGGTGTTCATTAGAGATCTTCGTATTTCTTCAAACCGGCTGGGCTTTGAATGTAATTTACCGGCGCAAGACCGCCAGTTTGAGGGATTCTCCAAGGCTGGGCGAAGATGTCGTTGAAAGCGATCACATCTGTCCGGTTGCGTTGATCGGCAAGTGGTTGATAAGGTTTCAAGCCGGTTTCGGGAAAAGTCCCAATGTCCGGCGTCGGTATCAGTAAGAATGTCTCGATTGTGTTTGCGCGACCTCGCGATAGTCACCGCGTCCAGCAATCGAAAAAAGTCGAAATCCAGGCGTGCGCAAGATTGAGCCGGGGTCCGCTGATCCGGCCGGCAAGTCGGACCAAGACGTTTGAAGCCGTCTGGGGCACGGGCGGGAAAATCTCTTCCACGCTGGTCTGGTTTTTTTAGGTTCTGCGCAACCGCATCTGACTGACCTTCAATATGCTAGCGCAAAGCTATTTGCGTAGATCAGGTGAAGCGGTTGGTTCACAGGCCGTGGCCGAGGAGCATCAGACCCTGGTTTTACACCAGCCTTGATTACCTTTTCCATTAGGCGCTTGGTATCGGGTCTCCGGTCTTTTGAAGACCGTTCATTTGTTGCGGAAGTTGTGGGACTCGGTCGATGGACCATAAGTCGTAGTTGCCCCAGTTGATTCCGGTCAAGGCCGCATTCCCCGAAGGAACTCACCGGATGTGCGCGGGGACAGGTCCGTGTGGCAAGAAGCACGTCGTATCGAAAAAGCGGTTCCTTCGCGTAGATGTTTGTGTTTCAGGTGCATTGTAGTTGCCCAGGTTGTCCGCCAAAACTTCTTTGGGCCATTAAACAGGCCGTCCCTTGTTGCGCAGGCTCGTAATATTTCACGACGGGCAAGGGCAGTGGGGAAAAGGTTTTCCCTAGGGCCCACGCTGTCCGCCAGAATACAGGGCCTTAATTTTAAGTTCTCGAGCTTTGTGATGAAATTCCCGACGGCGGGCGTCTTCAGTTGAATTTAATTGGAACAAGTTTTTTTCCAGGACCTAGGGCTGTCGAGATATCCCGTTCGGATCCTTTCGGCAGGGGACATTCTCATCCAATTTCTCCCCGCTCAGGAGAAATCGGACCATGAGAAACTAGTTATTTAACACCGCACCACTCAGCACACACAAACAAGATTTTAAGGGACCCTGCTCGTGCCGGTTGTGTGTGCGCTGATGAAAAATGGAAACGCTGTATCTTTTCTGCTTTTCTTTCTCTATAAAATGGGTGTTGTGGG
>Ga0163217_1055641_pt1 | contig 10418 bp, 5 predicted proteins | sample SynspAceP_FD_185933 | JGI IMG/M metagenome (GOLD analysis project Ga0163217, IMG submission 185933) | Saline lake microbial communities from Ace Lake in Antarctica - Synechococcus sp. Ace-P (PacBio error correction) | ecosystem: Environmental > Aquatic > Non-marine Saline and Alkaline > Saline ... | reverse complement strand
TACGACAGTGGAATAAAGTACCACTGCCTACTTCAAAAAATGGTCAATCATTCATTCCTCGGGAACAGGGATAAAGAATGTCGTTCTTTTCTAGTAATACTTTGTGTTTTGATTTCTCCTTATGTGCATGCATGAGTATCTGACAGAATGGCCGAAGCCTAAACCGAGTCCCTCCAATTCGCGTGAGCGATCAGTATCGATGCGTTAAAACCGGTCAAAGATGAGCGGCAGATGTCCTCGCAATACCCTCCCCGTAATCAGTAATCCGCCATTGGATAACTTTTTCATTTTCATAGTAGGTACGCATCAGAATCGGAGTCTTTTTATCGGAATGGCAAAAAATAGCATTCTGGACGAATATTAAAATGACCTGTTCTATTTTTTGTTGCGTTCATCAAAAACATTCGGGTACCTCGCCTAACCTCAGTTTGATTCCCGCCTTCTTGATTCATCTTCCACAAGGGAAAAAGTTCTTCTAGAACAATCATCAGTTCAATCGCGGTTTTTACCCATCTCAACCTTTCGATCCAACTTTGATAATTCCAGCAGTTTCGTTCACTAAATTTCGTCAAGCGTTTCGTCTGATCAAGCATACTTTCTATGGAGAATAAGCGTATCCTTCCGGGTTATCCAGTTTTAACCTCGCAACAGAATTTCTGAATAGCCTCGGATTGTCGTAGCGGCGTCTTTAGTTCATTGTGGAAGCAGTCGGAAACGAATGTTCTTGTTAAACTTACGCTGATTCTCTTCAGTAGTTTGAAAAGAATCATGTAACCTTGCCTTCAACTCCATTAGTCGAGATCAAACTAGTTTGGCATATCCGCTTGAGCATCAGCGATAACAATGGCTTCATCCAAAATGCTGACGACAACTTCAGAAACCGATGCAATGACGCGCATCCAAGGGATCCAACGTTTCCCGCAAACATACGTTTAAGACTAGCCAGGCCTAGCAAAAGGATAATAATGCTGGCAATTACATAAAATCAACTGCGTAAAACACAACTCCCAAAAGCGACTCAGGAGGAATAGATGGACTTCAACGTCCGATTGCTTTTCCCTTCATAATAAACAGGTTCATGTACGTCGCTGGTCTGTTTGTCCTTTAAAAATTATCTTTCGATTGATTGAAATATCATTTGCTTTTCCCCGGAGCTTGCATAAAAAATGATGTTTCGCATTCTGAAATTTCAATATCTCGGCAAGCTCTGTCGCCTTTTTCAGCCAATACGGGCTCTCCCTTCACCGAAACAGGATTTTTGGTTTCTGTAGGGCATGCAAATAGCTGGTCACTTCCATTTCCTCTGATTTTTCCCTATAGATATAATTAAGCTCGTCCTGCCAAAAAACCCAATAATCACCAAAAACAACAGCAACAGCAGGGCATACCCTCGGAACAGTTGCTTGCTCAAGTTTTTCATTTCATCCTTCCACATCCAATTTATAACCGAATCCGCGCTCATTTTTATGTAACAGTGCTCTGTATCCTGCAGTTTTTCTCTTAAGTTGCGGACATTTTACACCTCTACTACATTCGGAACTGCTGAAGATAATTCATAACCCCAGACTTGATTCATGATTGTTTCTTTTGAGATTGCGATGTTTCACGTTCTCAAACAGCCAAACACATTAGTTTATACTCCGTGGGTGTCAAATCGAGTTTTTTAATCTTTAAACATAAAATCTCATGCGGCAAATCCATCGACGAAAAAGGACCTTTGCAGATAACTGAGTTCTTTTTTGCGGAAAGCGACTATCAGCGGACCCCTCCATCCGCGAATCAGCAATCTCCATAAAACTGAAGGGTTTGCCAGATAAAATCGTCCGCCCGATTTTTCAGCCCTTTTACGGTATTCTTCCGCTTGGCCCTTCGCGTCAGCATTTTAATAACGACGAGCTCGTATTTCTGCTTCAGCATGCGACAACATTCGTAGCCATCCATGCCTGCATCATAACATTCCAAAAATGACGAGTCGCAAGGATTTTGATGCATTTTCGTCAATTGCTGACAAGCCATCTTTGCGTTTTCGACCACTGTACCCTTCGTCTCCAAGCCCATCGTTAAAAAATCACGGATTTCTGTTCGTCCTCACCACCAAACACGCGTTGTTTCCCGTTCATTGTGTCCACCTCTTTATTTTATTATATCACGTCTTTAACTTCCGATTGAACGGAAATGTCAATCTTCGCTAACTTTCAGCTAACCTTTCAGCTGCCCTTAAACTTCTATAAACTATACTGGGAATATTAAAATAAGAAAAACGAGGAAATACTTATGAAAAGAAAAGTAATCCAACATTTATGATTCTCGCTGTTTATTCTTGAGCCCCTTGCCCATTGCCTTCATTCTCGCTAAAGGGTCTAAACTTCAGTATCGCAGCACCCGCTTTTAATTGGAATCATCACAGGCTACACTTGGTTGTTGTCTGAACTGATAACGGCCCGCAAGACCTAAATTCATCGAAAAACATTTTATCTGATAAATTTCCATCGTTTCCACGGCATCATGGCCATTCGTCGCTTTGGCGCTTGGCATGTTGCATCAAAGAATTGGGCAGTCTTGCTTGGCGAGAGTTCGAGATTTTCGACTGTCTTTGGAGGATTTTGCCATCATGCTATTCTTACTGTTGACCGTCTTATCTGTGCTGCTTCATGCACTGGCTGGCTTACGGAAGAATTCAAAATAATAAACGATAGTGTTGATACATTGGGAATTTCGCATTCGCTAATACGGAACTCATGAAAATTCTGCATAATTTTACTTATTGTTGCCATTATCTCACTATCGTACAGTCATTCAACCATCGCCTATTGTTGTTCGGGCCGAGTATGTGACGTTTGACTATTGATGTTACGCCTGTATTCATCCGGTATCTTTGAGCTTCTATGTGTACCATAACTAAACTCAGCTTTTTCTATTAAATAAAAATATTTATTACCATGAACCAGCTGCAGTGAATGGAAACTGACCAGCTTGTCAGGGCTTGACGCTGAGCCCGAAAACGGACAGATTTTTGATTTACAACGGCCGGACAGTTCATCTTTATATAAGGCTGTCAAGGATGAAAAAATACACTTTTTGAAGAACACCCTTTTTCTCTGACTTCCGCACCCGAAAATCCGCATGTTCCTTTTCCGTATCCATTCAAAAATCCGGGGATTACACGCATATCATTCCAACATATCAAGGTTGGAACGAAAGTGACCGTCGAAGTCCTTTATGGTGGGTTATGGCAGCCACTGGAAGACATCAAAAAACGGAAAAAAGCTTAGTGCTGATTTGCTGGAGTGTTGGTGTTACACCTATGTAGCATTTGGAAGCCTTCGCCAAAAAAAATCAAAAATAACCAGTACTCATCTGGAGTTTGCGAACGAGAATGAACTGCTCTATGCAGCCGAACTAGCTTCTTTCCAGAAAGATATGCCCCAATTCAGATTCTTCCCTTTTTATTCAACCAAGAACGTTACTTGAATGCAGAAAAAACGGAACTATTTTCGAAGCGACTAAGCCTGTTCGACTAAGCGAGTTCTGTTCTCTGGCGGTCCCAAAAAAGTTTATGCATACCATTGAATCAGCCGCTAGTTTCCAAAAAATGTTTCAAAACAAAAAATTCACTTCGAAATTCATTTGATTATAAAAAATTATAGAATAAAAAAAGGAGAACCCAAAAAGAAAAATAACAATAAATTAAAAATGATTTATCTTCTTAACTAGGTGCATCCTTACTTTCGTGGGATGCGGGCACGACTCAGGAAAACTACTATTGAGGGAAGGCTATCTACCAGTAGTGCTGCCGTTCAGTTTGTTTCATCCTCGGGAAGCTACCACCTTCATCCGACATTGCTTCATCTTCTGGTACCCATCGAATACAAAAACTTTACCCTTGATGAATTATCGCAATATTGATGAAAGAACGGAATGATGCCTATGATCACCGTTGACGCAACGTCTACGATGTCACCCATGTGGATAAATGGCAGAAACGGAAATCATGCTATGGCTACAAGCGGGGTACCGAGCGCACAAACCGCCATCAACAGTTTCATCCGCACGGCTAGCTCCGTGTTAAATGGCCTGCCTGATTTGTTGAACATTGTTGAATGATCTAACAAGCATTCATGAAACTGCATGATAATTTTAAAAGTAGCCGTTGGTCAATCTGTGAATGAATTTGGTCGCGTGGCTACTTTTATTTTAATACTATCAGTCGCTGATTGATTCATACTTCTTTCAAAAATAACTAATTCGTGGTATTTCCACTTCTTTCAGGTCATTCGTTGTTAGATTCACTTAATTTTTAACTTCAAATTTCCAAGTCATTCAATTTTTTGTCGGAAACAAGAATTAGAACACCACTTGACCCTTGGAATTAGCTTTTTTTTAAACGTTGAACAGCATAAAATTTTGATATTTCTTCACACAGCTTATATCATTTCAGGAGTTTACAAAAACCACTATCTGCACGTACTAGGAATATAGAATAGAGCTTACAGGTACGATTTCTTTGATAATGGTCAAAAAGTGGGCCGCGACAAAATCTGCAACACCATTGACGCGTAAACGTTACAAGAACGAAGTTCTGCTTTCAAAAAGTCAACCGGCGACCTCAAAAGCCAACAAGCGATTGATAGCCATTCGTTGGTAAATTGGCCGTTATTACCCCGATGTTTCCTGATTGCCAAAGTTATCCGAAGTGTTGAGTCTAGATCGAAAATCATTCCAGGTTGTATTACGCGCAGTATTGTGCTTTATCCATCAGGATTTGATTGGACTTCTTTATAATCGAGAAATATTTTTCTGACTTAACCAATCCTATTAAACGAGAAATAAAACGGTTGTGAAGCAAAGTGGCTCTTAGCTAATAAGTTCTGAAAATGGGATTCTTTTGATTTAAAACTCAGCCGAAGATACCGTTTGATATTCCAGTTCAAAATTAATTGGAAATTATTAATTGTTTCAATGATTGAAATGATCCGCGATGAATTAATAGTACAAGTCAAACCAATTCTCACTTAATAGTGAGTTTGTTTTTCAAAAGTTAGAAAATTAATGTTGTTGCATTGAAACTAACCATTAACTAATATCGAACCCAGAATCTGAGGATTAAAAATTCCCACCAAGCTGCGAAATACCGTTAACTGTTTGAAGTTGCGAGAAGGGCAAACGATTTCTATGCAAATGTTTCTAAAAAGAGAACCCTTGCTTGGTTATGTCTTAGTCGCTTAACCCTTAGCAGATTCAGGTCTCTTTTTTTGCTGTTCTCCAAAGTGAGCATGCCGAAAATTAACGAAATACTAGCATTAGAACACGGTTTTTCTAGGAGCATTTCACCTAAAAAACGTATTGAACCTATTCAGCGATATAGGTTATCTATAAAAAAACAAGACTTATGGCCAAACAATTTAAAACGATTACAAATTACGTCCATTTACAGTTCCCAGTGCAATAAAAAAAAACCTGTTAGAACGTTGATTACCAACGCTCGTAACAGGTTTTCTATTTTCATTCCCCAACTCGAAGCTAGAAGGTGGTGTTTGCTCGTTATGATCGACACGATTACGTAACGTGAGGCAACTTGTTCGATACGGGACAGATTATTTTTTTGCAAGACATCCATGCGGATACGAGCAAAATCACTTGGTCATACCGGTCCGATTTGAAGTAACCGCACGAACACCAACAGGTGTTAATCATACGTCCGTCCGTCCGCCGCATCACTGACCAACACTACGGGATCCAGGTAAAAACGGCGTAAAGGTATTGCCACACGTCACGATCAAGTCCAAGCGTAATGCGATCTTCTTCACGTAAGAATAGCATCACTTTCACGTACGATTTCTATTTTTTCTTCAGTTAGTCGCCCAAGTACACGAATACCTAATCCAGGACCGGGAATGGTGGGGACGCATTACTAAAGGCTGTGCTCGGGGTCTATTCACCTTAATTCAATTACCTAATTCAGTCGTTTCACTTCATCTTTAAATAACGTGTTCAATGGTTCAATTAATTTTGAATTGCATGTCTTCAGGAAGTCCGCAAACGTCTAAGTATGTGTGATTTGATGGTTTTGACTGTATCTGTTCCACTTTCAATCACACCGTTAAAGGTGCCTTTGCGCTAAGAATTCAATCCTTTTTAGTTTCTGTTGCTTCATCATCAAAAACATAATAAATCATTTCGTCGAAATTTAAACGTTTTTGTCTGGGTTCACCTAACAACCGTAATTAGTCTTACTATGAAGCGATGTTTTTTAGCGTGTCTCACTCTGATGACATTTAAAACAAAATTTAACCTTCTAAAATATCCAATAACTCTGATCGCCTTCATTTTTACGCAGGATAGGCGCGGATCAACAAAAAAAGTACACGTTCAATTGCTCTCCCAATAGCTTTTTGCCAATAAGACTCCTACAAACACTCTTAGCGCAGTCCTACTCCGCCAGATAAGGCTAATAAGACATTTTTGCAGTCCAACTTGTTTCACGAATTTTTGCCAATTTCAATATCGATAAAGTTACTGATGCTCCACGTTTCTCCTTTTTGCCAATACACAAAACAGAAAAAGCAAAGTTTCGTTTTAGCATTGCATTGTCCTTGTTCCGTGTGACTACTTCTGATGGAATTGAAGCCGCATGGAGAAATTCCTTTTTCGAATCAACCATCGATGCAATTGTGGCAATGTGGACTCGTTGCGCAAACTTCAAAACCTGTCGGAACTTGAGCTGACTTAAATCGTCCATGACTCAGCCAAACCGGGCTCTTTCTTTTGCTAAACTTTAAATAAAGGGGCCTGAGCATTCGTTATTGAATACCAGCTTTTTCCATATTCACGATTTTGAAACTGCGCTTCTACTTTTCCACCTAGTGCAGTTGTCATCAGCTGCATTCATAAACAAATTGGCCTAGATAGAATTCCCAGTTTCAAGATAGCAGGCACGATCCAACATGACAGTAAGCACCGTCATCGTATACACTCATCGGTTCCACCTGAAAAATAATGCCTTTTGCATTTCATATTGCTCTTAGCTCTTTGCTGTTACTTTGTGAGAAATCAGTTCACGAAAAACACCACGGAATTCTCTATACGACGTGTAATTAAATGATTGTATTGACTTCCAAAAGCAAAGCACTACAATCTTTTCAAACATTTGTTAAATCAGTCGTTTTGCCACGCAGTTCACCTCATCTATTTTCTTTTTTACAGTTCTTATCTTATTTTAAGTAATTCTCTGTTACGCTTCAAATTGTTATTCGAACTCCCTGAGTAGGACAAATCAATATGTCGAAAACGCTTTTCTGACTTTTTTAATATTTTCCGAAATAATAAACGGTCAATAAAATGATTCCACTTTATGCAGGATTAAATCTGCCCGATTTCGGGTTGGCATAATAATTCAGTTAAATTTTTAAATTCACTTTTTCCCAAGATGCCTCGAGCAATACAAAACGGGCATCTTCTCGATCACCTTGAGCATAAGGGTAATAATAGTTGCTTGGATCTGTAAAAATGCAGTATCCATTAATGTACCAAATCGCTCTAAATACCATTTTCAATCTGTGCAGCTCAAGCATCAACATAGATAGAGAAATCAAAAGATCACTGATGTAAATTTGCTCATTCGCTGGCAATTGAAGTATGTTATGCCTTCTTACTTATTAGAATATCGGTTGAGTTTAATACATGAAAACTTATTTTCAATGATATCGTATATTTGATGTGAATAAACCGAGAAAAACATTTTCTTTTCCGTTTTTCACATCCCCTAAAAAAGTGATTCAATCGAGCCATATCATAGCTTTCAGGAAAAGCCTTTTGCGATGTTAGTATATTGTCTTTTTCGTATCGTTCATTGGATAAAGGAACCCACTGTAGTAATCATGTCGACGGTTTTTATTTTATATACACGGGAGAAATCCAACGTCTGTAGCAAGCGTGCAACCGGTACTCTTCCCAACTGCAACACTTACTGCTATCCCAATAATATAAGGTTTTTTTACAAATCTTTTTGCCCTAAAAAATCGTTCTTTTTTGCTTGTAAATTGGCTTCATATTGACGAATATAGACATCCAGTAATTGGATGATTGGTTACATAAACTTCTTCACATCTAATAAAGAAATGCGTCATTTAGAACCCGTTAACTCTGCTAATCTTGAGACTCAATGGCGCAGCAGATTATTCTTATTTAATCTTTTCCATTCATCCCGTTCATAATATGGAAATGTTGCTGCATTCTTTCATGCAGTGGACTCCAAGTTCTTTTAAACTTCTGTATGATTATAGACAAATAACTGTGACTAATTATAGGCCAATCTCTTTAAATCCCTTTTATGAACATGTTATCTTTTAAGAATCTTAATAGTCAATGCAAACTCATATTTAGTGTAATATGGATTGTTAGGAGTCTTATCTTCTTTTTATTTTCAAAATTCATTTATAGTATCAATTGAGTTTAACCGAGTAGGAGAAAAAACTGATTGAAACTGGGAATATCACAGCTATACGCAGTTTAGTTTTAGCCATTATTCTCAAAAGTTCAGAAACAGTGGTTGCTTTTTTATTAGCTCAATGGTTCTTGCTTCCTGATAGAGTCTTTTTGTTGTGTCCTTTTATTGAATTTATTCCCGGAACGAATGAAACGCCCCCGGTTCTTTTCCCTGTGTCTTAGCACTAGTTTTAATAGGGACACAGCTTCTCATTATTTCAACTTTTTTCGGTTTCAAAACTATTATAACCTTAAATTAAAAGACTGCTATTCCAACTTGCAAATTAAGTTGGTTTGCCAGGTAGTGTTTTATCCTAATCCAATGATATAGAGCGATGCTCTTTTCTACAACAGAGGCCATCTGTCATGACTACTCAAAAAAAAGGCGGTGGTTCCTTTAATTCAGAACGGCTATCTCTAGCCCTAGATTACTTTGATTGCTACTTGCTACGGCTACTTGCTAAGCAAATTTGTTGCTATTGTCCACCTTATTGCGCTCTATTATTTTATTGTTGACGCTCTATTTTTATCTTTTAATTGGCTAAAAATGAACGTTTAGCTTTGTTAAGTATGTATCCTTTTGACTTTATATTTCCAATTACGCTAACGCAATTTCTCATTTTGTGTGAAACTTAAAAGTATCTCACGAAGCTGTTCTTGAACTATTCATCTCATTTATTTGTATATTGCTTATTGTGCGTGATGAAATCTTATCCATATTTCCAGGATTTTATTAATTGGAATCATCTGCTGGTTTCATTTACATAAGTTAGCTGTTCCGTATTATGGTATACCAAAGCGTATGCCTCTATAGGATACGCACCTAGATTATTGAAAAAATTAGCGAACTTATCGATAAAAATGAAAAAAACTTTAAAAAAAATATCAGAAAAAGGAGGTGTCTTATGAGAGCAACTGGTATATCGAACGGAAAAATTATTTTAATTGGAGAGAACAATTCTGTAGTTTTTATGGTGAAACCTGCTATAAGCATTCCCGTTTTCTTGCTACAGCGATTGAAACGACGATTGAAACGGGACGAATGGACCGGTTACGTTTTAGATTGTTTTTTTTTTATAAGGACCTTCTATCTACAAAGCCTCCTGAGCGCTTATTTAAATTTTGGTGACTGTGATTGTTGAAAACGGTTAAAAAGTTAAATAACCCCTCGAATACTTGATATTACTATCACGAGACAATCCCCTGCTGAAAGAGGAATGCGGATCTAGTTGCCCAGTTGCTGTCGCGACAATACGTTGCCTTGTTGGGGCATTACTTTGACGAAGTCATATCTTTAATTTTCCAGTATTGCTACAAACTAACGAATATCCTGAAACAATTCGCCACATTTTAATTAATTCCGAGCGGTTTGGATGCTGCCCATGACTAGTGCGGTCAAATTCCCCTCTTTTATTTACATTAAGGGGCAAGGATTTTTTCAGTTTTTCCCCACTTAGAGTCACCAGCTTACTTAGTCGTTAGCCGATACTGTGGTATTACCAGTTCAAAACAAAAGAAAGCTGGGTCGAAAAACATTGGCAGAATTGTATCAATTCTTGCTCCCAGAGAAACAGATTTAGCTATAAAAAAAAATTAAGGGCTATTAGCTAATTCAAAGCTAAATGGGCTATTGGAACAAAGGACCAAAACAATTGAATTAGGGAACGTTTATGGACCCCCCAAAGCTCATGAACAACTCGGACTCTTTAAGGCATTCAAAGCAATCAGGAATTAAAAACCCCACCTTGTTCATTAACTGCCACTAGATTTCAGGGAAAGCTATAGGTTGCAAAATTTTAAACAGGCGGTGGGACGTTTTGGTGGTTTGGTTTTATTTTTTTTTGGGGATTTGGGGCTTTAAGCCAAAAAAAAAAAAAAAAAAAAAAAAAAAAAAAAAAAAAAAAAAAATTGGGGGAAATTCTTTCCCTCTCTTG
>Ga0163217_1092721_pt1 | contig 10419 bp, 15 predicted proteins | sample SynspAceP_FD_185933 | JGI IMG/M metagenome (GOLD analysis project Ga0163217, IMG submission 185933) | Saline lake microbial communities from Ace Lake in Antarctica - Synechococcus sp. Ace-P (PacBio error correction) | ecosystem: Environmental > Aquatic > Non-marine Saline and Alkaline > Saline ... | reverse complement strand
TAAGGAGCGCCGATGGTGCTCGTTCGTCGACTGGCCGCCGGGGCACCGGTGATGCCCAGCTTCACCCTGGCCCCAGGCCGTTCAATGGCCGGGGTCGTGATTGTCACCACCCCCAGAAGGGTCGCTGCAGGATTGCCCGCCGCGGGCCTCTTGGCGAGTTCTGCAGATGGGGGTGTCTGCTGGGAGTGATCGAAGACAAGGAAAGCGTGTTCATTCCCACCGGATCGGCCGAAAGCCCGCTATCGATTTTTTGGCTCGGCGGTGGAAGCGCTGCTGGCCTCTGAGGCCAACGTGCCCCTGCTTGCCAGCTGCCCTGGAGATGGGGCGTGGTCGGGAAGGCGGAGAACAGGGCCTTCCCCTTGTGGTGTCCAGCCTGATTCGCCGACGGCACACGCCTTCATGGAGCTGGCTGCAACCCTTCAGGTAGCCCGACGCTCACCCAGGCCTGAGCGCATTGGGCCATGCTCAAGCGGTCGGGCAGGGTGTTCTCAGGCAGGCGCCGAGAAAACGTTCGTGGTTCAAGGAGACGATCTGGTGCTCTTGGGGCAATTCCCTGGCCCTGTCCGCTGTTGGCGGGGATTTGATCGCCAGCACCCCAGCGGCAGGCGATTACGGCCGATTGGTACAGCACTGGCTCTCGCGGCGGTGGGGCTGGGCCTCGCCCTGCTGTTGGCCGCCTTCCGCTGGATCGGCTCAAGACCTTATCTGCTGCCCGATCTATGGCTCACCGTGGTCAGCCTGATTCGCGGTTGAGGCTGGTGGGCACCTCCGCCCTTGGCGCCCAGCGCTTGGATCAGGCATCGGCGGCTTCCATGTTGCAACCTTCGGATTCGCAACTCGCGGCAATCCTGTGCTGGCCGGGGATGCTCAGCCGCTTTCCATGACACGACCGATCGAACCTGCTTGCGCCTTCCGGGGTGATCCTGATCCTGGTTTCTGGTGTTTCATCAGCCTGACCTGAGCACATTCGCTGTCTTCGGGTGGTTCGTGCTGCTCGTGTGATGTTGTTTTCTGGGCCGGCATGTCGCTCCAGTGAGGTGGTGCTTGCTGCTTGCTCTCGCCGCTGGGCGGCAGGCCCTGCTGGCCGGAACGCTTGCGCTGGCCCTGCTGGCCTGGATTTCCGCTGATGGGTGGGCTGGCCTACCGCTCCCTTGCCCTGGGCTGCCCGGTGTGCCCTGGCGGTCGGGCCGTCCAGGGCCTGTTCGGCCCCCTGCTCACCCCTATCTCTGGGCCCATGGCCCCTTTTCCCCCAAAAAGGGGGGGGGACTACCAACGCGACCGCCTGGTGTGTTCCTCGAATCCGTCCAAAGATCCCCTCGGCGGGGGGTACCACCTGCTGCAGAGCGGTAGGCAATCGGCTCCGGCGTCTCTGGGACGGTGCCTGACTGCATGGCCAACTCACCAAGCTTCAGTTCATCCGGAAACAGACACACGACTTATCTTCAGTGCCCTGGGCGAGGAAACCGTCTATGTGGGCTCCATTGCTGGTGGTGGTCGGTTTCATCGGCCCTGATGGGGCGCCTGCTGCCAGATCGCCGGCAAGGCCCGCCACCGACTTCGAGGTTCTGGGGTGGTCGGCATTCGGCGCCTGGTGATGTTCCAGGTGTGTGGTCAATATCTTCATGACGATCGGCCTCGGCCCCGTGACCGGCATCCCCCTGCCTGGATTGAGTTATGGCGATTCGGCGATGTTGGTCAACTCATCGCCCTCGGGCTCTGCGCATCGGTTGCCTGCGTCGCAGGCCGCTCCAGCCAGGGGGGCTGTACGGCCCAGACTGCAAGCAGTAGGCACGTCTTGGCCCAGGCGTTCCGCCAGCCGCAGCGATGAGGACGGCGTTACGCCGGCAGTGGTGGGCAGCCTTGGGCCACCTGGCAGGGAAGATTTTCTGCTGCCGTCTCCAACCCCTCAAAGGGGTCTGGCTGGCGTCGCCGCTGCCAGCGCTGCACGAGCCCGCCCTTTGCTGCGGGAACTGCAGGGTGGTCTGGACGAGCCCAAGGCGGGTTCGGAACCTGCTGGGCCCCCTGCGGCCCCTGCTGCCGGGGCGTTGGCGGCAATCCGCTGACCCTCACCCAGGCCAACACCAGATTTCGAGCGCCTGACCTCGAGACGAGACGGCACCGATCCGCTGTTGTTGTGTTCACCCCCAAGCTGCAGATGGCGTATGGCCTGGAGGGAGCCTCAACGGCGCGCTTGATCCTAGCGCTTCGACCCCGGGCCACGTTGGCGGCGGCCTGCAACTGGTGGATGAACGCCTGCAGTGCCGCAGCCCAGCGACAAGGCCCAGCAGTCTGCGCAGCGCCATGCAGGACCGGAAAAGCCCTGCGCAGCGAGAGAAGACGGCGCAGGCCTTCTGGCGCGAGCTGGGCGAACGGCTCGCCGCTATGGCGCCGAGCGTTCACCCTGCACCCGTGGTCCAGGCCGCCCCCGCCAGGGACAGCAGGACGCCGCATCCAGCAACGGGAAGGCTGGCCCTGCATTGAGGCCCCTCCCCACGAGCGTGCGCACGGCCGTTGGCCACGATCCGGACCCTGACCGCTCCACTGCTTGCGCCGCACCGACCTAGCCTGCCGTTTGGTGTTGCGCCACGCTCGAGCAGATCGGACCAAGCGATTGCAGTGAACAGATTCGGACCGTTCGGCCTGATCTTCATGCGCGAACTGCAGCGCCGCCCGCCAGCCAGTCCCTGCTCGCGAACCGATCTTGGCGACCCTGCTGCAAAAGCTGCTGGCCGCTGTGGAAGCGGGCAGCTGGGGCGGCGGGGATTAGTCCTGAAGCTCTGGAGGATCGAGGGATCAGCTTCGCCAGTGATGAACGTGACCCCAACCTGCTTCGAAACCATGCTTCGGGGATTGTCGAATCGGCTTCACCGCAGCCTTGCGGCCGGACACGCCGTGTTGGATCCGTCTGCAAACCGGCCGCTCTCGGCTGAAACTGCAACTCAACGGCCTCAGCCGCAGGGGGCCGGAGGAAAACGGCGACTGCGGCCCCCACGGCGGCCCTCGGTCGCGTGCTGAGCTGGATTCCCCTCACCGGGCAGCCTGCAAGCTGAGCCGTGAGGGCCACCCAGCGCCTGTTCCTGCCTCGGAAAAGGCCGCCCTGACCGAGAGAGCAGGCAGCGGACTCCCGTCTTCTTTTCCCTTGGCCGCCAGCCCGGAGGCCAGCGAGGATCTGATTTGTTGACGGGTTGTGGGGGGGGAAAAAGAGGAGGGGCACCTCTGAGATTAAGGGTGGAACACGGTGCTAGCTTTCCAGCCGAAACGGTCCGCAGGCTCCTCCGGAACGCCCACTCCCCCTCCCACAGCCATGGCAAGCACGGCGCTGAGCGGTCACTCCCCAGTAATCGGTAGCCCGGAGGTTTGCTTTGAACTCAGCGGAAACCGAGGAGAAATACGCATCACCTGGACAAGCAGCACTTTTCCCAGGTTTTCGAACTTCCCAACCGCGGGGCCGCGAGATGACGAAGGTGAGAACATCATGTTATTTTGCACGCAAGGAGAGCAGTGCCTGGCCCTCGGGCACTCAGTGCGCACCAAGTTTCAAGCCCGATCGAGATTTTCAAGATCTTACCGGATTCTTCCCCGGTGGTGACACCGAATATCTGCACCCCAGGATGGTGTTTTCCCGAGAGGCTCAACGAGGCCGCTCCATGGTGGGCTTCAATTCCCGTCGCATCGGCGATAACCCCAACCCATTACCACGATTCAAGTTTTCACGCGTCGCAACACCTTCGACTCACTGAGCGGCAGGCAGGTCCTGAGAAACCTGGAACCGATCACCATTTAGAAGGCGGGCCGGGGCCCGTTTTTTTTGGCCTGGCCGTCGCCGTGGAGACCTCTCCCGATACGCTGGCCTTCCTTGGCGTTGGCTGAGCCGGCAACAATATTCATCCCCGATCGCCAAAGCGCTGGCCCGCCGGATCTAGGAAACCGCCGCTGACCACCTGCTGAGGTGGGGCGGACAGTCGCCATGGCGTGCTGCTGAATTTCGTTTGAAGGAGGGGAGCACCTGGGGCGCTGGAGCTACGTGGTGGCCGATCCGCTCTGGACCCTGACGGTGGAGGCGAACGCGCCGAGGGCAGGTCTGGCGGATGCGGATCTGCCATCCACACAGGGAAATCATTCGAACTACTTCGAACGCCTCAGGTCACCTTCACTCCACCCCGCGTGCCGGGGTCTGCCACCGGTGGGTCAGTTGTTTGGTTCTGGGGCTACGAACTGATTCCGCTTGATCGAGCCAGGCTGCCGGTCCACGCCAATGATCAGCGGCCTAAGCCGACGGCTGCTGGTGCTGGCCGACAGCCTGTGGTCTTTCGGACCAGGTGAAACGGGCCAGTGATTTTGACTGTGGCATATGGCGACTTCAGGCGACAGGCAGCAGTTGCGAGGCAGGCCTACGCCAGGCCGAAAGCCAGGATCCACAGCCTGGAGCAACGCATTGCAGGCCCCCCTTGCCCAAGGTTCCAAACCCTTGCGCTGGAACAGCCCGAGCCCACCCAGCTGCTGGCCACCACCAAGCAACCGCATTCAGGCGACTTACGAGGCGAGCCGTGGAGGCGGCCCGGGGCACACATCGCCGCCGTACAGGTTGTTTCAACTGCGTGATCAGCCAACGGCTGGAAACGCCGATCCAAACGCGATCCCTTTTTTGAGCTCTACCGCAGCCTTGCGGATGGTAATCCCTCCGTACATGGCCGTCTTCAAACTTCCGGCGTGGATATCTGATCGGTTCAAGCCCTGAAGTGATGGTCAAGGCCGAGCCGAGCGAGCAGGGGCGTGCTGGGCCTCGCTTCGGCCCATTGCCGGGAACCCGCCCCAGGGGCCAGAGCGAGGCGGAGGACCAGCGCTGGGCAGGAAGCTGCTTTGCCGATCCCAAGGGGAAAAGGGCAGAGCATGTGATTTGCGGTCGATCTGGGCCGGCAACGATCTGGGCCGGGTCGTGCCGACCTGGCAGCGTCGCGGTCACCGACTTAATGGTTGATTGAGCGCTATATCCCCGTCAATGCACATCGTCAGCCAGGTGCGAGGGTCTGCTGCAGCAGACCAGGAACATCTGGGACTGCTCCAGGACTCCTTCCGGCAGGAACGGTCAGCGGAGCCCCGAAAATCAGAGCATGCAGCTGATTCACGAGCCTTGAAACCCGACCGCCCGGGGGCCTTACTCCGGCGTCTACGGCGCCGCTCGATCTGGGCGTCGCACCTCAACACCGCCATCACGATTCGCACCTGGTGGGCTGCCTGACCAGCGGCGGCTGGGGCGTGTTCAGGTGGCAGGGCGGGGCGCCCGTTGGTCGCCGAATTCGCAGCGGCAAGCCGAATAACGAAGAAACCTCAACGGCCCGTGGCCATTGCTTCAAGGGCGCTGCTGCCTTTGAGGATGGAAACGCCATGAGTGGCCCCTTTGACTGCCTTGAAGGGATTCGAGGGGAGCTGTTCACCGGCCAGGCCAACGGCAACTGTGGTCGGGGGATGGGCCGAGCAGGTAGGCGGGCGGCGCTTCCTTGGTTCGTGACCCGAGCCGGAATTCACGCAATCTCGAATAACATCACCCACCCGATGCCAATTACACCGGACCAACTGACCATGCTTCCAGGTGCACGCCGGCAAGCTTGCGGCGTTGGATTGAAGAGCAGCAGGGGCTGACCTGATTCCCCGGCAGCACCCTGAGCCTGGCGACAGCAGCCGCTTCGAGCGCTCCGATTTATCCCACCAACGCGTACCACGGCTTCATTGAAAGCAACCTACGCACCAGACTGGTCACCGCCAGCTTCCATCAATCCTGGGGCATACGGCGAATGGAAATTCACTTCTTCGCCAGCTGCCGGCTGATTGCGCTGCGCAGGCGTCCCTGCTTTACTGGCCTTGAGCGCCAGTTCGCCTTTCTCCGAGGCAAAGCGCGGAGCCATTTACCAGCGCTGGCTGCAGTTCCCGTTCACCCGGCCAACGGTTGCCGCTGTCCTCGATACCACACCACTACATCGCTGGATGAGGGCAGGATTGGCGGCCGGCCAGCATGCAGAACGTCCGCCATCTCTGGACCTCGGTGCCGCCCCACGGGGAGAAGCCGCCCCCACAGATCTTCAATCGGCTGGGATTCCGCATCTGCGATTTTGACAGCGACCCCTGGTGGCTGCTGGCGATCACGGCCTTCATCGAGTTGCTGGGGCTGTTTTGCAGCTCACTCGATTCCAGAGGCCAATGACCCCTACGCGCAGCAGCTAGCCAGCCGAGGGGGCCGAACTATCTGAGCCACGGACCTGGCCGCCGCCAGGGCCAGCCTGGACGCCGAACTGCTCGACTGGCGCAGCGGCGGAGCCCCTGCCGCCCGCACCTGGGCTGCGCGGAGCTTGAATCCATGCAGCCGCTGGCGATCCAAAACTGGGGCCTTTGGGCCCTGGCTGGCTCCCTTGGGCCAAGGTGCTGGACGAGGGGCCATGACGGCGCCATGGACGTGGCATTGAGGCGATGCGCTGGGCTGGGGCGGTCACCACGGGGGGAAAGCATTCGAGGTCGATCTTGAACTTCTGAGATCGGAGGCGATGGCCAACCTTGAGCGGCAACCGGCACCAAACAACACAGAAGCCCTGACCCTTTTGGATGATCATGGTTCCTTACCTTCGCTGAGCCGGGGCTCCCAATGCGCAGTTCTGAACGCAGCTTCAGCCCGCCATGGAGGAGTCCCTGGCCCCGAACCCCCACCAGCGGCACGCGCGTGGACCGGCTTCTGGGCGAGCGCCTGAGCTGGTGGAGGGATCTCTGGAAAACGGTGCTGCGCAGCGATGTGTCCGCCCGAGGCAGGCTGGAGCGGCTGCTGAGGCTCAAGGGAGCTCAGCGAAGAGGAAACCAGTGAGTCGGCCGCTGCAAGCCGGAGAGAACGCGCCGGATCGTTCAAGCTGATCCGGGAGATGGATCTGAGCTGAGGGCGAATTGCCGCGGCCAGGGCCTTTTCGCTCTTACTTCCAGCTGGTCAACATCCTTGAGCAGCCACATCGAGGAAGACGCCTATTCTCGCCAGCCTCAAAGACGGGCTGCCTCCGCCCAAGCCCCGACCCTTTGCCCGCGCTGGCCAGCCAGACGATCCCAGGCCACCTTCAAGGAAACTGTTCACCGCGGCTGGCGGGGCTGAAACGGTGCCGCCCGCCCAGCTCGAAAACCCTGTTGCGGGAACTCGGACCATGCCGCCTCGTTTTCACAGCCCACCCACCGAATCGTGCGGCATACGCGTGCGGACAAACAACGGCCGAGGTCCGCCTCCCTTTGATCAGAAGCTCCAGCAGGACAGGCCCCGCCGGGCTCCATTGACAGCGCCCAACCTGGCGTCTTCCAGCTCGAAGAAGAGATTCGGCTTGGTGGCGCACCGTGAACTTCACCAGTTCAAGCCCCCATCGGTTTGCCGATGAGGTAGGATTACGCCCCTGCACTACTTCCAGCAAGGTGTCTTTCGATGCCATTTGCCCCCTTGTTGCGCACTGCGCATCCACAGGCCTTAGCCGGCAGCTAATCGGATGTGGAACCACGGGGATGGCCCTTCTGCACCTTTGGGCTCCTGGGTGGGGCTCGGTCTTTCGATGGCAACCCTCCGTTCAACCCGGACATCACCTGGCGCACCGCCTGCTTTCAGGCGTCAGTGGTGATGAATCGAGCGCTACATGTCGCCTCGGGTGCAGGATCTGGCGATCAGCTCAGCATCCTCGATTGCAGTGGAGCCAGGTGAGTGCCCGCTGGCTCGAATCGCTGGAGACTTCGCCGGCTGCGCATTTCCCCGACATCTATGAAAGAACCGAGCGGCGCGCTACCGGCTTGAGCCCTATCGGCTGAAACTCGCTACACCCTGGAGCGGGTTGCAGCTGACCAGCAACGCAACCAGCAACTCGGCCGATGCGGGCTGGGAATACCCCCTGCGGACGGTCCAGCAACACGGCACGGCCTCTCCTTCGGCCCGGCATGGTCTCCTCCGCGGCTGAAGACCTCCACTACGGCTCCGTGGGACGAATTGGGGCGAAACTTGGAAACTGCTCGCTACAGCCTGAGAGAAACAACCGGTCTGAGCTGCGATGCCCTGCGCAAACTGCTCTCCCAGGTTGCCATCTTCGGCTTACCAGCCTGGCCACCCATCGACATCCGCCGGAGAAGCACCCGCCACAGCGATGCCCTCGAGACGAGCGCTTACCTGCAGCTTACCGTGGCCTTACGGCCGCCATGGACGAAGACCAGCGGATCACCTGCTGCTGGCGGAAACTTCCAGGACCCGCCGGCCCTTGGCTGCCGCCAGCGCCAGCTGGAGCCGGGCCACCGCCGAGACCTTCGCGGTTTTTTCGCATTGCTGGAAAGCGGTTGCAACCGGGATACCGGCGCGCGAATTCTGCGCAGTTACGTGATCTCGATGTCCCATACGTCTCGGATCTGCTGGAAGTGTGCTTGCTGGCGAAGAAGCCGGCCTGGTCGACCCGGAAAACGAGTCAGCAACCCAGCTTGTTGGTGGTGCCCCTGTTCGAAACGGTTCAGGAAGATCTGCAGCGCGCCCGGCAGTGATGGATCGGATGTTCGCCGAGCACCTTCTACCAGCCAAGTGCTTGGCCAGCAGCGGCGAGGCCGACCAAGCCCTGCAGGAAGTGGATGCTGGGCTACCTCGACAGCAAACAAGATTTCGTCTCCTCTCCAGCAACTGGGAGATCACAAGCCCAGATCTCCCTTGCAGCGCCTACTCCTGTCAGTACGACGTAGGGCACTGCGGATCTTCCATGGCCGCGGTGGATCGGGTGGGGCGTGGCGGTGGGCCCGCCTATCAGGCGATCCCTGGCCAAGCCCAGCGGCCCACCATGAACCGGCCGCATCAAGATCACCGAGCAGGGCGAGGTGCTGGCGTCGAAGTATTCCTTGCCCAGAGCTGGCGCTCTACAACCTCGAACATGGACCAACCGCTGTTGCTCAGAACAGCCTGGTGAGCCAGCCTCGGGACGACACCCCCAGCTGGAACGAGCTGATGGCCGGCTGGGCGGCCAGCTCACGTTTGCACTACGCAAAACTCGTCCACGACCAATTTCCGGGACTGGTTTCGCTTTTTCCGCAGGTCACCCCGATACGAGGAGATCAGGCAAGCTGCAGGATTCCAGTGTCCGGCGCGGCGCAAGAGCGGGGGGGCCAAGGATCTCTCCAGTCTGCGGGCGATCCCCTGGGTTGTTCGGCTGGACCCAGCAGCCGCTTTCCTGTTGCCGAGAGGTTGGTTGGGGTGGGGGGCGGCCCTGGCAGGGGGAACTCGACAGTGACCCGGGCCAGCTGGAGTTTGCTGCGGCTGCTCTAACCAGCGCTGGCCGTTCTTCCGGGTATGTTGACTCCAAGGTTGGAGATGACGCTCTCGAAGGTGGACCCTGGATCTGGCCATCACTACCGTTGAAGCGCTCGGCACGCCCGGAACATCGCGTTGCCTTCGGCAGATTTTTTTCGCGGCGAGATCGCCGCCGAGTTCACGCCTTCACCGCGAATTCTGGATGCTGCAAGATCTCCCGGGGCCATGGCCGCCTGCTCGATGGCGACCAGCCTGCAGCTTCGGGTCGACCTGCGGCAAACCCGCACGATCATCCCCCTGGGCTTTCTTCAAGTTGCTTTGCTGCGCCGACTCAGGGACCAGAACCGCCCAGCCACCGAAGAGCGAAGACGAGCGACGGGACAGCCCCGACAGCCCGCACCTACAAGCCGCAGCGAGCATGTTGCGGGGGAGGCGGCTTGCTGACGATCAACGAGATCGCGGCCGGCGATGCGCAACACCGGGCTGAAGGAACGCTTGATCCCCTTTTCCAAAACAAGCCCTCCCGCCCCCTCGCCTTGCCCGAGGGTTATGCGAATCAGCAGGTTGACGTCTTTCCACGTGGGCGAGCTCATGCGCTGCTTGATCGCTTTGGCCGGGGAGAGGAGCAGGGAAAACGAGCAACGAGTCTCGGCCTGGCTGCTGCCAACGCAGCGGCCTGGGCAGCTGGAGCATCCATAGATTCCGGCCGGCAGTCTGGTGGAATTTGTGCCGCGCACCAGTGATCAGGCAAACTTCACGCCAAACCTCTGGGGACCTGGCCCGCTTCTCCCGGGGGATCCCACCAACAGCGGCCGATGCTTCTCGGTTTCTCCTGTGTTCCACCGCTTCTGAGGGGCCGGGCTGAGAAGGAAACTTCAGTGGCTGCAGTGTGGTGCGGTGGCGGCCCCACCGGAAAAAGCTCTCCAGGCCTGCAACGGCTATGGGATTTCCTTTGTGGATCGGGGCGGGGATCCGGGCGGATGGGGGCTCTCCTTTGCGAAACTCCGGGCGCCGGTTGAGGGTGGAGTTGTTGAAAAAACGAAAGGCCATTTGGAGGGGATGCGGAACCCCGACCCTTCAAGAACCGGGAATCTTGATTGCTCCTATTAAATCCTCTTCCTTTTTTTTTTTCCCTG
>Ga0163217_1075839_pt1 | contig 10419 bp, 13 predicted proteins | sample SynspAceP_FD_185933 | JGI IMG/M metagenome (GOLD analysis project Ga0163217, IMG submission 185933) | Saline lake microbial communities from Ace Lake in Antarctica - Synechococcus sp. Ace-P (PacBio error correction) | ecosystem: Environmental > Aquatic > Non-marine Saline and Alkaline > Saline ... | reverse complement strand
GGTCGAAGAGAAACCAACAGCGGCGAAGTCGGATCGGGATTGGGATCGAGGATCGGGGATCTGGGCGTGGGCTGCTCTGGTGTCGGGGTCCCACAATCCCAGAGGTCATCGGTCACCGAGACACCGCGCAGTTTCGGTAGACGGAATCCATTCGCCAGCGGGAAGCAGGGGTCGAGGGGCCGGAATCGCTGGCACCAACAGATCCTGGCCAGGGCCCAGCTCACTGCTGGCCTGATGCCGGCACGTTCCACCACCAGGCCCAGCTGGCAGGCTGCTCAAGCGCCGGGGTAGCGATAAGATCCGGCCAGGTTTGTACTCGGCGCAGGGTGGGTCTGGTGGTGTTCATTAGAGCTCAGCTGAGACGGCCAATGTGTCGCCTCCAGCACCAGGTGGCCAATCAGCGCGAAGCACGTTGCGGTTGAGGGGTTGGCGCAGGGGTGTCACCGTGTGGCCATGACGACAGCCAGCAGGTTGAGCGTGTCGCCTTCCACGGTGTGGTGATCGTTTCGTAGCTGGCCAGTTCAGGGTTCTCTGGTGCGCAAGGTCTGCACGGGTTGGTGCCGTTAAGCGGCTCCGCAATCAACGCTCAATGTTGTCACCGGGGCTGAACCACCAGCACGCGGTTGGGCTTGAGCGCCCAGCACCACCTTCTTCGCCAGCTTGGCTTGCACCAAGGCGCCGATTGCCACGGGCCATTAGGCCTGGGCCCACCAGCTAGCAGAGAGAGGCCAAGCAGCCAGCTCGCGGGCTTGTGGGGGGAGGCAGGCCGGGGACTGGAGGCCGAGAGATCACCCAGCAGCAGAGGCCATCACAGGGGGCAAAGCAGGTTGGTGGCCGGTGGGCGTGCGTCGTGATGCCAGTGTTCGGGGATCGGTGAGAATCAGGCGGCTGGGTAGGTGCCGCGCAGGCCGCTGCCCTGCCAGGGGCTGGCTGGCATCAAGAAGTCCAGGCGTAGGGGCAGCGCATCGAGCACCGCCGCCCGGCAGATGTAGCCCTCGCAGAGGGATGTCGCCGGTGTCGGAACCACCTGGGCCGTTGTGTTGTTGGAGATCAGGCGCTGCTGGGCAATGGAACACATCGGCACATGGGCGCGCCACGATCCACCGGCTCCTAGAACCGGGGTTGATGGGGTTCGAAAGAGCAGCAGCCGGGCATTGGCGGACAACCTGCACGGCGAGGCGGACATGAGTCCTCAGCCCGCGCAGGATCCAGCCCTTCGGTAAACTACTGGGCTGGGGGTTGGCCTGCCAAAAACTGCGCAGGGACTCGGGCAGGATCAGACAAGAATGTCTGCCTGTGAAGATCCGGCGCTTTGCTGGGCCGGCGCCAGGAGGAAGGCAGCCGCTGATCGGCGCTGGGGATCTCGTATTCGGTGGGACCACTTTCCTCCATGAGCAGATCGGTGGCGTACTCGATCACATCGAGGCTTTTCGTGGCATGTTGCCCTCGGGGATCGGGAATGGCAGCGCCCTTGCGCGACACCTTCGTCACACCGCGTTTGCGGGGGCGCATCAGGGTCAAGCGGGGGGAGGTGGGAGCGAGCAGGGCGGCATCATCAAGGCAATGGCATCGAGGCTCGCCTTGGGCGCTGGGGATCGGATCGGGGTAGTAGGCCTCCAGCTGCGCCATGGCGTCATTGATGGCCACGCAACGGCTGGTGCCGTTGAAGGCATCTGCAGGGCACGGCGGATGGTTCGCAGAATCAGTGGGGACGCCAGGCGTAGGGGTTCGTGGTTGGGATCGCTCATGGCTGGATGGTCTGGGTACGGCGATTCGGATCAGGCCGTTGCTTGCCATGGGTTCACCACGGCCTGGGGGCGCTGGAGAGCGCGAGCTGGGTTGGCGTTAGCTCAGCGCTTGCTGACACGCCGCGCTCCATGCAGGGTGTAGCCATTCAACCAACTTGAGGGCACGGGGCCGAGCTGGCGGGAGTGAGCGGGTCACGGTCAGCGACACCCCGGCTCCTGCCTCCAGCGGATCACCGGTGGAGGAGCGCACCAGTTGGCCCAGCAGGGTGGAAGAAACACCTGAGGTTCTTGTGCGGTCGCCAGCGACTGCAGGAGCGCAAAGGATTGCCGGCGGTGAGGCTGATCTTCCTGTTCACTGCGGGCCGGCTCCCATTGTTCTCGGCCCAGAGGCACGAGCGCATCGCGGCGCATGTTTTCTGATCAGCATCATGCAGCGTAAGCGCGCGTGGTCGGCCAGGGAGGCGGGCGTGGATTCTCCTTCCACTCGAGTCCGCGCCGGCAGGCGGTCCTCCATGAAGGTGTTTGGTGGAGAAGCACCAAGCGGTTTCGCGGGGCGCTCATCGCCATCGGCATCGGGCACGTTGCCGAACTGATCCACCAGGCCGCTGCGCACGGCCACCGGCAGGGGTTTTCAGCGTGAAGGCAGGTCCTCGTACTCGCTCTTGAGGCGGTTAGTGCGTCAGGTACTGATGGGCCAGACCGGAGGGCGGCAGATCGCCCTGGCGAAGGACGCACCATCGCCGCGTACCAGACCGCAGGAAGCTGATGGCAGCCTGGGCGAGCAAGAGCGGTGCCAAGGCTGGGCCCTGAAACCACGGGTTCACGGGGGCTGGGCACCGCGGCGAACGACGCCTGGGTTTCATGCCATCTGGTGTGAGCAGCAGGCGGTGATAGGTTCCAGTCGCAAAGCTCAGCTGGCCGCACACTCCCGGCCATCGGCGCGACGAATGCACCAGGGTCAGGTCATGTGCCGCGGCGTCACAGGCCGCGGCGCGTTCCTGGGCGCCACAGAGGACCGTGGGGGCGGCCGCCTGCGGATTCGGCTGTGCCCAGTCCAGCAGTCCGTACGCGCACGAGCAGCAGCCGGGGCAGGGAGGCGCGTCTCCAGCGGCGATGGCATCGAGGCGATGACCCTTCGGCAGGGCCAAGCGGTGCTTCGGGCGGCCAGCCACCATCAACAGGACAGCGCCATCGCGCAGCACGAGCAGACGGCAACGAAACAAGGAACCCGACAGGTCGGTGCCGTGGCCATCGACATCACCGAGCACGCGGAGCAGGCTGCTCGGCAGGGCTGCGGGGGAAGGAGGAGACATGCCGGCATTAGGTGCGCAGGGCAGCGCGGAAAAAGCGGTCGGGCCGGGCCGCTTCGATGCGGCTGGCGTAGAGAGGGAAGGCTCCTTGCTGCCCTGGGGCAGATAGACACTGCTGGCGGCGGGCGCCTTCCGGTTGACTGCAGCAGGTTCCAGCAGGTCGTAGGCGAGCTTGAAAGCCGATCACGCACGGCCACAAGGAGGGATGCTCCGCCAGGCTGCAGCAGCGAGAGTGCCTTTGGAGGCCAGCGCGGGCCTGCTGCTCGGTTGGAGGGAGAGGCGGCAGCCACTTGTTGCGGGATCGGCTGCCGACTCCTGGGAGGCAAGGGCTTGGGTGCTGCTGGGGGCTATTTGCCAGGAGGGGGCCTGCCTGCTCCCTTTCTCAATCGCCCTTAGAGTCATCCCATTCAGATCATCCCTTGTGAGGGATGGGCCATATGCATGCCGTCAGCGTCAGCGGCCTCAAGAAACAATCCGGCGAGGCCCTGCGCCAGTCAAGGTGCATTGGTCGTCGTGCTCAAACAGGGGACCCATTCCCGTGCGGTGCTGATGGGCCTCGACAGGGCGGCCTGCTGCAGGCACCGGGCGTGCGGGCCGCGCTGAGCCCACTGCCCTGTTTCCGCGGATGGGTAGCTCTCCCTGGGCTCGCGGGCCGCCCGGGGTCGCCGAGGATTGGACACCTCCGCCTTCATCTCCCATCTCTCGCGGTGGGGATCCCGGTTGATCCGTCTGACGGAAGCCCGAAACCAACGCCGACCTTGGACCACCTGGGAGCAATGGCTGGAGTCGTCATCAGTGACGCCGCCCCTTCTGATCGGCCTCGCCCGTGTGACGGATCGGGCCTGGCTGAAGGAGCTGTTCGGTGAGGTCCTTTTCATCCCAAGGTTGGTGGCCGATGAAGTGATCACCGGAGGCTTCCCTGCAGAAGAAGCGGCGGCATCACCGCAGCACTGGAGCTGGCTGGCTCCAGATTTGCTGGACCCATCCCAGCCGGGCCTAACTGGCCGGGATCGCGATGAGGGGGAGAGCGGCCAGCATTCGCCTGGCCCTTGCACGATCGGGCCCGGCGCTGTTTGCTGATGCGACGAGCGCTCAGGGCGGGCGTGGCCCAGGGCCTGGGCTGTCGATTGCAGGTACAGCCGCGCGGTCATCGGCATGGGCCCGAGCTGCCGCCATTTGATCCGTTCGGCTCGGGCCGTGCTGTCCCACTGCATGACAGCGATTTCAGGTCGCTCCGGCAGTGATTCATTGCCGTTTCTGCGGTCGCTGCGGAGAGAGAGAGGCAGCCCTGAAACTCCACAGAGCCCTGAGGGAGGTTCTGGGGCTACGGCGCCTCAGCGCCAATACAGGGGGGATGGACTGACAAAACGCCACGGTTGTCTCAAGGCTGTTCTCAACGACTTTCAGTGGCGCTACCCGCTTTGCCCCCCGACCACTGCAGGGCAGCATGAACAACCTTCAAGATCAAGAAACTCCTGAAGTCACTGAGATGTTGGAGAACGACCATGATCTATACCCATGTTTCTCAATCGTGGGTCAGCCTGGGATCAGCAGCCGGTAGAGATTGTTGGTAGCGTGATGAAAACAAGTGGTCCTCGGGCCCGAGAACCATGGCTAACGCTTATGGAGATAAATCTGAAAGGCTTTAATGCGATGGGTTCTTACTATGCCCCCGATTGTACTTTGAAGCCGTGGTTTTCTCGGAAAAGGATGAGCTAGTTCGTCGTGGGTTCACGGAAACCATCCAATAACAAGTTATGTGTCACAAGAGAAGTATTCAGGAAAAACAACATTTACAAATTGGAGGATGTTTAAATGAAATATGAATTAGGATGGACAAAAGGCTGTTTGGGATTGGTACAACGAAGTTTGGAAAGAAGCACGCACGTGGTGGAGTGGGAGGTAGGTGGAGTAATCATCACATTTTTTGCCATGATAGTTATGATAATCGGTGGTTTCATATTAGGTGCAATTTACTCGATACAATCGTGGAATTTTTTTAATTGGCTAGGCGGGCTTATTTTAACGAAATTAAAGATGCATGATAGAGCCAGAGGCAAGAGATCGGGATTATGTCATTTGCGACCCGAAATAATGCTCTTTCTGAGGAGGCGTTCTGAATTCAATGACTCAGGCTTTACTGGATGGTCCAACTGGGTATGATGATTGAAAAGCGTTAATAAAAATTGTAGAGTGTTTGAACTGTGATGATTGACCGGCACCTATTGGCTCGTTTGGATCGCGATGCAGATTGATACCACTGGGTAAACGAATTCATCGCTTGCGTGTTCGCTATGCGTAGATAGTCGGTTAGTAATTTCTTCAATGGGATGATGATGCCAAAACAAGAGTATTCATTCGTAATTCATCTTGTGCCTGATTTGCAAGCTACTTTAACGATGGATGACATAAAACAACTATTGAGAAATATGTTTAGTGCTTTACTGGGAGACGATGATTGAAAGAATGATCAATAAGCTTATATATTGTTTGGATTCTGATACCGTGCAGCGTCTTGTTTCGAGAGCGGGGGTTTTCCCATTTTCAGACTTTGATTTGATTGAAGTTGACGGTTCGGGGAGTGGTGACGCTGGTTAAGAATATTTAGGAGTAAAGGAGTATCTGCTTGATCCAGAATGGGAAACATAACTTAGGCGCTCCAGCTGACCCGTTAAAAAGGCGGCGCTCCTGTCGTCGCTTGCTTTTTAACGGGCATCTGACTAGGTCGTTTCACAAGTCAAGAGCCAACCCTTCAGCTATCCGCTGCGCGCAACACAGGATCGGAAGCAAGCATTCCTGAATCTCCCGCCAGCGCTCGCCGTTGATCCCCAGGCCGCTTGCGATATCGCATCGGGCGGTTGTCCTTCCCGCAGCAGCTTCTGCCCGCTGGCGTAGAGGTCGCGCCAGGAGGGCGGCACCTTGATTGGCCAAAGGGCCGTGGTCCCGCAGGTAGTGGGTAATCTCGCCGTTTGGCGTAGGTGCGGGGCGTACGGGGCGAAACCGAGCGCCCACCGCGTTACCACGAAGCGGGCGGCGCCTTGAAGCAGGCCGATCACCGCAGCTGACGCAGATCATCAAAGGGATGGGGACGTTTGCGCCGGCGAAGTTGCCGGGTCGATTTGTCGGCCAGCTCGAGGTGCTCCAGCGCCAGGCGTGGGCTGCGAGAGGGCGCCGGGCGTGAGCGCTGGCGCTGGGGCCGGGCTCCGTGAGTGGCCCGGCCGAGCGTTGAGGCTGAAGCGCCCAAGCTGTTGAAAACCGGAGGCAGGAGCAGACGAGTCGGCGGATGCCGATGGCGAGGCGGGGCCGAATGGTCGGGGCCGGCGGGAGGCGTTGAACCCGCGCGAAACTGAAAACGGCAGGCAGAGCTGCCAGCACAACGGGTTTCAAACGGTCAGCAGCATTCGGCAGCGGCTCCGCTTGATTGCCAAGGACCCGCGCCAGTAACGGGATTCGAGCCAGAGGGCACCCTGGCCAAAGCATCGACAAGTCTTGGGAGCCCCGCGGGGAAAGCGGGGCAGCTCCTCCAGCAGCGGAGCGGTCGCGGGTGATGAAGCCCAACTGGCCGGCTTCCAGCAGGGGCGCGACAGCGGGCGCGCATCAAGCTTGGAGGCCCTTCGGGGTGCATCGGCAGGCAGGCCCGGCACTTGCGCCGCAGGGTCTGGAGCACGGCCGGGCCGTTGCGCGCGTCCTCAATCAGCACCGCTTGGGGCCAGCTTCTGGCGCTCAGGGCGGAGAGGCTGTGGAGCAGGAAAGCGATGGTGTCAGGTAGCCCGAAGCGGCTGGCGGGCCGGCCAGAGACCCCATCAATCTTCCAGATTGGTGAGGCGACGGGGGAGTGGCTGGATCGCTGGGGCTGGTTTGGGCCGGGCGGGGTCGCTCTGCCAAGCAGGGCCCATTCAGCCACGAAGCCGCAGAAATCGCTGGTTCTCCTCGGCCCTTTTAAAGGGAAGGTCACAGGAGAACACCAGCGAGGCGTAGCGGCGGGGATTGGCGGCGCTCAAACGGTCGCGCAGCCAGCTGCGCTGGAACAGCCGCCACTGGGGAGGGTGGGGCCGCTGCTGGTAGAGCGCCATTCCACCAGTAGGAGCCGAGGCGGCCACGGATGCGCAGCAACTTTTCATCGCAGGGGGGAACGCGCTCCAGGGCAGAGGGGTTCACCCGGCTGCGCCAGTCAGGCGTGAACGCTGGCAGGTCGGCGGGGAGCTCTTGGCGCTCAGCTGGCGGCCTGGGCGATGGCGGCAGGTCAACGGATGGTGCCAGCGCTGGGGGGCCTCACCGGCCTCAATCAAGAGGAGCGAGGCCACCACGTCCTCGTGTTCCAGCGCGTTGGGAGGCACCAGGATCGGGCGAGAGGTTGCCGCTGGGCGGGCCATCACCGCCTCGGATCGATTTCCGGTTCCGCCCGTGTGAACCAGACAGCCCGGCAGCCACTCCATTCAGGCGCTCGCGCACGCCAGAGGGGAACCCAGCATCAGCCGGGCCTATTGTAGGGTCATCGAGGATGCCGAGGCTGTTAGCCCTTACGGTGAACGGGCCATTGACACCAGCGGCGGTGCAGCCACGCGCTGGGGGCGTGAAGCAGTTGCCGACCGGCCGCTGAATCACGGGGGGAGAGGCAAGGCTTGCGCTGGCCCGGTAGAAGTGCCGCGCTTCGCGGGAATGGGCATAGGCCAGCTCGCCGCGAATAGCTGGGCGATGGCGGCGAACAGTTTGCGGGTGGCGATAGACGAAGTAGGCGGGAAAAAGCTTGGAGATCCAGCAGCGATTTGCCCAGCCGCGGCGGGCAGGTTGACGATCAGCCGCGAAAGATCGCCATCGGCGCATTGGCCCTGGACAGGGCAAACCAGCTCGTCATTCCACGGTGAAGGCTCGTAACGGGGAAGACTTCGGTGATGACACGCCCGCAGCCGCAGGGGTGCCCCGTGGCGTTGTTGGCGGCGCGGACTTTGCAAGCCGAGCAGGCCAAGATTCAAGCCCTGGATCGCCGTGCAGGGGTTGAGTGCAGCAGCCCTGCGCTGAGGGCCAGCTGGGCGGCGGAGGCGGGGCAAGCGCGTTCGGCGGCCAAGGGCAGTGCTCATGGCCCGAAAGGCATTTGGCGCCTTGACAGGAGCGCGGAGCCGGGGGCCGGCGATTTCGCAAGATTGACCGCGATGGCCACAACGGAAGCACTGAACTGCGTCAGCGACAGCCAGCGCGGCGGGCGACATCCATCAGGGGCGTAGATCTGCTCCGGCCTGGTGCATTGCAGCCGGCTTCATCCAACCAGCTCCTCAAACCATGCGAGAACGCGCACGCGCATGTACTTGCGGCAGGGTTGATTCCGAAGTCAGTCCCAGAGGATGGAGGCCTTGATCGCGATGAAAGGAACGCGGCTTGGCGTGAGCGATCCAGAGCTGGAAAATGGGCGACGCGGTTTTCAACTCAGCGCGACTGGGGACGAGGTTTGCTGACCTGCTTGGGGAAAGCTTAACACTTCGCGCGGTTGGCGCTTTTTTCCCTTGGCGCTGAGCCTTGGCGCCGGCTGGCGGGCCCCGGCCAGAAGAGGTTGCCGTTCCGTCGTCCTCATGCGGCGGCTGAATCACGGAGGATGTCAACAGCGGGTTCGCGGTACGAACGATCGATCTCGCCAAGGCAAGGGCAAGGGCTCTCTTCTGATCTGTAGGCGGAACATCCACAAACAGGAAGGAGCAGCACCGCCAGGCGCGGAACGGTAAGCGAACCCAAGAATACAGGACCAAGGAAGGTCATTAGCATGCTGGCGCCGTCGGCGGGGGGGTTGAGGGTGTCAGCCACGCAAGGGCTGCGCAGGTTCGGCTGACGCCTCACCTTTGCGTTGGCGTAAGTGGGATTCCCCTTGCCGCCGCAGGGCTGGTGCGCTGAGGTCACAGGCGGCACTGCGGGCCTTCGCGGCTGCGGTGGCCAGGCGCCTGAGGGCCAGCTGGCTGTCGCGCGTTAGCGCATAAAGGCCAATCAGGAGTAGAATAGCGTTCGTTAGGGATTGGTTGTTTGTGGGCGGCTGGCGCTGAGCGAACTGGGGTGCGATTGGTGGCCTTTCGGTTGGGGGTTCAGCTGCTGGCCTTCTGCCAACGGGCGCTACCGCTTCAGGGTCCCGTGGTGATCGTCACCGCGGGAGGGCGGGATCTGCCTGGGAAAACCAGCTGTTGTCGAAGCAGCCATCAAGAAGCAGCCGGCGGCCAGCGGGTGCTGCAGCTGCTGCATGGCGTTCGCCCGTGGTGCCGATCCCTGCGTGGATCGGCGGCCACGGCTGCTGGCTGGCCAGTTCGTCGCGGTCCCGAGTGGGATCGCTTACCGGCGGCAAGCCGGGCCGATCCGCCATTCGCAAGGATTGCTGGAAGCGGCGGTGATGGCGGCGGCAGCCGTGGAGGGAGACTGGCTGGTGCTCGGTTTCCCGGCGGGGGCCGGCACCCGCCGATTGCATGCGCTATGCGCAGTTGCTGCGGCGCAAGCGGCAAGTCGGTGCGGGTTGGAGCGGGCTGCACTGGGCCGCTTCAGGCGGCGGGAAGTCCCGGTTTCGCGGGCTCAGGTTTCAGGCGTTTGATCCAAGTGAAAAAGGAAGGAAGGGCCTCGATCTGCGCGTTGGTGAGGCGGCGGCGCCACCTGGCTTGGCCTGAGGCTCCCAGCGGAAACCCGCTTCTTTGGCCTCGTCTTTTCCGGGAAGAAGGGCAGATCAGGCGGCCACCAGATTGCGAGGTTTCAAGGCCTTTCAAGCAGGCAAACTTTTGCTTCCAGGTTCGGGGCCCCGCTTGCAGCCACCTGGGCAGGTTAGGTTTGCAGTCGGTCAGGGCACGCGTGGGCCCGACCAGACAGGGATCCCGTGGGCCGAGGCCAGGCTGGGCAAGGGGAGGGTTGGGCTTGGAAGGGATCGGGCCAGGCTTGATTGGCCCTCGTAGCTTGCAGATTCCAGGGGAATTCGCTGGGGTGGCGGCAAGTGCCTTCTGAAGGAAGGATTCGGATCCAGGGGGCGATCAAAAGCTGGCCGTAGGGCGCAGCAGGGGGCAATCAGCGCTGGTCAACCAAAGAGATAGACAGAGCCGCGTGGCCTTGCTGGTTGCGGCATTCGCCAGGCGGGTTGATTCTCAGCATTTTCGATTTGCCAATTGGACGGGGGCTTCAGCTTGTTCTCGTAGGGGGACGCCAAGCAGAAAAGGAGAGCTTGCTTTGGGCAGGCACGGGGCCGGGTGGGGGCACCAGAGAAAAGGAGCCCACCGGCGCCGATTTTTTTCTTCCAACACAGCTCAGCCTCTGGGGGGGCCTTTGGAAGGCCCAGTTTTTTGGTTTCGGTTGTCCCAAAAGGATCCAAAGGGGGGGGCAGGGGGGATCCTTTCCCCTTTTCTCTGTTG
>Ga0163217_1034269_pt1 | contig 10420 bp, 6 predicted proteins | sample SynspAceP_FD_185933 | JGI IMG/M metagenome (GOLD analysis project Ga0163217, IMG submission 185933) | Saline lake microbial communities from Ace Lake in Antarctica - Synechococcus sp. Ace-P (PacBio error correction) | ecosystem: Environmental > Aquatic > Non-marine Saline and Alkaline > Saline ... | reverse complement strand
GTTCAAAGATTGTCTGAATAGCATGGATGAAATATTACCTTTTATGAAAATATGAGCATTTATCGGCCTCCTTTTTCAGAAATGGTCGTTAAAATCCAAGCATTTTACGCCGTTTATCCTTTTTTGCAACTTTGTGTCATTCTTTATGAGTTTATGTAAGGAATTCAATCCTATTTTTGAATTGTGAATCTTAAGCAACCCTCTATATTACTGTCCTTTTTTATTTTGGAATGAGCTCCATGGGCAAAATGCGCAACCCTGGCAATTTGTCGATTCGGGGGAAGGTGTGCATCATTTGGAAAATAATGAGCCAATCGAAAGCCGCATAATATCTGGCGTAGTAGAAGCAGCTCAAGCGGCAGTTTCCAGACCAAACAGGGAATTTCAGTCTCAAACAATCTCTGTCTGGAACCTACGCCATTTTACCATATCTATATTACCTTTGGACATCGAGAAATCAAGGATACGATAGATTTTAGAGATAATTCATTTAATAAGACCTTATCGATTAGGGAAGAATCGCTTAACCTCTCTGGCGATGGTGTGGAGATCCATGGACATCGTGATCGGTGCAACTACTACTGCCGTCACAGCGCTTATGGTGACGCTTTATGGAAGCTAGAGGAGAAAATCTCGGGGAAGCTTAAAACGAATCGCTGGGCAGTGACCACTTTCAGTACGGAAATACGATCTAAAGCCTGTCATTCATGCATGCACAGCAATCGAATTCATGACTTGAATAAATGGAATCCGACTTGAAGGTCACAATGGGGCGCAGAACATTGCACCGGAAATTGATTCCCTTTCTTTGCAGATGAAATCACTGTAATCAAAGGGCAGAACCGTTCGTTATGGTCCTGAGCAATGGGAGGCGTTTAATTTTAGTTAATCCTGGCCCCACTTTCACCCAAAAAAGCAAACGTCTAACAGAACTGAATTACTGGTGGTTTCCAAAGCCAAATGGGTAAACATTGCCATATCTTCATAGTGGGGCTCGGGAAAAATAAAGGGGCTAGGGTAATCGACTCCAGGGATCTACCAAAAGGAGCTGGAAATGTCAAGTCCCCGGGATTATTATTCAAAATAATTTACAGGAATGAGCGAAACTGAATTTCTCATGTTCTTATCCGGATTACAGTAGCCCTAAACTGGGGAGTTGAGACGTATTATAGTTTCTTCAACACTTCCATTGGAATTTTACGAGACGCGCATACGGAAATCTTTCTGACTTGGAAAATATCATTCAAATGCGTCGCCTTACAGATGGTTCATTTACTTTACACCATTGACAATCCTAAACAAGTTCTATCACATCATTCTTGCCAAAGCTTAAATCACATTACCATAATGAATGAAAATTGGGAAGTCAATGCACAGTACGGTTTCCAATTGAATCTCAGAGAAGAATATGACGACGAAAAAGAGGAAAAAGAATTAAAATAATAACCAAGCTTTTAGATTTACAGCTCTACACCAATACTCTTGACTTATTCTAGATCTACTCATAAGAATGAGTTCAGTGGCACCTGGGGTGTAAAACGTTATTCAAGCAGGCAAATGTCCAAACATTCCCGGAACAGGTATACTCCCTTGATCCCTAATTGGATGACAGTGTTTAATCTCGGTTGTCTACTATGGAAAGTACTCCAAAGGACAGTAGAACTGGAAGGAGGATTACGTTTTTGGATTTAAGGTCAGTTCAGACTTGCGAGGTACGTCAATAAATAGCTTCAACAAGCAGATCTCAATTATCAAGGAATTTCGCAGCCTGTCTTGGAGGACTGTTTCAGCTCAGCCCTACCCTTTCCCTCAGTTCGTAATCTAGGTTCTGCTTTGGGCGTCCTCCAAATGTAAATGAGCTTTTTCAGTCGCAGGGATTGCATCATGGGGCTGCATGCTATTGAAATTGGGATTCAAATTCTGAACTTCTGAGAATCATTCAAAAATGGGGTTAATGCAGTTGGAATATGATTTTCAAAAAACTACACCTGGAGGTCGTCACTGGATATCCAAACCGATCCAAAATTACATTTACCTCCATTCCAACGGACGAGAACGTGGTAAGTCTCCGCGGACTTTTAATTCTATTGAAATCTACAGGCTACGGCCATTTTCTTATTGGATTGGACTTTGCAGGAAGTTATCAGTTTACCGATAACCTCAGCGGGCTATTGCCAAAGCTCAATCATCAGAGCAAGGATACAGACGAAAATAATACTACTTCCCTTTCATCCCCTCTGAATCGAATGGATTGGGGAATAGCCTACAGTTTTGGAAAAAAGCTAGTTCTCAGTCCAACAAATTGACCATTGAGTACATCCTTAGTGTCAAAGCAAAAACGTGAACCAGACTTTGGACATCGGCAGCTGCACCTCCAGCTTACGCATTATTTAATTTGGCTTATCAACGAGAATTCGACCTTCAGGGAAACAAACTTTAACTTGGTGCTTCAGGTAACAGAATCTTTTTAATTACCTCCTATAAGAGTATATGTATCCGATTTCGATACCTTCACCGCACATCGGCCGAAATATTCTATTAAAAATCAAATTATAAAAATTCTAAAAACAATCCAAACTATGTTCAATCAAAGAAATCCTTTCTGTAATGCAATCGTATTGCTGCTTTTTGGATTTACCTCATGTGAAGCACAATTGATCCTTGAACCAGAAAAATGATGGGGAAGTGGATTCACCGAATGTAATCTTAGTTTTTCAAGAATTAAATGCAGTCAGGAACTCCTACTTGGTGCCAATCCACTACCTTCAAAAGCGTCCGACCACAAGGAATCGAAGTTGGTGGCTACGCCTACGATTGATAATGTCACCTTGACAAAGGAAAGACCTTCAGATGAAAAATTGAGGTTAGAACTCGATGGGAACGAAGATATCACTGCTGAGATCTTAGAGAAGCTGGAATGGAGCCACAATTCTATTTTTTGGTACAGGCATTCGTGGGATCAAGCGGTCTTAACTTTACAAACCTTATCTGATCCAACTTGGAAGATTTACTCGGTGTGTAGGCAAAGTGAGTGGTTAGGCGCAAAGCCCGGGATTCAACAATGCCAATATGCGATTGTCCTTCGAACATTGATTCTGGATAAAAACTTCCCAGGAGCCACAAATTTCCAAATTTGAGAAACTTGATCCAAGCTGGTGGAAGACTGATTTAGAATATTACTTTTCCCATTTAATTCTGAATTGATATTAAAAATTCAAAATCCACAAAAAAAGGAACCATTGTTGCCTTTTCACTTTATATACTCATATCGTATTTAGAATGAATTTCCACAAACAGCAATTTTGGAGCGTTCCAAAATTTGATGACCGAATAGAATTGTTACCTTACGCCATGTCCCGAAACAAAATGACCTTATAATCAGGCCCCATCGCTTGCCAAATGGACTTTTATATGACCTTGCGAAAGTTTTTGAAAGATTCGAAATCCAGTTTTGGACCCAATCTGTCAATTCTTTGATTATTGTTTGTGCTTTTAAGCGTTGCACTGTTTACAGGATTTAAACATCGCCGCCAATTCACTGCATTGGGTCATTCAATTCCTCCAAAGTGGAGGATGCGAAGTTATAATTTATACTTGCATCACCCTTTGGGCCACTTATGTATTATCGCAAACTCAATCCTCCAGCTACCAAACTCTTTCACTTTTCAACTGATCCGGAAAAATCAAAGTCACTGGATTTGTAGAGCTTCGTAATTTCTCTGATTTTCCGGTGTAAGTAGCTGGTTTCAGTTTCGGAGCAACCTGCCGGAGGTGGATCGCTAAAAAAGGACAAAGATTAAACTTTCTCACTACCCGCTTTACAAAGTTTGATTTGTGAAACGGAATGAATACGCCTACAGTTTAAATTGTCCTAATAGTATTTCAAATTTGGTAATACAAGTGGACATTAAAGCACCAAAGGACTAGATAAGCTTACCCAAAATGAAGGCCATTTTTCTACATAATTAACCAGACTGCGATCAAAGCAACAAGGACCAATGACAAACTTGAGGCGTTTGGTTGATTTTTCGAACAAGCCTCAACAGGCAGATAAGTCTGGGCCGATAGCACTTTTTACCCACAGAGACCGAAGCGACAAATCACCACTCGGCAACTCGAGGAATGGAGTCTAGAATATCCACTATCCAGCCTGGCTTTTTGAGGAGTCCTATCATGTGTGGGAGACTTGCCGAAACAATTCCGCTCTGCTACTTCCCCAACCCAAAATCGAATGAGGAGATCAACCTAAGTGTAGGATAAATAAATTAATAGCACTTAAGGGTTTCTGACAAGAAAGATAGGGGGATGATTCAAAGATTCTTGGAATAAATTGACCAAGGATGAATGCTTTATTTTCAATAAAAATAATCACAGGGTAGGCATTTCGAATTGGCGTAAGTCAAAATTTGATTTCCAAAGCCTTGGCGAATTCCTGAAAAAGGAAAAAAAATCGTTATCGCTTCATGCCCTCTGGTAGTTGGGATCCAAATACAGTCAGTTTTGAGGAATTGTTTTTATCCCCCTGATTCTGGTGGAAGACAGTTCCAAACCATATCCATTTTTCTTAGCACATCCGCTTGGGAAAAAACAGCTTGACGAACTCGGAGATTCCGAAGATTGGGCGGTGAATGGAATGGGATCATTTCGGCGAGGGGACAAGTTTGATTCGTTCGTTCAGGGAGACTTTGTTCTGGAGTCGAGGGAAGGAACTGTGTTCTGATAAATTCCAGAACTCTCGCTTTAGGTGAACCTCCCAGGAACGGTTGCTTTAGATTGAGAAATTATTTGTTTTCAAGATGGCTCCCCCTCCCATTTTAATTCTACTTCAAACTCGAATAGGAAGGAAAAACCTCAGGTAAAAAGATTCTAGAAACTGCACCGCGTCAGCATTTCTGGTAAGACCTTTTGGAAATATGAGGGGAAAAGATATCAGAGCGTTCACTTGCTTTGAAAGTAAGAAAAGCTTTTAGAGGAATTACATCAGAAATCAACCATTCCCAACTTTCGGATTTCAAATCCAATCAAGCGATACTTGGGAGGAGTACGATGAAATCGCGCTGAATCACGGTCACATTTCGCCGAATGGCTTTATGCTCAAACGAAAAGGACTCCAGCTACGAGGACGGGCCGGAAGCGAGGAAGTTGGTGGAAATGGCGAAATTGAACCGCTACCATTGATGGGAGTGATGCTCTACGCTCAGAAAGGTCATGGCCGAAGGTCAGATTCTATAACATGCATTATTACTTTTTGCGACGTTGGGTGGAGATTTATTAGTCCATTTGCAAAAAAGGGCCTATTCCGGATGACCCGATGCGGAGGATGCAGCAAGTCGATGCTTTTTGTAAAAAAGAATACTAAGGAGCGTTTTGGTCGGTTGGCGGGACACGGTTTAAGCCCGAAACTTGTATTTGGAAATGCTTCGAAGGGGAATCCAAGACAGTCCACGTCATAAAAGTGGGATTGCGTTGGAGATTTCACGGAATTTCACGTGCAGAAAGATAAACCCAAGGAAAAGAGGCAAAATACATTAGCGAATTTGAAAGGACCTATTAAAATTGTATGGTGGATAGATGGCAATTGGCAAAACCTATTTCGAGAAAAAAGGCTGGAAACCTTTTCCTTTTCAGCTCGAACTTGGAATAATTACCTCGATGGAAAAATCAGGTCTTTTGAATGCACTTTACCGGCTCAGGAAATAAACCTTTGCGCTTGTTTCCAGTGCTGATGGATACATTCTCAATAATCCGATACTTGGCAGCGACCAAAATCGAATGGGATCAACTTATTGGGTTGACCTCCATTACGCGGCTTTGCTCAGGATATTCAGCTTGCCATGCAGGAAGTCTGTCAAAGTGATTGGTCTTCCTTTGGCAAGTATCGCGTTCGCAATGGAGATACAGATGCAAAAAACCCGTGCTGCATTGAAGCGAAAACCACCCGAATGTTGATCACCACGCCGGAGGACACTTCAATTTTAATTTCCAAAAAGGACCATACAAAAACTATTCGAGAAATCTGCAGGTAGTGATCGTAGAATGGCATGACTTGTCGGAAACCAAACGTGGCGTGCAATCCCCAACTTGCACTAGATATATTCAAAGCATCTGCCCCAGCAATTTTCCGGCAGGTGGGCGGTCTCCGCAACTTTGGGAAATATCGAAGAAGCGGCCCAAAACCCTTTTGGGAAAACGACTTACCCGTACATATGTCAAAGCAGAAATCGGAAAAGGAGATCATACTTCATTCGGTTTTTCGGAGGAAATAGAGAAATATTCCCTGGGCCGCGCCACTGGGAATCCGAATGCTGAACTTGGCGCGCGCTCACACCGATTATTCGAGGCTGGTAAAGACGGGTTTTTACTTTTCACCAATTTACCCGCTCTCAACAGAGGATTGGTATCAAAAAATCTTAAGAGCGAGAACCTGACTGGGCGGGTGGATGGCGATGCCATCATGGCTCCACTTGGATATTACGGTGCGGTCTTTGGGTTGAGCAGTCCTTGCACGAAGGAAAAGCCTCAAACTGTGCGTTCTGTACTTCCAGCTTAGATCTTGGAGTCGATTTCAGGCAGTAGATCGAGTCGTCAGATCGGGAAGTCCGAAAGGTGTTTTCTAGATTTATTCAGCGAGCCGGTCGAGCTGGCCATCAGCCAGGATTGCCCTCAGAGATCTTTTCGTTTCCTACCAATGCCTTGGAACTTGATCGAAGCTGCCGCCTTGCGAGATGCTATCGAAAAATCAAAGAAATGGAGTCTCAGTTTCCTCCAGGTCCTGACCTATGATGTACTGCATCCAGTTTTGGTAACTTTGGCTGTAGGGAAGGTTTCGAATCGGGAGCATGCTTACCGAGTGGCTAAGCGAACTCGGGAACTTTTCCCAACTCAGCGAAGAGGAAATGGCATTGGATGATGACTTTATCACTAAAGGTGGAAAACTCGCTGGGGAGCTACGAGCGACTTTCTGAAGGGTCAGCTTACAGGAAGATGGGCTATTCCGAGTCACCAATAACGGATTGCCATGAAGCACCGCTTGTCAATGGGGACGATGTGTCTCGGATGTGATGCTCAAAGTGCCGCTTTAAGAATGGCGGCATAACCTCGGAACTGTTGAAAGAGTACTTTATCTCGAAAATGAAAATTGGAGATCGATTCTTTTTTGCTGGAGAAATTTGGAACTGGGTCTGGTCAAAGAAATGAGTGCTTATGTTCAAAGTCTTCTGAAAAGAAGCAAAGAATGTCGTTAAGCTGGATGGTGCCCGAATGTCACTTTCCTCCAAACTTGCTGAGAAAATCAGAGAAATTGTTTGGGAGGATTACAATAAAGGGATCGCGGAGTCAGAAGAGATTAGACGTGTTTTTGCCGCATCTTAGATTTACAGGCTAAGCTATCGATTGTACCAAATTCGAGACACCTTTTTTGATTGAGTCTCATCGGCATTTCAGAGCGGCTATCATATTTTTTTATCCCATTTGGCAGGGTTTATGATGCATTTGAATTGATGAGTTGCATTGATCGCCTATCGGTATCAGCGTGAGCTATCCTGCCATCTTTTGAACATGGCGATGAATTGATTATGGATTTGAAATCCTCTCGGACAGTCCCAATTCCAATCGAGGAATTACTCGAGCGAAGATTCTCTTTTCGATGAAAAATTTAAAGGAAGATTTTGCTGCACTGTGTGAATGAAAGTGAGATGCGACTCGTCGGAAATTCAGAAGCAGATCGCGATATTTCCGGCTGGTCTTTCAAGGCTATCCGGGGAACCCACGACTTTTAAGCACATTTCAAAGCCAATTCAAGCCTCTTGTACCAAGTTTTTAACCACGGTATGACCCTGGACATGTCTTTTACTCCAAGCAGGGCGCATCAGGAAGCCTTAAATAGTCAAAATGGGGCAGGATAAATTCATTCTGGCCAGGAAAAAACTGAAAACAAAAAATTAGCTGATCAAGCATCCAGTTCAGTTACCCCGTTTTTCCTCCCAATTATGGTAGATCGATTGATCGCACGTCGCACTCATCCGAAAAGTATTGAAGATCGAGTGGCAAAGAGTCAGGCACAGTTTTGCGATTTCAGGATTGAGGCTTCTTTTACCTGTTACCTCCAAATAATTTAGCCGGACGAATACTATCCGTCCGATCATATAAATAATTCCCATTGCGTTCATGTAGTCATCCGCCGGAAGAATGCATTCATTTCCTCTCGCGCTATTTTTTCATCAGGATAGTTTCCATTGAAAACTTTCCAGTTGTAATAAAAGATGCCTTTCCTACAAGTTATCCATCTGAAAGGATCCCTTTTTCATTGTCATACAAAAGCCAAGGCGTCCTTTGAGGATCTTTGACAGAAGTGTACCTTATTTGGTTCGGATTCCTCGAAATCCGACCCCCATTTTTAAAAATTGGCCACCATGAAATGGCGACTGGAAGCATAATTAAAGCTGCCTCATTTATCAAGATCATTTTCCTTGGGATGAGTTATTAGAAAAGTCGTTCCCTTCCACCAGTTTCAGGAATGAAAGTCCACTTAATCCCGAAAAGCTAGGCAGAATATCGGGCCGTATTTATTGGATTTTTTGATCGACGGGAATCTTCGCCAAAACTTGCGTGGAATCGAATTAGCATTGGAACCTGATAGATTCATCATAGGGTTCGCTGCTTTTCAATGCGCCTTTTGAAGTAACATATTCGCCATGCTCTTGAGGTAATACAAAAATTGTGTTCTCTGCTAGCCCACTTTTTCTAATTCATCCAAAAGCTTCCCTACTTGCTTGATCTAAAGCCTGATGTGCGCAGTTTAAATAATTTGCGATGACGCGTTTTGCACTATCCTGCAATGCTAATGGAAACCTTAGGTCGGAGCTTTATCTTTCCCAATCCATAAAGCGTCTTTATATTCCTGTGGAGCTGTGGGATATGCGGTTCATGCGGAGCGTCCCCAAGACATGACAAGTGCGAAGGAATTTTTGCATTTTTTTGGATGAAAACTGATGGCGCTATCTGTTTGGGCCAAAAGCATCAATCCTTCCCAAACCTGCTTTTGATCATTTTCATCGAAGTAATAGAATTATTATAATCATGGGTAACCTCACGGACTTTCCATAGTCAAATCCTTGTCCTTCGCTCAGCAGTTACAGGCTTGTCTCTCCCACTAAAAAGGATTCTTCGCCCCGCTTATTGCCATGAGATTGCCATTTGCCAATATATCCTGTTTGATAACCTGCGGCCTTTATAGATTTTTTCCCAAGGTGGACTGCCTCAGGATCAGCGGTTTGTCATTATAAAAAAATCCCATGATGTTTAACGGATTTGTCCCGTTAGGAAACTTGCACGCCCAAGGTTGCGCAGACAGGCCATCACTCGTACGGCATTTTCGAAGATTAAAACTCTCTGCGGCAAGTTTGTTCAAGATTTGGGGTAAATGAACATTCCAAGTTCCCCATGTATCCCACCGGCACTCAAATCGCCCATTGGTCTGCAAGAATAAAAACTAGATTTGGCTTTTTGCTCCTCCACTATGGTCTATGGATCTTAACTCCAAGAGCAGGGCAAGGGACAAAGAAGAGAAGAGCTAGTTTTCAAGGTTTTTTCATTTTCGATCAAACAAAGTAAGACAATCCTTAACTTAGTTCGATCTTAAAAATCTAAAAGGTCATCATGCCCTATCCTGTAGGGCTTAATGTTTTTAAAAAGGAGCCAAATTAATTAAGGCTCTCCAGGAAAAATGGTGTGAAAAAGAATTAGAAATCGTGAATAATTCCAGTCTTCAAGAAGCATAATGAAGGAAAGGAAGCGATTTTGGCACCCGGAGAGAAGGAAAGCCAAAGTTATTCACCGGTCCTACTAAAAGCCTAATTCCCGGGGCCACATTTCCAAGCGGATTGTAGCTACAGCCCCAAAAAAGAGCGTCAAACAAAAATCATAACCATAATCGAGAGTACCCCAGCTCCAAGCACAAAATTATGAAGCAAGTAGATCCAAACAGGAAATTTCATAATGGTGGGTAATGATCTTTGCCCGTAACACGCATCACCATTCGGAAATTCATCAATGGAACATTGCTCGAGGGTTGAACTAGTCGTTTAAACTCCCAACCAGGAGTTTTTGATGGAAGGGTTAAGGTGTCTGGACAAACTTTGATTCCACCAGCTGTAGGAACCAGCTTGATCCCACCTAATTTAAAACAATAGCATGGAAGAAAAAAAAGGGAAAAAGGTTTAACTCCTTCGTGTAAGTAGTTATTAAAAACATCAGGGAAAAACCAAAAAAACCCTTTTGGTTGTATTCACTAAATTGGGAAAAAAAAAACCACCTGAAATAGCGAGTTTCCGGGAAAATGGCCAATTCACTGGGTGGAAAAAGGCCACCCCCACCTCGGGCGGGGAAAAATTTATTTGGGGAAAAAAATCCTCTTTCCCTT
>Ga0163217_1100455_pt1 | contig 10421 bp, 4 predicted proteins | sample SynspAceP_FD_185933 | JGI IMG/M metagenome (GOLD analysis project Ga0163217, IMG submission 185933) | Saline lake microbial communities from Ace Lake in Antarctica - Synechococcus sp. Ace-P (PacBio error correction) | ecosystem: Environmental > Aquatic > Non-marine Saline and Alkaline > Saline ... | reverse complement strand
TCCCCTTGGCTCCCATCCCACGTTCCGCCCCAAGCGGCCGGCGCCCTTCCCCACCTGCTCCTATGTTCAGACCGCACCTGCCTGCACCCCTATCAACGTTTCACCCGGTACCAGCCGCCATTGGTCCGTGCCTCAGCCGCGTCTTCCGCCCCTCACGCATCATTTCAATCTTCCCCTCCTTGCGCGTCCTCGCTCCCTCTGGACCACCCGGCATACGCCGCTTTCATCGAGGCCGGCGCCTACGGCATTCGCTCCTTGATGTGGATTCACCCCCGCGCCATCGATTCCCCGGTTGCCCCCTGGTCTTTGTACGCGTTCTCCTCATCTTCTTCGGACGGTTCTTTTATCCCCCGCCCAAGCCATTCATCGCGCCCCTTGCCCCTCACCCCACGCTTGTCATGCCATCTTACATTCCTCGCGCATTTGGTTCACCCTGGCGCACCCTTGCCGTGACGGGGCACTGGGTGCCCCCGAGGCCTCGATTCCACGCGAGTCTCCAACTAACTTCCATTATGACCCTCCCGCTCAATTATTCGAGTGCTGTCTCCTTCCAATCTACGCTGTTCGCATGCTTCTTCTCTGGACTTGCCTCAACCCACGTGCCCCCAATGACAGCCTGATGCTCTAATGCCGCCTTTCCCGGACTACTCACCACACGGTCTTCCATGGGCATTGTTCTCGGCAGGAGGACCCTACTTTTTTTGGTCGTCGCTTCTTTGCACGCGATCCACTTCTCCGCACGTTCTCGGCTTCCATCTTACTCCCATTCTAACCGTCCGCATTGCTGATTTCCGGCCCTTCCAAGAGCCGACCCTACTCTCACGATACCAGTCCCGAGTTCTTTGTTTTATTTTCATGGCTGTTTGATGTCCCGTTCGCTTTGTGGCGCTTTCTCTTTTTTTACATCAAGCGCAACTATACTATTCTTCATAGCATATTAAGCGTTCACGTGTAAAGTAATTTACACATATTAATATCGAAAAGACGCGTTTAATGTTTCTTTTATATAAATACTATAAATCGACGTGAATATAACGCATCTACAATTTTGGTTATTTTTATACATCGTATATCTCATTTTTGTGAGTATTTTATGCCTGTAAGTTTACACTAATTTAGTTATGATAGCGACAAATTAGAGGACTGCAAATCTCTTGTCTTATGTAAGTTTAAAAAATCAATATGTGTTTCGCGGACTTTTAGCATGACTGCCTATGAATACTAATGTGCTAGACCTTGGCTCAAGGTAAAAACTACTCTATATGGAGATAAACAATGATAAAAGTTTATCATATAATGCGCGCCTAACTTCAGTGCTTGTTCTTTGTATTGTTTACTGCAATATCTAATGCTGCCTCGCAAAATCAGCAGGCTTATAGGAACCAGATCCTTGATTGCAAGCTTCAATTACCCATAGCGAGTACTTTTAGAAATGCAGGACAAGAGTCTTGGCAAAGTTACCTACAGTATAGACCTCATATTAATACATGGTCCCGAAGATATCTGTCCTTTTACTGAGACTACGTCGCTTACTGTTTTATGTTTGAGTGAGACACAGACTGCGAGCCTTGAGTGAATTCTCGGCTTAGAGTATTACCATTTATAAGGAGTGCGTGAACTTTTGGCAGGAACATCAATACAGGCTCATTCGACCTATCCTTATCTCTATACATTCCAGTCTCCGGCGCAATATTATACATAGTATGGACGTATATGTTCTTTCGGTATATAAGCAAGATTTGATTTAAACCGAATAATGGCCTTCGCTCGGTTTTCGTTTGGTTTTTACCTTGATGAACAGGGTCTGTCTGGGGCTGTGTGCGTTAACCAGGAACTGTTTCCTGAGTAGCGTAAAAGAATCTTTACGATAAAATTTATCTCATAGATCTATCTAATGATTTCTGGTTGACGTGCTGGTCCATGATATTGGTCTATATTGGTGTTGGGGATATCACTGTTTTATTAACCGCTTACCTTCCTGAAGTGAACACAGAGAAAATAAGAGAACGCGCCGTATTATTAAGACAATAAGTTTTTTTAAAAATACGATCCTTCAAGTAATTTTAAAACTTGCAGGTGACTTTTGTTGTTGTGTGAGTTTTGCCCTTGTACTTTTTTAAAGCGTCCCTTGTTACCCCCTATATACAACCAACAGCGCGATGGCAGTTGTTTTCGTTGCCATATTTTCTATCGCTCCTGGTGATGAGGTCTTTATATGTACTGTATTTCTAGGTATCCACAAACGGATCTCTCTGGACAAAACTTTAGCCATCTATCACACTATCTCTTTTGTTTCCTTGTCTTGCAAAGTTACTGAAGGTTGCCCAATGTACATTCCTGTTAAGCGTTTTCTTCCTATGTCAATTTTTATTCGATTGAACCTCAGCCTCTATGTGAAACTCCATCGCGTATCTTTTCGTTTGTCCACTCGTGGTGCGCGTTAGGGATTTTCATAAATACCGAGCGTTAGAAAACGGATCTTACCGTGTCTTACACGAAAATCTGAGTTCCTTATGAAGCAAACTATCTACATCTTCTTATATAGCCAGAAAAGTTATAGGCATAAGCCACCCTGTTACGCGCTTGGAGCTCCTTAAGTTGCCTATCGACGCTATGCCAATGATCAATATCTCTGTAGTGTGTCACTGCAGATTGTGTATGCACTCGGTGTTCTAAGATACCTCGTTTTCTCTACAATAGTAAAATCTATAAAGGTGTTTCGTTCGAGATTATGTTGGGCGTGTGTTCAACTTGTTCCAAACGTCTAGTCCTTTTTATACTTGTTTTGAGCGGAGATCTTTTATAGGCTGGATTTGAATATCGCGACAGATATTGGGAGATTCACAATAGTGCGTGGCGTATTTATCGTGTGATAGTGACTCTGCTGCATTCGGCTGGTATTGTCCAAAATATTTTCTATCCTCCGTCACCAGGAGTTACATAAATGCTTGCTCCAAAGTGTTATTGCTGATTCAGCTACGATGCTTTCAAAAAACCCGCCCCTTCTTAATCGAAGGGATAGCTCTAACGCACGCAGGTCGCCTTTATACCTTTTACATGAGCCGAAACCATTTAAACTGAGCATCGTGTGTTGATGAATCCCCTTATCATATATTAAGTAATCGTGAGGTCTTTGGAGCATTTAGAAGATCATGGCAGTATACAACGGATGGATAAGTCTCGCTGTGATTGGCTCTGCTAGAAGCTGTCCTATAAGTCGCGAAAGTGTATATATATCCTTCGTCCGAGTGTGAAGCAATGGCCCTTGTCATCTTTTACTTTGGGTGGGTTGTAACCCTATGTTTGTTTCATCGGTATAGATTGTATTCTCGTTTGCCATTTGATATGGCGCTTATCCTTTTAGCTCGGATAGTCCTATGATTTCTTGGGTAGAAGGCTTCGGCCGAATGGTATAGGCGGGGGTCCGTTTTACCAAATCCATCTAGTTTGGGTGGGGCCGATCCACCGTATAATTACTTTGCCTTAGTTGTGCCTCCTCTTTTTCATAGAAGGTGTTCTCCGCGCCAACGTTGCTTCTTAGGTGTTTTAATCTCTCTTAGTCGATCTGCCCGAGGCGAATAATTCGAGAGGTGCCTTTTTGATTTACCGAGATATAGGCTGACCGGGTCTAATGGCGCTCTGAGTATTACGTGAGATCCGTGGGTTCTGATATGAGACATCTTAATGTGTCTGTTGTTTGACTCTTTTATGAGCCTTTCCTCTATGCGTCGGCTGTAATCTCCAACCTACGTCCGAGTGCATGATTAAAATCTCTGTTTTTCCATATTGAAATCCGGTTTTTATGCGTTCTCTAGTGTGATGTCCCTCCACATACTATGAAGTCCGCGCATTTTCCTAGAACTTCAGAGTTCTTGTTGTCGTGCGACTTGTGCGCGCTAGCTCTAGTAAATATGAGATGACAATGCTTCCGAATCTAGTAACCAACCCGTGCAATACATCAGCTTTACGCTGATGCGATCAAATATTGTGAATCCTGCGCTTTGAGTATTTTGGTCTGACAATTTTCAGCATTGCTGTCTATTAGCTCATAAATTTATAGCCACCTTTGACTGCCAATGAGTTGGGCTCTTAGAAGAATATCCGTGTGGGCGACTCTCTCTCGTGGGCATAAACTAGTCCGTGGGTTTGATGCGTCTGCTTTGCTAGAATATAAGTGATGTCTATCTTAATTGTTACTGTGCGAGTTATTTCACAGAGCCTCCTTAATAGTAGCAACGTAACTATACACGTAGCATATAATTTCTTCTCATGTTATTTGTTTCTGTCGTAGTTTATATTGAAGATAATAGCTGAGGGTTTTTTTTGACTTATCGCGAGGTATTTTTTTGGAGTTGGCTACAACCAGGGTTGACAGAGCATTTATTCTCCACATTATAATAGTTGAAAATAATTTGTGAGATTCTTTGTTTACTTTTATGTCAGGTGATCGTATTATTTTGTTTGAATTTTGTCTGTGTTTTAAGGTCTGTGGATATATCTCTCGTAAGATTCTATTTATAGTTTGCGAGATTACGTTTCTCAAGGTTGTGTCTGTGAGCTTATACGTTTAGAGCATGGCCATCGTAAACTTCAGCCATTTAGTAGGTGACTAGTTAAAAAAATACAATCACAGAGGTGATTTATGCCGTTGTTGTATACTCCTGTTTAACTAGTCTCTATGGTGGCACTTGTGAAATAATGTAACTAGATCCTTTGTGCTGATGGTATGCTAGTGTGCGGATGAATTGAATTGTTCAGTGTGGAGATACTGCCCTTATATCAAGCTGATTTGTGTCTTTTTCAAGTTATTAATTAGAGTGGGATTAGATAATTAGCCTCTTTGTGGGTATACAATTGGCCTGGGAGAAAATTCGACCGATTATGGTAGAGTACATATTAGTTCGAACTGTTTTGAGTCATAAGCCTAAACTAACATCTTTTCTGCCTTTGTGTTTGTCTCGATGACTTCGTGCTCTTCCTAAGATTGCTGTTATGTGGGCGTTTTCATATTACCTCAAAGCCATATTATTGTGAACCGAAGACAACTTGACACGCCTGTTTTTCAATGCTTCTAAGTGCCTGTTGCTTCAAGTGTTCGAATGAAAAAGTAAATGGATGACCCCTTAACTCAGATGCTCGCCTCTGTAGGACAACCAGATACAGATTACGAATTCTGAGGCCATATCAAGAAGTTGAATGTCACAAAAGGGATCAGATTGTGGAGAAAAAGTAATTATGCGATATGGGCAAAATTAAGTTACTAGAGGCGTATGGTAGTGTGTTGATAAAAATAATGTCATCCAAGCAGGAGCTGTGCCGCTGTGGCTTTCTTATACGGCGCTGCAGATTTCATCGTTCGAAAACCAGTTTCGTGAGTTTAGTTAGGTGCGATGCGTGACTGTGAGATTGAATTTGTACCAAGATTTGTTAGTGCTCTCATAATATGCCCCTGAATTTATAAGTGTCTTTATTAGAAGTGAGCCAAACGCCAACCTAGCGTGTTTATATCCTGTCCTTCTTCTTTCTTTCATTCTCTGTCTCTAGCATAGACTTTTTACTCAAACAAAGGCGTATGAGGCCTTTTGTCCTATTTGTGTTAATCTCACGACCAATCAAACCTTTGATCCTTACAACTATGAATTTACCAAGTTTTTGACATATAAAGACGTTCTATGGGTCGTATTTACGACTATAATTTAGTCTCAAACTATTTCAGCGGGATTACTTACAATTGCTGGTGTACATAGTCAGTATAGCCAATTCAATTCTAATGTGCGATCAGACCTAGAATGCTCTCGAGGATAGCAGCGATTTTATAGCAGACAATCAAAACCTTTATTTGCATCGATTTAAGTTGCTATCTATTCGAAACCAATCAATGTTACCGTAACTATGAAGAAAGTACCATCTTGAAAAAGTTGAAATTATATTGAAATCGACGAGATTGATTACCTTCTGACCTTAAAAAATAATAAAATCCGCCAGCGATGCGTTCTGGATTATCCTGTAGACTCGCATACTATGATACTTCGACATAAACCTATCGCCGGAGCGACCTTGTTGTTTTAAGAAAATGCACACATGAGGTAATTGTCACGTGTTGAAAAGGTTTGTTTTGTGGTCCGTAAATAGCGGAGAAGGAAAAAAATCTACCATGCATTAATAGCCATATTGCCCGCGCGGAATAGATGCTTGTGGAAGCTAATGTACGCTAGTCATTAATGTAAAAGTAGTTACTTTAGCACTTAAACCTAGGCTTGCTTTATTAGACTCAGACGTTAACCGCTATTCAAAACCCGTTGAATGAAGTTTGCTCAAGGCGAAGTGACGAACTCAAATGAAGGAATAATTATAGTGATTTTGCCCGATGTGTTATGTCTTATTGTGATGCGATAGATTAAAAAAAGCTAAGCGTGCTTCTGGAGTGAAGAAAAAAACAAAGTTGGCTCGGTATGGTAAAATGACCTCTTAGACCCAGTAACCTCCTTTATCCTTGATGAGCCTCACTAACACTCCTTAGACTTAAAGTGCTAAAAGACGTTTTAAAAGAAGCTACTTTTTTGCATCGGGCACGCTAATTCTTTGTTCGCATGATCGATTTTCTACCAAGGCTTAGCCGAAAAAGTATTTGATTTAAAGAAAAGCGTGTAGAGTTGAACATTTGAAAACTGTTGATTGGCCTATTTGCGTCGAAATTAGGATGAGAATTTGAAGGAGATAGACCTGAAATTAAGATTCTAGACCGGCTTAAAGCGCTCAGAAACTACAGAAGTCATCTTGGTTCTCTAGTTCGTTGTCTTTGCCTCTTGACTTATGGCATCTTGCCTCTTGGCTCTTAACTTAGGGGCCACAATTCTTAAAACCTCGGAAACGGACGGTAGCATAATACTGCTGAATAGTTTCTTCATAGCGCCAGCTTAAAGCTTTATATCAACTTTGCCATTTAATAAACGCTTTCTTCTATAAACCATTATAGAATCGTATCCGTCGAGAAAAAGCTTCATATAAATAATCCGTAAAATGTGGGACATAACAATCCCTCTGTTCATTCTGGCACTTTTGTTGCACGCTTCGAAGATTTTCTGCTTGAGATTCTTTGAAATTTTACGTGAGTAGGCCAAGCGCCATTATTGCTTTCGAAGAATTTATTCCGCGAATTGTCGAACCCTTCTAGAACCCTGAAAAGTTTCCTCGGAACAATATACCCTATCCGCCTGTCTATGTTGTTTAATCGAGCTTACACCTTCACCGCGTACCACTATCTACTACAGAAAGGTTCTGAAATATGGCAAAATAGCTCAGTGTTTTAGTTTTGTCTTTAATAATCTGTCCTGAAAGTTGTTGCTGCCGTACCCTTTAAAAATAAGTTGGAAAAGTGGCCCATTGAGAGAAATACTTTCTTAATGGCGAGCGCATTCAACCTCAGCTATTGTTGTGACATACCCGATTTTCGCACATAACCTGTTTACAATGTGTAATCTGCAGCTGTTTAGACCTTGAAAAAGAGCAATCTCTTCTCACGTTAGGAACTGCAGTATAAACGGAGATCAACAGCTCTAACCTTCATATAGTATAAATTCTATTGCTTATATTTTATAGATAAGCGCGCAAAAGTAAACTATAAAAACAATCTGGTCTTAATAATTAGCTAGTTATATTTTTCTAAGAGAATACTCCTAGTTCTTAAGTATTGGGTTATTAGTTTATTCGTTTTAGGATGATCATACCAAGAGCCGCAATAACGCTGTGTATGTTAAAAGTCGACATGTGCAAGGCGATGCTCATTAACTCGATTCTGGTACTATATGCTATCAACTTGTCTAATAGCCGCCTGAAATATGAAAAATCGATCGAAAATAGAGCCATCGTGAATTGTTTTTTCAACCAGATCGGCATTACGTTTGCCCGAATATTCTAAAAGCTTTCCCGGTTATGTCATCTTCGTCTCACGAGCTGCCAATCCGTAAAATCTCTGATCAAAAATAATACTTCATACAAACACACTGTAATTTGCGGATATATTAAGCAGATATAAAGCAATTGCGGATTAACTTGCCAAGAATAAAGAAAATCATCCTTGAATGTGATATTGCGTATATGCATTTTTGATATAGAAAAAGTTTCCATCCCATCATGCTCAAATCCGGCGAAATTGTGCACGGTACACCAAAACATAGTAATGGAAACTGCTATTTTGGAGGCGCTTATAGCTCCTTTGCCTCGGAGCGCTTAATGTTTTTTTTTCTTCCTTGGCTTGTCCCGCAGCACACTGTCACGTGTCTTCTGTGACAAACTAAAAGAGCACAAGTCTAGCTGTTTTTTTTTTAAAAAGAGATAAGATCACCGTTTGAGTTACCAGCTTTGAAGACCCCTAGATATGCCACAAATTAGTTAGAACATTCCCTGTGCAGAGCAATGATAAAAAGTCCGCACTTAGGCAATACAAAAAGAACCGAACATCGCCATTTTGCCGTCCTACAATACTTGCCGGGCTCATTGTTTGGCCTTCGTTATCCTCGCCATCTATCTTCGTCCTGTTGCCATTCGCGTGTTTAGTTTAATTATGCTTCGCTCTACACCCTCTCTCACCCGACTCATGTTGCACTGTTGTTTTTGTTTTTCCCTCCATGCCCTCTCGCTTGCGGTTCCAATTCCTCGCACTTCTCTATGTTGCCTTAATGCAATTCGCACAATCATCCTTACCTCGTGCTTACGGTCCTTTCAACTATTCAGCGAGATTTTTTTTCTTTTTAACGCGGAAATTTCTTTATTATTTTTTTTTTTAAGACGGTTAGGAGTTCACATGAATTTCTCCTTTCTCGATGACAATAATATTTTGGTCCCTTACTAAAAAATGCGGGATTGATAAACCTGTATTTTAGCTACTGTTCTCCGCTTTTTATCTTCTGCACACCTGACCGCAGGATATGCGAATTTTGAAATATCCCGATCCCCAACTGCTCCCATCCGGTTTCTGACTTGCGTGTAGCCTTATTGGTTGAACTCGAGGTTCCCGGATGAGCGCTATTCGCATGGCTACTGCAAGATCCCTCCCGCATCCTTGATGGAGCCCTTAGTACTACCTTTACTTTAAATCTTACTGGCGAGTTGGCACATCACTGTCTGATGTGTGCGGTAGAAGAGGTTTAGCTAGTAAATATTAAAGGTACTCTAGAAGTCCTGTTTAATTCATTAACATTAGAAGAGAATAGATGTTTGCTTATTAAGGGAGGTTATTTTGTCACAGTTCTACATGGAGTTGTATCCCGCCAATTATGTACCACTGGTGCTGACCTAACAATCACCGCACGCCTAACATGCCTTCTTTTCGCGATTTGGGACTTTTGAGCGAATATCTGAGTTGCGATGGCTCTCTCGGTTTAGTGAAGTTTCCTCTTCCCTCCTGTTACTTGATACCGTAACATCTCTCGTGCTTGCGAACGTCTCGACATATCGATACGCCACATTGTCAAGCGTTAGTCCCCTCTCCTTAATTTGTACGCCACTTTTTCCTTAAAAATACAATTTCTTCAATATGACAATCGTCACACACTGTCGTCCTGATGCACTAAAGGGTCTTCTAACAGATCGCTTAATCGCACTGTCTGGCGGCGCGCCGCAGCCCAGTCGCAGCTCACTGATTTCACAATGTTGTGTGGATGTTCGGTTTTGAGCTTCTTCTTTGGCGTCGGGTCCCGGTTTTCCGCAGTTTGGGTAGTGGAATCTACCCATATGGCCCCGCTGAATCCCTTCCCTATAATGGACGTAAGAATTGAGACAAAACTATGTACTAACATTATTTGAAGATTTGGGGAGTGCTGCCACAAGCAGCGCTTATGCTTTTGGTACGTGTCTTGAGACGGATGAAAAAGCATAATCAGTGTTTTTTGAACAAGCTCGGTCTAGATAAAATTTAATTTTTGAGTGGATTTGTTTGTTCGTTTTGATTGTAGGGGAGACACATCTGATTGTTCTCTGTGAGTCGTGGTTTTTGGGACAAGAGGCAAATAATCCTCGCATGTGCTTATACTGGTTTTTACGTATGTTCTATAATCTCGTGCGGTATTTCAAGTTCAGAAATAAAAAACTGCAACGCGGATCCTGTTTTTAAACGACGAGTGGCTCTTTGGTTATTATCAACAATAGGGTAAATTAGAGGCTTTTTTCGGAAAGACCAACATGGAAATCTCATCCTTGGATCTTTCATGTGATTCTATAAAGACTGCGTATTCCTTATCTTAAACAATTGGAACTAAACCCAATTGCGCCAAACTTGCCGTGTTCAAGAGAAAAAGCTTATGGGGAAAAGCGGCCGCGTTTCCTCGGATTAGTGGGCGCGCGCATTCTATTCCAAACATTGCACAGGAAAAAGCCATCGGTTGCTCTCAATTCTGCCGACTTTATTCGTGGGTAATCTCAGT
>Ga0163217_1052599_pt1 | contig 10421 bp, 8 predicted proteins | sample SynspAceP_FD_185933 | JGI IMG/M metagenome (GOLD analysis project Ga0163217, IMG submission 185933) | Saline lake microbial communities from Ace Lake in Antarctica - Synechococcus sp. Ace-P (PacBio error correction) | ecosystem: Environmental > Aquatic > Non-marine Saline and Alkaline > Saline ... | reverse complement strand
TTCCCGACAAACTTGCACTGGTTAGTTTCTAGATAACAAACCGCACACGGCTCACGTTGCCCAAGACTCTGTTTTTTAATGCTTCATCCACGGCAGGTTCAAAGCTATTCACAAATACCCTGAATATGCTCTGGTTCTTTTGGTATTTATCAGCAACATGTTTAGTACCTGCTCAGCACTGCTTCGGTAAGGATTTTTTGGGCCTACTGATTGTGAAAACCTGACTTTCATTCTGCGGAAGTTTGCTGCTTGACGTTCTGGATTAATGGATTGCGATTGCGGGACTTACGTAAAAACTCGTCTAGTTTTTCGTACAGATTCCGTTCCAGCCCGCTCCTAATAAGTCGTGTTTTTTCGCCGCGCATATAAGTCTCTAATTGATCTAGGGTTTAACTCCGAACATCTTCCAGTACTTTGCGTAGCAATGTTTGGGACACCTTCGCTTGTATGGTTCGTGATTCGGCTAAAAAAAGATCATGAGAAGGGCTTCAATGATTGAGACCATCTTGATTTTATTTGTTTGCTGAAAAGTGGGATCGGACGAATGAGGCTGAAATTTGAGCATGAGTAAAGAACTCTCAAAGCAGCTCAAGTTATAAATAATATTATCGCCCAGTTTTTAAAACTGCCCCGATAAAACCACTACTTACTGTAAACATTTCTCTCTCCAAAACAGTCATCTATGGCAATCACCACGACGTTTACTAAAGCTAACGCCCGCATAAAATTTGCGGAGTAAGTTTGGCGGCTTTTTTGCGGCCCTTGCAAAAAAAAACGACAAGTTTACGGGTCAGATTTAATGTGCTTGTTTAGCTGTATTTTCGTCCTTCATTTTTCTCTCCTTGACCTCCATTGCGGAAAACTTCAAAGGTTAACGCTGTCACATGGACAGTAAACTTTTCAAACTACTGGAGGACTGACAAGCAAATTACCACCTTAAATGGACGGCTTATATTCTCCAAATACCCACTCATAACTTCGATTTTCATTTGGTAGTCGAGTTGGTGTTGGTGTGAGTTACGTCTTACTCCAGAAAGGAGAAACGTTTTTTCCCTGTCTGCGTGTTGTAAAAAATCAGCATCAAGAGTTGGGTTGCCATTGTATCAATATCACCCCAATCTAGCGTTAATATGATTTTGGTTCATCACCCAATATTTATTGGATCAAAGAAAATGACATCGACTGCCACTATTTTTTATAGAAAAGATTGCTCTTATTTTCTCCTGTGGTTCCAAATATTGTACGATGCACGTCCGATATTGTTTTTTAGTTCGCCACTTTGGATAGTTTCATGAGTATCTCACTGGCAATGGTTACAGCTAACGCCCAGCTCAGCTGCCGTAGCAAGCTGGCGGGCTTTGGAAACAAAAAGAATGACAGTTTGCGGAGTCAGATTGCAAGGCTTTGATTGTATATAACTATGTAATTTTCATTTTGCTTGAATTTGAAAAACTGGGGTTTTTTTTTATCCTTGCTATTGACTGGATATCCAAAGTACCGGACATCACTTGGCCGAAAGCGTGATGATTGTTGATGTGTGTTCCCATCTCCAAACTCCCTGTTTTCTAAATTTGCCTTGCAATTTCCGGAAGCCGTTAAAAATAACACCTTCATTATTTAGTTTGAAAATTTGTAACCATACCATTTAATTCTTGAAATTATAACGCCCTTAACAGGCGCATTGTGAGATAATTCTTTTTGTTGCTATAGCCGTCACGCTAGCAACAAAAACCAAATGCCGGAATAAATGTCGCTTAATTACGTTTATTAGTGTCCTAGCTGCCACCTTTGTTTAGTATCTCTTGGAATTAATTAGCATTACCTAAAAAACTATGCACAACCCCTAGAATCAATGTTATTTTTAAACTCTCTGAATAGAACGCGGACTACCAATGAGTGCAATTACTGGTAATCTTAAAAATCCATAGTACAACTGCGTAACACCTCTGCATCTACTGCATTGCTTTGGCCATACAGTTAATGGGCAGGACAACGCAGTTATACCTATAACTGTAATCCACACCCATGGGATACCTTCTGGGTTTTGCCAATAGTAATGAAAAACTTAACGCTTATAGGTAACTGAAACAAAACACATTTAAGAATAGTTTGTTAACGGGGCTATCTGTTAACGAGAGGAGATTTTGTTTGAAACATGAGAAATTGGCGTAGGCAGACTGCAGACCCCAATGTACGATCAGCGAGGCATTAATCTACTATTTCTATACTTGGCTGCACAATTTACAATAACCCCCCAATATTACCCAGAATTATGAGATAGCCTTTCTTACAGTAATTTTTCACTCAGAAAAATTACAGGCAATTAAGGCTTGTCCACAAGGGCACTTTAAATTCGAGCAAAAAAACCTCCGCCAAAGGCAACAAAGAAATACCTACAAACCATCCATATTGCCCTGCAAAATGAAAAGATATCTTACGCTATGCAATCTGATACGACGCGAGAAAAAAAAGCTTTTGATTTCGTGTGCTAGCGATTATAAATGAATTACAATCAGACCTATTGCACTGGATTAGAACAATATCTGAAACGTATCAATTTGACGCTCAATTCGCGAGCGCCAACTGCCATTAAGCAAATGACAGTAAAGCACCTTAGCATCCAGATAACTGACTTAATTAGCTATGAAATACTCCTAATGGTTCATAACGCTCGGCTTTTGCGGCGTGCCGGAGCGCAGCGAAGGGCAGCGTCGGCCAACAACCATTTGTTAGGAAAGCTGCCGTCCATAATTTAGTGAGTTAACCACCTCAGTTTGCATATCCGGAACCCCATTTCGTCATATAGAAGCCACTGCCGGATTTACACAAAAGACGCGGAGCCGAAGCAACTGAAAACCTGCTTTCAGGGCGGGCCTCGATTAGTGAAACTAATTGCCTGCGCATCCCCACTCCTTGATGCTGCCCAATTCAGACTCCAATTTGGAGGTCACGAATGTAGTAGGCGGGAAATTATCGTGACTTCAACCGCAAAAACACCACCGCACAGCTTTCTAAGGTTATCTCGTAGTTCTCAAATTTCGTTCCAGTCTTATCGAACAATGCATTGATCCCAAGCAAATTCGATCTTCATTGTAGTACGACTCCATGTTCCGAAGGGTCAGTTGGCTCAACAAAAAATTCTTGTTTTTCGTTTGCCGGAAGGGGCTTCATTTTGAGTATTCCTAACGCCCAGCTCAACTGTCGTAACAAGCTGGCGATTTTTGTGTGGTTTTTGCACAAAAAGTGGACAGTTTGCGGAGTCAGATTGCAGCTGCTTGTTATACGTTTTCATTTTAGTTCCAACACCTGACAACCATTAAATTGTTCTTCCAGAAGCTCTTTTACATGTCCAGAAAAAACCCAAACGAAGGACAAAGCATAAGGTGCCTTTTTTTCATGGTGAAATAGCAGGATGTTTAGACTTAAAAATGCTTATATCACTAAGCCCAAATATTCTGGAAGTATAATAAATACTTTTCATGCAACTTTCCTAATTTTATACGACACGTTTCCTTGATGAAGCGACTCATCTCAAGTTTAATACACCTTTGGAGTTTATCTCCACAATCTTCTACCGTTTCTGGAATGCTAATCTTCAAGATATTTTTTGTTTGTTTTTCTATGCAAGCTTATAAATATTTTATTTCCGTGATTGTTAATCAAAATTATTGAAATTGACCTTGATCCAACCACGCTTTGTTTTATTGTATGGAGAGTTTCTAGGATCAAACTTTAGCGCCATCATCCGTATGAAAACAAGTCCATTAGAAGTAATTGCTAAAAAACTATACCGCTAGCTTGACCATGAAGATATGAGTTTCTTAATGTGCTCAATAAGGAAAAATCTCTCAGTGATTCAGTAACTTCTTTACCCCATGCAATTGAAAGGCAGCTATCGTGTAAAGCATCGCCTTACCAGCTATTTATCCCCAAACTTCTTTGGAAGAGTTATTTCATTTTTCAACAAATTTATCGAGTTTTAAGCGCGTGTAAGGCAGTTTTGTAATCGAGCAGTATCTTGCCTTAGCGTTGTAATTGATTCGCTTATCTCTTTCCACTCTTGCAAATATTTTAGCGTAAAACTCAATCATCTGATCGATTAGTTTCCATGGGTGTAGCACATTCCAGATCCATTAGCATATATCTGCCAAACTTGCTTCATCAGTCCAAATTCAAATTTGTTACGTTTTGGCATTTAATGCCGTTCTGATGCAGCATAAAATATGACAAGCCATACCTACTGAAGCTGTTGCTAGCAGAAAACCTTCTTCACTAGGTTGCAATTGTTAAGCTTTCGCAAGACGGGAATAACTAACCAAATATAACCTGACCTTAGTGCAAGCTAACTTTATCTTTAGGGCGAAATCTTTTCTCATTTGATTTCCATTATCTTCGGGATTTAGCTGAGCGGTTATAACGCCAAGCTAAGAGGTGCCCGTCTAGGCATCCGTGTGGACGGCCTTTAAGTGCCGGGAACGACTTGAGCGATTGGTTAAAGCCCCACGTGCACTATCATATTTGGCAAAAGCTGAGGCTAAAGAGAAATCGTGGTGCCTAGACATTTCGGCTAGGAAATGGCGAGGCATCTGGATGCCGGCCATCGCCGCTTGCGCGCAGTCCATGTCCGTATCCTCGATCGCTACACAATTCTTCTGGGCTCAGGGAAAGGCCGCTCAAGAGCCAGCAGATAGCAAATCTGGTTCAGGTTTGCTTTTGAGCACATCGTCCGCCTGAAACAGTAAGACTAAATAGCGGCTCGACTCGTTGGCACGTAACGTTACACGCACGCCATTCGCGCTCGGCTCCGTGGACCAACGCGAGTTTTTAAGCCTAGTCGATGGAAAGACGAAATTGTTTTGGGCCAACGCCTGGGCATCAAAGGGAAAAGATTGCCGCTTAAGATACCGCGCGGTTCAAGGTTCTTTCGCTTCCACAAGGACGATGCATCGCGTCGGAGGGCAAACCTACTGACCAAGTCGGATGCATTCGCGGGGGTCGGAACGCCAGCCATACAATCCTTGTACTGTTGATCTGACAACTGAAAACCCGTATGCTACTTAGACCGAATTCAAAGTCCTAGGTGAAACCGGTTCGGAGTTGACAAGTGTTCCGTCGTGATCGAAGAGCACACAGCTTGAATAGACATACTGCGGAGGGTCCTATGTTGGGGTTTAACGCCAATATTAAGCGGCCGGTTTGGAGTGCAACGGAAACCGGTCCGGTGCGAGGGCCCATCAGCGGGCCGGAAACGTACTTGAATTACTGGGTTATGTGTCTCACAGCAAAGATGTTCGCCGTAGCCCAAATTAGAGTGCCCCCGGACAGCCAACCGCCGCCGCCCACATAAGCCGCAATTACCATCCAAAGTGCTTCCCCAATTTTTTCCTTATTTTTTCTGTGGCCTGGCTCTTAAATCCTGCAGCCGTATGGCTCCGTGAAGTCTTGAAATCAAATACTCAGCGATCAAAAGACAGTAGCACCATTAGTGAGCCGCTTCGGCTGGAACCACACATTGAGGTGCTCGTCTTCAGGTTTAGGTAGCCTGTAAAGCGAGGTAAGGAAACAGCAGAGCTATTCAAGAGCAAATCAGGGCGATAAGAAAATCTCGATAAGCATTTAAAAGGAGTATGGACCAAAACACATAGACCTTTTTGTCATCCTCGCTCATTAAATCAAATTCTTCCCTAAACATAAACGCTGGAGCGAAGCGGCGGCTGAAAAGCCGCTCCGCTTTATTTTGGGGGGGGGCCCGGGCATTGTTAAATTCATGGCTGAAAACGAATATGAAATCCGCTGTTTCCAAGCCCCCTCTTCCCATCCTTACAAAAGGCTCGTCCAAATCTCTTGGCATCGCGATTTACGCCAAAGAGGGCTGCAGATTAGTGGATATGGCTTCCTTTCAGTTCCAGTGGTATTGTTGGAAGCTCTATCCCGAGTATCAAAGTAGAAACAAAATGCCAGTAACTATGTCGGCGTGTAGAAAAAGATGTGCTGCTGGCACCTCCGAGGCTATTGGTTATCTGCCATTAATTTATTGAGAGTCTTCCTCATTCCCGCGAGAGTTTCCGCTTTCGAAACCGCTAGCGTTTCTTTCCGTTAAGTTGGAGATCCGGCCGGAAATTTTCCCTACGTTTGAATGCGTGATGTAAGGAAAAATGTCATAGCTTTCCTGTGATAGCCGAAACCAAAGCATACAAGTCTGCTTTGCTGATCTGATTTCTGCTGCGAAATCCTACGGAAGATCTTTTTTTCGAATCAGCTTCGAATAAGTTCCACCACGTCCATGGGTTCACCAAAAAATCGATTTAACGCTCGCAGGCATCGCGCCCTTGTAATGAAGCGAAGCGCAATGTAAAGGGCGTCGCAATCGTGCCTGCACTGGTTAGTTTTGAACAACTCCCAAGGTTCAACTAAATTCTAGCAGAAGATCCTCGAAAGCCAAATTTCTCATAGCACGGAAACAGCGAATTATTCTCCGCATACACTTCAAAGGATAGAAATCGATAGACTCCTCGTTGCTGGCCCCAACTAACCAGATCTTGCAAGATCACCTTGTTTAACCCTAGCCCTCTGTACTCCTCTGCCACATACATAAAGCCAAAATATCCATGGTTATCGTGGTCTAAGGCAGGCTTGGAAGGGGCGCACCTGAACGTTACCCTGTAGCGGACAATGTGCCAAGAAAAACCTCTCCCAACGACCAACCTACTAATCACGAATCAGTAATCAGGCTTTTCGATATCGTAGTAATAAGGCGTTCTTTTTCTTTGAGAGACGTTATTTACGACGCTCAGCGTCAATCACCTTTTGTTCCAATGCCTGCGAGAGAACGGTAACGTCAACCCTTGCTTCCCCGCACCAGTCAGTCCATCTAAATTCATCAATACTCCAATGCCGGTATCTCGTCACAAACATAACAGCAGAGCGCAACCGTGGCCTTTGCCACGTAGCGAAGCGTAGACAAGGGCACCGTGTGACGCTTTGTTAAGCCTATCCTGCTTCGAATGCGAATCCGCTCAGTTTAAATTGATCGAAGGAACTCTCATACCGGGGTTGCTTCCAGCCTGTTTTAGGGCTTCCAAGATAGTTTGTTCGCGTAAAGCATCTGAAGCAAATTGGCTTCTGCTTCATCATTCGCCTGCGTCCACTTTCATTGGCGAGTATCGGTTCGCGGTTTATCCGCCGCATATGCATTGGCGTTAGAAATTTTCCAACCGTTGAACAAATTTCCTTTTGGACAGATCTTGGGCGATGTAAATGCTTCCATTCGGAATCGTCTTATTAGATTCTGGGCCAATGATTGGAACTGGCGTGCATCAACTTTTCCCCCAGATATTTGATCAAGCGCCAACCAGTGTGATTTCTTGCATTCAAATCAAGGGCCTCGAGCGCGGACGGCAATATCACCACCGCGACGATTAAACGCGTTAGGCGGGCGGCTGCAAGATATTGCGAAGAACAAGGGCAGTACAGCACCCCAAATGGAAAAACTATAGAGTCCAAAAGGGACTCGCTGACTGCGCACTGTCATATTCCGGATCCATCTTATAAACCTTAGTTAAACTCCAAGAACTCAAGCGCTCATTAGTGGCTAACAGCGTATTTGGGCAGCGCCCCTTTATGATTGAACATCTGACATCTTCATTTTAACCCATCCCACGATTACGCAGCTTCCAATCGATTTTACTCATAAAAATAGCCCAAAAATAGCAGGATTACCACCCTAACATCGTCAGACTTTGTAATATCACAACGCAATAACGAAGCCTTGCCACGCGATACTAAAATTACAAAGCTGCCTATTCAAAAAAAAGGCCCGAAGCAAAAACCCCGGGCCTTTTTATCAATTCATTACGCTATCAACTCACCACACTTACTACACCACAAGTTCAAGCAAGTTGACACAGCCATCCATCAACCCCAAATCACCGCCCTTGGTGTGCACTTGCCACATTGTGTGCGTTGGCGGAAAAGTCACCGGACGTGTCGTGTTGGTGGCTTTCCTCTGATTGGCTTCAAAATCAGCCCGCTTTTCAGCCAGGTATGCGTTTGGTGTTTTTCGCTTCATGTCTTCGCTTTCCATCAGGCCAACGGCCTTCAGGTGTTTTTCAATCACGGCCCAATTTCGCGACCAGTGAGGGCATGAACACGCCGCCTTTTTGAAGTATTCCGCCGTTGGGGTCGCTATACGAGCCCAGTTCTTCCACCAAGGAAGGTCAGGTCGCCGCCTTTGCGGAATACCGCAGAGATGACGCGGGGTAAGGGCGATACCCACGGAAGTGTTCATCGACTTGGAGTGATGGAACACTTCGAGGGCTGACGGCCTTTCGTGGTCGGTCGTCTGCGTTCAGCAGAATGTCATCTTCAATGGTAAATGTACCATTGCGTGCTCCGCCACCGGCGCGTTTGGATTTTGTAGGGGTGCCCACACAAAACTCTGGTCCGCTCGAATGTTATTCGATATCATCTTAACACCGAGCGTGCTTTCTACAGCCGGCGACGGAAACTGATTGTTTTCTGTCGGCTTTTGGGTTACACCGGGATCAACCGACGATTTTGATGCTAATTTTTACTGTCATTGTCTTGTATTCCTGATAGTTCGGCTGTCTCCGGAATCATATACTTTCCGGTAAAGTGCCTTCTTTTCAACGCATTCAAACAGGTTGGCGGCGGAGTGAATTTCGCCGTCGTAAATCGACCCTAGCTTCGTTACCTTCAGTTTTACTTCTGTGCATCGTCCAGGCGTTGGAATTCGTAGACGGTCCTGTTTTTCCAAATCGGACTCTAACCAGTACGCCCTGGAAAGCTTCGGGCGCTTGAAGCGGACAAGTGTGCAACCTTTTCAGGCCTTTGTCAACGAAGCCGTTACAGGTAAAATGTCTTTTGAAGTTTTTGTTAGGGAAAGTCGGTTGCGTACGGTTAGCGGTTTTGGGAGATAGACGAATCTATCCACAACTGCGCTGCGGCCTGGATGCTACGTGCTGGGGCCGCGGTTACGTCGTCTGAGGGTGGTTTGAAGTAATCTGGCACGGGTTTTTTATCAGCGTCGTCCAGAGACGGCATGGCGCCCGCGTTAACTCAGGTGGCGGTAGGCCAGGCAACTCGGCAAAGGAGAACACGTCACTTTCTCTTTGGTTTTACGGCCTTCGCGAATGATTTCTGTTGCGGGCGTAATGGTGTGAGAAGCTTGGGGGGGGGGGGGGGGCCCCCCTTTCTTATTTTTGGGCCCGGTTACTGGCGTTGTTGGCCAGTGACAAGGCTGATGGTGCGGTAGGGCGCATGGAGGGTGGGTGGGTAAAGCCGGCCCACCTTTTCTCGGCCAGCTGTGCAACCAGCTCTTGGTTCTACTTCAGCGATTGCGCTGCATGTAGCGGCTGTATTTGGCGTTGCAGCACGCGCCTTTGAGCTTGTCGCCCAGGTTGTAGCCGTCGGCTTGTCAGCGCGGGCATTTTGCCCAGCAATTTCGGGCGTTAATTTTCGAACTCGTCGTCCATGATCGGCGCCGCGCCTTTTTCCGCGCCCAGGGCCCAGGGACTGGCGCCAGCCTTCACGGCGCCATTTCACGTACGACGTTCTTCGGTGAACACCCGGATTCTCAAAGAACCGTAAGGCATTACGCAAGCAGCGCAAGGGTGGAAAACCCAGGCCCAGAATGCCCATTGCCGTGCGGCGCTTTGTAGGTTAATTTTCGTGGCGTTGGCTGTGCCAGCGCAGGCCGTTGAATTTCTTACCACGTTGTTCTAAGCATTGCGGTGAAGATGCCGACGACTTTTTTGTACTTTATTTCATAGTTAAAGCTGGCCTTTGTCGTTGTGAACGGGATAGTCCACGAACATTGGTCAGGTTTAACCGAGGCCCAGAGGGGCAAGCTGCCGTTAAAGGGGGCCAGGGGGCTGTTTCGCCGCATGGGTTGGTGGCACGAAATTGTCCTCGCAGAAAACCAGTTTGTTGTTCATCGGTTTACTTTGTCGATCAGGATGAAAAAAAAAACCTGGCTCGGCGTAGTCGTAGGTGGAGGTCCATGATTGGCTGTTCCCCAGATGAACTGGGCTTTCAGGGTGCGGTAAATGCCGGCAGGCTACTTTGCCTTCGGCGCTTTCATCAACGTAGTCTTTTTTTAACCACGGGGGGGAATTTTTTCCACGGTATACCAAAAAAAACTTGGCGGAGTCACCGGTTCAGGGGTTCAGGGTTTTCTTTCTTTTTTCTACTTTCTTTATCGAGGTTTTCCCCACCGGGAAGGGAAAACCAGGTTTTCCAGGTCGGGGCGTTCGTCCCCCCCCCCCACGTTACGGCGTTTGATTTTGAAAAAAAGTTTTACTTTCGGTTTGAATCAAAGGCCAGGCGGGGGGGGAAACAGGTTTGGAAACTGGCCGCAGGGGGGCGGCCCATCTCACCGCTTGGCCTGATGCTCTTCTCCT